>WNFZ01011938.1_pt1 | contig 13798 bp, 9 predicted proteins | sample 5400081 | NCBI WGS metagenome assembly WNFZ01 (sample SAMN13153365, study PRJNA577476) | soil metagenome | isolation source: 80 cm soil or saprolite under grassland replicate 1 | place: USA:California | collected 2016-06-15
CACGACGGCCTGCTGCGGGCCGGAATGTCTGCCGACGTCTTCTTCCCGGATCTCCCCGCCTCCCTGAAAGCGAGCGCGGCAAACTGAGCCGACCGGTTTTCCCGCGATCCGTCACGGCGTATCGGCTTCCATCCATCCGTCCCCCTGACGGGCCTCGTCGAAATGCTCTCGAAACCCGAGAGGCTGGCGGCGGCGGCCCCTGGTCCTTGTTCACGGCGCAATCGTCCAGGTGGTCAGCATACCCGCATCAATGTGGTCGGCCACGTGACAGTGGAACAGCCAGGTGCCCGGATTATCTGCCACCATGTCCGCGGTGGCCATGCTGCCGGGAAGCAACTCGATAACGTCGGTGTTGCGTTGGTTGTAGCGCAACACTTTGCCGTGCCAATGCGGTGTGTGCAGATCCACTTCGTTGCCCATGCCCAGGAGATACCAGCGAACCTTTTCGCCATTTTTCGCCGTCAACCCGCGCAGATTGCCGAAAATATAGCCGTTGATGCTGTGCATCAGGCCGCGCTCCCTTCCGCCATCCTCGTTGAAAATGAAGAAGGCCGTCACAAATTCGCGGTCCACGTCCTTGGGGCTTCCGTCGGCCTTGGCCATGCCGCGTCGGGTGATGATCAGCGGACCCAGCAGGCCCAGGCGGTTCATCGACGTGCGAGTGATACCACCAGACAATCGAGTTGGGGTCCGCGGGTCCCGGTCCACTGCTCTCGTCAGCCTGCCAGGTGTAAGTGAAACGTCCTCCCGGCGCCACGTTCGCGCCCGCCCCCGCCGGAATGTAATGGGCCCCCTCGTTATCTTTGCTGTAGCGGACCCCATGCGGGTGGATTCCGAAGTATCCATCGGCGCGGTTCAGAAAGTGCACGACGATGGTGTCGCCGACCTCGCCACGGACGATCGGGCCGAGCACGCCGAGCCATGCCGGCTGCGCCTTTTTTGCGCTGAAGGTTCCGTCGGTGTACTCGATGTAGCGCACTTTATTCCATTTCGTGTAGCGGGTCCAAGGTTCAGGGATGAGCCCCCCATGCACGAGGTTCTGGCCTGAGGGCGCGAAATCCCATTCGACCGCCTCAGCCGCAAGGTAATAGTGCCGCGTGGTCTGCGCGCACACGTCAAGTTTGATGGCCATGGCGAGGATTCCCATGACCGCTATCTTCGTGACCATCGTTTGAAACGGAATCATTTTGATTTTGGTTTTCATGGTCGGTTGATTTCTTGATTGACTGGTTCTGTCAAGTCCCCACTGGATCGGGACTGGCTCGACCGATTTTGTCAGGCGCGCGGCTCATCTCTTCAATCTCCGGTTCAAATATAAGATAGCTCACCCAGGGCTAAAATCCTATCGGCTGTCTGGAAAAATGGCGGTATCAGATGGAGTGTTCAGAAGCCTGAACAACTTGAAGAACCCTCTGTGTTCCAGGGTCTTTCCACTGACCGTCCTTTAGAGAGATACGGTGTTTCCTAAACCGTTGATCCAGGTTCAATTCCTGGTGGGGGTACCGGACAGAACACAGAATCATGAACCACAAAGAGGCACAAAACGCGCGAAAGCAGTATTTTCATGCGCCTCTTGCGCCTTCTCCTGGCCGGTTTTGTCTCCCCAAATTGCAGTTTTATCAGTGCGTCAAACCTCGATCTTCCACGGAGAACGCATGGGCTGCTCGATATAGGCATTGGCCTTGGTGTCATCGATGAACCGCTGGGTCTTGGAGTCGAAGCGAAGCGGACGGCCGGTCTCGACGGCGATCTTGGCCAGATTGATCAACGTGCACGAACGATGCCCGTTGATTTCGTTGAGAGCGAATTTTTCCCGCGTCTTGACCGCTTGAACGAAATCGGTGAGCTGCGGTTCCGGATCCGGCAGTGCACGCACCTTACTCGCGAGATCGGGAATATCGGACTCGAATTCTTTGGAGAGTTTGCCCTTCGGACCGGCGATGAAGGCGGCCGTGGTCTCCTTGTTTTCCCCGTCGAGGATGATTTCACAACCGTCGGCATACTTCAGTGAAATCCGGCGCCAGGGAAGAACCGCGTCGGGATCCTGCGGGCCCGTATCGGCTTCGATCTTGACCGGGCTCTCGTCGTCCTTGCCGAGAATGTACTGAACGGGATCGAGGTAATGCTGGCCCATATCGCCGAGGCCGCCGCCGTCATAATCCCAGTAGCCGCGAAAGGTCTGGTGAACGCGATGCGGGTGGTACGGTTTTTTCGGGGCGGGACCGAGCCAGAAATCGTAATCAAGCTCGGGAGGCACCGGTTGCGGAGTAAGGTCCGTGCGGCCGCACCACAGATTCTGTTTCCAATCAAAGCCGGTCGGCCCGCCGACGGTGACTTTGAGCGGCCAACCCAAAAGTCCGGCTTGCACCAGTTTCTTGATGGGTTTCACCGGAATGCCCATGCCGTAGAAAGTGCCTTCGAACCGGAACCAGGTGTTGAGCCGGAAAATCCGTTTGTATTTCGCGATCGCGGCCTTCACGGCTTCACCCTCGGCAAGGGTCCGGCTCATCGGTTTTTCGCACCAGATATCCTTGCCGGCCTTGGCGGCGGCAATGGAAATCAACGCGTGCCAGTGCGGCGGGGTCGGGATATGGACGATGTCGATGTCTTTGCGGGCAAGAATTTCGCGGAAGTCCTTGTAGCCTTTCACGTCGGCGCCGCCCGCTTTGACCGCGGCCTGGAGATGCTGTTCATCGACGTCGCAAACGGCGAGAAGTTTGCAGGCGGTATTGATGGACTTGACGTGGCCCATACCCATGCCGCCGGTGCCGATGACCGCGCGCGTCAGGACTTCACTGGGCGGAGTGAATCCTGCACCTCATGGTATGCGAGCTACCAGAAACAGGCCGGGAAAGCCATCGGAAATTACAGGGAACAACTGCGGTGCAATGGAAGGCAACGATTGGGAGTTGCGAGCCCGGGCGACTTACTGTTCGCGCAACAAATAGAAGCGTCGCGTGTGTGACTGCCGCTCCCGCTCGCCGGGCGGCGGCGATCATCGCGGCCTCGACTATCTCTGCGTCCGTTGCACCTGCCTTGCGCGCGTTACCGCTGTGGATATCGATGCAAATCTTACTTGGATTGCAGTTATTGCCCGACTTGGAAATGATTCAGAGGTGACCTTCCTTTGTCCCGGGGCGGGGACAAGGTCCTCCGCCCCGGGCGCCCAGCAGATTGAGTCGGTGGGTGCTACTGAATAACAACGTTATCTCCCGGGCCGCCGTCGAGCACGTCGAGCCCGGGACCGCCGATGAGAATATCGTCGCCATCACCACCGAGCAGCGTATCGGCTCCGGCGCTGCCACTCAGCACATCGTTCCCTGGGCCGCCGTCCACCGTCAGGTTGATCACGCCGGCTTGCAGGCCGGAGGCCTGCGCCACGTCGTCGCCCTCCAGCAGACGGACAAGGAGTTGATCAAGAGCCGGCTCGCTCCCCACGATGTTCAGAGTTACGGGAAGACCGAGCACACTGACACCCGCCGGTGTCCCGGCGATGGAAACTGCATCGTCGCCACTTGTGCCTGCGAGGATGACGGTGTCCGTTTCATTGTCGCCCCCACCCGAGGTCGGCGGGCTGGCCAGGTCCACGTCCACCCTGGTGACACTGGTCCCGCTCAGGTCGTTGACCGTGACGGTGTCCGCGCCGCCCAACGCATTGAACTGGACCACCTCGACTTCATCGCAATCCATCGTGATGGTCCCCACGTTGCGGAAGAAACGCAGGCGCTGGCCATTGGCTGAAAGTTCTACCTTCTCGCCGATATTCGCGCCATTGAAGAGCAGCGTATCCTGCCCGGATTGTCCCTCGAACACATCGCTTCCGTCACCCGGGTTCCAAAGGAACGTATCGTCACCGGCTCCGCCGAACGCGACGTCGTCCCCTTGCGAGCCGATCAGCAAATCGTTGCCTTCACCGCCACGCAACACATCGTTCCCGAGGCCGCCAATGAGCGTGAGATCGATCGCCCCCGCCTGGACGGCCGAGGCATCCACCTCATCGGCGCCTTCCAGGGCGTTGACGACGAGTTCGTCGAGACCCGGCTCCGCGCCGAGGACGGTCACACGCGCGGTCAAGCCGAGGACATCCACTTCGTTAGTCGAGCCGGTGAGAGTGATGTGGTCATCCGCGGCGGTCCCTTTGATAGTAATAGTGTCTGCCAGGCCGTCGCCGGTGCCGAGGGTGCTGGACAGGTCAACGACAACATTGGTGACCTGAGTGCCGGTCAAATCATTGACGGTCACCTGGTCCGCGCCGCCCAAGGCATGAAAAATCACCCGCTCGACGCCGTCGCAATCCATGGTGACAGTACCCACGTTCCGGAAGAATCGCAGTCGTTGGCCATTGGCGGAAACGTCCACGGTTTCGTCCACGTTCGCACCGTTGAAAAGCAGGGTATCCTCCCCGTCTTCACCCTCGACCAGATCACTCCCGTCTCCGGGGTTCCAAACGATTTGATCGTCGCCCTCGCCGCCGAGCATTTCGTCGGCGCCGGGGCCGCCGATGAGACTGTCATTGCCCGGACCGCCGAGCAGCACGTCGTTCCCTCCGCGACCGGCAAGCGTGTCGTTGCCCGGGCCGCCGTCCAGTTCGTCATTATTTGCGCTCCCCGTGAGCGTGTCGTCACCTTCCCCTCCGAGCAAGTCCGAGGGCGGCATGGGCCCGTTACTGTCATCGACGCTAAGCACGTCGTTGCCCTTTAAGCCGAGGATCCGAATGAGGGAAGTGTTGGCGACGGTCGGCACCCCGCCGGTCACTGGCACTGCGCCGCCATTGACCAAAATCGTCCCCGCAGCATCGCGACTGACGATAAGCGTGTTGTCGTGTTCATCACCGGTAACGGTCAATACGCCCTCGGCGAACACCGCGGAGACGAACACGACGTTTACGCCCACGTGCAAAACTCCTTCAGCCCGGAGCCCGGCGGCATCCAACAGAAGCACCTTCACCATCGCACCGGCCTTGAGGGGAAGTTGACGACGAAGCTCCGCCGGCGCCAGACCGGAGCCAGTCCAGATCGGGCCTTGTTTGGCCAGGGGAATCTGCAACGCCTGCGGTTCCCCGGGACGAAAATCGACCGTTGCCGTCGCTTGGACCACATCAGGCGACGCGGTGACCGTGATGGTGAAGGGTTGTCCCGTGGTCAGAGGGTTTGGCGACACGTCGATTGACTGAATGGAAGGCGCGCTCCAAACCATATTTCCGAGACAGAGCGCCAGGGCGAGAGACACGGCGAGATTCCGAAAGCTGACAACCAGTGATTTCATGAGGGTGATCGTTGCGAGTGAAAAGGGGTTTAACATGTCGTGAAGACGTCCCCGGTCGAAGCCACTGGGCCTCGACCGGGGTGTTCGCTTCGAATCAGTTATTCTCGTGCCGGTAGAAGAAGTAATCGGCAGTGTACGGCACGCGGGCAACCTGCCCCACGAACGTGCCGTCCTCCGCCGGCGCCAGGCCGCCCGTCGTGTTCACCCGCTGGATGAAGGTCGTCTCGGCGAAGATGCCGGGGCCTTCCGGGTTCTTTGCGTCGAGCCGCAGCCATGGGATGGCGTTGGTGTCCACGGTGACGGCTATTGGCGGCAAGGCTCCCACCACTGTGCTGCCACTGTTGCTCTGCCACGTCGGGCCTCCGAAATGGATCGTAACGATGCCTTCGGCATGGAACAGGATGGCCTCGGGCACGGCCGTTCCCCAACTGGCACCATTCCACGTGTAGATCTGCACGCCCACGCCGAACCCGTGGAAGTGAACCTTATTGCCGGCCGGCACTGCGATGTCATCCGGAACCTCGGGAGCGCGGTTATCTTTGCCTCCGGCCAGAGCGGCAAGGCCACCGCCCAGGAGCAAGGCCAGCGCGCCGAGGGTGGTTTTGTTGGCGCAACGAGCCGCCCTTACAATCGGCCCCAGCCGGCGAGTGGCTGGCGTTTCATTTTTGTTTCGTTCATTCATAGTCACATGTCCTTAGTTTGTTTGTTGCCGCGCCTCTGACTGGGGCGAAGGGCTATCACCGCTGGCCTTCGCAAGTAACTCAAGCGATCCGGCGATCCCTCCGCTCCAAACAAATCAGATTCGCATTTGCGTAGGTTTGAGGAACAGGCCGGAAAGTAGTTCCACAATGTTTTGTCAGGTGGCGTGGGTTTCATTTCGAAGAGCGTGCGTCGCGTGGGTGACCGCCGCGCCAGCGCGCAGGGCGGCCTCGACCATCTCTGCGTCGGTGGCACCCGCCTTGCGCGCGTTGCCGCTGTGGATGTCGATGCAATAGGGGCATTGAGTCGTGAGAGCAACCGCGACGGCAATCAACTCCTTGTACTTCACGGGAATGGCTCCCTCGGCGACGGCCGCCTTGTCAAATGCCCAAAACGCCGTCATCACTGCTGGCGCGAGGCTGTTCATTTTCCTAATCCTGGCCAGGTTTTCTTTGTTATACATGTGATCAATTTCTCAAGTTGAGGCGATCCGTCAATGGGATTTCCGTCCCGCTTTGGATTCGCGGGTGGTGCTTGCGATCTCCCGCCAGACAGGACTGGAACTTTAACCACGGATGAACACGGATGGACACGGATGAAACTAACTGCGTACCACGCGAAGCAGGCGAAAATTGTCGCCGCAAGAGAACGCAAGGAACACAAAGGACGCAACGAGCACCACGCGGAAGCCGAGGTCTGTATCGGTGAGAGGCGGGAACGCGGAAAAGAGAAGCCGCGCGGCCGATCGGGAGGACTGTTCGGAGTTGTCGAAGGCGCCGCCGCGCACGACTTTCCGTCCGCTCGCACTGGAAGCAGGGCCTGTCGGATCGGTCTGAACTCCGCCAGGCAGGGAGCCGAACCAATCCTGACACCATTCCACGACGTTCCCTTCCATGTCGTACAAACCCCATGGATTGGGAAGCTTCTGCCCGACGGGGTGCGCCGTGAGACCGCTGTTTGAGGCGTACCACGCGTGATTCGGCAGGCTTGCGTAGTCAGGATCGTCTCCGTAACTGAACCGCGTCGAAGTGCCGGCGCGCGCGGCGCATTCCCATTCCGCCTCCGTGGGAAGACGATATTGGCTACCGGCGGGAATGCGCCCCGCCGCGAGTTCCCGCTGCGTAAGCGTCGCGCAGTAATTAGTCGCGTCGAGCCAGCTCACACTGGAAACCGGACGGCTCAAATCGCCGGGGAAGGCGCTCGGGTTCGTGTTCATGATGGCCAAATACTCTTCCTGGGTGACTTCATATTTCCCGATCCAAAAGCCGCGGCTGAGTGTCACTGTGGTTTGCGGTCCTTCGTTGACGCTACGGTCCTGCTCAGTGGTCGGGCTGCCCATCGTGAAAGTATTGGGCGGAATGAACACCATGTTCGTGGGCGGGCCTTGCAGTAGCGCGCGGTAAAACTTCTGTGGCGAGAGGATGGCTGTCACATCGGTGAAGTTGATGCTGCCAAGGCTGTTCGTCGCAACGCCCAACACGCTCCAAACCGCGAGATCGGCAGAGCCAAGGACGGCATAAACTCCAGGCGGTCCGGTGATTCCAAACTGGAATGCTCCAATTAACGTTCGTGGCCGGACCAACTGGATTGCCAGAGGGTAAGTGAAAACGGAGACGCCTTGATTCCGCAAAGTCGCAACCGTAACGGCCAGATTCGTGGCAGCCAACGGTTCGGACAGCACGAAGGTGGCGAGCGGATTCCCATCCACGAAAAGCCCGATTAACTGTTGCATATCTGGAGGCAAGGTGAGGTGGGTAAGTTGATTGTCGCGAAGGTTCAGAGAAACCAGAGCGGTCAGGCCCGAGGGCAATTCGAGGCTTCTCAACTGATTGCCACTAAGGTCGAGAGTGTCCAATTTCCTCATGTCCGCGGCCAAGCTCACGTTCGTCAATGGACGATTGAAGAAGAGCAACAGGGTGGTCAAGTTTGTCGCGTCCGCGGGCAAGGTGAAACCGGAGAGTTGATTGACTGCGAGATTAAGGTTGGTCAATGCCGTCAGACCGGCGGGCAACGTGACGTTGGTAAGTGCGTTCTCAAAAAGATCGAGGCTGGTCAGGTTCGTCAGGCCACTGGGTAGTGTAAAACTGCTGAGCAGATTGATGGGGAGATGAAGCTCGGTCAAGGCAGTCAGGCTGCCAGGCAACGTGAGATTGCGACAAAAATTGCCGGTGAGATCGAGAAAGGCGAGCTTGGTCAGGTCCGCGGGCAACGTGAGGCTGTCCAGATGATTCCGATCGAGGAAAAGGTCCACTAAATTTGTCATTCCAGTGGGCAGCGTGAGGCTGAAGAGTTGATTGGCTTCGAGGTTGAGCCTGATCAAACTTTTCATGCCTGTGGGCAACGTCACGCGGGTGAGCAGATTGTTGTCAATGTCCAGTGTCTCCAGCGCCGTCACGCCCTGCGGCAAGTCCAGGTCAGTGAGCGTATTATTGCCTCGGATAATCAGCCTGGTCAGATTCGTCAGGCCGCTCGGAAGGAAAACGTTGGTAAGTCCGTTGAAACTGAGGTCCAGAAAGCTCAGACCGGTCAGATTCGAAGCCAGGCTGAAACTGGCGAATCGGTTCTGGGACAGGTCCAGGCTGTCCAATCGGGTCAGTCCCGCCGGAAAGGTGAGATTGGTGAGTTGATTGCCTTTAAGTATGAGTGTGTCCAGTTTCATCAGTCCGTCCTGAAAGGAGCAGTTGGTCAGGGAATTGACGCTCAGGTCGAGCGTCGTCAAATTGGTCAGCGTGTTCGGAAGGGAGAAGTTAGTGAGGCGGTTGGTCTGAATATTGAGCGAAACCAAATTGCGAGCCACCTCCAACCCCGCCAAGCTGCTGACATTTCGTCCGCTGGCATCCAAGTTCGTGAGGCCAAGCAGGTCCTGCTCGGTCAGCGGCCCGTCAGGTTTTTGCAATGCCTCACGGATGGCAGCGTTCAGGCCAGGGTCGGGAATGGACACCTCCGTCGGGTTCGAAGGCAAAATGATTACGGACACGCCTTGATTCCGCAGAGAGGCGACCGTCGCGGCAAGGTTTGTGGCGGCCAGTGTTTCAGACAACACGAGCGTCCTGAGCGGATTGCCGTCCAGGAAAAGTGAGGTCAACTGCGTCATGTCCGAAGGCAGTGTGAGGCTGGTGAGTTGATTCCCACTTAGCTGGAGAAAGGTCAAGCTCGTCAGGCCCGCAGGCAAGGTGAGATTAGTGAGTTGATTTTCTTCGAGGGCGAGGAAGCTCAAGTTCGTCAGGCCTGCAGGCAAGCTGAAGCTGGTGAGTTGATTGGCGCGAAGGTTGAGAGTGCCCAACTGGGTCAGGTTCGATGGCAAGCTGAAACTGGTGAACCGATTGCCCTCGAGGTCGAGCGTGCCCAATCTCCTCAGGTCCGGAGGCAAACTCAGGTTCGTGAGGTGATTGAAGAAGAGTCGCAGGCCAACCAGGTTCGTCATATCCGCAGGCACGGTGAAGCTGGTGAGCTGATTGCCCCAGACGTCCATCTCGGTCAACGCAGTCAGGCCCGAAGGCAAGGTGAGATTGGTGAATTGATTGGCGCTGAGGTCGAGAAAGTCCAGGCGCGTCAAATCCGAAGGCAAGGTGAGATGGGTGAGCCGATTGCCGAGGAGGTCAAGCTCGGTCAACCTCGTCAGGCCTGTCGGCAAGGTGAAGTTGGTCAGCGCATTGGCCCGGATAAGGAGAGTGGCCAGATTCGTCAGGCCGCCTGGAAGGGACACGTTGGTGAGTGAATTGAAGCTGAGGTCGAGACGGATCAAGTTGGTCAACCCGCTCGCAATGGAAAAATCGGTGAGCAGGTTGTGATCGAGGGAAAGCGCAGTCAAATTATGAGCCGCTTCCAGCCCTTGCAGGTTGGTTACATTCCGGCAGCAGGCATTAAGGACCGTCAGGTTAAGCATGTCCAGATCGGTCAATGGCCCGACGGGTTTTTGCAGGGTCTGGCGGATGGCGTCGTTCAGCTCAGGGTCGGGAACGGACACTTCCACCACCCGGGAGAAAGTGAACACGGAGACGCCTTGTGCTCGTAGCGACGCAACCTCGGCGGCCAGTTTCATGGCAGCCATTTCTTCGGACAACACAAGAGTCGTGAGCGGATTTCCATCCACGAATAATGAATCCAACTGCTGCATATCTGGAGGCAGGGTGAGGCTGGTGAGTTGATTCCCCGTGAGCCCGACCGAGGACAGATTAGTCAGGCCCGCCGGGAAGGTGAACCGGGTCAATTGATTCCCGTCGAGAGCGAGGAAGCTCAACCGGCTCAGACCTGCAGGCAGGATGAAATCGCTGAGTTGGTTATTGCGGAGTAAAAGACTGCCCAGGCTGGGAAGTTCCGAAGGCAGGGTGAGGTGGGTGAGCCTATTTTCGTCGAGGTCGATCGAGCCCAACCGCGTGAGCCCCGGGGGCAAGGTCAGGTTCGTGAGCTGATTGGCGAAAAGGCTGAGGCCAGCCAGGTTCGTCGCGTCCGCGGGCACGGCGAAGCTGGTGAGCCCATTGACGCCGAGGTCAAGCTCGGTCAACCCGGACAAACCCGCTGGCAAGGTGAGCTCGGTCAGTGAACAGAATTCGATGTTGAGCGTGGTCAGATTCGCCAGCCCGCTCGGCAGGGAGCAGTTGGTGAGTGGATTGAAGCTGAGGTTCAACTCGATGAGATTCGTCAAGGTGCCGGGAAGGGAGAAATGGGTCAGGCGATTGGAGTCAAGAAACAGCCGCTCCAGATTACGAGCCGCTTCCAGCCCTTCCACGCTACTGACATCCCGGGAAAAGGCATCCAAGTTGATCAGACTGAGAAGGTCCTGCGCGGTCAATGGCCCGTTGGGTTTTTCTAATGCCTCGCGGATGGCGGCGTTCAAGCCGGGATCGGGGATCTGCACTTCCTGCGCCAGGGTGGTGGTCAGAAAACTGGCCAGGACCAGGAGGGTCAGAACGAGCGGTCGGATGAGGGGAATGATGGTTTTCATGTCAACGGAGTATCTGTGTTCGATCAAAGGTTGGTTGCGCCGGTGATGTTGGCGAGTTCATGGCAGGGGGCCCCGGGGCGCATTGGAAAATCATTGGTCAGCCAACGCAGCTCTGACTTCCTGCAGCAACAGTTCGGCAGTAAACGGCTTCTGGATGAACCGGTCGGGTATTGCCTGGGAAAACCGCACGTCAGTCTGGCTGAAGCCGCTGGCCATCAAGATTCGCAGAGCGGGATGAACCACGAGGCACTGATGCATGAACTGGTCAACGGTCATCGAAAGGCCGCGGTAGTCCGTGATCAGGAGATCCGGCTTTTTCCTGTCCGCCCTTAAGGCTGCCAGCGCCTCCGCGCGATCGTTGAAAGTCCTCGAAATGTAGCCCGTCGCTTCCAGCAGCGTGGCGTATAACTTCGTCAGGCACGGCGCGTCGTCCACCACATAGATCGACGGCGGCTCAGCCGTCGGTGAAGCTGACCCGGCTGAGTCAGTCTGCTGCAAGAAGTAGTCTTCCGAAGGGCGCCGTACGGAAAGAGGCATTCGGTTCGTGGGGAGGAGTGAGAACCGTCGGAATGACCTGGCGGATGTCTGCGCGGCAAAGGCAAGCGCGAACGGGAATGCTTGAGCGTTGATTTTCATTTTGGGAAATGACCGACCATTGATTGCCCATTGTCCCGGGGCAGAGACAAGGTCCTCTGCCCCGGGGTCCTCTTCCAACGGACTTGCGGCGAATTGAGTGCGTGTGGGCTAGTTCTGAACAGCAATGGTATTTGAGCGCAGCTTACGCCACTGGGTACTGCGTCGTAACCCACCCGCGAAGCCGCAGTTGGACTGAGCTGCTTGCGCTATGATCTCGTCCGCCTCTTCCGTGGTGATCAAATCCTGCGCCACGAACGACTCGGCCGCCTGCGCGACTGAGGAAACGTACTGGCCATGATTTTTCCACGTCCCGCCCGAGGCGGGACCACTGCACGGCGCAAGTTGATCGATGCTGCACCCGTTTGCGTCCACAATGACGCCAGCAGGAGTTCCCGGACACTCATCCAATGAGTCTGCGACTCCATCACCGTCTGCGTCGGTTTCACCGGAGAGCGAGAACGCCGCGTTAAACGGTCCCTGGCCGGTGATGTCCGTCCCGATGCGCAGCCAATCCGGGGCCAACGCGTCATTGCGAATCCAGCTTTGCAGGTCGGGCATGAACGAAGTGCCGGGAGCGACAATCGGCCTGGGCGCAGACAGCCAGAGAAAATCGCCGCTGCTCAAGAGCACCTCGGGCCGAAAGAAATAATGATCGGCCGGAAGCGCGATGGGCGGATTGAAATGCACCGTGATCAATACCTCTTGTCCGGTTACGGCACCTTCGCCGTTGGTTTTTTCGTCGGGATGCTTGTTGATCCCGTTCACGACGGAGTTCGACACACTGAAGCTCTGATTCACGATCGTCGCGGAAAAGCTCAGGCTGCCATCGGCGCTATCGCGCGTCGCCGAGTCGATTTCAACATCGCCGGGTGAATTGAGCCTCGTCAGCACGGCCGGCACGCGGTTGGTATCCGAGTCACCGGGGAACACGTGATAGATCTCAATTTCAACGCCGCCGATGCTGCTGAGGGCTGCTCCCAACGGCAGTAAGCCGGTGAAGGTCGCCTGGCTGATGACGACGGTCTGCGGTACCACGAAATCGTCGGCCGTCTCGGTCTGGATTTTGCCCGGGCTAGGGGGACGCGAGAGCGTGGCAATTTTTCCATCCGGATCGCCGGTTGAAAAAGTGAAGGAATCCGCCGACGCTTGAAGGCCCAACAGGAGCAAAGCCAGCGTGCCGGCGGTGATTTTGTTGGCGGACAGAGTCGCCAGGACAGACGGCCTGACCCCGCGAAGGGCTGGCGTTTCATTTTTCGTATTCGTTTCGTTTCGTTCTTTCGTCATAACATTTTTCCTAGTTTTAGTTTTCGCGATTCTGACTGGAACGAAGGGCAACGCCTTCACGCCTGACTCAAGCGATCCGGCGATTCCGCCGCTCCAAACGAATCAGAGTCGCTTTTGCGTGGGTGTGAGGAACTGGCAGGAAAGTAGTTCCACAAAAATTTCGCGTGGGATTGCGATGAACGGACGCAGTCGAAGCGCAGCGCGTTGGTCGCCGCTTGTGGATCAGCAAACGACGCGGCAACGATAGTTAGCCGTCCATTAAAAAAGCAGGAGCCGACGTAAGGAGGCCCTGAAACAGCTCCTGGTTGCCAAACAAACTGAGCCTCGTTACCTCGGCTTCTACAAGTTCGGTAGTTTTTCAACGGGCCGTTAGCCGAATCTTGTGATGCTCATTGTGGCCCCGTGACCAGCACCACGCGGAAGCCGAGGTCTGAATCGGTGTGAAACGGGGTCGCGGGAAAGAAAAGCCTCGAGGCCGACCGGCAGGACGAGTTGGGGTAGTCGTAAGCACCGCCGCGCATCACCTTGGATTCGAATAGAACGGGACCGGGAGGCCCCGTCGGATCAACCTGAAAACCGCCCGGCAAAGAGTCGTACCAGTCCTGGCACCATTCCCAGACATTCCCAGACATGTCGTACAATCCCCATGGATTCGGAAGCTTCTGCCCGACGGGGTGAACGGTCAGGTCGGCAGTAAACAATTCCCACATGTAATTCGTCGCCTCCGCATATTGCGGATCGTCGCCGTAACTGAACCGCGTCGTGGTGCCGGCGCGGGCGGCGCATTCCCACTCAGCCTCCGTCGGGAGACGATATTGGCTGCCGGCGGGAATGCGTCCCGCAGCGAGTTCGCGCTGCGTGAGCTTCGCGCAGTAGTTGGTTGCGTCGAGCCATCTCACTTCGGAAACCGGACGGCTCAGATCGCCGGGAAAGACGCTCGGGTTGGTGTTCATGACGGACAAATACTCT
>WNFZ01010065.1_pt1 | contig 13794 bp, 8 predicted proteins | sample 5400081 | NCBI WGS metagenome assembly WNFZ01 (sample SAMN13153365, study PRJNA577476) | soil metagenome | isolation source: 80 cm soil or saprolite under grassland replicate 1 | place: USA:California | collected 2016-06-15
ACCTCTTTGCGTCCTGGGCCTGATCGACGCTGCACTCGGGCGAAAAGAAGAGGCGCTGCGCGAGGGTCGCCAGGCGGTGGACCTTCTCCCCGTGGCGAAGAACGCGCTCGACGGCCCGGACGTACTTTATTCTTATGCTGTGATCTATGCGTGGACCGGCGAGCGCGACCTGGCCCTTGAGCAACTCGAAACTCTCGCCAAAATGCCGGCGGGGGCACATTACGGCGACCTTCGCCTCGATCCAGATTGGGACCCGCTGCGGGGGGATCCGCGCTTCGAGAAAATCGTTAATTCCCTTGCCCCAAGGTAGTCAGGTTCTGCTAACCACGCCGTAGCCTTGGCGAAGGCGGGTCGCCTCACTCGCGCCGAAATAAAGATTTTTCAGAAGCAGTATTAACAGAAGGAAACGAAGAGAACGAAGGTTGCGTTTTGCCCGGACCAGGTCCTGTCGAAACCTAGAGCGAGATATCTTTGCTTCCGTTTTGTTCTGTTTGATTTGCTCCAGGGAAAATCATTCGAGAAATGCCGTTTTTGAGAACTGGCTCATGGAAATTGATTAGCAACCCGATGGGAATGTTCAGCAATTTCATGTAGCTGAAGAGCTGCGCCTTGCTGGAAGGATGCAGGATCTCGACGGCTTTTAACTCGATAAGCAGGCACTCGTCCACGAGAAGGTCAAAACGCAGAGGCTCATCGAAGACAAGCCCCTTATACTCCACACGCACCAGTTTTTGGGTCGTCGCAGGAATCGAGCGCAGTTCCAACTCGCGCAGCATGCATCGCTCGTAGATCGACTCAATTAGCCCTGGGCCTCTGTGCCGTTGGACTTCGATTGCTGCGCCGATGACTTCCGAGCTGAGCTTGTCTCCCTTCTCATAAAGTGGATGCATCGGAAAGAGTTTTTACAACAGTCAGTGAGGAAAAACGACCTTTCAATTTGGGTTGCGTTGGAGAGACCCGCCCTCCTTCCCTTTGTTTCCTTCTGTAAAGCTAGACGGTTCCGCAGGGATTCTTCGTTTCCTTCGTTACCTTTTGTTTACAATCTTCGCCTGAGTGGGCCCTCATCCGCAGGCGGGGGCGGATAGAAAGAATTCCGGCCTTTTTTTGGTAACGCCGGCCGCATTTTCCCAAAGGAACAGGTATGCATTCTTCGTTGCCTTGGTTTCCTTCTGTTTAAAAAAAATTCCGCATTTCCGCGTAACCTCACGCCGAATTTCCGGCTGTACATACTTGACAGCAACAAAACTAAACCAAAAAAAGGAAATTAAATCATGAACAAACCAAACATTCTCGCGCTCGCCTCAAAACCGGCGCTGCGCGTGACTAAATCCCACCTCGGCGGAACGATCATCGTGATGATCCTTGCGGTCGGGTTGGCTGCATCTGCAATCGCTCAGAGCACGGTAACGGAGGTCGTTGGCGGACTGCATAGCCCGCGCGGCCTGGCGTTTGGTCCCGGCGGTCAACTCTTTGTAGCCCAGACGGGCGACGAGACTACTGCTGGCTCCATTATTCGAATCCTGAATCCGATGGACACACGGCCAAACGTTCGGACAATCGCCAGCGGCCTCGCCGTTACTGGCGATCCCGAGGAGGGCGAGTTTCTAGGTATCAGTGGAATTTCGGTCTTTGGCAACGGCCAAAATTTTGGCCTCTACGGCATAATGGCGGTTGACCCTCAGCAGACCGGCGACCCAGCGTTCGGCAATCTGCTTAGAGTGAACAATCGCAATCAGGTCGAGACCCTGGTGAATGTGGGTTCCTTTGATTACGAATGGACAGACGAGCACCAGTGGCTGGTGCCGTTTGGGGATTTTCCAGACGCGAATCCTTACGGAGTGCTGGTCGTGCCCGGCCATATTTATGTTGTCGATGCCGGCGCGAACACGCTTGACGAGGTGATGCCTGACGGATCGATAGTAATCCTGGCGTTCTTCCCTAACAACGTGTTGGCCGATGCCACTCCGACGTGCGCCTGCCAGGGCCCGGACGGTTTGCTGTACATCGGGACACTGGCCTTAGTGGACAGCCTTTTTCTCGGCCCTTCGGCCAAGGTCTATCGCCTCGACCCGGCGGACGCCAATATCCCGGAGCCATGGAACACTCCGATGACGGTGTGGGCTTCCGATTTGTGGCCGATCAACGGTTGCACCTTTGGACCTGACGGCAACTTCTATGCCTCGCAGTTATTCACCAACCCGAATTGGATTTACGGCGAAGATCCGGAGGGCGACGTGGTGAAGATCCCGTTTAACAGTCCCGGTACTCACACGTTTCTGGCCGGCGGGGAGCTCTCCTTCACAGGCGGCGTGGCCGTTGGTCCGAATGACGCGGTGTACGTAGCCGACGGTACGGCCTTCGTGGCCCCAGGCGAAGGCAGGATTGTGCGGCTTAGCCCTTGATCGCAATCCTGCACGCGACTACTGGGCGGCCGAACAGTCGGCCGCCCAGATTCGCCCATAGTGCAGCTCTCACGCGCAGCGTCGGCTTCGGAGTTGGCGTTCCAGGGAGCCGATCGCATACCGAGCATTCATTCCGGATGTGCAACATTTTGCGAAGACAACGTTGCGATGGATGATGATCACGCAGTCGGTCATCTCTAAACCGTAGCGTTGTCGCGCATCTCAGGGAGCAGAATTCAAAAGCCCAAAAAGCGAGCGCGCGATTGGAAGTAAGCAGATCAGCATCGCACAGAATTAAGTTAGCCCTTAAGTTTAACGGGGCTGTAGCGTGTCCTCACGCGCAGCTCTGCGGCTGACACAGCCGCCACTACAGCAATTTGCAAAGAGCTGTCGCGCCTCACAACCTGGCAGCTTTTTGCTTCTGGAAAGCACAAGACTTGGATGTGATCACTCTTTGGTCCCGCTCGCGTCCGTGGTTTCGGGGGCGCTTTCGCCAGATTCATTTCGTTGATCCTTCGATGGAGAGTTCGGCGGCTGATGTCGAGCTTTTTGGCAGCGGCGGTCACGTGGCCATTGATCGCGGCAAGCGCTTGCATGATCAGTTTCTTTTCCGTCTCATGCAGGTCGAGCGGACTCCCCGCCGCGGCGGGGCCAAAAGCTTCGGCGGCGGAAATACCCGGCGGCGACACCGCGCTTGCCGCCTGGCGAACCGCCGCCAACCCTGTTTACTCACGAACAAACATTGGAGTGCGTTGAAGACAGCGCACACCACAGCCAACAGCGCGCTTTGTTAGCGATACGAAGAAAACGCAATTTTCTGGAGTTTGTGGCTTAGAACTTTTTATTTAGCGCAACGTAGTAGAAACGATTACGGAGCGAGTAGAGCGAAGTATCGTAGTTGTCGTTAAACGCTGCCAGAACCGTCGGTGGGTTGCGGTCAAACGCGTTGACCACGCCAGCGGTGACTTTGGTGCCCCAAAGCATCCGCTGCCAGAATATACCGGCCTCTACAGCGCCAGCCATCTGCTTGCTCAGCCCGCTCCTCGCGTCCTTCCCCTCCTTTGCATAACCCGGGACAGGTGCTTCCATAGGTGGCCTGACAAACTCGTAACTCGCTTGTAGGTCGAGCGTCATATAGGTCGCTATCCGCCGATGTTCGATGTAATTCGGGTTAATGATGCCGTTTATGCCCTCATTGTTTGGATCATTGGGGACCAGCTCGTTCCCAAGGATAAACTGAGGATCATCCCATTGGCCACCGATGTAATTGCCCTGGGCAATGAAATCAAGATTGCCGGGTCCAAGTTTATATTCCCATTCAAAGCGCACAAAGCCCTTGTTGTCGGGAATGCCCCCGGGAGTGAGCGGTATCGCCTGCGTGAAGCTGCTGCCCAGGAAGTTATGGAAGGGCAAGCCCGGACCAAGCTGCGCCTTCCAGGTGAAGAAGTGATTCCATCCAAGTGTGAAGGTGAACCGGCCAAAGTTCGTCGTGGGCAACTGATACACCGCCGTGACATCCAAGCCTTGCACAAAACGCTCGCCCGCGTTGTTGGTAGGAGACTCGATGAAGATCACGTTGTTGAAGGGATCACGCTGTATCGCGGGATTGAATGGGTCTGAGATGAGAAGCACTTGCGCGAAATCCCCTCCCGAAATGATCAGATTCTGCGTGAACACCTGATACCAGTCGGCGGTCAGGGTGAAACTTGGGACGAACTTCGGTGTATATACGAATCCCGCTGTCCAGGTCTCTGTCTCTTCCGGCTTGAGATCAAGGTTGCCGCCGATGGTTACGCCTCCCGGCGCCTGAAAGGTGCTTCTCGTAATCGGGTCGAAGAGGGCCGGGAAGTCCTGAGACGCTGGAGCAAACAGATCACCCGGAGTGGGTGATCGGAAGGATTGTCCCCAGGTGCCGCGCAACAGGAGATCGGGGATTGGTTGATAGCGAACCGTGACACGGTTGTTGCCGCTGTTGTTGAAGCTGGCGGAGTCATGGGGACTTGGGTTGGTCAAATCCTGGTCGTCAAACTCTTCGTAGCGGTAGGCATAGTCCATCTCAAGTGAATACACCAACGGAGCCTTCATGGTCGAGGTCACGAAGGGGATTTTGATTTCGCCATACCAGGCGTTGGCTTCCTGCCTGTACTTGAAATTAGGCCGTGCGTTGAATCCGAGCTGGTCGCCGGTCGCCTGGACAGGATCGGGGATCGAATGCTGCTGCTCCCAGATGCGCTGGTAACCGCCAGCCACATCGAGTCCTCCGTTCCAGAGGTTCGGGAAAAGATGAGCGTTGACGGTAATGTCATACACGAAATCTTTCTGGCGATAAACCGAGTGGCCAACATAGGAGGAGGATTGGGCCGCGAGGGTGTTATTGTAGGGCGCTGTGTCACCTGTTGGCACCCTCTCCAAGATTGGTTGTCCGTCGGGGGTTATGCCAACTTGGATTGTCGTGTAGGTCGGGGCGACGCCTATAGGCGGCGCGTTTTGGCCGATGAATAGATTGAACTGATTGAGGGCAACCTGTTCCGCGATCTTGCTGGCCACGGCATCGCCAGCGTCGATTTCTGTCTCGTCAAAGCGCTCGTAGGTAATGCCGGTGTCATACCCCAACCGGCTGATGAAAGAGTTGTCTGCGAAGTTGAAATCCCCCCTGGCGCCGATCACCCAACGCCACCAATCTTTATCGAAAGTGTCCAGGCGGTTACCGAGTTCCTGTTGCAGGCGATACCTTACTTGCAGGAGGCGATCACCAAATGGATTAAAAATTGAGGCTCGTGCCTCGGTCAGATGAGCGTTCCCGAAAGCAGTAAAAGTAAATGGAGCGCCCGCAAGAGCGTTGTCCTGCCGGTAGTGCGAATAGAGCATGTCTCCATAGACTTGAAGAGCATCACCAAACACGTTGTAACGCCCGCTCACGTACTCCATCGACTTTTCCATGTGAGGAATCGCCGGACTAAAAGCACGGAAGTTGAAACGGGCTGGATCGCTTCCCGGCGGTACGTCAAATGGCCGGTAGCTGGCTGGGCTGATCTGATTATTGGATAGATCGATAAGAACAAGCTGTCCGGTGGGCAAGGCCTGCGGGAATGTCTCGGTGGGTAAAGAGACCGACACGCGACCGCCAAAGGTGGGGCTATTGTTATTCAGGCCGCCGAGACCCAGACCAGCGACGCCAATATCGGGGTTAACATTGATCTCGTGATTGTTGCTTGTGTCCCCGGTGATCGATATGGCACGATCGCGGGAATAAATGCTGGCGCGATTGTAATATTCGGCGGCCGCAAAGATCGCGACCTTCCCATCCAAACCTGTGACCCCGCCGCGAATCCATGCCTGACGGACGTTCGCGTCGGTGTCAGTCGTGTTTCCGTAACGCAGCTCGAATTCGGCGCCTTCATACGGCGCCAGGGTCCGGTCACCGTACATGACGAAATTGACGACCCCGGCCACCGCGTCCGAGCCGTAGATGGATGAAGCGCCATCCTTCAGCACTTCTACCCGCTGAAGCCCACTGATCGGGATAAGGTTCACGTCCACCCCGTCAAGGCCTGAGCCTAAAAAAGCGCGACGCCCGTTAATAAGAACGAGCACGTTTTGCGAGCCAAGCGCGCGCAGGTTAATGCTGGCTGCGCCGGTCCCGTTATTCGAGTTATTTTCCGTCGCGGCGTTTCCAACAAAGGAAGGTAGCTGACGCAATCCTTCCACCGGCGCATTGGCACCCGCTTTTTGTAGCCAGTCGGCCGAGTACCTTGTGACCGGCAATGAGGATTCCTCCTGCGCAGTCGGGATATTTGAACCGGTCACGATCACTCGCTCGGCTTCCCCCGTGACCGTCGGAGGCAGGGTCAGCTCCTGAGCAAATGCGTCGGATACGAAAATTAATCGCGCGATTGCGAAACCGATGCTCGCTACAAGAACGACCCGAGCGAGTCCTAACTTAAGTCGGACGTTCATTCCATACCGCACACCTAGGCACCGATCAAAGCGATTCGGGCTCAAACCAGCAAGGATTATCTTAGCGACGTCGCGTAATAACTGTAGCCGCAACGTGGATCGACCGCCGCGCAGGCAACGCTAAATCGAGAAGCTCCGAAGGCTTTCGCGAGCGAGCGGACTGCTCGATCATCAACATTCGATTTCTTTTCAGCTGAGACTCTGGAGCGGCGATTACCCAACGCAGCAGGATGCCTCACAATCAGCGGTGAATGGTGCTCTCGGGCCCTCTCTGCATGGGACAATCACGAGGTGATGAAAATGAGTACCGACTGAGACTCGATTGCGAAAAAGCGGGCCGCGGGGATCAAAGCATTTCCAACGGCTTAGCCGGCACAGTTTCCGAGAGCCCATGCTGCAACCAGCGCAGCCGACCTGGATGTGATCACTCTTTGCTCCTGTTCGCGTCCGCCCCTTCGGCAGGCGGTCTGGCCAGATTCATTTCGTTGATTCTTCGATGCAGGGTTCGCCGACTAATGCCGAGCTTTTTGGCGGCGGCGGTCACGTTGCCATTCGTCGTGGCGAGCGCTTGCATGATCAATTTCTTTTCCGTCTCGTGCAGATCGAGCGGACTCCCCGCCGCGGCGGGGCCAAAAGCCTCCGCTGCGGAAATACCGTGCGGCGACGCCGTTCTGGCTGCTTGTCGCACTGCTATTGGCAGATCGCGCAGTGTGATTTTTGAACCGGTCGCCATCACAACTCCATGTTCGATCGCGGTGCGCAGCTCGCGAATGTTGCCCGGCCAATTGTAAATCAGCAGCGCATCCATTGCATCCGGTGCTAGATCGAGAAGCGGCTTTTCGTTTGCCTTGCAGAAGTGGCGCAGGAATCCGCGGACCAGAATCGGGATATCTTCTTTTCGCTCACGCAACGGTGGCATCGTGATACGCACGACGTTGAGGCGAAAATAGAGGTCGTCGCGGAATTTTCCCTCGCGCACGAGTTGTTCGAGATTCTTGTTTGTTGCTGCAATCAGGCGCACCTCCGCGCGCAATGTTTGATTGCCGCCGACGCGCTCGAAGGCGCGCTGCTCGCTCATAACGCGCAGTAATTTGACCTGGATACTGGGATCGATCTCGGCCACTTCGTCGAGGAAAATGGTGCCGCCGTTGGCCTGCTCGAACCGGCCGATACGGCGTTCATGCGCTCCGGTGAATGCGCCCTTCTCGTGCCCAAACAGTTCGCTCTCGAGTAATTGGGGCGAGAGCGCGGCGCAATGCACCGTCACGAATTTCGCTTTGTTGCGACGGCTCAAATTATGGATGGCATGTGCGGCCAATTCCTTTCCGGTGCCGCTCTCGCCTTCAATCAGCACGTTGGCCGAGGAGGGTGCGACTTGCCGGATCGTGTCGAGCACTTCATGTAATGCGGTCGAGTCGCCCCAAATGTTCTCGAGACCGTAGCGCTCGTCCACCTGCTGGCGGAGCGCGCGATTTTCCTGCTCGAGTTTGCGGCCTTGCATCGCGCGCGCGATCAGCAATTCCACTTTGTCGAGGTTGAGCGGCTTGGTCACAAAATCGTAAGCGCCCCGCTTCATCGCTTCGACCGCGACATCGATGGAGCCGTATGCAGTCATCATGATGCAAATGGGAGGACGCGGCATTTTCAAGGCGCGGTCGATCAAGGTCATTCCATCTTCACTGCCGAGGCGTAGATCGGTGAGAAGCATATCGATCTGCTCGCGCTCGAGGACACTCATGGCACCTCCGATATCCGCCGAGACGTACACGTCGTAATCGTTCTCAAACAAACGCCGCAAACCGGATGGTAGGCTGTGGACTCATTTGGCTTCGCCGCGTTAAATCGTTAAGGGGTTACATCGTTACAACGGTACATCGGGCGGCTCCCCGTTTGTAACTCTTGTAACGGTTTTAACTATTTTAACAAGTCACGGCGGCTTGCCTTCGATTTCGTCATTCAAACGTCAATGTCCTCCTCGAAGTGTGCGCAGATAATCGACCGTTAAACAACCATCGCCAGAAAGGAAAAATTACGTATAATTGCGCGATGCAGTGGCGGATTCGATCGGGATTCGCGATGGTCTTTGTCTTTGGTAGAACAATCGGCCTCGCTTCCGAACTTCCGAATTCGGTCGACCCCAACGAAGGTTGGAAGCCAGCCAGCGGAAGCAAAGATGTAGCTATCTACAGTCGTGCCCACGCCGGTTCACGGCTGAAAGAGTTTCGAGCAATCGGCCCGATTGACGCTCCGACATCTGCCGTGCATGCAGTGCTCGATGACTTCGAGAATTATCCAAACTTCATGCCTTATACGTTGGAGTGCCGGCTCCTGAAACGCGAAAGCGATTCAATTATCACTTATCAGCGGCTGTCGCCGAAGATTGCTGAGGACCGCGATTATACTCTGCGCGTCTGGAAAAAGTCGTGGCCCGGTCCAGACGGACTTACTTATCTCGATCAATGGAAACCGGCTAACGAGCTGGGACCCGCTGAAAAGAAAGGGGTTGTCCGACTAAAAATTTGCGATGGTGCGTGGCTGCTCGAACCCGATGGCCCCCTCAAGACACGCGCTACTTACTCCGTTTACACGGACACAGGCGGGCTTATCCCGGCTTTTATCGCTAACCCTGCAAGCCGGATGGGAATCAGCAAGCTGTTTGAAGCGGTTCGCAAGCAAGTCAAGGATCCAAAATACGCCTTGCGCGATCGGTGATGGCCTCGCGCATGCGGGTGTGATTCCGGCCGTTAGGGTATGTCTATTCCAGCCACGGCCGGCGAGCCTGGCCACAAATCGTGCGAAATCGGTTGCAAGGAGCGGGCGACTGCCTTTCCTCATACCCATGAAAGTGAATCGTTTCCTGTTTTTGATCAGCACGTTAAGCGCACTGACGCTAATCAACTTGCCCGCAATCGAGCCCGCGCCGCAGACTGCAAAGAAACCTCTTTCGAACGAATATCACGGCACGACTGTGGAGGATCCATATCAATGGCTCGAAAACGACGAGGACCCAGAGGTGAAAAAGTGGTCGGACGCGCAGAGCCAGCGGACTCGCGCTTATCTCGACAAGTTGCCGGACCGTGCTGCAATCGAGAAGCAATTGACGGAGTGGTACGCAAAAACTTCACCAAGTTATTTTTCGCTCGTCTCGCGGCCGGGAATCTTGTTCGCGATAAAATTCCAGCCACCAAAGCAGCAACCGTTCCTGGTGACGCTTGTTTCGGCCGACGATCTCAAGTCGGAAAAGGTCGTGCTGGACCCGAACGTGCTGGATGCCAAAGGCACGACCGCGATCGATTGGTTCGTGCCATCACTGGATGGTAAACACGTCACGGTCTCGCTTTCAAAAGGTGGCAGCGAAGACGGCACGCTTCACTTCTACGAAACTGCGACGGGAAAAGCGCTGCCCGATACCATCGCCCACGTGCAATATCCCACGGCGGGCGGCAGCGCGGCCTGGAACTCGGACGGCACTGGAATTTATTACACGCGTTTCCCGCGGAAGGGCGAGCGGCCTGAAGCGGACCTAAATTTTTATCAGCAGGTCTATTTTCACAAACTTAGCACGGCTGATACCGAGGACACTTATTCGATTGGCAAAGACTTTCCGCGAATCGCTGAGATCGTCCTCGAAGCTTCGCGCGACGGCAGATACATCCTCGCCACGGTGGCGAATGGCGATGGCGGCGATTTCGCCCATTATTTGCTCGGTCCGGACGGAAAGTGGACGCAAGTCACGCAATTCAGCGATCAAATTAAAGCCGCGCGCCTGGGGCGAGACAAGGCGCTCTATCTTCTCTCGCGGGCTGGCGCGCCGCGCGGCAAAATTCTGCGCTTGCCGCTCGACACCCCGGAATTAACAGATGCGGTTGAAATCGTGCCAGCAGGCGAAGCGGTCATCGAGCAAATCGTTCCCACGGCCGATGCCATTTATGTCGGCGACATCCTCGGCGGCCCGTCTCAGATCCGGCGCTTTGGGTTGGACGGTAAAGACGAAGCAATCATTCCAGTTCCAAAGACATCGTCTGTTCAGGAAATGCTCGCCCTGGAAGATAACTCGCTCCTGTTTCGGGATGTGAGTTACACCGAGCCGGCGACGTGGTTTCATTGTGTGCAAGGAAAAACCGAGCCGGTAAAGACGGCCTTGCGCAGCACATCGCCGGTCTCATTTTCCGACATCGAAGTGACGCGCGAGTTCGCAACGGCGAAGGACGGCGCCAAGATTCCGCTCAACATCGTTTTCCGAAAAGGAATGAAGCGGGACGGACAGAATCCGACGCTGCTTTACGGCTATGGCGGCTACGGCATCAGCATGGCGCCTAATTTCGATTTTACACGGCGGCTCTGGTTCGATCGCGGTGGCGTCTACGTGGTGGCAAACATTCGAGGCGGCGGAGAATTCGGCGAGGAGTGGCACAAGGCCGGCAATCTCACCAAAAAACAAAACGTGTTCGATGATTTCGCGGCGGCTGCCGAATACCTGATCAAAGAGAAGTACACGCGCCCGGAAAAACTCGCGATCCAGGGCGGAAGCAATGGCGGGCTCTTGATGGGAGCGATGATTACGCAACATCCCGATTTGATGCGGGCGGTCGTTTCCTCAGTCGGAATTTATGACATGCTGCGGGTTGAGCTCGCGCCGAATGGCGCCTTCAACGTGACCGAATTCGGCACAGTAAAAGATCCGGAGCAATTCAAGGCGCTTTACGCCTACTCGCCGTATCACCAAGTTGTCGATGGAACCAAATATCCCTCGATTCTGATGATGACCGGCGCCAACGACGGGCGGGTCGCGCCATACCACTCGCGCAAAATGACGGCGCGCCTCGATGAAGCGAACAAATCCAACAATCCGATTCTATTGCGGACGAGCTCGAGTGCCGGCCACGGCATCGGCACCGCCTTGAGCGAACGCATTAAGCAATCGGCGGACATCTATGCGTTTCTCTTTGCGCAATTGGGAATGACAAAAGAAATGACGAAACACTAATGACGAATGACGAAGGAATGCCAAAGCCCGAATAGCAGAAAATCAGAGTCGGGTTTCGCAATTCGTCATTAGATCAGTTGCCATTTTGCGAAGGAAATTGTTGATTTGCGCGGGGGCGGTTGCGATTTTTTTTCTGATCGCTGTCGCTGGTTGCGTGGCCGTTTTTTACAGTCCTTTGCTCACTCATTACATCGAGGGCAACGCGTTCCGTGCGGCGATGGAAGATGAAACCGCGAAAGGTTTGCATTTCCCTCGTAGCCGCTGCGCGCCAATTCGACGGACCAGTGCCTTTTCAGCTGCAAGCGAAAGTTTCGAAGCGAGCAATGGAGTGAAGGCGATGAAGTCACTCGATGCTCACGGCATCACCGCCAGGTTTAACCCGTGGGGCGTATTTGTGCGGCAATGGAGGTTGAACTACGTGCACGTTCAATCCGGCGACGTCGCCATTCAGATTTACGAGGCGAATCCTGAAGCAGTGATACCAAAGCCATGGTTCGCAATTTTTTTACCGAACAGAGTTTACGTGAAGAGAATTGAATCGGAGCAGGCCGACGTCACCTGGCGTCTCCGTGGCGAGCGGGCCGGCTTTTTCGGCACCCGGCTGCTCATTACGCCGCACGGCCGGGATTTCGAGTATGTCGCCGCCGGGGGAAGACTGAAGATGGTGTTGCTTCCCGATCTTGATCTTCGCCGCCTGCATCTTCTCATCACCAAGACCTTGCTGACGATTTACGATGTCGATCTCGCATCGAATTCCGATAGCGATGAAAGCATTCATGCCCAGGCGAATGCCGGCATCGGGAAGGATAAGAGCGTCGATTTCAAAGCGAACTTTAATGCGGTCCCAATTCGCTCGTGGTTGCCTTCGGAATGGAAAAGGCGGTTGAACGGTAGTGCTTTTGGCGACCTTCACTGGGCGGGAAACGATCCAAAGCTGGAAAACTCATCGGGCGAAGGTTCATTGCGTATTCGTAACGGACGAATCGACGATCTTCCCCTTCTGGAAAAGCTCGCTGAGCTCACTCAGAAGAAGTCATTCGAATATTTGGATCTGAATGATTGTTCGCTCGCGTTTGCGTGGCGTTATCCGAAAATCGACATCAAGGAAATCCTTGTCGAAGAGAAGGGCAAATTCCGGGTCGAGGGAGAGATCTCGATCGAACGCCGTCGTTTGCGCGGCACGATCAGGCTTGGGCTTACCCGTGAATATCTCGATTGGCTGCCGAATCCTGAAGAAGTCTTTAGCCGGCATCAGAGCGGCTATCTATGGACCAATGTGCATCTATCCGGTACGATTGATGAACCCGGGCAAGACCTGAGTCCGCGCATCATCGAACTTTTCAGGGAATCACCCGGCGCTTATCTCGGTCTTCTCTTTCATCAGTTCGAAGGCTGGTTGAAAAAAGCTTTTGGCGGCGATCACTGACTTCTGACTTCCGATCTCTGATCTCTGGCTTCGCCCGCTTCCAGCATGCGGACGCGCTTGTCGATATACGGCAATCGGATCGTGAGCGTGAGCCCTTTGCCCTCGCTGCTTTCGATGGAAAGTTCCCCGCCGTGCTCGCGCACAATTCGGCGAACGATCAACAACCCAAGACCCGTTCCTGATGGTTTGGTCGTGAAATAAGGCTCAAAAACACGTCCCAGATCCTCGGCCGACATACCGCTGCCTGTATCGATGAAACTGATCAGGACGTGCGTGTCGTCCCGATCGGTGTGAATGCGCAGGGTGCCGCGCCGGTTCATGGCCTGAAGGCTGTTCTTGATTACGTTGTAAAAAGCTTGCTTCATCTGGTCACGATCCATCTGAAGCAGAGGCAGGTCCGAACGCAGTTCCTGCTCGACAACAATGTCGCGATCCTGAATTTCCGGTGTGAAGAAACGTAACGTTTCCTCGACGATGGCATTCACGTTTTCCGGGTGCAGCTCTGGTTTGGAGGGCCGAATCGCGCGCAAAAACTGGGTCACTATCGAATCGAGCCGGTTGACTTCCGAACGGGCGATGTCGATCGATTCCTGGAGTTCCTCCCGCGCGGGGGGATCTAATTCGTGCGTCTGCCGCTCCATCAACTGCAAATGGATGTGAAGCGAGTTGAGCGGATTACCAATCTCGTGCGCAACACCGGCGGCGAGCAGCGTGAGCGCATTCAATCGCTCCGACTCAATGATCTGCTGTGCGGAGCGCCGACTCTCGGTGATATCGCGCAGGATCATGGCGTGGCCAACCTGTTCACTGTATCCAGGGGCGGGGACCCCGGCCGTTATTCCGCTAAACGCAGTCCCGTCTCGATCTCCGGAGTCAGCGACTCCAGCCACAGCGCCGACCTCACGATGTTCGATTATTAACGGTACAATGTAAAAATTGATGAACCGATTTGCTGGATAAAAAATCTCCATGTCGCGACTGACCGGCCCGCTGCTCTGAGTAAGAGATTCCCAATCGAGACC
>WNFZ01003970.1_pt1 | contig 13792 bp, 20 predicted proteins | sample 5400081 | NCBI WGS metagenome assembly WNFZ01 (sample SAMN13153365, study PRJNA577476) | soil metagenome | isolation source: 80 cm soil or saprolite under grassland replicate 1 | place: USA:California | collected 2016-06-15
TCGGCGCGGCGGCTGCGCTGTGTCCCGTATCTGCGAAAAGCGAGGAGACGACACGCGAGCTCGCAATCTGTACCAGAAGTCCATTGCTTCTTTCTTGCCCACCGAAACCGACAGTGTCGCACGGCGCTCGCCTGCAAGGCTCGCAAAGCGTCAAGGTGATTTCGATCTGGCATGTGAGCTTTGGAAACATGCACTCGGTAATTCACGGCATGGCTATGACGCCTACGAGCAGCTCGCGATGTATTACGAACATCAGGCTCGCGAACCCGAGCAAGCTCGACAAATAGTGCAACAGGCGCTTGATGAACTTGCCCGTGCAATTCAACTGGGCGACATTGCTCCAGGGCCATATCGTGAGATCAAGGCGAGATTTGATCGTCGAATGGAGCGGCTAAATCGCAAGAACGGCAGGCCACTGCTGGCTGCCCTAATGACGCAAGCTTAGGCCTAATGGGGAACGAGATGGAGGAAGGACGAAAACGAGTATTGGGAATCATGGCCAGCATTCTCGTCTCACGTCATCTAAAGACAACGGAAGATCTGCATGACAGCCGGCCGAGTCCACGGACGGAGTCGCTAGTCGGCTCTCCTGTGCAGTGGGACGAGGGAATCATGAGAAGGATTGACGGCACGTTCGCCAATTCAGCGGATGACAAACGATGGCCGCGAGCTTAGAAGAGACGCTAATTTCGGTTTGGCAACAGGTAATGATTGAAAATGCCAGCAGCGTGAAGCTGGAGAACCGCAGTTTTCCGGTCCGACTAACCAGTCGATCAAAATTGCGCGAACTGGACTTTCAATTTGAAAGTCACGAATTGCGCGGTCTCGAACAAAATCCCAAGACAGCATCGCGCTGGGCACAATTGGCACGACAAGGAAAAAAGGTGATGCAGTTTCTACAGCAGCGGCGCTACGTTGCGGTCGTGGTCGATCGCAAGGTGCAGTTCTATGGAGACGTGGTATTGGATCAAAAGAGCGGCTCTTAGGGCCTGTGTGTCAGGCTGACCACAGTCCGCCGGCATGCCAGATTCGATTGAACGGATCGTCCGATGTGGCGGCTGATAGCAAAGGGTGAGCGAAATTCCTTACAGCGACGACAATTTCTGCAAAGCGCGTGGGTGCAGTAGCTAGCCGTGAACGATGAATGAAGGCAGTCCATTGCACAGATTTTTCTTCAGCGAACTCATCTCTCAAGCCGGCGGGATGGGATTCAATCATCATGTTGCGCCGGGCGAACGTTGCCTTGATCGCGCTCACCAAAATTGGACCCTCAAAACTGTACAGGCGAGAGAGCGCCCACAAATCGAAATAGTCCTTCATTCGGCTGTTCAGCATTCCAAGCATGGTCAACGCTTCCAACTTTTCCGCAATGACCGTTTCTTTTGGATAAGCCCACAGGACAGGAGCCGGAAATTCCAAAAGGGTCGGGTACTCGATTTCAACTGCTGCTGGTGTAACAACGTCGCCAAAGCCAATATCGATTTGCATTGGGATTCGAGCGCGAGCCAGGGTTGCGTGGAAGCGAACCCGCACGCCCTCGTACTCGGCATCCTCTTTAATCCTGGCGACCTTTACCGATTGTGCATCGAATCCAATCCCGTCAGGTTCGGATTCGAGCTCGCAAACTTTAGCGATCAGAGCACGAATGTGCTCAAGTTCGTTGCTCATTCGCCCGAGGAGATCGATATCCATCGTGGATCGCGAGAGCGGTGCTCGCCAGGCCGTCAACAGTAGCGCACCCTTTAGAATGAATTGTTCCGCCTCGCGAGAACGCGAAAGGCGATATAGGAAGCGCTCCATCGCGTAATACTGAAGCAATTCCTGAAAGGGTCGCTTTTGCGCGTGGGCCTGGTTCAACAGACGGGCGCGCACCGAGGCACCGAGGTCGTGTTTGGTCAAAGCACGGCCTCCAGATACGGCCGCATCACTCTCTCAACCCGGCAGATCCGCGCGTATTTCATGAGCTTGTTCACGGGGAGTTTTCGGACTCGCTCACGATAGGTTCGCAGTGCCTCGATAGCGACATCAATTCCGACTTTGTTGCGGTACTTGAAGCAGTCAGCAATCGTTTTTTCGGGCGAGTAGATTTTGATCGGCACCCGATCGACGGTAACGGTTTCAACTCCGGCTTCGAAGGCGCGAGGTGGGAACCAGAAGACCCTGACGGGCACACCGTCCACCTTGGGCACTTGGGCGTGACTCTGAAGCGCAATATTGACGTAGTGCGGCACCTGTGTTGTCAGCTCATAATGTGCGAGAGCGGAGATCAGGCAAATCACTGCTCGCGGGATGCGAAGACCGACCTTTATCCAATCGGGATTCGTGAGAGCAGGAGCGTTTGCGAGACGATACAGGCCCCGCCCAACCGGGATGATCTCGCCGGAATCCCGAAGAGCATACAGGGAGCGCGGGTGAATTCCCAGGCGCAGGGCGCTGGTGGTCCGAAGCATTCCGCCGTGCTCTCGAAAGGCTTTCCGAGCGAGCGCGAGATTTGCAGAAGTTTGAGGCATAACGACGGATACAATACTCGGATATTATACACAATGTCCGAGCTATCTATCCACGCTCTCACTCGCGTTCCAACGTCACCGCCCAGTGCCGGCGATGTCAGCCGAGGGTTCACGAAGGGTTCAATAAGGGTTCCTGAGGGTGCTTTTTGCGTCAAATTGTGGCGATCCGTGCCCTTGCTTTCAATTACTTACGACTCAGTTTGCGCCCTTTCACGGCGGTAACACGGGTTCAAATCCCGTCGGGGACGCCAAATCTTATCAAGAACTTGCGGCCATGCCCTCCTTCTTACAGGCACAGGCGGAACTCGAGTTATCCAGGTTGGCTTGGAAAGCTGCTGACGGCCCGGTGAGGGGTTGGAAGATTACGGAGAACTGTTCCAGAAGCTCACGCCGCCAAACGGATCCATCAAGGTGCTCTGCGAAGTGGCGGAGATCTATAAGGATAAGGGCCGGCTGCTCGGTGCCAAATAACCAATCCAGACGGCCGAACCGGGGCCAGATGAGAGTACCGACATCAGGACGGGCTGCTCGGTGCCAAATAATGGTCAGCGAGTAGAATGCGGATTTATCGGCAATTCGGGTAGATTGCCCAGCGAGGCGAGCGCGAACAAGGGCCAGGACATCATGAGGCTGCTTGTACGCAGACGGCGGCACAGCCGATCTTTTTACTTCCAGCCTTAAGTCAAATCAAACCTTGCACTGGCACCTACGATTGTCCGCTACGGAAGGATGATGCTCGACTCGATTGCTGCAGAAACCGCCGACTGCTGTTCGGGGAATTGCCGAAACAGAAACTCAACAAAAGTCCGCGACTTTGGCCGGCCAGAAGTGCGAGTCAGGCCCATCCGCAGTAGAAAAACGAATGCGCGCAAAACATCGGCATCGCGCAGCCGGCTGTAGCCGAGATGCTTCTGTTCCGCTTCGCGGTATTCTTTCAGCATCTGCTGAACCTCAGCGGCGATTGCCTGCTGGACAACGCTTGTTACCTGCGTCTCGTAATGCAGTCCCGAACTTGCCAGCGTCTCGTAGTTCTTGGACAACGACGTCAGCGCAGCGATCACGTCCCCATCGCGGACATCGCGGTTCGCGCGCGCTCTCTTGGCTAGAGCATAGCTGAGGCCGAGAATCAGGTGCTCCTGCTCGTAAATGAAGCGGTCACCAATCTCAACCTTCGGAAACACCGCGCTCGGTTCAATCTCTTCGATTGACCGCGGTTTTTCATGCGCGTGCGCCTGCTGCAGATACACGCACTCCGCCGGGCAATCCAGGGTGACTTCCCGCTGCACTCCACAGCATTGCGGACAGATGCGCCCGTGAACGGCGGGGCAAAACCTTTTCTCTTTACGCTTTTCGCAGATGGAGCAGCTCATGGGTGGATTTGATTATGGCATGTCCGACGTGCGACTCCGTAAGCACCAAATTAAGGGGGGATTCGCTCTAGAGTGGTGGTTGGCAGGCGGGCACCGGAGTTTGCCACCCCCAAATAGAAGCTTAAGTGTCCCAGAAGCCGACCCCTGGCCCGCTGTCGTTCTGCATACTTCCCACTTGCTCGTGATCCGACAATGGGCACTGCCAATTTCGTCAGATTGGTCGAAACGGCGTAACAGCTGACTTCGAAGATCATTGATTCCGGTTTCGAGCAGCCAGGGACAAACTACTGAAACATTAGCTTGGGCTATGGAGATTATCGGCCCCGGTTATTCGCGTGTTGCTAGATATAGGGAAGTGGGTCTAGCTGGAGAGGCCGCCCTCGCCGGAATGTCTGTGCGCGGGGCGTTTTGGGCGCGTTTCGCGCGCGAAAACAGCGAAAACGTACGACAGACAAACGAACGGGAGGTTCTTTCAATGGAAGTTATCGACCAGCATCAAATCGCTGGTGACTTCATCGATCCGCGAATATACAAGCCACTTGCCATCGGGCGATACAGAAAGCCCCCCTGTCCAGAGCGTGGGCGGTTTATCGGGCGCGTAGATTCGCTCGATCCGTGATGTCCGGAGATCCAGAAAATCAACCTCCGGTTTGCCCTTCGGATATGCGTAAAAATATATGCCCGTTCCAGAAGGCCACCATTCATAGCCGTCGCTGCGGAGGGGCGGCATAGCATCGACCATGCTTTCACCGGATCCGTCGGGCCGGATGCGCCAAAGCCGGATCTTGTCCGCCGTATTGCGGACGAAATAAACGTATTGCCCATCGGGCGATTCGAGTGGCATGCTCGACTGCGCCTTGGTCAATTGTGTGGCATGCGCTCCCGCTGCGGCCACGCGCCAGGCACTAAGACTCGACTGAGTTGGACCGCTCGCAAAGTAGATCCACATTCCATCATGGGACCAACTGGGCAGCGAATTTATCCGGGTTCCGGTCTCCAGTTTCCTGGGGATTCCGCCGTCCGCATCGATGACATACACGTTAGCTTCTCCTCCAACTCGTGAGTCGAAGACGATCTGTTTACCATCTGGTGACCAGCGGGGTGTTCCCGTCAGCGCGCCGCCCAATGATGTCAGCTGCTGGGCGTTACCACCATTGCTGTCGCACACCCATATCTCGTCGCTTCCGGACCGGTCGGAACTAAAGGCGATTCTCCTGCCGTCGGGGGAAATCACGGGGCCAAATTGTTGGCGTGTTGAGCCCGCGACGCAACGCCGTGCAAATCTACTCTCCAGATATTGCTGTTGCTCGCAGACTGGACATAGGCGAGCCGATTGCCCAGCGAACTGAAGGTCGGCGAATCAGCATCGTGTCCAACGGGCAGTTTCTCCGGGGGCTTATTCTGACCGGGCGAAACCTGCCACAGATCAGCGGCAGGACCACCGGCGGAGTCACCGGCGGGGCCTAAAGCTTGAACAAAGATGATCCCTGTGCCATCACGACTCCACGTCGGCGACCAAAGCCCCTGCGGTGCCCTGTACAGTCCGCGGTTCGTCCCTGCTCGCAACTCGGCCAAATTCAATGAGAACTCCTCCAGGGCTTGAGTACAGACATAGGCGAGCGTGCTTCCATCGGGTGAAAAAGCAGGGTCCATGGCTAGGTCGCAACCGGTTTCCACCGGCTTCCGCTCAAGCGTATCCAGCGAGAGCAAAAAGAGCTGGGCCGTGTTCATGTTGGGGACTGGCCGGTGCGCGGCAAATGCGAGTTGCTTGCTGTCCGGAGACCAGGAAATTGCGGCAAACTCCGAAAATAGGTCGTTTGTGAACGCCAGCTTTCGCTCGCGCCCACCCAGGGCGGGCACCAGAAAGATGCCGCCATATTCTGGGCCCATGCGGTGCACAGCAATGTTGCGCCCATCGGGCGACCATGCCACACCGATCCAGGGGGCAGGACGATTCGTCAGCCGCACAGGTTTATCGGTACCGATAACCTTGATATAGAGATCGAACCCTGTACCCTTGTTTTCACCGTCCCAGCCGAATGCGACCTGGCTGCCATCCGGCGAGAAACTAGGGGAAATCTCCTGACCTGGCAAAGAAGTCAAAGGAACTACGTTGAGCTGAACGGAACTAGCGCCTCGTGCTATAGGTCGATGTCTTGACCACAAGAGAAACGCCATGCCAAGAACAAGAACTGCAGCTCCCACGGCGATCCCAATCCTCCAACCCGAAACTCTGTTGTGCGGTTCATCGGTTGGTGGCTTGGAGCCTGTCGAATGGATCTTCTTGAGATCATCCACTTGCCCAATAAATCGGTAGCCACGACGCGGCAGGGTCTCCACGAAGTGGGGGTTTTCTGCCGAATCTCCCAGTGCTTCGCGGACACGGTTGATCGCGGCGTTGAGTCCGCGGTCGAAGTCGACAAAGGTGTCGGCGGCCCACAACCGCTTCTGCAACTCTTCCCGAGTGACCAGTTCGCCGGGGCGCTCCAGCAAGATGGTCAGAATCTGAAACGGCTGGCCGGTGAGCCTGACTTTTATTCCATTCTTGCGTAGTTCACCAGAGCGCAGATCCACCTCGTAAGGGCAAAAGCGTATCAGTTGGGGATGAGAAACCGCGTCCGACATAAGCCAGCTGCGAGAAATGCCTCTCAGTCTAACACCGAATCACAAACAGGCAGCCTCTAACACATCGCTGCTGAGCTTGCCTAACTCGCACAGCACAAAAGAGTTACGGAATGACCTCCTTTTGACCCGTAAAGAAGCTTTCACGTATTGAGATAGCGGTTGTCCCGGCAGATGCTGCCCCATCGAGCGACCCTTCGCGAGAGAGGACAACGTGAAAAGAATACAAAGCGACCGTGGTTCACAAACTGCCAACACTCAATCTTACGTGGGTCGCCGGGTCAGCTCCGGTCTGCCGCTAACGAGTGTCATGGTGCTCGTAACCCTGGCACTTGCCTCACACTCGTTTGCCGTAGAGGCAAATCCCGGCTCCTCGTTTACGGTTCTGGTCTTCAACTTCAGGCAGATCCCCATTGACGTTCTGGCAAAGGCTGAAAATGCAGCCGATGGAATCTTTGAGCACGCCGGCGTGCATATCACATGGCGAGATTGTCCAACCGGAAGTCAATCGTGCCATAAAGGTCCTGGGACAGTCTTTTTCTTGGCGATCATGGCAGGACCGGCCCAGAACAGGTTTCTGGACACAGTCTCCGGCCAGGCCGTTGTTGCCGACCATTTGGCCACCGTTTACTACGACTATCTGCCCCGCACACCTGGCGGAAGAGTGAGCACGTCCGATACCTCAACTCTCTTGGGTTGCGTCATCGCTCACGAACTGGGCCATTTGTTGCTGGGAGCGCACGGACACTCCCTCGGCGGAATCATGAAGGCATCATGGGATTTCGGGCAGACGCGACGGGCACTCATGTCAGGGCTGTTCTTTCTGCCTGAACAAGGCAAGCTCATGAAGAATGTCTTGCGGGAGGGGACACAGCCAAGGGAATCCGTGACACCGGCGCTCGTAATTCGCCCATGAGATCAGAAAGGAATTACGTGGCTCCGCTCCTCAGGATGTTGTGGGATGTCAAGTAAAGAGTGCTGCCTCGACGGGAGGACGATTTTTCTAGAGATCAAGCGTCAACTACTCGCACCTTGGAGGTATCGACTGAGCTCGATCGCGATCAACTCCCGATTTGTCGGCAAACGAGAAGCAATTCCTAAAACACTCCCCACGAAGTCGGTAGCGCGTCCAAGCGAGTTGAGCCTGAGATCGTCTTTGCCTCTTGGCCGTGCCATTCATCGCCTCCGCACTCCCAAACGCCCAAACCCGCGTCTTTTGTGGTCATTTGTGGTACTACTCACAAAAAACCCGCATAAAATCAGGGATTTTTGCTGTTTTTCCACAGGCGGCGGGATTAATATTAGTCCGCAGCTCCGGATAAAACCGAATTCAAAAGAGGAGGATTCATGGCATCAGGCATGACCAAGACTCAACTCGTCCGTCATTTGGCGGAGAAGGTAGAGATCAACAACAAGACCGCAGCAGCATTTCTGGAAAACCTGGCCGATACCGCTATCAAAGAAACCAAAAAGAGCGGAGTGTTCGTTGTCCCCGGCATTGGACGCCTGGTGAAAGCTCATCGCAAAGCCCGCGTGGGACGCAACCCGCAGACTGGCGAAGCCATTCAGATCAAGGCGAAGACCGTCGTGAAGTTCCGCGTCGCCAAAGCCGCCAAGGATGCGATCGCTCCCAAGAAGTAGCATAAGCTCCGTAGTTAACAAGAAGGCCGGCCGTGCGCTGGCCTTTTCTCTTGCTCGAAAACGTCCCTGAAAATTCCTCTTGACAATTATTACTGTGTATGACACAGTGTGTGTCGTACACTATATGACACAAGGTAGTGGTAATGAGAACGACGGCTTGCTTGAGAATCTCCGGCTGGAACTGCGCCGCGGATGCCTGGTTCTGGCTGTCCTGGCGGAGCTTCGCACCGAACAGTACGGCTACACCTTGCGCAAGGGCTTGGCCGACCGGGGCCTGGAAGTGGATGAAGGGACTTTGTATCCGCTGCTGCGCCGCCTGGAAAGCCAGGGATTGCTGGCCAGCGAGTGGCGCGAAGAAGACAAGCGCAAGAAGCGTTTCTACAAAATCTCTCGCGACGGCAAGCTGGTTCTCAAGCAGTTGCTCGCCGAGTGGCGGGGCATCGGCAGTTCGCTCGAAGAAATTTTGAAGGAGTCAGAACATGGATCTCGTTAGCCGTTACTTGCAGGCAGTCAAATTCTGGCTGCCGGCGAAGCAGAAGCAGGACATTATCGCGGAATTGTCGGAAGACTTGCGTTCGCAGCTCGATGACAAGGAATCCGCGCTCGGCCGTAAACTGACCGACGACGATGTAGAGCAGATTCTGAAGCAGCGTGGCCGCCCGCTACTGGTCGCAGAAAAGTACTTGCCGCAAAAGTCCCTGATCGGCCCTGTGCTTTTTCCGGCGTACCGGTTTGTGCTCAAACTGGCGCTGCTCTGTTACCTGGTGCCCTGGGTAGGAGTCTGGATTGCGCTCGTAGTCATTAATCCGTCGTATCGGGCCAATCACTTGGGAATTGCCGCCATTCGCGACGCCTACACCCTCTGGGTCAATGCCATCACAGCATTCGCAGTCGTTACCATTGTGTTCGCCGTGCTGGAGAGAGTGAAAGACCAGAGCTGGCTGTTCAGCAAATGGAGTCCGCGCCGGTTGCCTGCTGTCCGCGATACGCACAATATCTCGCGTTTCGGCTCGGCGGTCGAACTGGTATTTGGGATCTTTTTCGGCGTGTGGTGGCTCAAACTTCTGTGGATCACGACCGTGTTCGACACCGCCGGGGTCAGAATCGGCCTGTCGTCGGTGTGGCGCGATTTCTTCTGGGCTTTTGTATTTCTCGCATTAGTCAACACGGGAGTGTCCGCAACGAACTTGCTCCGGCCTTACTGGACACGACCACGTAGAGGGATCCGCGTGGCTGTCAACTTCATTACCGGAACTGTCCTCCTGTTGTTGAGCAAGGCGCATGCCACGGTCACGATCAGTGCACCGAATATGTCTGCGCACCAAGCGGCGCAGATAGCGCGAATCGTGGCTCTGTCCTTGGAATTATCGCTCGCCATCGGAGCCATCGCGTGCTTCGCAATCGGAGCTGTGGACCTATGGCGTGCCATTGCCCGTGATGGCAATCGGGTCCCGCTGACTCCGGGCGTGGTGGTTTAACGAGTGGCGAGTCGAACCTATTTCGCATACTCGTTTTTCACAACCTCGCCACCCTTCATAACGAATTTCACGTGCTGCAGGGTGGTGACGTCGTGCAGGGGGTCTCCATCGACGGCGACGATGTCTGCCCACTTGCCGGGTTCGATGGCGCCGACCTTGTCGGACCAGCCGAGCAAATCTGCATCGTTGATCGTGGCACTCTGAATCGCCTGCAGCGGGCTCATTCCCAGGCTAACGTACACCTCAAGTTCATGCGCGTTCAGTCCATGGGGATAAACTGCAGCGTCTGTGCCCAAGCCGATCTTCACCCCGGCAGCGATGGCCTTTCTAGCATTGTCTTTCGCCGTTTTCGAGACCATTTCCATCTTTCCCTTGAGGAACACGGGCAGGTTGGCCTGCGTGGCGTGCTGCTGGTGCCAGTCGATGAGGTACAACGTAGGTACGAGATACGTGTCGTTCTTCTTGAGCGTGGCGACGGCATCGTCGTTCATCAGATGCCCGTGCTCGATCGAGTCCACGCCCGCCTCGGACGCCCAAATCACGCCTTGTGCGCCGTGCGCGTGCGCTGCAACCTTTCTGCCGAGGCGGTGCGCGTCCGCCACAATCGCCTTCATCTCTTCCAAAGTGTATTGCGAGGCGTTCGGATCGTCGCCCTTGGAGAGAACACCGCCCGTCGCGCACACTTTGATCACGTCGGCGCCGTACTTGATGATCTCGCGCACCTTGTGCTGCACCTGTGCGACCCCATCGGCGACACCGTCTGCCGTCGCGTGATACTCGAACGGAAGCAGATCATTGTCGCAGTGTCCGCCTGTAATACTCAGCGCCGGGCCCCTCACCAGCATGCGTGGCCCCGGAACATCGCCGTCATTAATCGCGTCGCGCAAGGCCACATCGGCGTAGCCGTCGGCACCCACATTGCGCACCGTGGTGAACCCTGCTTCCAATGTCACTCGCGCATTGCGCGCGCCGATGAGCGCCTCGCGCGGGATCGAGATCGCCAGCGAGTCGTATCCGAACTGGGGATTGAAGGTGAGGTGAGTGTGAGCGTCGATTAATCCGGGCAGCAGAGTGGCGCTGCCCAGTTCGATTCTCTGTTCGTTGCCGGATAGCTTCGCGGCGGACATTGGCCCGACGCTCACGATCTTTCCACCTTCGATCACGATTGCCTGATCCGCAAGCGTGTTGCCGCTTCTAACGTCGAGCAGTTTGCCCGCATGGATGACCGTGCGTTTTGTTTGGCTCCATGCGGCGGCGCTCAGGAGTGCGAGACTGCACAAAACTATCCCGAGCCACGTTACTTTTAGGCATTTCCCGCCTGGTTTCATAGTCTTCCTTGGATCACGGATTTGTGGACTTAAGTTAGATCACAGCTTCGGCTTCGATTTCAACCAGCATATCCGGCGAGACCAGCGCGCTGACTGCGATCATTGAAGTGGCCGGGCGAATCTCGCCAAAGAATTCGCCGTGCGCTCGGCCGACCTCCTGCCAGTCGGCGACGTTGGTGATGTACATCCGCGTGCGGACTACATAGTCGAGGGAGGCGCCAGCCTTCTCCAGAGCCGAGGCAATGTTTTTCAAAGCCTGCACTGCCTGAGCATAGGCGTTGCCGATTCCTACAATCTTGCCGTCCGGGCCAGTTGCCGTTGTTCCGGAGACGTGCACGAGCGAGCCGACCCGAACCGCGCGCGAATATCCGACTGCTGGCTCCCACGGAGTGCCACTCGAAATTTTCATGCGTTCCATTCGTTTTCCTTCTCCTTACGTTTCTTCTGGTGTGCCAAATACATTCCCGATTCCGCGTTTGTCAGTCATTCGCCGTACGTCAAGTACGGGTAACGCCATCAGCTAACGGATTTTGCACTCACATTGCAAAATTAGCAGCGTTGCTGCTCGTTTGCCAACAGAGAACACGAGAAACCTTCCTGCCATAGCGGATTTCTAATAGGCAGCGCCGACGAAGCCTGGGACTAACGAAAGTCACTTGATTCGGTTACTGGTATGCGTTAATAAAACGCAATGCACGACTAGGAGGACGCATGATTCCCGACGACCATCCGCTGCAGAAGCTCTTTATGGAACTGGTGGCGCGGCACTACGCCGAGGAGATCGGGATCCGCGACCCCGAGTTGGTGGGCTACGTTGCGCATCTTCTGACCGAGTTCTGCGACGCCGAGCAGTTGTTCAAGATTCACAACGAGGCAGGGAAGCAGCTCACCGATGTCGGCGAGATGCTGGTCGAGTCAAACCCCGTCTTTGGTCCAGCGCCTTCGTTCGATCGCGAGCGCCAGGTCCGCAAGCATATCGGCGACTACACGCTGTTCTTCACCGGGATGTTTCCCGAGAGCATCAACCATCTGCGACTGCGCCGGAACCGCCTGGAAAACTTTGTCGATTGGATGAAGGCCGGCAAAGAAAGCTACTACATCGTTTCGAAATTCGACTGCTTCGAATACACCAAGGTTGCGCCTCTCTTCGAGAAGCTCTCTACTAAATTCGAACAGTGCGTCTACGGATTGAACTGCGTGAAGAACGAATTGCAGGAGATGCAGCACCCAATCGTTCGCAGAACCAACGAACTGCTGATGTAGTTCCTGTTCAGCGCCTCTCCCCGAACTCGCGCCGTGCCGGATGCTATGCTTTTCGCATGGTCCGGTTTCATCGCCGCTTCGATCCACACTCGATACAACTCGTCATCTTCGATCTGGACGGCACGCTGATCGATTCTCGTCTTGACCTGATTCACTCTGTAAATGCAATGTTGCGGCATCTTGTGCGTCCCGAACTTCCTGGGGAGGTAGTCGCTTCATACGTAGGCGACGGCGCTCCCATGCTAGTCCGCCGCGCGCTCGGCGATCCCAATAATGAAAAGCTGTTCAAAGATGCTCTGGAATACTTTCTCGCTTATTACAAAGAACACAAGCTAGATCACACGAAGGTTTATGCGGGTATTCCAGAGGCCTTGGAGTGCATTCAGGCAAACGGTTCGCGACGTAAGATGGCCGTGCTCTCTAATAAGCCAGTGAATCCGTCCAGGGCGATTGTGGAGGCGCTTGGGCTTGGGAATTTCTTCGTCCGCGTGTATGGCGGCAACAGCTTCGAAACCAAGAAGCCCGATCCGCTCGGTGTCCACACGATTTTGCAGGAGACAGGAGTCGCTCCCGCGCATGCCTTGATAGTCGGCGATTCCTCCATTGACGTCCTTACCGGCCGTAGTGCGGGCGTTGCAACCTGCGGCGTCACCTACGGCTTTGCCCCGCACACCCTGTGCGAAGTTCTGCCCGATGTGATCGTGGACAGCCCGGAGGAGCTGGGCAGTTTGTTTACGTAGCAGGCGTCAGGCTGCGGGCTTCAGGCTTCATGCGTTTAGGCATCAGCTTTCATTTGGTGTTTCTTGGCTTTCCTTCGTGAACCTTCGTGCCCTTTGTGGTAAACGGTTTTTTGTTTTCTGTCCGTTACACTTAATTCGATGACCACTTCGCACGGGGCATTCACGCCCGCCGAACTTCGCAAACTGCGCAGCCTTAAAGATCCATACGGAATCCAACGTTTTCTTGATCGCCAGCCTTATCATCTGGCCGACACCGCATGGTCGCCGCGCCGTGTATTGCGCGAGAACACCTCGCATTGTTTTGAAGGGGCGCTTTTTGCCGCGGCCGCGCTGCGCGCCAACGGCTATCCTGCGCTGGTCATCGACCTCGAAGCCGAGCACGACACCGATCACGTGATCGGGGTCTTCAAGCAGCGCGGCCACTGGGGCGCCATCGGCAAGTCCAACTACACCGGATGCCGCTACCGCGAGCCCGTCTATCGCACTCTCCGCGAGTTGGCGCTCAGCTATTTCGAGGTCTATTTCAACTTGCGCCGCGAACGCTCACTGCGCACTTTTTCGAATCCAGTGAACCTCGCGCGCTTCGATCGCAGGAGCTGGATGACGACGGAAGAGCCTGTCTGGTTTATCGCCGAATACCTGTTTACCATCCGCCATTTCCCGCTGTTGAATCCGACATTGATCAAGCATCTTCATCGCCTTGATGACCGCTCGTATCGCGCCGGATGCGTGGACCGCGCCGAGAAGAAGAAATAACCAAGAGTGACGGGACAAAGGAAAAGCTCCTCAAGACCGAGGAGCTTTTCTCGTGCGTATTGATGTCGGCTCAGATCTGCGGGT
>WNFZ01005384.1_pt1 | contig 13790 bp, 10 predicted proteins | sample 5400081 | NCBI WGS metagenome assembly WNFZ01 (sample SAMN13153365, study PRJNA577476) | soil metagenome | isolation source: 80 cm soil or saprolite under grassland replicate 1 | place: USA:California | collected 2016-06-15
TCGATGATTCCGCGCGGAGCGAAGCCGCCCAGGCCCGCGCCGTGGCCAAACAACTCGGCACCGACCACCACGAACTCGCCGTCAATGCGTCGTCCGTTTACGATCAGTTCGAGGAAATCCTGGGCCGCGCCGCCGAACCGCTCGGCGATGACTCCTACGTGCCCACCTTCCTGATTTCACGGGAAACGCGCCGGCATGTCACGGTGGCGCTCTCCGGAGATGGCGGCGACGAGTTGTTCGCCGGTTACACGAAGTATGCTCAATTTCAGGCCGCCCGAAAACTCCAGCGACTACCCCTCCCGTGGAAGCGGCTGACCAGCCCGGCGTGGCACGACCGGGTGCAAAAAAGTTTGGAAGCCATGGCCGTGACCGATCCGCTCCAACTGGCCCGCTGGCTCTCCTCGCTCTGGAAGCGCGACGAACTCGCCGGGTTACTCGCCCACCCTGCCCCGGGGGAAACCGAACCGGACCCGTTCACGCAAAGTTGGCAGCACCGGGAGACATGGCCGGTCATCGAACGCTGGATGCTGGCGGATATGGAGAACTACCTGGAAGGAGACATCCTGACCAAGGTGGACCGGGCCAGCATGGCCGTGGGCCTGGAAGCCCGCAGCCCGTTTCTGGATGCGGAATTCGTCGCTCGAACCTTGCAATGGCCCGGTCACGCTGAACTGAACGGAGGCGGCAAAGCCATCCTCAAGGCGATGTTGGCCCGGCGGCTGCCCGCCAAATTGTTCGCCCGGCCCAAGCAGGGATTCGGCATGCCGATCGACCAGTGGTTCCGCGGGCCCCTGCGCCACCTGTTGGAGCGTTACACCTCAACCAAATTCATAAAACGGCGCGGGCTGCTTCAAGCCGGGCCGCTGGCCCAGGCCGTCGAAGCGCATCTGTCCGGACGGCGCAACTTCGCCCGCAAACTCTACGCCCTGGTCGCCTTCGAGATTTGGGCCGATCGGTTCTTCGGGCCAGGTGCCGCGCTGGCCTAACCCGCAGGAGATGACCAAGCCCAACGTAACGAGACCAAGGCCGGAGCCATTGACTGGTCAACACGCCGGGTAAGCCATGAATTTTGCGGAACTGCGTTTTTGGTCGGCGTTATTGGGTGGCTTGGCGCTGCTGCTTGGCTTGCGTTTCCTCTGGACGCGCTTGGGCAAAGCACGCAGGCCGGAGCTTTTCGACCAGGTAGCGTTGCTTTCGTTGGGGTTGTTTTTGTTGCTCCGGGTGAGTTGGCTGACGTGTGCCATCTTCGTGGCGGTCGCGATCGGGTCGTACCTGGGGCTGGGCTGGATTCAGAAACATCACGCGCGGCATGCGCTTAGATACCTGCTGGTGCTGATTCCTGTCCAACTGTTGCCGTTGTTCTATTACAAGTATGCCGATTTCATTGCCAATGGCGTGCTGGGTTTCCATTTCGATGCGTTGCGCAACCTGACGATCCCGGTTGGCATTTCCTTTTATTCATTCCAGATGGTGGGGCTGGTGGTCGACACCCTCGCGTTCGAGCGCCGCTGTCCGCGCTTCCTGGATTACCTGAACTTTGCCAGCTTCTTTCCGCAGATCGTCGCTGGCCCGATCGAGCGTCGCGCCGACCTGCTGCCGCAAATGGAGTCATTCCGGTTCCGCTGGTTACCGGAACAAATCAACGAAGGCGCGAGTTGGATGGTGGTTGGCTTCTTTTTCAAGTGTTGTTTGGCGGACAACCTGGCGGGTTATTTCGATCGCGGTCCCGGTGCCAACGCGTATCTGGTCTGGCTCGCCAACCTGCTTTTCGGCCTCCGCATTTACTACGACTTTGCTGGTTACAGTTTGATTGCCATCGGCGTGGCTCGTTGCCTGGGGGTCAGGCTGACCCTGAACTTTCTCAGCCCGTACTGCTCGACCAGCGTGATCGAGTTTTGGCGGCGCTGGCATATCACGCTGAGCCAATGGTTCCGGGATTACCTCTACGTCCCCCTGGGTGGCGGACGCACCCGCTGGTGGTCGGCGACGATCGGGCTGGTCTTCATCGTTTCCGGCATCTGGCATGGGGCAGGCTGGAACTTTGTCTTCTGGGGTGCGTTGCATGGCCTGCTTCTCATTGTCAATCGTCTGGGCGCCGGAGTCCGTTTACCGCCAGTGATTGGCTGGGGGCTGACCATGGCCGCCGCTTTTTTCGCCTGGCTTTGTTTCTACGAAGCGGACACGCCCTCCCTGTTTGCGAAAATGAAGACGCTGGCCACCCCGTCGGCCTACAGCCACGCCAACCTGAAGTCGGCCTTGCACTATCTCCTCCCGGGCGATCGGGTGGTGCTGGCCGGGTTGCTCCTTTTGACGGCGCTGACCCTGACCGTCGAGTGGCTCTCCGTTCGGCGCAGGAATGAGCCCTATTGCTACTTGCGCTGTCCTTGGGTCGTCGCCGCGCTGATTGTGCTCATCGTGTTGCTGGCACCGGGAAAGAACAATGGCTTCATCTACTTCGCTTTCTAAAAGCGCCGTGCCTCGGCGCGCGGCGGGCCTCCTGGCCCTGGCTGGATTGGCCTGGGCCGTCGGCGGTCTTTATACCCTTTTCTGGAACCCCGAAGTCCAGTTCTACAAACATGGCATTCGCGTGAAGAAAGCCTATGCCCAAAAGCTCGATCTCGAATATCCCCACAAAGTCGTTGTCGCCGGCGGATCCAGCTGTGCCACCTCCGTGGACGGCGGCCGCATTTTGCAGCGGGACGGCATCCCCGTGTTGAACATGGGGCTGGCGGCGGGCCTGGGGGCGAAGGTGCTGGTCCGTTTCGCGATGAGCGAGTCGCGTCCCGGTGACACGCTGATCCTGGCCTTGGAACCGCCGTTATTGGGCGGCTCGCTCGAGGTGCCTGACCTGGGCGTTCAGATTAGCCTCGCCGCCGGTTTGCCCGCACTCCTGCCCGAGCGGGCACCCTGTCCGTGGCTCAAATCCCTGCTGGATCTGCGTCCGGGCGCCTACCACGTCTTCACCTTGACGGGCAAACTGCTCCTGCGCCGGCCGATGTTCGCCTATCAACCGCAGGATTTTCATCCGAGCGGCTGGCACGAGACCTCGATGACACGAGCGTTCCCGAACCCGTCGCTGGCGGAAAGACCTCTGTCGCAGGAAGGACAGGCCTGGCTGGTCACCGTGCGCCAATCGTGCGCCCAGCGCGGCATCCGCGTCGCCTATGCCTTGCCATGGTACTATTGCCCGCCAGCCGATGCCGGCCGACTGAGAAAAATCCATGCGCGGTTCCTGCGCGAGGTTGCCGCCGTGATCCCCGTGCTCAAGGATTCCGCCCTTGGCGTGCATCCGGTCCGGGAGCATTTCGCCAACACCAACCTCCACCCAACACCGGCGGGGGCGGCCCTGCACAGCGATGAGCTGGCCCGCCAAATCGTCGCCTGGCAGACGTGGACCCTCGATGAATTGAACGAAACGCTCGCCGCGTCGGACTAATCCGCTAGATGCAACCCCCGTCGACCAATCTCTGTGGCTGCGGCTGGCCCGGGCCAGCGAGTGCGCCCGGCGCTTTCGGCCAATCCTGAGCCTGTCATGTCGGCCCGCCTGCTCCACCTCGAACTCCATTGTCACACCACCTACTCGATGGATGGCCTGATGACGTTTGATTCCCTGGTCCGCACCGCCGGGAAAGTCGGGCTGGACGCGCTGGCCATCACGGACCACGACACCATGGAGGGCGCGACCGAGTTTCAGCGGCTGGCCAGGAAGCGAGGTGTGCCGCTGCAGTTCATCCCCGGCGAAGAAAAAACGTTGTCGGACGGCAGTCATCTCATCGGGCTGTTCCTGCAACGTCCCCTCGAGTCAACCGAACCCGAAGGAGCGATCCGCGAAATCGCAGCGCAAGGCGGCTTGTGTCTTGTTCCGCATCCGTTCCGGAACAAAGACGGCTTGTTTCGTGACGGTCTGGATCGGTTGCGCCTGTTCGACAACCAGGTGGCCGGCTTCGAACTGTTCAACGCCAAATGTTCCTGCGCCGAGAACCGGCGCGCGCACGAGCTCCTGGCCACCCGGTTGGCTCCCTTCGGCGGCAGCGACGCGCATTATGAGAGCGATCTGGGCGAGTGCCTCAACGTCATCGCGTGGCAAGGCGATCTGCGCTCGAGCCTCCAGCGCATGTTCGAACGGCGCGCCCCGTTCCAGATACTCGGCAAGCGGCAGCGCGAGCAGGACGGCGAGCGGGTCTACGCGCCGCTTTATTACCGGATTAAGCCCTACGTCGCCTTGCCGAAGATACTCCTGCCGGCAGCCAAACAATGTTATCGTCGCTACCGCAATTGGAAGTTCGGCGTTGGCCGCAAATCGCTGCGCGAAGTCTACCGCCATGCATAAAAAACAGATCCGCCCGCTGGCCCGTCTGCATGGCTACTGGCTTTGCCGCCGGTTCCTGGCCCCGATGCAGGCCTGGCCGCGGGAACAGCGTCGCGCCTGGATCTTCGAAAAGCTCAAGCGCACGCTGCTGCGGGCGCAGGAGGGAATTCCGTTTTATCGCGAGCGCTTTCGCCAGGCGGGCTTCGATCCAGAACGGGATTTCCGGTCCGTCGCCGATCTGGCGGGCCTGCCCGTGCTCACCAAGGAGGACGTGCGGGCCCATTTCCAGCAGATCCAGGATCCGCGCTTTGCGCGCGGCAGCGTGGTGGCCCATACCAGCGGCACGACCGGCCAGCCGATGACGATGCGCCTGAACGAGTGGTATGTGGCCTTCGATTACGCCTGCATGTTCCGGCATTGGGCCAAGGCGGGCTACCACTTTCGCGCGCCCTATGCCGCCATTCGCAGTTATGTGCCCGACAGACCCGACGGCCCGCTCTGGGTCTACAACTGGTGGCAGAACACCCTTTACATGTCGGCCTATCATCTCAAGCCGTCCAACGCCCAAGGCTATCTCGAGGCGTTGCTCCGTTTCCGGCCGCAGTACCTCCGCGGCTACGTCTCTTCCCTCCACGTCCTGGCCGAATACGCCCTGCCCCAGCGCGAGCAATTTGACTTCGTGCGCGGCGTGTTCACCGCCTCGGAGACCTTGTCGAGTTTCGAGCGGGCCAACATCGAGCGCACGTTCGGCCGGAAACTTTACGATTGGTATGGCATGACCGAACCGGCCGTGGTCATCACCGAACGGGCCGACCACGACGGCATGGAAGTCAACTGGGAATATGGCTACCCGGAGTTTGAGGAAGCTCCCGGCCTGGCCGCCGACGAACGCAAGCTCGTCACCACCAGCTTGCATAATCCAGTCATGCCGTTCATCCGCTATGAGACCGAGGACATCGCCTGCCTGGCCGACGGACTCGATGCGTCCGGCCTTTACCCGAAAGTCCGCGCCATGCTGGGACGCAAGGACGAGTGCATCGTCACTCCCGACGGCGCGCGCCTGCCGTCCTTGAACTTTTACTCCCTGCTCCAGACCCATACCGACATCCTTCGCTTCCAATTTGTCCAGACCGACTGGAACCGCGTCACCATGAAAGTGTCCCTCCGTCCCGGGACGCGAAATGTTGAGGCGCTGGTGTTCGCCCTGCGCGAAGCAGTGAATAAACGGCTCGGCCCGGACCTGGTCCTCGAAATCGAGGTCACCGACCGGTTCTTCACCAGCCCGGACGGCAAGACGCCGACCTTCAAACGCCTGATCAAAACCGACCCGGCCGCGGCCAGCCTCCTCAAGCCCGACCGGAGCACCCCCTGAGACAAGCCATGCCGTCGCCTCCTGAGATTCGCCCGCCCTCGCCCCTTGCACGGGCAGCGCGGACAGCCGTGTCCGCGCGGACATGGCTGTCCGCGCTCCCAGAGCGACTGTTCCCATCAAACTTATGCCCTTGAAAATATTCAAATCGGAGGAACGCCAGCACAGCCCATCGGTATTTCAAGTGGCCGAGGCCGCCGGCGGCCAGCGCGTCGTGGATTTTTGCTATCTCTCGAACAAATTCTTTCCCACCCCGGAAATCATCGCGCGTCTTTCGGAGGACCTGGAGGAGGTGATCCGCAATTATCCGTCGATGCAGACCGAACAATGCGAACTGGCCGCCGCGCTGACCGGATTCGATCCGCAGCAGATCCTGGTCGGCAACGGGGCTTCGGAATTGATCCACCTCGTGGCGGCCCGGCTGGGCCAACGCTGGCTCATGCCCTACCCGTCCTACATGGAATACGAGAACGTCATCCGCGATTTCAACAAGCACCTCCATCTTTTCCCGTTGTGCGAAGAGGAGGAATTCCAGGTCAACGTCGAGCGGCTGCTCCGGGAAATCGAGACGCACGAAATCGACGCCCTGGTGCTGCCCAATCCCAACAGCCCCACCGGCCGGAAGACGTCCGCCGAAGATTTGCTCGTCCTGCTCAATCGCTGCAGCCAGCTCAAGGCGGTGGTGATCGACGAGTCCTTCATCGAGTTCACCAGCGTCCGCCGCGAGGAGATTCCCACCCTGCGCGCGCACCTGGGACAGTTCCCCAACCTCGTCATCGTCCGCAGTCTGGGCAAGGATTTCGGCGCCTGCGGCCTGCGGCTGGGCCTGGTCGCCGCGGCCAACCTGCCGGTGCTGGGCGAGATTCGGCGTTTCCTGCCCATCTGGAACATCAATCCGCTGGCGGAAAAATTCTTCCGGCTCTGCCTCCAGCATCGCGCCGACTACGAAAGGGCGCGCGTCGCCTGCATCGCGGAAACGCAGTCCCTCGGCCGGCAACTGGCGGCCATCCCGCAGCTCAAGGTGTTTGATACCTGGTCGAATTTCATCCTCTTTAAAATCCTCGACGGCCCGTTCACCTCCATCCAACTGCGCGACCATCTGCTCTCCCGACTCGGCCTTTACGTGCGTGATTGCAGCCGCAAACTCGGGCTGGGTGACCGGTTCATCCGCGTTGGCACCAATCTGCCTGAGGAAAATGCGCGCCTCGTGGCCGGGATCAAAAGCTTCTTCGCCGATGAATAGTTCAAAGTTCAAGGTTCAAAGTTCAAAGTTCAAGGGGACGGGTCCAGCCGCCGGCCCGCCGTGGCACTCGTACCCGAGACTTCGAGCTTCGGCCTTCGAACTTCGAACTTCGAACTTTGAACTCAGAACTTTGAACTCAGAACCCCGAACTCCCCCATGTGCGCCATCGCCGGACTAATTCGCTGCGGCGACCCGGAGCAGTTGCAGGCCATGCTCGACGTCATGGCGCATCGCGGGCCGGATTCGCAGGGCAAGCAATGGTGGCCGCAACACGGTTCGGGCTTCGGCCACTGCCGCCTGGCCATCCTCGACTTGTCGCCCACCGGCCACCAGCCGATGGCCACGCCCGATGCCCGCTACTGGATTTCCTTCAACGGCGAAGTTTATAACTTCCAGGACATTCGTCGCGAGCTCCAGGCCAAAGGATTGCAATTCAAGTCCACCGGCGATACCGAGGTGATTCTGCGGGCCTACGAAACCTGGGGCCCCGGTTGTCTCAACAAGTTCAACGGCATGTTCGCCCTGGCCATCTTCGACACCCAGACCGGCCGGCTTTTCGCCGCGCGCGACCAGATCGGCATCAAGCCGTTTTACTACTGGCGCAGCGGCGAGCGGTTCGTCTTCGCCTCGGAAATCAAAGGCATCCTCCAATGCCCGTTCGTCGAACGGAAACCCGATTTCGAGGCGTTGCTCACGCCCGCGCGCTTCCAGATTTCTCCGAGCACAGGCTTTGCCGGGATCGCCAAGCTGCCGGCCGCGCACCACCTGGTTTTCGAGAACGGCCAACTCCGGATCACCCGCTACTGGCAACTCGAGCCGCGCGAAGATCACCGGGCGGGCGACGCCTCCCTGGTGGATGAACTGGACGCGCTGCTCCAGGACGCGGTGCGTCTGCAAATGATCGCGGATCGGCCCGTGGGCGCCTTCCTGAGCGGCGGGCTGGACTCCTCGATCATCAGCGCGTTGATGCGCAAGAACACGACCGGCGACCTCCACGCCTTCACGATCCGGTTCAGCGAAGCCGATCAGAAATACGAGCGGATGCCTGACGACAGCTTTTACGCGCGCCAGGTGGCGCGCCAACTGGGCTTCCAGTTCCACGAATTCGAGTTGCGGCCGGCCGTGGCCGACTTGTTGCCGAAAATGGTCTGGCACCTCGATGAACCGCTCTCCGATCCGGCCACGATCAATACCTACATGATTTCCCAGGCCGCGCGCGACCTCGGCATCATTGTTCTGCTCAACGGGGTGGGCGGCGATGAAATCTTCGGCGGTTATCGCAAGCATCTGGCCTGTCTCAAGGCCGAGATCTATCAGCAGTTTGTGCCGGGCTTCCTCCAGCGCGGCATCGAGCGAATGGCGGAGCGTCTGCCGGTCGCCACCGGCAAGCAGGGCCTGCGGTATCTCCGGTGGTTCAAACGGTTCACCTCCATCGCCTCCCTGCCCCAGGCCGAACGCTACCTCGCCTCCGATCTCTCCCTGTCCGCCGGGCAATTCCAGCATCTGTTTCCGCAGCGCAATTATCACGACACCTGGTTTTACCGCGCGCAACAACCGGCCCTTTCCCGGCGCGATTTGTCTTACCTCACCCGCATGTGTTTGAATGACACCCATGTCTTCCTGCCGGAGCATAACTTGACTTACTCGGACAAGGCCGCCATGGCCGCCAGCATTGAGACGCGCCCGCCCTTGACCGATTACCGGATCGTCGAGAAAATGTTCACCTTGGCGCCGGAGCATCGCATCTGCGGCAACGACCAGAAGCATTTGCTGAAAAGAGTTTCCGAGCGCTACCTGCCGCGCGAAATCGTCCATCGCCCCAAGGCGCCGTTCAACGCCCCCCTGCGCGCCTGGATGCGTGGCCCGCTGGTTTCCCTGGTGGACGATTTGTTGTCCGAGTCGTCCCTCAAGGCGCGCAGCTTTTATCATCCACCCGCCGTGCGCGCGCTGATCGAGAGCGACCGACGCGGCGTCGAGGATCACGGGATGGTCATCTGGTCGCTGCTGACCACCGAGATCTGGTTCCGCACTTTCTTCGAGGGAAAAGGCGCGCACTGACGTCCGGGCCGCGGGCCGTCCCGGCCCGCAGCGCTTCGCCCGCAGCCAAGCCCGTGGATCGTTCCACGTCACCTGTTCCGCCCACGCGCTGCGGACGGGGACCGTCCGCGCTCCAGGCGCTTCACGGGCCGCGGGCCGTCCCGGCCCGCAGCGCTTCGCCCGCAGCCAAGCCCGCTGGATCGTTCCACGTCGCCTGTTCCGGCCACGCGCTGCGGACGGGGACCGTCCGCGCTCCAGGCGCTTCACTCGTGTTCTCCGTTGAGACTAATCTGGCCGTCGCGTAACAGATAAATCCTGTCCGCGAGCTTTTGCGCCTCCGCCAGGCTGTGGGTGATATGCAGGATCGTGACGCCGGTACGCCCGCGCACGCTCCGCAACAGCTCGCACATTTCGGCGCGCGTCTCCTCGTCGAGCGCGCTGAGCGGTTCGTCCAGGCAGAGCACGTTCGGTTGAAACGACAGCGCGCGCGACAGCGCCACCCGTTGGGCTTCGCCACCGCTCAGGCCGGCCGGTTTGCGTTCGAGCAACGCGCCCAACCGCAGCCAGTCGGCCAGTTCTTCCACGCGCTGCGCGATCTTCGCCTTCGCCCAACCACGGACCTCCAGCGCGAAGGTCAGGTGTTGGCGCACGGTCAGATGCTGGAACAAAGCTCCGTCCTGCGGCACCAGGCCGATGCCCCGTTGCGCCGGCGTCAGGCCGGTCGCCTCCCGGTCCATCAGCCGAATGCTCCCGCTGGTGACGGCCCGCAGGCCGCAGATGGCTTCCAGCAACGTGGTTTTGCCGGCGCCGGTTTTGCCCATCAAAACCGCGTGCTGCCCGGCGGGGACGGAAAGAGAGACGTTGCTCAACTGGAAGCGGCCGACGCGCACGGAAAGGTGGTCGACGGCGATCATCGGTCGTTCCGCAGGGAGAGCGGCTGGCCCAGCGTTTTCTCCAGGCCGTAGCACCGAATGACCACCAGCACGCAGAGCGCCGCCGCCACCATGAGCAACGAGACGGCCACCGCTGCCTCGAGGTTGCCCACGCTCAACTCGAGAAAGACCGTCGTCGGCAGAACTTCAGTTTTCATCCTCGTCGCCCCCGAGAAAATCAGGATGGGACCGAACTCGCCCAGCGCCCGGGCCCAGGCCAGGGTGGCGGCGGTCAGCACGCCCCGCCGCGCTTCCGGCAAGACCACCAGCCAAAACGCCTGGCTGCGCCGGCAACCAAGGGTGAGGGCGACCTGCTCCTGGCGCGGGCTGATTTGATCGAACGTCGCGCGCAGGGTCCGCACCGCGAACGCGCAAGCCACCATGAACTGCGCCAGGATGATGCTGGGCAAGGCATAGGTCACGGGGATGAATCGTTCGATCGCCCGGCCCGGCGCCGTGTGAAAGAGGATGAGCAGACTCAGCCCGATGACCAGCGGCGGCAAGACGATGGGAATGTCGAGCAGGGCATCGAGCAGGGATTTGCCGCGAAAGGAAAGACGCGAGAGCAGATAGCCCAGCGGCACGGCCACCCAGAGGGAGAGAAGCGTGGTGAGACTGCACGACAGCAGGCTGAGCTTGATGGCGTATCGGATCTCCCGCGCTTGCAATGCCCGCCAAAGATGGCCCGGCGAAGTGAACGAGGCGTCCGCCAGCAGCATGGCGACGATCAACACCAGGTAGAGTCCGCCCAGCAGCCACAGACAAATGAAGAACGGCCGGTCGGCCGCGCCGCTCGGCCCGCCTGGCTGTGGATTCGCCGATGCGCCCATGGGTTTACCGGGCAGGTTGCCCCATCCGCCATCCGAAGCCAACTGATTCGGCCGGACAGAGGGCGGCCAGCAACCGCTCCATCAGGTAAGGATGATCCGACCGACGGTGGATGGCATACGACTGTCCGCATGCTTCGATCACGCGGTCGAAATCCTCCCGCATTGGCCGGAGAACGGAAACGTCGCAGGCCAAGCAGGCGTCCGGTCGCGCGCCGGCCTTGATTCGGGAGACGAGGACGCGGCAATCGTTATAGTCGCAGGTCACCCGGGCGCCTTCCCGTTCCTCGAACCGCCGGAGGGCCTCTTCCAGGGCGACTCGATTCGTCCCGCCGCTGAAGAGCACCACTTCCGGAGTCTCGGCCCAGGCATCGCCGCGGACCGGTTGGTAACCGGTGCGCTCGAACTGCCGCAGACCGCGATCGCGCGCCCCAAGGTAGCGCGCAAACCGCAAGGCCGACCTGGGCTGCGGACACGATTTCAGCACACCGACGGGCACCGTGTTCTCCACCGCGGCGAAGGACTCGAGGCCGATCCCCTCCAGCTCGGGGTATTGCCGGGCCGTCGCGTCCCAGACGATTCCGGCATCGGCGGCGCCGAGCTTGAGGTCGTTGGCCACGTCATTGACGGTCGGTTTGAGCACTTTGATCTGCCGGACCAACGCGGGCCACTCGCCGCTCTTTTGCAGCAGGTCGCGCACGACCTTGCCGATGGCCGCGACCTCCGGGTTCGCCATCACGAGCGTGACGCCGGGCTGCAACAGGTCGGCCAACCCATGAAGGTTCTTCGGATTGCCGCGGCGAACGGCCAGCACCGGGACCATGTGCACCAGCGGAATGATCTCAGCGACCAACCCGTTGCTCCGCGCCAATTGCATGTAGCTGTCATCCGCCGCGATGAACAAGTCGCCCCGCCCGGCCACGCGCAGGTTGCTCAGGAGCGTGCCGGACCCGCCATATTGGACCTGGATCGGCACGCCAAAAATCCGTTCGTACTCCTGCGCGACCGGTTCGACGGCGGGTTTCAGTTCGGCGCGCAGAAGGCAATGGCACGCCAGGATTCCCCGGGTGCAGGAGTCAGGGGCATTGAGTTTACTATTCCTCACTGGGTAGCACAGGCGACGCGCCTGTGCCGTCCGACGACCCGCCGGACGGATCGGGGGCGACCGTTGCGAGCCAATGAGACTGGCCTCCCCATGAACCGTCGCACCCGGAGCGCGCCCGGTCCCCGGGCGCAGCGCGTGACCAGGACCGGCGCGATGGAACGCTTCGGGCCCTCGGCTGTGGGCGAAGCGCTGCGAGCCGGGACGGCTCGCGCTCCGGTTCATGGCGCCAACTCACGGCCCGATTTTGGAAGTGTTCCCTTCCCATGAACCGACTTGTCACTTGTCACTTGTCACTTGTAACTGGCGATTTGGAGAAGCTCATCCGGAGCGTGGCCCTGTTTTCAATTTCCAGTTACCAGTTACCAGTTACCAGTTACCAGTTACCAGTTTAAGCGGTTCATGGTCCCGATGCGTGGCGAAAAACCAGGTAGGCTGCCCATGATTAAAACAGATTGCGCTTGGGTGATCGGATCACCTGAGAGGCGGGACTCAATGGTGCACGAAAATAATCCGGCTCCCCTGGGGCTCGAAGCGGAAGTCCATCCGGCGCAAGTCGCCCAGGGCGCGCGCGATCGACCCGTGTTTTTCCGGCGGGGCCTGGAACATGAGGAAGCCGCCCGAACCCGCGCCCAGCAGCTTGCCTCCGCTCGCCCCGGCTTTGCGGGCCTTGTCATACCAATCGTCGATCCGTCCGGTGGTGATGCCGCGGGTGAGCCCCTTCTTGAGCAGCCAGCCTTCGTGAATGATCTCGCCCAACGACGCCACTCGATTGGCCTGCAACTCGCGCTTGAGTTGATGGGCCAGTTCCACCATCCGGCTCATGACCTTTTGCTTTTTCTTCTCGGAGGCGACCACGCGTTGCTGGTGCCGGAGGATGAGGGAGGCGCGCCGGGTAATGCCCGTGTAGAAGACCACGGTGTGCTCCTGCACTTGGCGGAGCGTTTCCCGCTGGCACAGGATCGGTTCGACGCTCACCGAATCGTCGGGATGGAAGCGGATGAAGTTCAATCCACCGTAGGCGGCGGCATATTGGTCCTGCCGGCCGATCGGCTCGGCGCAGCGATCGATTTCGATCGCGCAAGCTTCGCGGGCGAGTTGATCGGCGCTGGCGTAACGCCCCGCAAACGCGTGCAGCGCGTGCAGCAGCCCCACGGTAAAGCTGCTGCTGCTGCCCAGTCCGGTTCCCTTGCCGGGAATGTCGGCGATCGAGGTGATTTCCACGCCGCCCTCGATGCCGAGCAGTTTCAGGGCTTCCCGGACCAGCGGGTGTTTGATCCGGTCCACCGTGCGCGCCTCCTCGGTGCGGGAGTATGACACGCGGATCTGCTCATCGAACTTCTGGTTGACCGTGATATAGACGAACTGGTTGATGGCCGTGGAGACGACGGCGCCGCCGAATTTGCGATAATACACCGGCATGTCCGAGCCGCCGCCGACAAAGCTCATGCGAAGGGGGGTGCGACTGATGATCATGGCTGCGTCACGATGAATTTCACCGCCTCGCCCAGCGCGGCGAACAACTGGTCGGGCCGGACATCGTATTTGCCGTTCTTCCCGCCGGCGCCGGTGCGGACGAGGATAGCGCGCAGGCCGGCGTTCTTCGCCGTCTGCAGATCCGTGGTCGTATCGCCGATCAGCCAGCTCTGGGCGAGGTCGATGTTCAGCTCCGCCACGGCGCGCCGGATCATCCCGATGCCCGGTTTCCGGCAGTCACAACGCACCTTGAGTTCCGCGCGCTCGCCCGGAAAGCCCGCGTCCGGATGATGCGGGCAGTAGTAGATGCGGTCGAGAAAGGCGTGTTCGCGGCCGAGCAACGTTTCGAGTTTGTTGTGGATGGTTTGCAGATCGGTTTCGGTGGCCCAGCCCTTGGCGATGACCGGCTGGTTGGTCACGACCACCGCGCGCCAGCCATGATGGTTGAGCTCGCGGACCGCCTCGGCCACCCCCGGGAGCAGCTCGAGACCGTCG
>WNFZ01007880.1_pt1 | contig 13788 bp, 3 predicted proteins | sample 5400081 | NCBI WGS metagenome assembly WNFZ01 (sample SAMN13153365, study PRJNA577476) | soil metagenome | isolation source: 80 cm soil or saprolite under grassland replicate 1 | place: USA:California | collected 2016-06-15
CCTGGGCACGCTGGCGCTGGCCTCCCTCCTGGCCAGGGACGGCCTGCTCGTCCGCGCGCACGCCGGCACCGGGCCGATGGCGCTGCGCGCCCCGCACTTCGCGCCCAGGGCGAAGGCCTGCATTTGCTTTTACATGGAAGGCGCGCCGTCGCAGATGGACTTGTTCGATCCGAAACCCAAGCTGCTCGAGCTCGACGGCCAGAAGCTGCCCGAGTCGATGACCAGGAACGTGCGCTTCGCCTTCATCCGCAAGGACACGGCGACGGTGCTGGCGTCGCATCGAGAGTTCCACCGGCATGGCCGCGGCGGCATGGACTTCAGCGACTTGTTGCCGCACCTGGCGGGCTGCGCGGATGACTTGTGCATGATTCGCTCGATGCACACCGAGCAGTTCAATCATCACCCCGGCCAGATCATGATGAACGCCGGATCGCCGCTGATGGGCCGACCCAGCATGGGTTCCTGGCTGACTTACGGATTGGGCAGCGCGAGTGACAACCTTCCCGGCTACGTCGTGCTCACCGCCGGGCGGGGCACCAGCGCCGGCGCGCAAAACTGGTCGAGCGGCTTCCTGCCTTCCAGTTACGCCGGCGTGCTCTTCCGCGCCCAGGGCGATCCCGTCACCGATCTTTCCAATCCGCCCGGCGTCACGCGCGAGATGCAGCACTATGGCCTGGACACCATCCGCGACCTCAACGCGCTTCGCCAGAAGACGGTGGGCGATCCCGAAATTGCCAGCCGCATCGCCAGCTACGAACTGGCCTTCCGCATGCAGGCCAGCGCGCCGGAGTTGATGGAACTTTCCGGCGAAACCGAGGCGACGCGCGCCGCCTACGGAGTCGACCGTGCGGATCCGCCGATCAAGGCCGACCGCGCCGGTGGCCCAGGCCAGTATCGCGCCTTCGCCCGCAACTGCCTGCTCGCCCGCCGCCTGGTCGAACGCGGCGTGCGGTTCATCAACGTCTTCCACGCGAGTTGGGATCATCACAGCAATCTCGACCAGGAATTGACCTTCAATGCCGGCATGGCCGACCAACCGATCGCCGCGCTCTTGCAGGACCTGAAGCAACGCGGCCTGCTCGAGACCACGCTGGTGCTCTGGCTCAGCGAATTTGGCCGCACCCCGCTCGGCGAAAACCGCGTGGGCTATAAGAAGGTGACCGGCCGCGATCATCATCCGTTCGCCTTCACGCTGTGGGCCGCGGGCGCCGGCGTGCGTGGCGGCACGGTGATTGGCGAGACCGACGAACTGGGCTGGTCCGTCACGCGCGATCCCGTTCACGTGCACGACCTCCACGCGAGCATCCTGCATCTGTTCGGCTTCGATCACGAGCGGCTCACCTACCGTTTCCAGGGCCGCGATTACCGGCTCACGGACGTTCACGGCCAGGTGGTCCGGGCGATGGTGGGATGAGCCGGGTTCCCGGGCGAAGGCGCGCCCTCCTTATCGAGCCAGGCGCAGTTCCGGAAGCAGAATGTCCTGGATGGCGTGGTGCGAAATCATGTGGCTCGGGGCGGCTTCGTCGATTTCCAGGCGGAAGGAGCCGCGTCCGAGTTTGTCGAGTGCCGCGCTCACGCGCTGGGCGTAGTCACGCATGGCGGCTTCATACGCCATCCCCGCCGCCGGCGCGTCGTGTTGTGCCTCACCGAAGCAGCAATCGTCCCGGCGATTGAGAATCTGCACCTGGCGACGGCCACGTCCGTGAGCGCCCAGCACGTAGAGGTCCGGATAACCGGCCAGACGATAGAACGACGGTTCAATCTGCTCGCGGTCGCCAATCGACCCGCCTTTCCGCAGATACAGCGGAATGGTGCCGGCAACCGGAAAGCTGGTGCGAATGGTCGGATCAATCGCGGCGTAAACGGTCACGGTCCAGCCGCCACCGGAGAGGCCGACCATGTGGAACGAACGGTATTTCGGAAAGCGGTCGGACCGGCTGCGGGCTTTCAAGTAATTCAGGCTCACCGCCACCGGTTCGAGAAAGAACTTCATCGGGCTGCCGGTTGTCGGCAGATTGAAGAGCGCCTCGTGGGACCCGCCGCAATCGCCGGGACGCTGGCGTGGCATGAAGACACCCAGCACACCGTAGCCCTCGCGCAACAGTGCGTGGATCGTGCGTTGCAACCCGTAACCGACATCCGCGGCGGAAGCATCGTCATCGAGGGTGCAGCCGTGTCCGTGATGAACGATGACCAATTCGTGGTTCGGTTTTTCCGGCACAAAATGATAGGCCAACCCCTCCAGGCCGGGAGCCAGGTCGAACCGCAGATCGTCCACGCGAGCCAGCCGGGTAAGATGCTGCACTGGGCTGGGCACATTCGTCGTCACGCGGGTCGGCATCCTGGCGCCGGGCCAGCCTTCCGCGCCCCAAAGGTAGCGCACCAGGGTCTGGCGCCTCTCGGCCAGGTCGCGCGCCGACGCGATCGTGATGGCCTGGTCGTTCGGCAGCGACGCGGCCGCAAACAGGTTGGCACACGAAAGCAACAGAACAACCGGCCAGCGGCTGAACCATCGAGAACTTTGGCGTGTCATTGGATCTGGATTCCTCTAGGTCAGCGCGTCCCGGCAATACTTGATGGTGCGGGCCAGTTCGGTCAGGCGATCGGAGCCCGCCGGAATCTTGTACTCGAACTCGATCGTGGCCTGGATGTTCCAATGGTTGTCGCGGATCAGGCGCAGCACTTCCACAATCGGGGTGTCGCCTTCGCCAAACGGCGTGTTTGGCCCGTTGTGCATTTTCCGATCTTTGACATGCACATGGGTGATGCGCTCGTGATGCGCCTGGATGAAACCGGCCGGGGATACATTGTTTCCCGCCACGAAGTGCCCGAGATCCACATTGGCGCCGTTGTGTTTCCCGAGAGAAAACGCCTTCTCCCAATGTTCGGGCTTCGTGGTGGCGTGGCCGTGGTATCCGACCATGAGCTGGTGCTTGTCGGCGAACTGGCCGACCCGTTTGAGGTCCGCGTGGTTATTCGAGATCTCGGTGGAAAGAGCCCGCCCGCCCAGCGTTCGGGCCAGCGTGAAGACATAATCCAACTCGCCGTCCGTCAGCTTGAACAAGCCATCGACCTTGACGATCTCGATCCGCACGCCGGCGTCCTCGTACCTTTTCCGGAACTCCTGCACGCGCTCCATGGAAACGGATCCGCGCCATTTCGACAGTCGTTCGGCCTGGGTGGCGGACTCGCCGGCCTCCGCTGACTTTTTCGGATAAACCAGGTCGGCGGGCGCGCCGAGAAAGGCCTCCACGGGTTGGGTTCTTAATTCCACCGCGCTCAGACCGAGTTGAACGCAGTTCTTGAGGATCTCGTCGCCGCTCATGGAAGCGCTGGCAAAACTGTAGGGCACGTTGAGTCCCACCTGGACGCCGGCAAACTTCGAGTTTGGCTTGCCGAGCGATGTTTCCGCGGCCACCAGTCGACCGAGGGTCGAGCACAACCCAACCCCCGGCCAGGCCGCCAATGACCATTTCGCGAATTCACGACGGGTGCAGGGCGACTTTGCAGTAGAATCGAATTGGCCCGCGAGGGCATGCGCCGGGGAGGAGATTTGCTGTTGATCGTGGCTCATGGCGCGAATGTAGATCGTTGGGAGCGGGAGGAAAGCGCCTTCTTGAAGGATTCGGGCTGACCTGGGAATGCGCTCTGGCGCGGTGCCTGCTGCGCCAATGGGCCGAGCAAGGAGTCGATCACAGCGGAGTCATCCTGGTGAATGAACGAACACTTCCCCAAAATGACGTCGGCGGTCTGTTCGCGGCGCTGTGCGCGGTGTGGCGAGCCCACGGCGACTGGGACTGGACAAATCGCGTGATTTACTTGCGATCCGCTCCCTAAAGCACGCGTTCTGAAGTGCAGCTTCTCCCGCACTCTCCAACCCCGTGACACCAGCTAGCCAGCTGCAACCCCGGTCACCTGGCTCACTTGTCGCTGGCGGCTTGCCCCCGGGTTCGATATGCTCGGGCTATCACGAGAGTCCCGTTGAAAGCACCACTCTCCAGATGCTGTGCCCTGGTGTTCCTCACCGGCCGCCTGCTGGCGCGCGCCGATAGCGTGGTCGTGTTCAATGAAATCCATTACCACCCGCTGACCAACGAGGCTCAGCTCGAATGGGTCGAATTGCAGAATCAATTATCCGTCGATGTCGATATCTCCGGCTGGCGAATCGACGGCGGCATTCATTTCACCTTTGCCGAAGGCACCGTCATCCCTGCCGCCGGTTTTCTTGTGGTTGCCCTGTCGCCGGCCTCCCTTCTCGCCGTCGGTGTGAGCAATGTCGTCGGCCCGTTTGACGGCCGGCTGAGCAACAACGGCGATCGGCTGCAGCTGAAAAACAACAACCACCGGCTCCTGGACGAAGTCAGCTATGGAGTGGAACAGGACTGGCCCGTGGCGCCCGACGGAGCCGGCCCTTCGCTGGCCCGGCGCGCGCGCAACCTGGCCGGCTCCGACCCGGCCAATTGGTCCGCCAGTGCCCAAATCGGAGGCACGCCGGGCGCCGACAACTTTCCTGCCCGTCCACCTCCATTGCTGACCAACAGCGCGCTCTCCCTGGTGGCCAGTTGGAAGTTCCAGGACGCCGGTCTCGACCTCGGCGCGGCCTGGCACAACCCGGACTATGACGACTCGACCTGGGCGGCGGGCGCCGCGCCGTTTTATCTCAACGGCGGCCCGCTGCCCGGAACCGGGAACACCCCGGTGGCTCCGGGCCGGATTACTTATTACTTCCGCGCCCGATTCACCGTCACCAACGATCTCAGCCGAACCGAGCTGCGCCTGCGCCCGCTCCTCGACGACGGCGCGGTCGTTTACCTCAACGGTCTCGAGCTCGCGCGCGTGAACATGCCGGCCGGTCCGATCGCTTACTCGACTCCTGCCCTGAGCGCAGTCGGCCAGGCCGTCTTGGGCGATACCCTCATCTTCCCCGGCGCCAGGATGGTCCCGGGCACAAACCTGCTGGCGGTCGAAGTTCATCAAGGACCCGCCATCGCCGCCTATCCGCAGGCCGTCCTCGATTCCGGGCCGGTCGCTTACTGGCGCCTGGGCGAGACAACCGGCCCGGCGCTGGATGCCGCCTCCGGTCCTGGCGCGCCGCAAAGCGGTGCGCAGAACGGCATCTACGCCGGCTTCGCCCCGTCCAGCCTAGGCCAAGCCGGTCCGCGCGCCACGGACCAGGTGAACGGCCAACCCCTCGCCGGGTTCGACGCCGACAACCTCGCAACCGCCTTCGCCGGGAACAGCGATCGCGGCAATGATGTGATCACCATCGCCGATCCCGGCGTGCTCAATTTCAGCACCACGGGCCGATTCACCCTCGAAGCCTGGGTAAGCGGCAGCCCGGCGCAAGAAGAAGGCGCGGCCATCATCGCCAAAGGCACCGGCGGCGGCGAGCAATACGCCATGGATGTCGTCGGCGGGCTTTACCGGTTCTTCGCCTGGGACGGCGGAACACCAAACACTCTTTTCAGCGCCAGCGCCGCGGTCGGGCCCGACGGCACCTGGCAACACGTCGTGGCTGTGCTCGACCAACCGGCGGCGCGCATGAAGATCTACGTGAACGGCCTCGAACGCGGTTCCGCCGTGCCCCGCTCCACCCTCATCGACTCGACCCATGAGGTCAGCATCGGCGCCCGCCAGAACACCGGGTCCGTCAATTACGATCTCAACTTCAACGGACGCATTGACGAAGTGGCCATTTACAACCGCGCCCTGTCGGCCGCCGAGATCCTCGCTCACTTCAACGCCGCCCTGAGCAACCACACCGCCGCCGGCGTCGACACCAACGACCTGGCCTTCGGCCTGGAAGTGGCCACGGCCGAGCTCGCACCCGAACCTCCTTCCCTGGCGATTGCTTTCAACGAACTCGCCTCGTCGACGAACGCGGATTTCTGGCTCGAGCTGATTAATTTCGGACCGCTCGCCGCCGAACTCGGTGGATGCGTCGTGGCTCGTTTCGGCGGCACGAATCGCCAGTACGCGCTGCCACCCCAAACTCTCGCGCCGGGGCAATTGCGCGTCGTGACCAAAGCGGAGCTGGGCTTCGGAGTGGACTCCGGCGATCGGTTGGCGCTCTTCCCGCCGGATCGCCAGCGCGTCCTCGACGCTGTGGTGGCCAAGAAGGATCCGCGCGGACGCAGCCCCGACGGCACCGGCCGCTGGCGGTTCCCGGTGGCCCCCACTCCCGGCGCTTCCAATGCCTTTATCGTCCACGACGAATTGGTGATCAATGAACTCATGTTCCACCACCGTGAATTGCCCCCGCTTCCGGCCACCTTCTCGCCGACCAACCAGTGGGTGACCATCAGCAATGTCTGGAAATATCACGCCGAAGGGCTCGACCTTGGCACCGCCTGGCGGGACCCGGCCTACGACGATAGCGCGTGGCCGGCCAGCGCCGCGGTGTTTTATGCGCCGACCAATTTCTTCGTCCTGCCGGCTCCCAAGAACACCTTTCTCCCGCTGACCAACAGCGCCGGCGCGCGCATCCTGACTTTCTATTTTCGCACCCAGTTCTTCTTCGACGGCGAGACCAACGGCCTGCTCCTGGGCCTGCGCTTCATCGTGGATGACGGGGCGGCTTTTTATCTGAACGGGACCGAAGTCCTCCGCGTGAATCTGCCGGCGACGAATATCACCTACAACACTTTGGCCACAGTGAATGTGGGCACGCCGGGATTTACTGGACCGATCCTAATCCCGGCGGGCGGTCTCCGGCCCGGACTCAACACGCTGGCCGTGGAAGTGCACCAGGCTATCCCCAGCAGCAGCGACTTTGATTTCGGCTCGGAAGTTCTCACCTGGACCCAGCTCACCCCCGCCCTCCCCTTCCGCCCGTCGCCGGAATCGTGGGTCGAGATCCTCAATCGCAGCAGCAACACCGTGAACCTGGCCGGGTGGCGATTGGACGAAGGGATCGATTACCGGTTCCCCAGCAACCACACGCTGGCTCCGGGCGGTTTCCTGGTCGTGGCCAAGGACGTCGACGCCATGCGCTCCGTTTATCCAGAGGTGGATGTCCTTGGCCCGTTCACCAACAAACTCTCCACCCACAGCGACCAGGTTGTGCTCAAGGATCCGAACAACAATCCCGCGTATGAAGTGCGTTACTTCGCCGGCCGGCCCTGGCCGGAAGAGGCCGATGGAGGCGGTTCGAGCCTAGAGCTGCGCGACCCCCGTAGCGACCCGGCGCAGCCCGGGAGCTGGGCCGCCAGTGACGAGAGCGTCCGCTCGTCCTGGCAGACTTACACCTGGCGGGGTGTGGCCGCGCCCGGCCAGGTCAACGAGCCGACGCTCTGGCACGAGCTGGCGCTCTGCCTGGTCGACGGCGCCGGAGAAGTGTTGCTGGATGACTTCAGCCTCATCGAAACACCGGCGACAACCCCCAGGCAACTCCTGGCCAATGGCGGATTCGACGACGGCTCGGCGGCGCATTGGCGTTTCCTGGGCAACCATCGCCACAGCCGCGTCGAGCCTGAACCGGGCCACCCGGCCAACTACGTCTTGCACCTCGTCGCGAGCGGTCCGGGCGAATACCAAGGCAACCAAATCGAGACGACTCTCACCAACAACGTCAGTGTCGTGGACGGACGCGAGTACGAGATTTCGTTCCGCGCCAGGTGGCTCGCCGGGAAAAACAAGTTGAACGCCCGGCTCTACTTCAACCGGCTCGCGCGCACCTTCGACCTGGCCGCGCCCGCGCGCAACGGCACCCCGGGCGCGCCCAATTCGCGACGGATCTCCAACCTCGGCCCCAGCGTGGGCAACTTGACGCACGCCCCGGTCGTTCCCCAAGCGGGCTGGCCGGTCGCGGTCACCGTCACGGTGTCTGATCCCGATGGGGTGAGCGGGGTCTCCTTGCACTACTCTGTCAACGGCCGCTCCTGGCAGCAGCGGCCGATGACGCGCCATCCCACGCCGGGATCGCCATCTGAATTTGCCGCCACGATCCCCGGTCAGGACGCCGCGAGTATCGTGCAATTCTACGTCGAGGCAGTGGACCAGCTTGGGACCGTCACGCTTTTTCCGGCCGGTGGCACCAACTCGCGCGCGCTATTCATGGTCCAGGATGGCCAGGCGATCGCCGGCCCGACTTTGCATAACTTCCGCCTGATCATGACGCCGGCGGACGCCATGTTCCTGCACACCGGCACGAACACGCTGAGCAACGAACTGCTGGGCTGCACCGTGATCGAAGATGAACGGGAGGTGTACTACGACTGCGGTGTGCGGCTGAAGGGAAGTTTTGTCGGCCGCAATTCGGCGCGGGCCGGCCTGCACGTGCAGTTTAACGACGACCATCCTTTCCGAGGCGTGCATCGCATCGTTTCGGTCGACCGCTCCACGCACGCCGGCATCGGCGGCACGGGCGAGATCCTCGTCAAGCACATCGCCGCCCATGCCGGCGGCATCCCGGATATGAATGACGACCTGGCGTATTACATTGCCCCGCTGCCGGGTTACACGACCATGGCCGAGCTCCGGTTGACCGGCTTCGACAACGATTATCTCGACGCCCAGTTCCAAAACGGCAGCGACGGTTCCCAGTATGAGATTGAAGTGCTGCGTTGGGAGACCGCCACGCTGGACGGCAACCCGGAAGGCACGAAGCAGGTTGGAAACGATACCGGCGGCACCGGCTACGCCAACCTCGAAGTGCAGGATTATGGGGATGTCCCGGAGAGTTACCGCTGGTTTTGGCTGCACGTGAACAACCGCGAGGCCGATGATTACACCCAGGCCATCGCGCTTTGCGAAACGTTCAGCCTGAACGGCGCGTCTTTCGACGCCCAGGCCAGCCGCATCCTCGACCTCGACGAATGGCTGCGCACCATGGCTTACCAGGAATTGGTCGGAATCGCCGACGCCTACTTCACCGGGATCAGCATCCATAACTTCCGGGTTTACATCCGCCCCGCCGATCAGCGCGCCCTCTATCTGCCCTGGGACTGGGACTCCGCTTTCCTGGCTTCAGCCTCCGCGCCGATCATCGGCACGGGCAACATCGCCAAGCTGCTGACCAATCCGAACAACCGTCGCGTCTATCTCAACCATCTCTACGACCTCATCAACACCACCTTCAACACCAGCTATCTGTCCCGCTGGACCACGCATTACGCCGAGGTGGGCCGGCAGAACTTCGCCAGCGTCCTCAGCTACGTCGGCGCCCGGGCCACGTTCGTGCTCGGCCAATTGCCCACCGCCACCGCGTTCGCCATTACCAACAACGCCGGCAACAATTTCGAAACCAACACTCCGACGGCCACTCTCTCCGGCACCGCGCCGATCGGCGTCAAGACGATCGAAGTCAACGGCATTCCTTACGCCGTCACCTGGTCCGGCAACAGCTCGTGGTCTCTGCGCGTGCCGCTGTTCAGCGGGTCGAACCCCCTGCTCGTCCAAGGCGTGGACAACCACGGCTTTCGCCTCCCCGATGCCATCGACGCCATCCAACACCGGTCCGCTCGCCCTTCGTCCGGTCGTGATCAACGAGTGGATGGCCGACAACCGCGGGCCCGGCGGTCTGCCCGACCCTGGCGATGGCCTCTTCCAGGATTGGTTCGAACTGTTCAACCCCAACGCCAGCCCCGTCTCGCTTGGAGGCTTTTACCTGACCGACGATCTGTCTCGCCCCACCAAGTGGCGCATCCCGACCAACACGGTCATCAGCGCAGGGGGCTTCCTGCTCGTGTGGGCCGACGGCGATACAACTCAAAACGCCGTCGCGGGCGGCACCGACGTCGATTTGCACGCGAGCTTCCAGTTGAGCAGCGGCGGCGAAGCCATCGGCCTGTATACCGGGGACGGCGTGACGCCGCTCTCCACCGTGACGTTCGGCCCGCAGTTGCAGAATGTGAGCCAGGGCCGCTTCCCCGACGGCGACACCAATGCTGTATTTTTCATGACCAACTACACCCCGCGCGCGGCGAACACACTCGGGGGATTCGGGGACCTGCGGATCCTTTCAGCCGTGCGGGAGGACGGCGCGCTGACGCTGACCTGGAACACCATCCCGGGGCGGGCCTACCAGGTGGAATACAAAACTGCCTTGGACGATCCAGTGTGGTCGCCCTTGGCGCCACCGCTTTATGCCGTCAGCACCTCGGCCCACGTGCTCGACGACAGTCTGCCCCGCACCCAGCGCTTCTATCGCGTGCTGCTCCTCCGCTAGTCTTTTGTGTTTCTTTGCGTTCTTTTGTGGCGACGGTTTTGTTCGATTCGCTCTCGTGGGCTGCAATGATGGATTTCGGGGCGAGCCCTTTCTCTGCAGCCAACTCGATTCGGCTCCCAACCAGCCGAGTGCGCACAAGCATCATGGCACTGCTCTGACTCTGAAAAAACATGCCGTTCTGCTCTCCAGTTCCACGGTCAGATGGAGTTCGCCGGCACTCGTCGTGACAAGAGTGGAAGAGGGGATTGCCTGCCAGGATCTGAGATCCGTTGATGATTCGAGCACGCATCGGTGTTGACCTTCGCCGGTCACCACCAGTTCCAGTTGGGTTGCGGAGACACCTGCGGCGTGAACCCTCCAAGCCGGTTGCGTGGAGACTGAGGGCTGGAGCGGCGATTCGGCTGGTTCGATCGGACTGGGAGCCGCCTCCGCGTCCTGGGGCCAACGGCTGGCGCCAGTGGCCTGGAAAACGAGTTGGAAAGAGAAGAGTTCCACATGCGGATGCCAATGGTATGAGCATAAATACAGGACCTCGCCTTGTTGAACCTCGGTAGAGACGCCGAAGACCGAGGAGCCAGGCACGGGTTGGAGCGAGGCCAGAGTTTCCCCACGAAAGACGCCGACGTACTGGTTGCTGAAGGAAACCGTGAGTATGCCGTTGGCTGGAGCTCTCCAGGTCCACCACCGGGTGACAGCCGTCTCCAGTCCGGCCATCAAATCATCCGGCTCCGAACTGGCGCCGAGCGATCCACCAGAATACGACATCAGCCCGGCTGGGAGTTCAAACGCGTTGCTGAAGGAATCATTGGCAGGAGGTTCGGCAAACTGCCATTCCAACTGAAAGCGAGTGGCCGGGATGTCCCACACCGGATCGAAGGACAGGATATACCCGGGAAGCCTGACGACCTGAAGGTAATAGGTCTGTTCAGCCTGCACGCGGTAGTATCTCCAGGGTAGTGGAACCAGCACGACATACGCGTCCGGATCTCCTAGGTCCGTCTGGGGTTGGAGAGTGGAGAGGGTATTCCCGGCAAAGAGGTGAACGTCATAAATCACGGCGGGCCGTTTGAAGGCCACCATGCCGTCGGCGGGCGCCCGCCAGGCGAACCAGACGGATGCATCCTGTCCGATGCTCGGCTCTCCCGCTTCCAAACTGGCCAAGCGAAGCGTCGCGTCCAGGGTCGTGGTCCCGGCTGGGAGCATTTGGGCCGCGGCGAACGCATCGTTAGGCGGCGGTTCGCCTGGTATCATGGTGAGCTCAAACGGGGCCGGCCAGAGGACGGCGCGCTTGATGGCGATCTGATAGGTCGTGCCCGCTACTGCATCGAACCAATCCACGCCGAGACCTGGATTGCTCTGCAGCATGACCCGCCGCAAGCTCTTTAGCGAGGCCCCGATGTAAAGGAACCAAGACTCGCCGAAGCCGCTGAGCCTCGCGAAATATCGTCCTGACCTCGGAGCCGTCCAACGATACCAAACGGAATCTCCATAAGGCGGCCCTGTCTCCCTGGGTTCATGCGGTTCGCGGGTGGCATAGGCCACGTCATCCCGGATGTCTACCTCTTCGCCAGTCAGCACGATCGCCTCCGCAAAGCTGTCATTCCGAGTTCGGACGAATAATCCGATCGAGTCCGTCCAAAGGGTCGTGCCGTCCTTGAAAAACAGCTTGGCCTTGAGGTGGTGCGGACCTTTTGGGGCTTCTGACCATTCCCCGTTAAATGGGGCTTGCCCGGATGAGAGCACGAAGGTCGGTTGCCGATAATCTTCGAAGCTCTCGAAGTACTCCACGTGTTCGATGTCGGTCCACGGCAGATCTGAATCAATGGCCAGCGGAATGGAGGCGCCATGCACGAACGTCGCGCCCGCCAGTGCGTGACTGACGCGCGCGGCAGCAAGGCGCAGGGACAGTTCGGCTTCGCCGGCACAGTCCGAGAGATAGTAACCCGCCGGCATCTGGCCGGCGATAAAGTAGGTGGCCTGAGCGTCCGCGTGAAAACGCGTCCTGGTCGTGAATTTTTTCGGCTGACCGACCGCGATTCGAGAGAGGCCGCCTTTGCTGGAACGATAAACCGCGAGGGAGGGAGAAATGCCCGTCTGAGTGCTTGGCTCCAGGCCGTATTTTTGCCCGTAGACGGTCACGCCAAGATCGACCGGACCGGAAACCGGTGCGGTCCATTTCCACCAAATCGAGCCCAGTCCCTTGCCACCGCCATGGGAAGGTTCTCCTGGTTCTCGCGTGGATCCAGCGATCGAACTGCGGTGAGTCAACTGGTAGCCCTGCAAAGGTTCCGCATGGCTGAGATTGTCGTTCGCAGGGGGAATTCGGACCGTCACAGGGCTGACGATCACGGTATCCCCTGAGTTTTGGCTCACCGCTGCCGTGAGGAGGAAGCGGCCGGGCGGCGGGTTCGTCCAAAGCAAGGCTCCTGCCTCTCCATTCGAAGGGATCGTCAGGTTCGGACAAAACCGGTCCAACTGAACCAGGCTGAATTGGCCTCCCGTGATGTCGCTGTCCCCCTGAAACCCCGCCACAAACAGCGGAGAACCGTCGGACTCGGCAAACAACGACGCTTCGAGTCGCAGGGTGGTGAACGTGAACTGCATGTCGAAGGTGCTGGCCGGATTGACGGAATAACCTCCTCCTTCTTCGGCCGGCGTTCGCTGATTATCCACGACAAAGGCGTAGGTTTTCCCTGCGACCGCCTGGAATTCATAGAATTCAAACAGCCCTTCCGGGGAGACGATTTGGCTTTGATTCTTCACGGGCTTGAGGCGGGACAAGGAGGATCCTTCATAGACTTTTGTGGCGGGCGTACGGCCTGGAGTCTCGACGTGCCAAGTGGCCCACCCGGTGGCGGGGGCTGTCCAGCGATACCAGATGCTGCGGCCGGCGAAGCTGCGGCCATGTTTGGGTTCATGCGTCTCCAAACCAGCGCCGTAATTGTATTCCATCAAATGAACCGAACGGCCGTCAATGATCCGGGCATTGGCAAAAAAGTCGTTCGAGGGCAGTTCATAAAAACGGTAGGTCACAGGTGTGGCGGTAGGAGCAAAAACAGACATTTTGATCGACATGCCTTGGGTAACCGCGATGCCCGAACCAAGATCAGCGAGCGCCGCCAGACGAGCGGGATCCTCACCGAAGTAGGCGGCGGCGTTTCCCAAGACCAGCGTGCCGTCGCCGGGGGCGGTCCATTCGTACCATAATCGATGATCTGGAATAAGGTGCCCGTCGGCGATCAGGTCTCCAGCGGTTCCTGTCAGCGGCAGGCGCGTCTGAACGCTTCCATTAGCAGGAACAGGATCAAACCGGGCCGTCCAGAGCACGCCAGCAAACTCATCAAAAGCGCCCGCCAACTGCCGCCGGCCCATGGCGATTTGATAAGTCACCCCGGCATGAGCCTCGAACACGTATTCATAGTTTATGTAAGCGACGGGAACCGGAGTCAGAGACTCCAACGTCTCACCGCTGAACGCGTCAAAGGACACAAACGAATGCTCTGTTTTCAGATGCAGCCTGCCGTCGCTGGGTGCCGTCCAGTTGAACCAAATATTGAAGCTGGCGAGACTGGGCGATGGCGGTTCACCGGCTTCGTGGGTAGCCACAGCCAAATCCGAGG
>WNFZ01003977.1_pt1 | contig 13786 bp, 12 predicted proteins | sample 5400081 | NCBI WGS metagenome assembly WNFZ01 (sample SAMN13153365, study PRJNA577476) | soil metagenome | isolation source: 80 cm soil or saprolite under grassland replicate 1 | place: USA:California | collected 2016-06-15
TATAGCGATAATCCTTTCAGGCGTTGCCTTTTCATTTGTAGATGCTTCAATTTCTTTTATCTGGTCAATGGTAGGTGCAATAGCTTTTGGCACTGCACTAGGATGGATTGGTGGAAAAATTCTTGACAAGTGGAACGCTGATGAGTTCGTAGATTTCACCTTTTCCTTAGGATTGGCTATTGGTGGCTTTATCGTGGCTGACCACTTTCTACACATCTCCCCAATAGTAACGACCTTATTTACTGCAATGTTTCTCGTTACGCAACATAAGGAGGTTTCAACCGGTGTTAGAAAACTTTTTCATAAATACTGGGACTACCTAGGTTTCGTTACAAACAGTATCTTGTTCTTTGTTATTGGAATTCCTTTACTTGCAGTAGAATCATATCAAAGTAGTGCTGTTCCGTTGATACTAATATTAGTAGCTCCATTTGTTATCATGATGTTCTCTAGGGCTGTAGTAATTTACAGTGGAAGTGCATTTTTAAGAATCTTTAGAGTTAGAATCCCTCTTCAATGGCAAAATGTTCTTATCCTCGGAGGTTTAAGAGGAGGAATAGCAGTAGCTTTAGTTCTCTCACTTTCATCAGAGTATCAATTCAAGGACCTATTCATTAGTATAGTAGTACCTTTAATTGCAATTAATTTAGTGGTGAATCCAATTGTATTAAGTCAGTACCTGAAAAAAACGTCCTCTAAAATGGAACAATCTTAGATTCTGAGATTCGTTAAATCATTCATTATTTATTCTTAAGGAGAAAATCAAAGATCCAAAAACGAAATTTTATTAAAGTGAATTTCATTTTGAGCTTCAAAGATTTTGGATAGCGCATTACCTAGCAAGTTTTCAATGATATTGTAATATTGGAAAAAATTTTGGATTCAAGTTGGATAACAATGTGTTAATTGAATCGCAATACCGAGCTCTGTTGGTCAAACTGAAAATTCATGTAATTGGATGTGAAACTATGATGAAAATTTACCTTCTGAGTAGCATTATTAGAGAATTATAATATTTATTATATTCCAGGAAAATGAAAATATGAAAATTTTACACCTGGTTTGATGAGAATGTTATTTCAGGTTTTAGAAAGATATTCCGATTCAACAGGACAAATTTTATACCTGTTCTTATATTATTCATCTCTTGCCATATTTGAGAAATGATTTAATCATATCTTCAACAAACCGGACGTTTTATTCATGAACCAAATAGAAAAGCATAAGTGGATAGCTAGCACTATAGGATTTTAATGAAATCTACTTTCATAACTGTTATAGCGACTACTTTGACATTAATTGCAACATGTTTTGTTATCATGCAACAAATTCAAGCCCAAGAAGGCAACATAATTATCACATTTCTGTCGGGAAAAGAGGAAGTTCCACCGACTAAATCTGATGCTAATGCTTGGGCCAAGTTCCAGTCCGTTAACAATGGTTCACAAATAGCATATTGGGTTAGTATCTTTGGACTAAATAAAATAACAGGGGCACATCTACACGACGGAATTAAAGGACAAAATGGTGATATTGTGGCCGTTTTATCAGGAAATAAATCTGCTGATGCTGGAGGGAATGCAACTATATCGTTGACGGGAAATATAACAAAAAATGATCTACAGGGTCCTTTGAAAGGTAAGGAAATTTCCGATCTTGTAAGTCGAATGAAAAATTCAAGTATTTATGTAAACGTACATACCGACGAATATAAGGATGGGGTTATCCGTGGCCAGATTGGCTAAACTTCACTACTTTGATTGTGAATTTACTTCATTCTTCTTTTGCAGCATCTGTAAGGGATTTTCTTGTCCTGCCTTTTAACATTATTTAACAACCGACCGCAGGCTATGATACTGAGATGATTCGTCAGTGAATTCAAAAGCATTTTATATTATGGCAGTCTTGTCAATTGGTTATATTTTTGTTGCATTCTTAGGTCCATCGGAACAAACTTCATACTTTGATTATGTTGCACCAGCAGAGAACAGATTATAAATCAACGTTGTACTCAATAAACATGCACTTTAAGCAAGTTTGTAACTAGATCCGAATCCTACGCAGAAGATGATAATTATTTTATTCTTTAATCCTGCCAGCCATCAGGAAATCCACGGCCTCATATAATCCTTCAAGCTCTTTAGAGACCTGGCTTGAGAATACTCCTAGAACTTCAAAGTCAGCTGCCTGCATTCTTCTAGTGCTGAACATAGCTAGAACCCCAATAACATTATCACCATGTGTTAGAGGATACCCTGCAAAAGATTGAAGATTTTCTCTTTTAGCCCACTCAGGATATCTTATCCTCTTGTCATTAACAACATCATTTGTAATTGATGGCTTGCCGGTGATTACTATATTCCCAATCTTATTAGAGTTTGCAGGAACCTTCGAAAATTCGCCATCTATATTTTTGTATTTTCCGGCACTAAATTTTAGGATAAGATTTTTCCTTTCCTTGTCCAATAACCATATCCGAGAAAACTTTGCGCCAAAATGTTTTACTAAACTCTCCACGATAAACTGGAGCTTTTCATTTAATTTTTGATATTTCTTCAATGAACTGAGGATCTTGTAAGCACGCCACTTTTGGTCTCTTATGTCGTGATCATCAAATAAAGTATAAGGTGTAACCTTCACTATGTTAGATTCATAAGAACGGAAATCATCTATCAGATCGACAAATCTATTCAAAAAGTTACTACTTTCAAATTCATATTGTTCTACAGAATCGAAAACAAAATGACATATCCAATCAAAGTCTCCTGTCATTCTTGCAGAGTAAACACAAAAGTCTGCTTCGCCACAGTATTTTTCAAGACGGGAGATCATAACAGAAGTATCAGCTTTAAATTTGAATTTAAGAAGAATTGTACGATTTATCTTATCTGATAGTAATGTCGGATTTAGAAGAAGAGAGTAGCCTAGTATGGTGTTGGATTTTTCCAATCTCTTCAATCTGTATCTTACAGTTCTATCGGTTATTTTGTACCCTAGTCCTTGGAGATATCTTGTCATTTCATATGAGGATGTGCGTGAATTCTTGCCAAGCTGTGCTAATAGAAATCTATCGATTTCGTCTACCAATAAATAGAAATCTCTTCTATCGTTATTATGTATTGCCAATTAGGAAATTATATGAAAGACCAAGCTTATTGCTCTCCTACTAAATTTTTTTCTTGTTGCCTAATCGGAAATCTAGTTAACATTTTTTTTCCGTAGTAAATATATCGTTATTTTGCCTACATAAAGATATGAAACTAGACTATTTTGAGATAGAGCGGGTAATTGAAGAATTGGCGAAAAATTATGCAGCCCCATGTACAACAACATGGTTTAAGGTAACGAGTAACAGAAGACCGTCAGCTGAGGAATACAGAGAGAAGGTAGTAGATTTTATGAGACAATTTGAAGCTATTTTGTCAGGTCAGCTACCACCAAGTGAACAAACAGAAATATGTTTAGAGTATATTAAGGAACAACTACATAACCAAATCCTGCTCATTAGAAGAGGAAATAACAAAGAAGTAGAGAGACGTTTTCAATATTATGTCAATTACAACTAAATCTGACAAAGACAATTTACCTTCTCTATCATTGGTAAATATCGAAGGAAATAAAATGGAGGTTATATAAAACGGTAAACTACGGTATAATTGCAATACCTATAATAGGAGTACTAGTAATTGCCGGAGTAATTAGTTTTTTTATCGTATATTCCTTCTATCCCGAAAAGCATGAAAATATAAACATTGGTGGTAAGTGTTATGAATTAGTGGGTATGGCCCATCAGAAATTTAGCAACTTAGCTGCAGAAATGGAACTAAAAAAGCTGATACTCCAAATGAGTAAAGTGGAACCAAAGAATGCCATCATAGCAGTAATTTTCAATGGAAAAGATTCAGAAATTGAAAGTTTTATAAATAGATATCATCTAACAGTAACTTCGAAACAAAATGTGTTATATTTTCCCGATATTAATGGAAGTGTTGTTACAGCAAATATTCCTAAAGTCGACCTGCAAAGAATTGTGGACAACCTAAGCATATTTGACGCGTTACCTTCTACAAAATCTATAGCTGGAAGTATCGGAATTCAACCCAATAAATATATAACGTCTAATGAATCCAGAGATGTTTCCTTCATATTAGACAAATTCATGACAAATGGATTAAGGGATATAGTTGACAAGTCAGATGGTGTAAAGTCTGCAGAGTGCCGATATAATACATAGATAGATCAAGATGTTTATGAAGTTCACTTGTGGAAATAAGTTTGTAGGAGCACTGCAATACGAATGAGGAGGGATACAACGGGAATACAAGACCTGGATCTTTACCACTTATTCTACTTTTATGATTAAAATGCTAAAAATGAATTACTCTTTACACTCTTTTCATGTTGAGCACTCTATTTGTGTCAGATTCTCCCCCTTTAATGAGACAATTATGATATAATTTTCTTTTATCAATCGGGAAGGCGATGTTTTTTACTCATGTTATTACACTTATACTAGCTATAGATCTACGTGAATCCAAATCAATTTTTAATTAGTAAGTGTTTTTAAACCGGTTGTAGCATTCTTCGAAAAGGATTCCATTGTCGACATGTTCATAGGCATAGTCTCTTCTGCAGGAGCTCCAATTTCAGGTTTTAGTGCAAAGTCCATAATCCCTGCCGACGCCTGGCCATTTGCATTTATTTTTTCTGCTATTGAGATAAGCTCATCTTTGGGTATCATAAAGTGGATTACATCCTTAGTGGAGTTAGACGGATCGATCATAAGCATTTTCCCTGCCGGAATACCGTTAACTTTTCCTGAATAACTCTGTGATGAAAATGAACTTGGTTTTGGAACAGAAACTTCTTCATGAACAAGTATGTTGACATTCTTAATTCTACCAGTGTTCCAATCGAATGGCATTTGAAACTTCAACTCATCATTTTTTTGGTCGTATGTAATATTCTTCAACTCATCATAATATGATATTATTTTAATCGGAACTTCCTTACTATCTTTTAGTATCACATACTTCTGTGTGTTCCCAACACTAAGATATCCGTCATAGAATGGTTGCTGGTTGTCGGGGATTAAGGTGCTGTCATAATCAACTGTCGCTATCTGAACTATGAAATGATATAACCCACCTTCTAAGAATATTGGACCAGCAGCAACGACTGGACTTTGAGGCGTTCCAGTATATGCATTTAATATTGGATCTAGTTCTCCGTATACGACTATCTGACTGGTATTTCTCGGATTCATCTGGATTCTCAAATCTCCAGCATGATCGTGGAACCAATTTGTAAGTAGGCGTTTGCCTTCCTTTTCAATCGTAATAAAGTATGTCACGTGATCGAGACTCTTGTTCATACTTGAGTCGAATAATCTGAATTGTATTATTGGTTTTTGGCTTTGATTCTTTATAGTTTCTGTGGTGACAACAGGTGGGCTCATCTTAATAAGTAGGTCGACCTTCCTATTACCTAATGATGCAGACAGTTGTTCTTCAAACAAACCGTCGGCATATGCAATGTGGAGTAAATTGATCAACAACAAAAAGGAGCCCAGAATAGAAAAGATAATGCTCAACGGCAAATCCCAAACAAACCGAGAGTTAAAAGATGTTGATAGTGTCGTAAACCCTGCTGTCAATGTATACAAAGTCAATGGTTAGCTTTATTTAAGCATTAGATGTTTCTTATCATCGTTTCTGATATCGAGAACATAATGATTGTTAATGCCTGCCAGACTAATCTGATAATAACCTGACCTTCCTGCATACTAGTCCATCAATGGTTTATACTTCGCTTTCAAGTATAGGTGACGAGAAAGTATACTTATAACTTTTGTAAACAGCGGGATTGATATTGCTAGAATTACAATTGTTGACTGCTTTGTGTTTTGGAGCTGGTCATCTGCGAATCATAAATGACACGATTTATAGGCCTAATACTTTTAAAGTAACTAGATTTCTTATTTCGGCTTCCGTGGTAATGTATGTAATCCATTGCGAAATACAAACTCCAAGTCCTGTTAAATATTAATGAAGATCAATACAGCTATGGCTTACTGACTGGTAATTCTAGTAATAGAGCTGTGTTCTCTAGAATCAATTTTAGACCATTGCATATTGAGGATTTAGCCGTTTATACTGCATTCTGAACAATTCGACAACTTCAGATACATCATCCTCACTCCTAATCCATTTGCTTACCCATGCGGATTCAGGTAGAATATGATGTGGTGAAGCACGACCTAACTCAATGAGCTGATTCCTGACTTGCATGGGAAAGGGCAGATCCGCCAATTTATCGCCATGAATATGTCCCATCTCTCTTTTTCCTACACGAAATTCAGTCCCACCAAAACGGTGTGGACCAGTGGTAACTCCAGGCCAACTCAATATTTCTTTGCTAATTTTCTCTAGTATCAATGATTCAAGACCCACATAAAATTGAACCCACAAAGCAAATGTTATGTATGAGCCTCCATTTGGAAAGGTACTTCATAAACTCTGCCATATCTGTTAACGATGACTGTTACTCTATCATTTGCCATTTTTTTCTTTCTAATATAGGATGATATCTGTGAAGGACTCTCTATCTTATTTCCGTCTATCTCTTCGATAATGTCTCCTCTTCGCAAGCCTGCATTATCTGCCGGACTATATGGCTCAACGTTGACTATTAATGCACCATGTACTAATGGTAATCTGTAAAAGCTAGCTATTCTAGGATTTAATTTTACTGTACTTATACCCAGCCATGGTCGTGTGACATGCCCATTCTCTACTAAGTCGTTTAATATCGATTTTACTGTATTAATAGGAACCGCAAACCCGATTCCTTGTCCATATGGAATTTTTGCTGTGTTTATTGCTACTACTTCGCCCTTTGTGTTAATTAGCGGACCGCCTGAATTTCCAGGATTTATTGCTGCGTCAGTTTGTACTAACTCCAAGATTCCATTTTCAAATTGTACGTTTCTATTTAATGAACTGATAATTCCAGCGGTTACTGTTGGTCCCCCAGTTAGGCCGAAGGGATTACCCACTGCCATGACTATTTGTCCGACCTTAAGCTCTTCAGAATTTCCCAAATTCACAGGTTGAAATTTAACAGCATCATTACTGTTTATCTCAAGAAGTTCAGCCCTAACTACAGCTAGATCAGTTTCATCGTCTGTTCCTACTACTTTTGCACTTACCTGTTTTGAATCCCCAAGAGTTACTCTTAATCTATCAGACCCATCTATCACATGGTTGTTTGTGAGTATATGTCCTTTATCATCAATGATTATACCTGACCCGACGCCTTGTACTGGAAATACTCTGAATAGCTGGTCTTGCATCATCCTAACACTGGCAATGTTGACTACACTGTTGCTGACTTTTTCGACTGCATTTATAATAGATTCTTCTGGCATTGGTATCAATTTACAATCACTTCTTCAAATATTATATCGGTCATACGATATAATATATAGACATTAACCTATTTATATATATCGTATATGCAAAATGATAAGTTACAATAGGTTAGTTCCTTGGTTAGAGATCAAAAGGATAGACCAGTAATACACGAATTCAGAGTTTCAGAACGTTCTAAACATTGCTAAATCCTTAAGTAAAGTGACTCAGTAATTCATTTTTAGATAAAATAAGCCCATGAGGAAAATCAAATCCCAGTCGCTGTAGTAACAGGCAGCTCTACTGTAATTGGCCTAGGAACATCGTTGGCACCGGCTATGTCTTTTAAAGTACACTTTATTGAAACTAGGTGGTTTCATTTATGCATTAATTATTTTATGATAAAAATGAATGCAAGATTTCGCATATGATAGCGGGTTTCTCAACAAAGGGTGCATGGCCAGCATCTTCTATCAATTCGACTCTGTAATTCTTAAAAACTTGTTTGAACGGCTCACTATACTCTATTGGTATCAAGTTATCGCTTTTGCCCCATATTATCAATGTAGGAATATCTTCAATAGATTTTAATCTTGATAAGTCAATCTGCGTAGTAGTACTATTCTGGTAAGCTGATTCAAATGGATATTTTGCACCAGGTGAGTTAATCCTTGTTATAAAAATATTGATAATTATAGGCAAGACTTTCCAGGGTTGAGCCACCATTTGTTCAAATACATTCCTTACACTATCATATGATGGATATTTAGCGGCGTTAAGGTATTGCTCAAGTAGAGGTGTTGGTCCTTTCAGAAAGCCCGAAGAATCAAGTAACACAAGCTTTTCAATCAGTCCCTTATTTCTTATAGCAAAATCAACAGCTATATATCCTCCTAGTGAATGACCTATTAATGTGATTTTTCTATCATCACCACTTAGACCAATTTTCTCTATAAATTCTAGAATGAATTCTGAGAACTGTTCAATTGTATAATTAACATCTTTTGGCTTGTCACTTCCTCCAAAACCAATTAAGTCAATGGCTATCGTGTGATAATACATTGATATTGCATCAGGAATATCTAACCATCTATCAGCCGATGAACCAAGACCATGTATAAACAAAATGTGTCTTTCAGAAATACGGACGCCTTGTTTTGATTCCAAGTATCTCATTTTAATATTATTATTTAGTAGTATAGATTTGTCTTCCATTGGTATGTGGATTTATCTAGTAATACCTTTTATATGCGCATCTTTTCTCAAGCATTTCGATTGATTATCTGGGAATAGAGAATATTAAGACGAGTTAGATTGTCATATTTCCGATTATTTTTAATGGTCTATCAGACATAATGCAACATTAATGATCTTATTAGTATATTACGATTGGTTTTATCAATTTTCCAATTCTAGTTGAAATAGCCCAAATTAGAAATATAATATGGATAGTGTGATTGCATTAGAGGCTTAGCATTTTAAAATACAAGTTACCTTTAATTCCTTGCTAGTCATAGAAGATAGGGTATGCAGAAGAGTGATGTAATATGGCTGATTTCTATTATTTCTCTATCTCTTGGAGGGACATTTGCAATTATTTACGTCATTAGACATTTCACAGACTATTTTGAAAGAAGAAAGAATAGATGATAGAAACCAAATTCTCCGTATTAACCTTTAAATCATTAAATTTTGAATCTTCTATTTATTTACTAAATTGTGGTATCAATACCATGCAAGTTCGGTGCGATAATTAAGCTTTATACTGGGCTTATTAAAAAACCGGCACTCACCTTAATTTTGCGGTATACTGGCCATTTGCGGTATACTGGCCAATTAGTTAACTAATTATATATTTCATCCTCTCATAATCTATAATCACAATTATGAGGGCAAAAAAAGGTACTGAAAATAGGGACTTGGTTATTTGTAACAATTGTCTGTGTGCCGTATCCCTCTTAGGTTCCCAAGTGTTTGATTGTTGTCCTGTATGTAATGGCAAGGATCTAGAAGTTATCCCTGTTGAGGATTATGAGGATTATAAACTAGACATAAACCGAAAAAGAGGTTTGAGCATAGAGTTTACTGGTGAAGATTAATTCATCAAGCTTGATAGCTAGCTTTTATTTTTATCTAAACGCCTTATTGTCCTAGATTCTAGCTAAACTAATGAATATTTTCACAATACTCATGTATGGTAATAGAATTCTAATATTGTACGAAAAAAATTTACTGGTTGCCGTATATGAACTATTTGTCGTTCTTTAAGCCAAACAGCTAAAACTGTAAGTAGTTGTGAAAAAGATCTTTCAACAGAGATTATCATCATAATTTGGTATTTTAATTAAAAAAAGATATAGATGCATTTCTATTGACTCCTATTAAATTTTTGTTAACTTCATCTGCATTCCATACTTGGGGCGCAATGTGATTAAAGCTTTCAATTCAACTTTATGAGATGGTACATGTTTCATCCTCCATTGCCTGGATATAGTGGCAAGCAGAAGAATTGCTTCCAACCACGCGAATGGTTCTCCTATACATCCTCTAATGCCACCACCAAAAGGAAAGTAACTAAACCTTGGTAATTGTTTTTTAAATTCTTCTGTCCAACGACCAGGATAAAAACGATTGGGTTCAGGAAAATATCGAGGATTGCGATGCATTACATATTGACTCATTAAAATTATTGAGCCTCCGGGTATGCTATATCCTCCCACTTTATAATCGTCAATAACTTGACGGCCTAAAGCCCATGCGGGTGGATAGAGCCGCATAGATTCTGTCAAGATTTTTTCCGTATATTCTAGCCTTGGTACATCGTCTACTGTGATAGTTGTTCTGTTGCTACCAAAGATCGAATGAAGCTCTTCTTGAAGTTTTGTTTCAATTGTTGAGTGTTCGGACAAAAGATAGTATGTCCATGTAAGTGCATTTGCAGTTGTTTCATGTCCGGCCAAAAATATAGTCATTACCTCATCTCTCAGCTGCTCATCAGTCATTCTTCCTATCCCTGCCTCTTCGTCTTGTGCTTGCAGAAGTGTTGATAATAAATCATCATCTTCTTTTTTTTCATGTCCTTTATCCAGTTTCTTTCTATGCTCCTTGATCATTCTATATACAATTGAATCCAAGTCCCGTTTGGCTGTCTGAAATCCTTTGTTTATAGGTAAGAGGGGTATTTTTTCAATCAGTTCACCAAATGGCATCAAAAGACGGTTAAAATATTGCATGCATGTCTTGAGAGCATCACCTACCTCATCATGTCCTGGCTCGATATCGTAGCCTAATACAGTCTTACAAATAATTGCTAATGTAAGCTTTATCATTTCTTTATGAATATCGAGTATTGTTCCATCGTGCCAGCTATTACACATATCAATTGCTTGGTTCACCATAATATCCGCATAAGACTTAATTCGTTTAGGATAAAATGTTGGTTGTATTAAGTGTCGTTGTTTATCATGGTACTCCCCCTCACTGGTAACCAATCCATTACCCAAAAGACGCTTTGACACCTGCAATCCCCTACTTTTGATAAAATTCTTGTAATTAGTAACTAATACATCTTCTATGTAATCAGGATTATTTAAGAGATAGACGTTTTGTGTTCCGAATTTAAAATGGGCTATGTCTCCATATGTATGGGATATATCAATTAACACTTTGAGTGGATCCCGCAAAAATTTCCGAAGCAATCGGTATGGTAATATATAAGCTGGCCCTGGTGGATATTCAATCCCACTTTTCATGTAGTATTACTCCATATTCCTTATCCTTTAAATATTAACATTGTTTGGTGTTACTCTAGAACCTATAATTCATTCTACAGTTATGATAAGCTCTAACTTTATAATGACAAATAAGTTTAATAATTGAGACTATAGAAAAAGTTATGGATAAATCGACCCGAATATTTCGTATCCTTACTGCAACATTGGTAACTATCATAATCGTAGTATTTTCAGGTCAGAGTACAGTTACATTTGGACAATCAGATGCTCCTGTAAACAAACCACCTGCTATTCTTGTTTCATCACCAATCAAAGGTGAAATTAACCAACCTGTTACCATAAATGCATCTATTTCGGATCCAGAGGGGAATATAACTTCTATCATATGGAATCAAGAAGATGAATTTCCTCCTGTAAATATGAATATCTCACTGGATAAACAATCAATGTCATTTATTCCTAAACAGAACGTTACCTATGTATTCAGCATAGAGGTAGTTGATAATACTGGATCAACTACATTGAAATCGGCTCAAGTGAATGTTGGCCCCTAATTGCCTCTTCTCTCAAATTTTTCAAATATCAGTGGTATCAAGTCTTTCTTTTCTACTAGGCTACTTTATTTGCTTCTTTTCTTTAGATTCATCGGTGGTCGTTATTTTTATTAACATTAAGACCATTTAATTTTAAAATACTAAGATCTTTACATATCTAGGAATTTCATACCAGAGGATTTGTTACAGTTGTAGGAGGGTCACAAGTTACTACGTCCAGGATCTTTCAAATGAGACCTTCAACTTGATGTTGGCTATCATTTCAGATTATATTTACAGTAAATATACTGATAACATGTAATTTTTAGTCGGGTTCGGTAGGACTGATAATACCACTCTAATTTTGCAACCCCAGGTTAAAATAAGAGTTTGCGATAATTGAACACAATTCTAGATTCTAGATTCAAAAATATGACTTTGGCATTAAATAAGACTCCACCCTCAGACGTAAAGTCGTGAATAACGAATCAGTAATACATATTAAATCATTTGAGAACTCTTATTGGTATTCCTTTGATTTTAGCTAGTAGCGGAATATTTATGACCATTCTTCTAGCTGCAGTCTTTACTAGCCCTACTTCTTTAGGCTCATATGCATCGGCAAGTCAACTGACTAGTAGCCAACCCATCAATGGGGTTGTCATGAAAGGAGCTATTGCCAATATGAAACAGGATGACAACGGTTCGCCTAAAGCTCCATCGAATTACATTGAGGATAGCTTAAAAAAGATTTCCGGAGCGGGTTTGGATCATGCTAGATTCCTGTTCTATTGGGAAGCTTATGAAAAGGATCCCAAGGCTTTCATGAAGGAAATACAATCAGTAGCCAATGCAGCAGATAAGTACGGAGTGAAAATCATTTATGACAATCATCAATGGCACACTTCTTCATGGCTAGAAGACATAGGAACAGGTTTTCCTTATTCTCTGTTTCAAGGTAATTCAAAATATTCCAGAGGCGGTGGCGGTAATACTCCCGATAAAGCAGCGCAAGTCTTTTGGGGGGACTGGTGGAACAGATCTGTCAAAGATAAACAAGGAAAAGATGGCTGGACACTAATGGCAGATTTTCTTAAAAAAATAGTATTGACAGTCGATAATCATTCAAGTACTTTAGGGTACGAGATCCTAAGCGAGCCTCACGTTGACAAAATAGATCAATGGTCTAAAATAGGAAAATTTAATTCCTTTATAACTGAGGAGTTGAGAAAGATCACAGACAAGACTGTTGTCTACAGCATGAATATTCCAGTTGACTTGAATAACCCCATTAAAATCTCACCAGAAAACTTGGCAAAAATGGCGCCTTCAAATAAGGAGAATATCGCTTTCAAGATAAGTGTCTATGGAGTTCCTAATAGAGATGCGTACCAGAAGGAGAGATTTAATATTTTTTTGAAAACAAGGGATCTAACTGGAGTACCATTATACATTGGGGAGTGGAATAACGTTGTAAGGACAAAGAATGGCGGAATATTCAAACTCAACCCAGGTTTGAGCGAGCTTACGAAAACTAATGCTGGACAGATACTCGGGGCTTTCAAGAAAGCAGGAGTATGGGGCACGGCTTTTTGGAAGTGGGATTATAGGGATGCAGATACGACCAGTTTTAACTTGGTTGATGCCAAATTAAAACCCACCAAGTACTTGGGTATTTTAAAAGACGCGGTGGAAACGATTTATGGTTCTTCCAGATTAGCACAAAATAGTAATGAACCCACCCTTTCTTCGACAAATGCACCGCAGGTTGGTCTTGATGCGGCCTCTTCGAATACTAATACCGGAATGAATGGGACATCAACTTCAGATGTTAAATCAACTTTAAATGGTACATCAACTTCAGATGTTAAAGAAAACAATATGATTAATGAACTTGTGAATACAGGAAAGTTCACACAAGATCAAGCCAAAGACTTCGTATCGAAAACGATGCAGAATGGAACCAATAGTACGTCAACTTCAGAAAATACTCAGTCAACTAGCAGTCAAGATAACAATGTAAATGCTCAGTCAACTAGCAGTCAAGATAACAATGTAAATGCTCAGTCAACTAGCAGTCAAGATAACAATGTAAATGCTCAGTCAA
>WNFZ01010173.1_pt1 | contig 13786 bp, 10 predicted proteins | sample 5400081 | NCBI WGS metagenome assembly WNFZ01 (sample SAMN13153365, study PRJNA577476) | soil metagenome | isolation source: 80 cm soil or saprolite under grassland replicate 1 | place: USA:California | collected 2016-06-15
TACGGCGAGTGTGTGCTTTAGCTCGGTCGCGAGTGGGGTGCCACGATCTCGTTCAGCGGGCCGACCGAGCTACATCTCTACGACGATCTCGATCCGGAACGTCTCGGCCGCGACGTCTTCCCGCGCGTGAAGGAGTTCACGACCGTCGTCAACGACCGGACGGTGAACTGGTGCGTCGCGCCCTGTCCCACGGAGAAGTGGGCGAAGCTCGTCCACCCGGACCTCGAGCCGGAGACGGCGCTCGAGACGCTCTGGAGCCAGATCCTCCACGTCTGTCGCCTCGACGAAGACGAGCCCGAGTCTGTGTGGCAGGAGCGCAATGCGATGCTCAAGGGCGCGGCCGACCGCCTCACCGAGCGGCGTTTCGACGCGCTGCAGCTCGAGGGCGACGGCACCGACCTCACGATCGGACTCCTGCCGACCTCGCGCTGGATCGGGGGCGGCGAGAAGACGGTCGACGGCATTCCGCACATGGCGAACCTGCCCACGGAGGAGGTCTTCACCTCGCCCGATCCCGAGCGGGTCGAAGGTGTGGTGCGCGCGACGAAGCCGCTGTACACACAGGGGCGGATCATCGAGGGGCTCACCGTGCGGTTCGAGGCCGGCCGCGCAATCCAGATCGACGCCGACTCCGGCGCCGAGACCCTCCGCACGGTGGTGAAGCAGGACGGCGGCGGCGCGCGTCTGGGCGAGGTCGCACTGGTCGACGGTGACGGCCGCATCGGGCCGCTCGAGACCGTCTTCTACGACACGCTGCTCGACGAGAACGCGGCCAGCCACATCGCGCTGGGCTCCGCGTACGATGCCGCCGTCGGGGAGGAGGACCGCGGACGCCTCAACCGCTCCTCGATCCACATCGACTTCATGGTCGGTGGGGCCGACGTCGACGTCACGGGATTCACAGGCGACGGCGAGCGTGTGCCCGTGCTACGCGATTCGACCTGGCAGCTCTAGGCGTCAGGGAAGCGGCAGCGAGGGCGTCGGCGGAAGCTCCGGCAGCGGCAGGGAGGGCACAGTCGGAACCGTGACGTCGGGGACGGTGACCGGCGGCAGCGGAGTCGTGGTCACTGTCGTAATCGTCGTCGTCGTGACGCTCACGGCAGAGGGAGCGCTCACGGGAGTCTTCACCGCCGGCTCGGCCACCGGCGCGCGCGGTGGCGTTGCCGGAGCCGGAGCCTGTGTAATGCCCAAGCCTGCGGTTGGCACGGACCGAACCGGCGCCGGTCCATGACGCGCCTGCCTCGCTGCGTGATGCCGCGCGGGCCCCGGCGAGGCCTGCGGCCGCCTCCGCGCGGAGCCGGACACGGCCGGATCGTGCGGCGGCACCCGCACGACCGACACGTCGCGGCTGCCTTTCGAGCCCAGGGCCGAGGGGGAGCTGGGCCCCAGACCGAAGAGGACGACCGCGTAGAGGCTCGCAGCGACGGCGGTTGCAGAGAGGCCGAGCCTCACTTTGCCGCTTGATCTGAAAGCGACGAACCTCACGTCTCCCCTTATCGGGGTAGGCCGGGCGGCCTATAACCCTCGCCCGAGTGATTGTTGACCTAAGGCATTCGCTTGCGATGCCGACCGGAAGAGGCCGCGGCGGCTATGCCGTCGCGGCCGTCTAAAGAACCGCGGCGACGATGTCAGCCGACAGGCTGGAGAACCTGCTCAGGTACTCGGCGCGCTCGGCCTTGAGCCGTTGGACGTGGGCGCGGTACTCGTCGATCCGGCCCGTGCGCTCGTACAACCGCCGCGGCTGCAGCACCTCATCGTCGTCGATCCCGGGCACGGACGCCGCCACGAGATAGCCGAAGTCGGGGTCGCGCTCCCACTCGATCGTGCCCTCGGCGATTCCCTTCACGATCGCCGAGGAGTGCTTGATGCGCACCTTCTTCGAGCGCTCGTCCTCGTCGGGCCCGCCGACGCGGCCGGTGTTCAAGAGGTACACCTCGAGCGGGTGCTCCTCGAGCAGCTCGAGGAACCGGTTGCCCTGAAGGTCGTGCGGCATCGGGAAGAACGGGTTCGTCCCGGGGACGCGCAGCGCCTTGCCCGCTTCCTCCGCTCCGCCCGCCGCAGTCCCCTTCGTCTCTCCGAGCATGAAGAAGGCCGCTGCCTGCGGCCCCTCGAGCTTCGCGACGGCGGGGATGACATTGTCGTTCTTGTTCAGGACCAGGAGGAAGTGCGCATCCTCGATCTCCTCGTCGGCGGCCGACTCGATCACACCGAACGGGAACGTCGCGCGCCCGTTCTGCGTGTAGCTCTCGTCGTAGAAGTCGAGCTCGTCGCCGTGCTGCGAGACGTTCTCGAGGTAGGAGTCGGGCTGCGTGACCGCGCCGTAGATCGTCGGCTCGTCCTCTGGATTCAGGCCGTACGTCTTCGCGAAGCAGCCGTTCTCCGTCACGTAGATGCGGCCGTCGGGCATCCACGCGACGAAGTCGTCCTGCACCGGCAGCGAGCCGTTCTGCCGCGTGAAGGTCGTCGTCGTCTTGCCCGTCCCTGACAGGCCGACGGTCAGGCAGATCTTGTCGCCGGCGACTGTCGGGATGATCTTGCACCCGGCGTGCAGCGGCAGGCCACCCCGGTCGTACACGAGCTTGTTCCACATCCGCAGCCCGCCCTTCTTCGACTCCCCGAAGTAGTCGGAGTTGAACACGCGGCTGACGCCCTGCTCGAGGTCGACCATGATCAGACGGTCCTCGGGATAGCCCTCCGCCTTCAGGTTTGGCGTGTAGATGACGGTCAGCTCGGGCTCGAAGTCCTCCTCCGGGGGGCCGAAGTAGAGCTGTTGCTGCATCCCGGCGATGTTCGCGTTCGCCGCCTCGACGTAGAGGCGCGTCGGCGTACGGAATTCAGCGTCGTTCCCGATGTAGCCGTCGATCTGGACCATCTCTTGTCCGGCGATGTACTCGTCCTGGCGCTCGGCACATTTCGCGCCCTCGTCGGTCGCGATCGACTGGTTCTGGCCGTCCGGCTCGTCCGTGACGAGGTAGGTGGAGCGCTTCGAGCGCGCGAGCACCTCCGTCTGCACGTTGAGGTTGCCGTACTTCGTGGGGCGCGCGGTGCGCATTTTCGCGGCGAGTTCCTTGACCTCTGCAGGGCTCGGGTTTGCGATCACCCGCTTCGCCTGCGGGAGGCGGAACAGCATCTTCGCCACGTGTAAACGCTCCTCTCTTCGCCGGGACTCGGGGATCTTACCCGTGGCCCAGGGAGCGAACCCTGAGCGGCGACCCATGCGCGCCATGGCCGGATTTCCATGGTCGTCCCGATGTTTTGCGCGGTCGCGCCTCGTAGTTTGGCCTCCATGACCACAGCTCGTTAGTCGCCCGTTGGCGCCGCGGTAGTTCGCCGTGAGGGCGCCCCCCGACGCTCGGAGCCGAGTGCGCAACGGCTCGAAGCGAAGGGAGGTGACTCAAATGTCGAAGACGAAGAAACTGTTCGCAGCGACGCTGGCAGTCCTGGCGCTCGCGGCCGTCCCGGCGACGAGTGTCGCGCTGAGCGGCAACAGCGAGAGCGTGCATCTCGCCTGCGGCGGCAGCAGCGGTGGATGCCAGGGCTGAACTTGGTCTCTAGGAAAGAGCCCTCCATGAGGGCTCTTTCCTATTACTGAGCCGCCGCGTACGGAAGTATCGCTCGTGCTCGTTCGGCGGACACGATGTTTCCTTTCTGTTCGTACAGTCGATGCGCGGAGCGAAAAGTCTCAGCCGCGTCGGCATCCCGACCCTTTCGGTTGAGAATCTCAGCGAGGACTACCAGACAATCGGCATGTCGGTTGAGAGCATCAGTACGCGCTACGAGCTCGAGTGCGTCTGTCGCGAGCTCATGCGCTTCGTCAAGAGCTCCACGCCGCAGCAGGATCTTGGCTTGCGCGTAACGCCATGAGAACGCCGCATCAAGGTCATCGCCGCCCGCAGACTCGCGCGCGAGTCGCGCCCAGGTTTCGGCGTCGTCGTAACGCCCTCGCTCGCAGATTGCGTCCGCCAGCTCCGCCGCTCGAGTTGCCAAGACCGCGGTTTGCTCGCGTTCCTGAAGGACTTCGCAACTAGCCCTCAGAGCCTCTTCGGCGAGCTCGGGATCTCCGGCGAGCAGGTCGACAATCCCCCGGAGATGGAGGTAGCTGTCAGGAGTGAGGCCGAGCTGGTCGTGCAGGTCCTGAGCGTGGCCGATCAAGCGGCGCGCGTCGTCAAACCGAGCGCGCATGGCCTCGAGCCCTCCGAGCCAGACGAGAAGGTTCGATTCGCTGGCACGGTCGCCCTCGTGCTCCCGCAGCAGCTCTCCGCATCGCACTACCGCGCTGGCGACGTCGCGAGGGCCATAGAAGAGCGCGCAACCGAGATCGCCCAGGCTTGTCGACGGGGACCAACCTGCACTGCGGTAGTACTCGGCGGCACGGCCTGCGGCCTCCTCCCATGCTTCGTACTGGCAGTAGAACCCACCCCTCACGTGTCCGATGCAGAGCCACGCCCGCCCGAGCGCCCGGTCGTCCTTCTGGGTTTCGAGGATCGGAAGGGCGGCCGTGGCGACCTCGAGCAAGTCGCCCGCACGATCTGGTTCCGCGATCGAATCGAGGTACGCGAGTTCGATGCGAGCACGAAGCGCAATTCGTTCTTCACGAGCCGCGGTTGCCTTCGTGAGGATCTCTTTGGCGCCTTCTACCTGGCCGTGCGCTCGCAGCGCCGCACCGAGCTCGCACATGAGCTCGTCGGCCTCGGGGAGGAGGTCAACCGCGCGCGAGAGCAGATTCAGCGCAGCCGGTACGTCCGCGCGCTTCCACGCTCGGATGCCGGCACGACCGAGGCGTTCGCCTCCCGCGCGCGCTAGGTCGCGTGCATGTTCGTCGGGTCGTGCGAGTTGCGTTAGGTAGCGATACGCCTGCTCGAAGTGGTAGCCGACGAGCTCGTCCGCGCCGTCACGGCGATCGAGGCCGCGCGCCGCCAGCTCGTGCAGCTCCGAACGCTGGGCCTTGGGGATGCCGCGGTACGCGACGTCCCGAACGAGAACGTGGTGGAAACGGAAGAGATCTTCAACCGGATGCACGAGGCCCCGCTCGGTCAGGCCGAGTAGCTGTCGCGTCAGCGCCGCTGCATCCTCGTCGGGCGCCAGATCGGTGAGCTCTGCACGCGAGAAGCGGCGACCGACGACCGCTGCGCGCCGGAGCACCGCCAGCTCGCGCGGATCGAGCCTGTCGAGCCTGCTCGCCAGCAGCGCGTCGACCGAGGCCGGCGGCTTCTCGAGGGCCAGCTCTGGCGCTTCGACTGCGAGGGCGAGCAGCTGCTCCGCGAAGAGTGGGTTGCCGCCGGCGTGCTCGACGATCCGCAGCTGGACCTCCGGATCGACCGGTTCCGTCGCCAGCTTCTGGACGAGCGTCCCGAGCGTCTCCGCAGGAAGCGGTTCGAGCTCCACGAGGAAGCCCGTCGACGACGGCCCGCCCCAGCCGGTCCGCGTCTCGAGCAGCTCGCGCCGGGCCAGACACACGAGGAGGATCGGTCCCGCCGCCCACTCGCCGAGGTATTCGACGAGGTCGAGGAGCGTCGGCTCCGCCCAGTGGATGTCGTCGAGCACGACCATGACCGGTCGCTCGCGCGCGAGTGACTCCAGCAGCCGGCGCACGGCCCAGAACGCTTCGCCCGGGGCGGACGGCGCCTCGGCAATCCCGGTGAGCTCGGCGATGCGCTGTGCGACCGAGTCGGCGTCGTCCTCGCCCTCGAGCAGCCGCCGGATCTCGACGAGGGACTGCTCGGCCGCCGCTTGCTGCACGATCTCCACGATCGGCAGATAGGTCGCGCCCTCGCCGTACGAGACACATCGACCGACCAGGACGCGCGCCTCGTCCCGAACCGACGCAAGCAGCTCCTTCGCGAGCCGCGTCTTGCCGATGCCGGCCTCGCCCACGACGGTGACGACGCGGCAGCGCTCATCCGCGCGCGCGTTCTCGAATGCGTCTCGCAACCGTTCGAGCTCCTCCTCCCGGCCGACGAGCGGCGCATCGAGTCGGCGCGCGTACGCCGGGGCGCCGGCAACCAGATCCTCCAGACGCCAAGCGTGCAGGTCTTCGATATCGACGGGCTCGGCTTGAACGGCATCGCGCACAAGCCGGAATGTCTCCTCGCCGAGCAGGATCTCGCCGCGGAGCGCGCCCTGCTCGAGGTGCGCGGCGACGCTCGCCGCAGCGCCGGAGACGCGCAGGTTCTCGCCGGGGCGCGAGAGCACGTGCACCTCTCCGCTGTTGACGCCGATACGCGCCTGGACGCGCACGTCCCATTCGGCCGCGGCCTCCTCGTCGAGCTCTCCCAGCGCCTCGCGTAGCTCGACGGCGGCGCGCACCGCGCGGAGCGCATCGTCCTCGTGAAGCTCAGGGACGCCGAAGACCGCCATCACCGCGTCCCCGATGAACTTCTCCAGTGTTCCGCCGTGCCGCTCGATCGGGGCGCCGACGGTTGCGAAATAGCGTTCCAGCAAGCGGCGATACGCCTCCGGATCGAGCCTCGACGCCAGTTCCGTGGAGTCGACCAGGTCGCAGAAGAGCACGGTCACGGTCCGACGGTCCGGCGCGCGGTCGGCTTCACCCTCCTGACGAGCCCCGAGCGCCGGATCCTGCTGGAGGATCGCCTGCTGCAGGCGCCGCACCTCCTCGCTTGGCTCGAGTCCGAGCTCGTCGAGCAAGACGCGACGGGCCTCCTGGTACGCCGCGAGCGCATCCGCCTGCCGACCGGCACGGTAGAGGGAAAGCATGAGCTGCGAGCGGAAGCGCTCGCGGAGCGGATGCTCTTCCACGAGCTCCTCGAGCTCGCCGATGAGATCGCGGTCTCGACCGAGGTCGAGATCCGCGTCGATCCGCTCCTCGAGCGCAGCGAGGCGAGCCTCTTCGAGCCGCCTGGCCTCATCCTGCGCGAACGGCTCGAACGCGAGGTCCTCCAGGGCCGGCCCGCGCCAGAGCGAGAGCGCCGCGCGCAGCTTCTCCGCGCGCTCACGCGGCTCCGCTCCGCGCGCCTCCGCCGTCAGCCGCTCGAAGCGGGCCAGGTCGAAGCGCTCCGGGTCGACGCGGAGCACGTAGCCCGGGGGCTGCGACACGATCAGCTCCGCGCCGATCGCCTTCCTCAGCCGCGAGATGTAGTTCTGGAGCGAGGCGTTGGCGGTCTTGGGCGGGGCGTTCCCCCAGACCTCGTCGATCAGCCGGTCAGTCGAGACGAGCTCGTTCGCGTGCAGCAGCAGGTAGGCCAGGAGGGCCCGCATCCGCTGCCGGTCCAGCGGAACAGGTCGGCCGTCCTCGACGACCGCCAGAGGGCCGAGAACACGGAATTCGACGGGAATCTGGCCTTTGTAGCACCGGTCACGTCCGGCCACCAGCGACGCCCGGTTAGAGGCGGGTTAGAGGCCAGTCGGACGCTGTCGCCATGTCCCAAGGAGGTGACAGGCACGTGAGTGAAAGATCAGGGCGGAACCGCGTCGGGCTCGTGCTCGCCGCGGCAGTCTGCTCGGCGCTCGTCGGCGCCCTCCCCGCTGGCGCAGCAGGAGGGTATGCCGATCCCAGCGGCGACAGCGGCGGCGCACCCGACATCCTCGGCCTGGTCGTAACGAGCGACGAGGCGACGGGACAGGTCTCTTTCCGCATCGTTGAGTCGAACCCGAGTGCGACCGATTCGATTACGGAGCTCGATATCGACTCAGACGCCAATCCGGCGACCGGAGAGCCAAGCTCGGCGGGAGCAGATTATGCGTTCCAGATCTCACCGTCTGAACATTCGTACGGACTCTGGCACTGGAACGGATCCGACTGGGTCGACGCGTGGGACTCGACTGTCCAAGTCGCTGCGTTCGGCACGGGGTTCACCATCTCGGTGAACAAGAGTGAACTCGGCGGTTCGTCCGAGTTTAACTTCGGGGCTGCGACGTTCATGATCAACGGAAGCGGCGGCGGATACGACGCTGCTCCGGACGACGGTCTCTGGAATTACTCGCTCCCGGCGCACGGGCCGCACATCGTCTCGGTGCTGGTCGCGACCCAACCGGCTTCCGGTCCAAAGGCGGGCAGGCTCTTCAGCCTGACGCCGACGGGCCTGAGGCTGCCGCCCGACGGTCGGATGAATCTGACCGCCGCGCTCCCAGAGAGCTATACGACGGTTCAGTACCAGGGTACGACGAAGAGTGTCGACTTCCCGTTCGTCGTCAAGTAGCCGACAAGGCTTCCGCGAAGGAGACGAAGTGCGAGGCAAGGCGAGACAACCGAGACTGATGATCGGATGCGCGGCGCTCGTCCTTCTCGCGCTCGCGACCAGCGCGGGAAACGCGGTCGGCGCAGCAAAGGCGCGCTTCGAGGCGCCGACCCTCGCCGGCCTGGGCTACAGCGCTGCTTTCGGGAGGACGTCGACGCTGACGGCCGCCGGAATGCGCAAGCTCGCGACCTCGACCTGGTGGGGTGGGCGCTTCACGGTCGGGTCCGGCGAAGCCGTAACCGTCTACGTCTCCGCCGCGTACGGGCAGGACGACGCCAAGGCTCGCGAGTGGGCGAACTGGTTCGCGTCCCTGCCTCACGGATCCGAGCTGGGTGTTCTGACGGCGTATTTCGCGCCGCTGGCCGAGGTGGAGTCGATCTGCGGCGCCACTGACGTGCTGGGCTGCTACTACGGGCAGAAGCTCGTCTCGGTGGGCGACTTCTCAACGGGAATCCCTCCCGCTTCGGTCGCTGCGCACGAGTACGGCCATCACATCGCCAACAACCGCCTCAACTCGCCCTGGCCCGCGATCGACTGGGGCACGAAGCGCTGGGCCACTTACATGGGCGTCTGTACTCGCGTGAAGTCGGGGACGGCGTTTCCGGGGGACGAGGGCATGAACTATTCGCGGAATCCCGGGGAGGCGTTCGCAGAGTCCTACCGCGTCTTGGTCGAGACGAACGGGACGGCTCAGGATTACGACTGGCCGATCGTCGACCCGAGCTTCCGGCCGGACCCCCAGAGCCTCGCGGCGCTTCGCGAAGACGTACTGCACCCCTGGCCCGGTTCCGCGACGACAACGCTTCGCGGGAAGTTCCTTCGCCGGAGCCGTCTGTGGAGCATGCGGTCGGCGACGCCGCTGGACGGGGACCTCCGCATCGGGCTGACGGCGCCCGGCGCCGGAGGGAACGACGTGACGCTCCTCTCGAGCGACGGGCGGACCGTGCTCGCGGCGGGCTCCTGGGACAGCTCCGGGGGCAAGTCGGCCGAGTATCGAGTCTGCGGGGCTCGCTCGGTGAAGGTGCGCGTCACGCGCGGCGGGGCGGCCGCACGCTTCTCTCTGCGTGTGACGGCCCCGTAGCGAAGGGGAGTGGCGGGCGCCGGTGTTGGCGCCCGCCACTCTCGCGCCGGCGCTCCGGATTAGAGGCGGGTTAGCGCAGTCCTGGACAGTGGCTCCTGTGCGCGGCTTCGGAAAGACCGCGCAGCCAATCAAAGGAGAGGCATGCGCAAGATCGCTCTCATCGTCGGCGTTTTCGTCCTGACCGGTGTCGTCGTCGCGGGCATCTCCGCAGCCACGATGAAGACGATCGTCGGCACGCCCAAGAACGACGTCCTGCGGGGGACGCCTTCAGCGGACAAGCTGGACGGCAAGGCCGGAAACGACAGGCTGCTCGGCAATGCCGGCAACGACGTGCTGATCGGCGGCGCCGGAAAAGACACACTCGTGGGTGGCGCAGGCAGGGACACGCTCCGCTGTGGCCCCGGAAAAGACAGAGCGGTAGCGGACGCGAGCGATACGGTCGGCAGGGACTGCGAGGTCGTCACGGGACTGCCGGCGACGCTGCCTGCCGAACCGCCCCCGGCACCGCCTCCGCCAGCGCCTCCAGCGCCCCCGGCCGGGCCGAAGGCAAAGAGTGGCCACTACTGCGGATTTACGAACCAGGGCAAGAGCATCTGCTTCGACGTCTCGCAGGACTCGACTCGGGTGGCCAACTTCGAGACGACGTCGGACGTCACCTGTGGAGACGTCGGCATCCTCCGGGACGTCGGGCTCTCGTTCGGGGGCTCGACGCAGATCCAGCCGGACCTCAGCTTCTCGTTCACATACAACGGGTCTCTCCAGACCGGTAGCGGCTCGCCGGTAACGAACGTCACAACGAGCTACACCGTGAGCGGGAAACTGGATACCGATGGGAATGCGACGGGAATGCTGAATCTCAACCGCTTCTCGTTCGACTACAGCGGCACGCACTACGACTGCGCCGCGGCCGGATACGCCTGGCAGGCCAAGGCCGGCGCTTAGCGACACCCGCAATGCGAAGGGGCCGCTTGTGAATCGGGCGGCCCTCTTCGTCTCCGACGGGGGAAAGCATTGTGTAGCTTCCTTGGTGGTGGAAGCCAGGCACGACGTCCTTATCGTCGGTGCGGGCTGCGCGGGGATGCGCGCGGCCATCGAAGCGCACGACGAGGGCGCCGACGTCGCGCTTCTCTCCAAGATCCATCCCGTCCGGAGCCACTCCGGGGCGGCGGAGGGAGGCATCAACGCGGCGCTCGGCAACGCCTCCGAGGACAACCCCGAGCTCCACGCCTTCGACACGGTCAAAGGCTCCGACTACCTCGGCGACCAGGACGCGATCGAGATCCTCTGCAACGAGGCGCCGGACGACGTCTACCAGCTCGAGAACTGGGGTGCGGTGTTCTCGCGCACGGACGACGGCCGCATCGCGCAGCGCCCGTTCGGCGCCGCGGGGGAGCCGCGCACCGCGTACGCGGCCGACATCACGGGTCACGTGCTCGTGCACGTCCTCTACGAGCAGGTGATGAAACGCGAGATCCGGACGTACGAGGAGTACTTCGCCTGGAAGCTCGTCATGAACGACGACCGCTGCCAGGGCGTGATCGCCTGGGATCTCGTCAACGGCGGCCTCAAGTCGATCGGGGCCAAGACGGTGATCCTCGCCACGGGCGGCGCGGGCCGACTCTACGTCGGGACGACGAATGCGTACGCCTGCACCGGCGACGGCATGGCGATGGCGCTACGCGTCGGTGTGGCACTCGAGGACATGGAGATGATGCAGTTCCATCCGACGACGCTCGCGCCGACCGGAGTCCTCATCACCGAGGGCTGCCGCGGGGAGGGGGCGTATCTGCTCAACTCCGAAAACGACCGCTTCCTCAAGCGCTACGCGCCGAACGCGATGGAGCTCGCCTCTCGCGACGTCATTTCCCGGGCCGAGCAGACCGAGATCGACGAGGGGCGCGGAGTCGACGGCAACGTCCTGCTGGACCTGCGGCACCTCGGCGCCGACCGCATCCTCGAGCGGCTGCACGGAACGCGCGAGCTGTCGATGACGTTCGCGGGCGTCGATCCGATCTACGAGCCGATCCCCGTGAGGCCCGGCGCGCATTACCACATGGGCGGCGTGGACACCGATGTGTGGGGACTGACGTCGGTCGAAGGCCTGTATGCCGCCGGCGAGTGCGCCTGCGTCTCCGTCCACGGGGCCAACCGCCTGGGCGGCAACGCGCTGATGGAGACGATCACCTTCGGCAAGCGCGCCGGTCAGCATGCTGCGGACTGGGCTCTGTCGCACACGACGGTCGAGGTGCCGCCGTCCACGGAGACCGACGCCGAGCGTGAGCTGAAGGAGCTGCTCGACCGCACCGACGGCGAGCGGCCCTGGAAGATCCGTGACGAGCTCGCGCAGACGATGCACGAGAACTTCGGAGTCTTCCGGCGCGAGGACCAGATGGAGCAGCAGGGGGAGATCGTGGCGTCGCTGCGCGAGCGCTACGAACGGGTCGTCGTGGAGGACAAGGGCCAGATCTTCAACAACGACCTCACCCAGGCACTCGAGCTCGGGTTCCTGCTCGAGCTCGCGGAGAGCATGATCGTCGCCGGTCTGGCGCGGAAAGAGAGCCGCGGCGCCCACGCGCGCCCGCACGACTATCCCGCCCGAGACGACGAGAACTACATGAAGCACACGCTCGTCACGCTGGTCGACGGCCGCCCGCAGCCGGACTGGAAGCCGGTGACCATGACCAAGTGGCAGCCGCAGGAGCGCACGTACTAGTGAAACGTGCGCTCGCACTCCTCCTGATCGTCCTACCGCTCTGCGCCTGCGGGGGAGACGTCGCGTCGCTCGACCCGATCGCAGAGGCGGCGGAGAAGACGACCAACGTGCCGGGTGCGCACTTCGTGCTGAGCGCTCGGATTTCCGAGCAGGGAGGCGAGACCGTCGAGTTCCGCGGCCCGGGGGAGATCGCCGACCACGGCCGCAAGCTGCACATGCGTATGACGATGCCGGCCGAGATCCTGGGCATGAAGGGCCTTCGAGGCAAGGACGTCACGTTCGAGGCGATCGGCGCCGGCCACGACTTCTATTTCCGCGGCGGACCGTTCACGCAGCTCGTGGGCCGGAAGTGGGTCGTGATCCCGGATGACGAGTCGGGCTTCGACATCGGCCAGAACGACCCGTCGAAGATGCTCGAATACCTTCGGGCCACGTCGAACGTCGAGGAGCACGGCCAGGAGACGGTGCGCGGGGTCGAGACGACGCATTACGAGGCGCGGATCCAGCTCGACAAGGTCGCGAAGCGCGTCTCGCCCGAGGCGGCGAAGGCGTTGAGACAGGTGACGCAAGGCGCCGGCATCAAGGAGATCCCGCTCGAGGTCTGGGTCGACGGCTCGAGTCTCGTCCGACGCCTGAAGATGGACTGGCATCCGAGCGGCGGTTCGTTCGTCCTCGAGATGGAACTGTTCGATTTCGGCGACGTCGAGATCGACGTTCCCAAGGCATCCGAGACGACGACGCTCAAGAAGATCCTGGGCGGAGGCTGATCCTATGCACAGCGATCTCGCACCTGCTCCCGGCTCGACGACGATCGAGCTCGCGCTGAAGATCTGGCGCTACGACGCCGAGACCGGCGACAAGGAGCTGAAGCGCTACGAGGTCGAGGCGCCCGACTGGGTGACGCTGCTCGACGTGCTCGACATCATCAAGGACCGCTACGACGGCACCCTTTCGTACCGCAAGAGCTGCCGCATGATGATCTGCGGCTCGTGCGGGATGCGGATGGACGGGGCCGCCGTGCTCGCCTGCAAGACGCGCATGTACGACATCGCCAAGTCCGGGCACGAGCCGGTGATCTCGCCGATGGGGAATCTCCCGGTCCTGAAGGACCTCGTCGTCGACATGAATCCGTTCTGGGGAAAGATCCGCGCGATCAAGCCCTGGCTCGATCCTGGTTACGACGAGGTCGCCGAGAAGGAGCGGGTCGTCTCGCAGCAGCAGATGAACGTGATCCACAAGGAGGCGCTGTGCATCATGTGCGGCTGCTGCGTCTCCGAGTGCAATTCGATGGAGTCCGACCCCGAGTTTCTCGGCCCGGCGGCGCTCGCCAAGGGGATGCGCTTCGTCGGCGACGCGCGCGACAAGGCGGACGTCGAGCGTCTCAACGCGTACAACGAGGAGCACGGCATCTGGGACTGCACGCGCTGCTACTTCTGCAATGAGCGCTGCCCCAAGGGCGTCGACCCGCGTGACGCGATCGCGAAGCTCGGCGCCGAGTCGATCAAGCAGGGGATCGACCACGACATGGGCGCGAAGCACGCGAAGTGGTTCGTCACCTCGGCGAAGACGACCGGCTGGCTGCGGGAGATGGAGCTCGTCCCGAAAAGCCAGGGGATCGTCTCCGCGATCAAGCAGACGAAGTTCGCGCTTGGGCTCGCGCGGCACGGAAAGATCCCGCCGCCGGTGCCGCCCCACGTCGCCAAGGACGTGAGGCAGTCCCGCGCCCTCTACAACCTCGTCAAGGAACAGGGCCGCGACGGCGCGCTCGGGATCGTCCAGGGCGAGCACGCGCTCGGC
>WNFZ01012829.1_pt1 | contig 13786 bp, 13 predicted proteins | sample 5400081 | NCBI WGS metagenome assembly WNFZ01 (sample SAMN13153365, study PRJNA577476) | soil metagenome | isolation source: 80 cm soil or saprolite under grassland replicate 1 | place: USA:California | collected 2016-06-15
GGCAGAATGTGCGCGTACACACCGCCGAGATAGCGGTACAAGGGCAGACTAAATGAATTCGCGGCGGCTTTTGCAACCGCCAAACTGACGCCCAAAATCGCGTTGGCACCGAGTTTGGATTTGTTCGGCGTTCCGTCGAGGGCAAGCAATTCAGCATCGATAGCTTTCTGTTCCGCCGAATCCCAGCCAAAGAGCGCATCTGCGATCACGCCGTTGACATTGGCAACCGCCTGCGACACACCCTTGCCGAGATAGCGCTTCTTGTCGCCATCGCGCAATTCAAGCGCTTCATGCACGCCAGTCGATGCACCTGATGGAACTGCCGCGCGGCCCCATGAGCCATCGGCAAGCGTAACTTCCACTTCGACGGTTGGATTGCCACGCGAATCCAAAATTTCGAGTGCTGAGATACTTTCTATGATTGTGTCCATTTCATTCTCCGAGTATTTTTATCAGTGCGGCACAATCCCCCGCCTTGTGGACTGAAGATTTTTCGTAAGTATAATCCACTTTCCTCGAACTCCTTTCCGTGGATTCAACTACTTTGGCGAATCCTAAAGTTGATTCTGGTAATTACAAATGTTTGTGCCATCTTCAAATACATCATCCGATTGGATGGAGTAGGAATTTAGTACCAGAGCGAAACTTTCATGGAACTTTTTCTCTACAAAGACCATCCTACATTCAGTTGAACGAAATGGAGGTTTCGATGAACAAAAAGCTTATTCAATCATTTGTTATTATGGCAATGCTGCTCGGCATGTTCGCAACCACGAGCGCAGCATTCGCGGCCAGTTGTGGCACTAGCGTGACTGTCGTCAGCGGTGACACCCTGCGCAAGATCGCTGACCGCTGCGGCACGACCGTTTCCGCTTTGCAAAGAGCGAACCCTGAGATTGGAAACGGTAACCTCATCTACCCAGGGCAAAATCTGCTTCTGCCGGGCACCGTTCTCGGTACGGATGGTGGTTATGTGATCTACATTGTGGCACGCGGTGACACCCTCAAAGGTTTGGCAGCTCGCTTCCAATCGACCGTGGAAAACATCATGGCGAACAACTCGAGCATCACGAATGTCAACCTGATCTATGAAGGTCAACGCTTGAATATTTATGCGACTGCTCCGGGAACCCCGCCTCCTCCACCGCCCCCTAGTGGACAGACCTACTACGTAGTAAGAGGTGACACATTGCGAATCATTGCGGCCAGGTTTGGTACGACCGTGGATGCAATCCTCAAAGTCAACCCAAACATTACCAACCCCAATGTGATTTATGTGGGACAGGCAGTCAGTATCCCCGCTGGTGTGACGACTTACGTTGTTCAAAGAGGCGATACGCTCCGAATCATCGCCAGCAAATTTGGAACAACGGTCGACGCTCTGCTGAGGCTCAATCCGAAGATCACCAATCAAAATCTGATCTATGTTGGACAAGTCATCACCGTCCAGTAAGCCCGGAGTAAGTCGGATTTGCAATCCGACCTACGATGTAAAAAAGGCGCACTTTCAAAGTGCGCCTTTTTATTCTTAAGTCTTACCTGCTAGCTACTTTTCTCCTGGTGACCTTCTTGATAATTCTCTTCACAGGAGACTTCTTTTTCGGAGCAGCCGCCTTTTTCACTTTAGCGGGACGATGTTTCAAAGCTGCATGTGCCGCGGCGAGACGTGCAATCGGTACGCGGAACGGCGAGCAGGAAACATAGTTGTTGCCAATGATGTGGCACCACTCGATGGAATTCGGGTCGCCACCGTGTTCACCACAGATGCCTACTTCGAGTTCGGGGCGGGTCTTGCGACCTTCAGTAATTGCCCAATCCATCAGTTTGCCAACACCACCACGATCGATGGTCTGGAAGGGATTCGTTTCGAGAATACCCTGTTCCTGATACGTGATCAGGAAATTACGTTCTGCGTCGTCGCGGGAATAACCATAAGTCATTTGAGTTAGATCATTGGTTCCGAACGAGAAGAACTGGGCGTGTCCGGCAACTTCTGCGGCGGTCACTGCTGCACGCGGGATTTCGATCATCGTGCCGAACTTGTATTCGAACTTGACTTTCTTTTCACTCATAACTGCCCCAGCGATGCGCTCGAGTCTTGGTTGGATCCATTCCAGTTCCTTTACGGTTCCGGTCAATGGGATCATCACTTCAGGCTTCACAACGATGCCACGCAGTGTGCAATCTGCGGCGGCTTCGAAGATGGCGCGGACTTGCATTTCCACGATCTCAGGCATGGAGATGCTTAAGCGGACACCACGCATGCCCATCATTGGGTTGGATTCGTGCATGCCCTTGATAGCATTGAGCAGGTTTTCCTTGGCAGCCAAGCCATCACTCTCACCTTTGACGCGCATAGTGATGACTTCTTCGAGAAGTTTTTCTTCATCGGGCATGAACTCATGCAGAGGCGGGTCGATCAAGCGGATGATGACCGGATAGCCATTCATCGCTTCGAAGAGACCATCGAAGTCCTTGCGCTGGAAGGGCAGCAGTTCATTGAGAGCTGTAGTGCGTCCTTCGCTCGTGTCGGACAGGATCATGCGCTGTACGATGGGGAGACGCTCAGGTTCAAAGAACATGTGCTCGGTTCGGCAGAGTCCGATGCCAACAGCGCCGTAGGCGCGGGCGCGCTGGGCATCTTTCGGATAATCAGCATTTGCCCAGACCTGAAGACCGCGTGTGGGATAGCCCTTGGCGGGTGCTTCGCGAACATCCTTGCGCGCACAAATCTCGTCCGCCCAAGTGAGCAGGGTCAATAATTCAGTTTGTTTTTCGAGCGATGGGGACGTTGTCGGAATCTTGCCGATGAACACTTTGCCTGTATTACCGTCAACAGAGATCCAGTCACCTTCCTTGACAACAGTTTCGCCAACCGTCATTACGCGTCTCTCAAGATCGATCTTGATCGCGGACGCGCCAACCACGCACGGAATACCGAACTGACGGGCAACGACTGCTGCATGTGACGTAGCGCCACCTTCGCTGGTGAGTACGCCCTTGGAGGCGATCATGCCATGGACATCATCGGGCTTTGTGAATGGGCGCACCATAATGGTGTCCTGTTTATCTTCCTTCGCCATTTTCTCAGCTTTATCGGCATCGAAATAGACCTGTCCGACTGCTGCGCCTGGTGAGGCGTTCACACCCTTCGAGAAGAATGTGCCGTCTTTTTCAGCCGTGTTCATTGCTTCGATATCGAATTGCGGATGGAGCAGTGAATCTACATTATCCGACGTGACACGCTGGACAGCCTGTTCCTTGGTGATCAAGCCTTCATTCGCCATATCCACCGCGATCTTCACGGCAGATTTGGCCGTGCGCTTGGCGTTGCGGGTCTGGAGCATCCAGAGTTTGCCACGCTCAATCGTGAATTCGACATCCTGGACATCCTTATAGTGCTTCTCGAGCTTGCCAGTGATGTCCATGAACTGCTTGTAGGCTTTGGGCATTTGATTGACAAGATTTTGGATCGGGTCAGCATTGCGGATACCAGCCACTACATCTTCACCCTGGGCATTGATGAGGTATTCACCCATCATTTTCTTGTCGCCAGTGGATGGATCCCGCGTAAAAGCTACGCCTGTAGCCGAGTCATCGCCCATGTTGCCGAAGACCATGGTTACAATGTTCACGGCGGTGCCAAGATCGTCTGAAATGCCTTCCTTCTTGCGATAGGAAATGGCGCGCCTGCCATTCCATGATTCGAACACGGCTTTGGTAGCGAGCTCAAGTTGTTTGTAAACATCCTGCGAGAAATCGAAACCAAGTTGCTTTTTGAAGACATCCTTGAAAATGGAAGTCAATTCCTTCCAATCTTCAGCAGTCATTTCGGTGTCAATCTTGTAGCCTTTTTCCGCCTTGTATTGCGCCATCGGATGTTCAAAGACTTCATCATCGAGGTTGAACACGGTCTCACCAAACATTTCGATGAGTCTTCGATAAGAATCCCACGCAAAGCGCGCATTTCCGGTTAATTTCGTTAAACCTTCTACAACGTGATCATTCAAACCGATGTTCAAGATTGTATTCATCATGCCTGGCATGGAGAACTTTGCGCCGGAACGGCAGGACACCAACAACGGATTCTTTGGGTCGCCGAATTTCTTGCCAGCCTTCTTCTCGGTGACTTTCATAGCAGCGAGTGCCTGCTCCCACATTCCGGCAGGGAACTTGCCAGTTTTACGGAATTCATTGCAGGCTTCGGTTGTGACCGTAAAGCCAGGCGGGACGGGAACGCCCGCGCGGGTCATATCGAAGAGTCCAGCGCCTTTGCCACCAAGTAGGGAACGAACGCCTTCCCAATTGCCAGCATACTTTTCAGCCGCTGAAACTTCATCGAAGTTATAAACCCATTTTTTCATAGGAAACCTCCAGGGTTGTGAAATAAAAATGATTCTGTGAAGTTTACCACGAAGCTTACGAGACAAATGTGACTATTTTCCCGTGCATTTGTCAGGGCAATTGAAAGCCTATTGCAAGCCCATAAATGGAATATTTCTGCGATAATAGCCAAAGATTGGAATCGAAAATGACCATAAAATTGCTTGTAATTGATGACGACACAGCAGTGACAGACCTGCTCTCACTCCTTTTGAGATCACAGGGCTTCGAAGTTTTCGCCACAAATAACAGCACAGAAGGATTAAACATGATTCGCGAAATTGAGCCGAATCTAGTTGTCCTTGATTTAATGATGCCAGAAATGGATGGTTGGGAAGTTTGCAGATCTGTACGTCAGTTTAGCCAAGTGCCCATTATTATTCTTTCGGCCCTTAATGATCCATCGATGATTGCCAGTGTGCTTGATGCAGGTGCGGATGATTATCTGACGAAACCGACTCCCAGCCGCGTGCTCGTTGCTCACATCAATCGCCTCACAAAACGGACTGGCAGCCTCCGCTCCTCCGCGCTGAACGACTCGTTCCCCCGTCCGCTTACTACTTCATAGGAACAAGACGCTTCTTTCGAAGTCAAAAATTGTTTTCGCTACATAGGGAAATCCCATCACACGCGGTGATGGGATTTTTATTTAATTCATGTTACGTATCGTCTGAGCGGCCCACCCAGCCGAAGCAACTTACTCCGCGATTCTGACGGGTCGCCGATATGTTTACAAGAATATGATGTCAGATGATTGAATTAAGCCAGCTGCCTTAAAGCTTCTACAGTTTTCTCTTTGGCTTCCATCATTGGCATGTGCCCCACGCCATTGATTTCAACAAAATATGCCTGTGGAACCGCGGCTTTTACTTCTCGCGCACGATCAACAGGAATCAATTGGTCGGCATCCCCGTGCACAAGCACGACAGGAATACGCAGCGACGATAGCATGGGAGTTGAATCGACCCGTTCTGCCATCGCTTTCAACGCGCCGATAAATGCAGCGGGCTGTTGCTGTTCCATGGACTCACGAGCAAATTCCTGCAATTGTGGGTTCGATGTGAACTTAGGTGTCATCGTTTCCACCACACTTGCAATGCCTTTATCTGCAACTTCCGCGGCGGACTTGTAGCGCCCTTCTTTTCGATCCGGCGCGTCCGCGAGTACTTGCGAAGAGACCAATCCAAGCCCAGTCACGCGTTCAGGATAGAGCCGCGCGAAAGCAAGGGCTACATAGCCACCCATGGAATGTCCAACGATAGCGGCTTTTTGAACTTCAAGATGATCCAGTAAAGCCGCAATATCAGCAGCGAAATCTTCCATCGCGTAGAACGAGTCCACTGTGCTCGATCCACCAAAGCCACGCAGATCAGGAATGATCATATCGAAGGTATCTTCCAACAATGGAGCAACTTCATCCCATAAATGGTGATCAAGCGGATATCCATGCAACAGAACGAGCGGAATTCCGTTTCCGCGGCGTTCATATGCAAGACGAATGCCGTTAATATTGATTATTTGCATTTTGCCTTCTTTCTACTCTCCGCTTCGACTTCGCTCAGCGCGATTGCGGAGGTTATTTCCAATTCACTGCTACTTTTAATTTACTACCTAACTTCGAGTAATAATAGACAAAACCATTGTCACGCCCGAACTCATACACGCGTCGGGTGATATCCACATCTGCTTTGCAGTATTCAGCCATCTTGTCCAGTTCGCCGTTTCGATACCATTCGACAGATTGTACGCCATCGGCAGTTTTTGTTGCAGCGAGCGTTGCCTTCGCGATCGAGTCTAAACGTAGGCGGAAACCTAATATGCGCGAGATATCCTGAAGCATATCTGTGGAGCGAAATGAACGGAAATTCACTGTCGGCGCGTAAGGCTTTAGAACCTCATAATCGAAATTAATGATATTAAATCCAATAACGCGGTCTGCTGCTTTCAATTCAGCAACCAACGCAGCGGCATCTTTTTCCCAGTAAACTGCGAAATCATTTCGTTGTGTTGACCAGGTCACACCGCAAGCCAGCAACAGTTTTGAGGCGTCGCGTCCACCTACATCTTCGAAAAGCTTTTGACTCTCTAAATCAAAGTAAACAATATTCATGAATTTTCCAAATCTTTCAAATATTCACGCGCATACTCGAATGCCTGTTGGCGGGATTCAATTTTACCGATTGCCTGTCCCTCACGAATGGCTTCTAATAATTGCCCAATGATACGCCCAGGCTGGAGGTTCAACTCTTTCATCAAATCATTTCCATCGAGAAGGCGGGGTGGAGCAACTGTTTGTTCCCGTCGCTCCCAATAATTTTCAAGCAGGATTCGCGCCACATCCAGAGCAGCCGTCCAGTTTTCTTGTGTGAGGGTAGGACCACGCACACCTCGCAAATCCGCGAGTCCGAGCAGCACCACATCAATACCAGCTTCGTTCGTGTCATGGAAGAAGCGATAAATGGCTTTGCGCGAGGGTTCCTGATGATCACGTTCCAATTGGTTGGTAAAGAAGTGGAAGCGCATATGGTTCTTGACAATTTTTTGTATTCGCTCCGCTTCGTCATTGCTAAGGTTGAACGCCTGTGCCCGGGTTGATGCTGTTTCTGCTCCTTTTATATCATGAGCAAAAAAGCGGATTCGCCCCGAATCATCTACGGATCGTGTGGATGGTAAGCAGACCTGTAAAAAGATCATTTGTATTGTCCGCGCTGTAGCCCGACGTAAGAGTAGACAGAATATTTTCGAGATAACCTAGAACGCGGAGTGTATGCTCCCAAACATCATAAATATGCGGCTCGGATTGAGCCACGCCTTTTAGAGCAGAAAGTTCCGGGAGTAAATAGTGAAGGACGCCAAGCATCTCCAATGCGCGCAGGGATGCATCGGGTTTAGGTCCCTCAAGAATCTTAAAGAGCTCATCGCGCAGGCGTTCGGGGGAAATTTTTGGTAATAAGTTTGTCGAATCTTTCATGGCTTTGCGCGTTTCAAGCTGGATCTTGAATCCAAAGGCAGCGGCTTGACGAACGGCGCGCAAAATCCGCACGGGATCATCATGTAGAGAGGTTGCTGAACAAGCGCGTATAATTTTTGCGCGCAAATCCGAGGCGCCATTGAGCGGATCGATCAGAGTCTTTCCTTGCAGGTCAAACGCGATGGCATTGATGGTGAAATCGCGAGCGCGTAGGTCTGCTTCCAGATTTTCACCACGATATGTTGCAAAATCTAGAAAAGTACGTTCACCATCTGGATCAGTGACGATCACTCGCCCAGTATCGCGTTCATCATCGAGAACCATAAAATCAGCATTCAATGTATTGGCAACGCGTCGGGCGAGGGAAATGCCATTCGACGGCACAGCAAAATCAAAGTCCCGCGAGAGGCGGTTAAGCAGCATATCCCGCACAGCCCCGCCGACTAAATAGATTTCCTGTTTAGGCAGCGCGTCGCGCACTTTATCAATTAATGGAGAATAGTAAAATGGAACAGGCATGAAAATAATTTCCGGTCTTTCCTTATGACGGCTGGTCTGCGCGGCGCGCAAAGCTTGTTCGGGAGTTCCGCCCTGAGCAATGATTTTGCCATTGAGACGGGCAACCCAGCGTCCAGCATAGGGAGAAGCAGGAACTTCTTGAGGTTCGTCAGGCATAAAGGTTGAGGAATTGTAAATCAAGAAGGTGGAATGTATTTGTTCAAATCTACAACGCCAACAAAGGGCAAATTGCGATAATACTCGTCGAGATCGAGACCATATCCGAAGACAAATTTGTTCGGGATGACAAAGCCGCGATAATGGAGGGGAACCGTTGCTTCGCGGCGTTCTTCTTTATCGAGCAATGCGCAAACTTTGAGACTCTTGGGTTGGCGAGTTTCGAGCAGTTCGAGCACGGATGCGATCGTGTGACCACTGTCGATAATGTCCTCTACCAGGAGGACGTGTTTGTTACGGATATTTGTCTGCAAATCCATCGTCAAACGGACGTTACCATTGCTTTCGCGCGCACCTTTGCCATAAGAGGAAATCGCCATGAAATCTAGCATGTGGGGAACGGTGATATGGCGCATGAGATCCACGAGGAAGGGAACGCCGCCGCGCAAAATGCAGATGAGTAAGAGTGTAGCATCGGTGTCAACGTAATCTCGACTAATTTCTGCCCCAAGTTCTTTGATGCGGTTTTGGAGTGATACTTCGTCTACCAGGGTTTCGGCGAGGATGTCTTGATAGTTTTGCATAGTCTACACTTCCAAGTTAGAAGAGCTTATCTTCTTGCTAGCGGGGCACTTCGTGATGCAAACGACAACGCGCTTCATACATTTCCGAGGCGCCGACGATCACAACAGGATCATCATAACGAGCAGGTTTGCCATTGACAAGTCTTTGCGTGCGCGAGGCTTCATCGCCGCAGACCATGCAGATGGCATGGAGTTTATCCACATGTTCAGCTCGTGACATCAATAACGGCATGGGACCAAATGGCTCGCCGCGGAAGTCAGTGTCGAGTCCCGCGACGAGGACCCGAATGCCGCGCCCGGCAAGTTCATCTGCGACACAAACGATCTCAGAGTCGAAGAATTGTGCTTCATCAATCCCAACAACAGTTGTATCGTTTTCAAGCTTGCTTTGTATGTCTGCTGCTGTTTCAACAGGGAGCGCATCGTAATTCGATCCTGCATGCGAGGTCACTTTCTCTACCGCATATCGAATGTCAATTGCTGGTTTGAATACTTGCACTTTCTGTTTCGCTATCGTGGCTCGTACAAGGCGGCGGATCAACTCGTCTGTTTTGCCGCTGAACATCGAACCGCAGACAACTTCAATGGAACCGTGTGTGTGTCGCATATGCTTTCTCGGAAAGGAAAATAAACGGGCATGGCGCACATGCGCCATGCCCGTAAGTTTACCTGAGATTATTTAATCCGCAAGTCTATCTATTATGCAGCGGCTGCCGGGATTTCATAACCGAGCGAGCGCAATTTCTTCTTGGCTGCGGTTAAGGATGCCTGACCAAAACCGGGGATCGCCAGCACCGCTTCGTTTCCAGCGCCGAGTCTTTCCAAGAATTGACCGACGTTCTCAATTCCAGCCTTCTGCAAAGAATCTGCTGCGCGGGTTGTGAGTCCTAGATCCACGATTGGGCGTTCGGGAGAGCCCTTGAGTTCTTCCTTTGCTTTCTGCTGCTCAACATAGGTCTGGCGAACGGAAAGCTTCTTGTAGAAACGATCCACCTGACCTTCGATATCGAGAATGCGGGACGCTTCTCCGGTAAAGAACGGGTGACAATTCGAACAGATGTCGACGCGTATTTCCTTCTTGGTAGAACCAGTCGTCCAAGTCGTGCCGCAGGAGGCACAGGTTACCTTCGCGTCCGTGTAATAAGTGGGATGAATATCCGACTTCATGTTATGCCTCCACAGGCTGAGGGACAATGTTGACGCGCTTTTGTCCGTGCGTGATATCAAACATCACGATCCCATCAGCAGTCGCGAACAAGGTATCATCCTTGCCGGCGTCCACATTTAGACCGGGTTTGATCTTCGTACCGTGCTGGCGCACAAGAATGTTGCCAGAAAGCACGAACTGACCAGCAAAGCGCTTGACGCCTAAACGCTGGGAATTCGAATCTCTTCCGTTGCGGCTTGAGCCGCCACCTTTTTTATGTGCCATGACTACCTCTCTTACTTCTTTTCAGTCTTCTTGGTGGAAGACTTTGTTGCAGTTGTTTTCTTAGTGGATTTGGGCGCTTCCTTCGCAGCCTTAGCTGGTTTCTCAGCTTTGGCTTTTTTCTCAGCTTTCGGCGCTTCTTCCACGACCGCTGGCGCGGGAGCGGGTTCAGCCTTCTCGACCTTGCGCTCTTCACCGGGCTTACCGATAAAATCCACCAGCAGACGGGTGTACTGCTGACGATGCCCACCGCGCACGCGAATGCGTTTCTTGGGGCGATATTTGAATCGGTCGATCTTGGGTCCTTTGGTGTGATCTACCACCGTGACTTTGACGAGGATGTCACTCACGACGGGCGTTCCAACCATGACATCGTCGCCGTCTGCCATAAGTAGGATGCGCTCAATGTCAATTTTTTTACCCGTCTCCACGGGAAGGCGATCCACTTCGATGGTTTGCCCTTCGATGGCACGATATTGCTTGCCACCGCTTTCAACAATTGCGAATCTCATTTTTCTTTTCTCCAGTCATTCACTTCGCCGCGTGCCTGCGGAGTTCTTGCACTCGTCGCCTGCGAACGGGGAAGCTGGGTTTCGACAAACAACCGCCTCAGCGATTCTTACTGCTGAGGCAGAAGCGGACGATATTATACATGTGGGTGGAGGATGTGTCAACGCTTGCTGACACAAATATTCATCATTTCTGAGTGGATTTGATGAGTCCCTCCGTCAAAATCTGTACTTCTTGGTCCGTAAGATGTGCTTCGGGGTGCAAAAGGAGATAATTAGCAGGAGGCATTTCGCGTGATTCGAGTACTCGCCGGATCTCATTTGCACTAGCCTGGTCTCCTCTTTCTGAGAAGTTTAGATGCTCTCGTCCACTTACAACATCATGGTAAACGAGCCATGAAACCGGCGCGATGTTGCTATACCACGGCCAGGCAGTCTCGTTGCTATGACAATCAAAACAGGCACGCTTCGCAATTTCACGCGTCTGTGGACTATTCCAATTGGGTTCCTGAACCACTGGTGGATTGGTGTGATTATGTCCATAAGGAACGAGTTGGATTAGCAAACCTACAAGTACTACTGCCGCAACTCCCATAAAAATAATCCGCCTTGGTTTTTTCATCTGCGCACCTCTACCTATTTGATTTTGGAGAGTAAATCTTATTGAGTATTACGATTTCATAGTTGCCAAGACACGGGAAAATGATTAAATGAACAGTATCCGTCAGGGTCTTTATTCCTATTGACATCATTTTGAAGAGGACTATACTCATCCAACTTCGTAACATCGCAACCGTCATGTAACAAATCAATACTCAGAATGCAATGACCCAACATCTGCATTTGGTCGCTTTGCTGTGAAAATCACAGGCAGGGTGTTTGGAGAGCGAATAGCGAAACCAGTCTGAAGGTCCGGTTCTGTTTTTTTAAACCGGAGTTTTATGAATGGAGGCGAACTGCCCTCTAGGCTATCCGTATCCCCACTTAATTCGTATCCATATTAATCAGTCAGACTAATTAGAGGAGAACCACAATGAAAATCTCGCGAATTACAGCAAGTGTGATCGTGATGATGATTTTGCTGGTATCGCCGTTTTCGGCGGCGGCAGCAGGAGGACCGCCAAATTTTGTTTCGTTCCCCATTTTGACGCATGTTGCTGAAGATGGTTTGGATCATGGTCACTTTGTAGGTGGACCCGGTGAATCGGCGATCCCAGATCCTTTAGTACCTAGTTATGGGTCAACCCCTTATAATGCGGCAGGTGTAAGCGCTGTTGCACTTGTGATTGGGACTGACCGAGATGTCTCCAACGCTCCAGATTCGTATGAAGGGGAAACAAGCGCCGCTGCTTTTGGGTCTTTAATTGTTGGTACATCCAATCATATCTATCCCGGCAATTGCAGTGCCTCGGCTCCGTCAGGGACCTTTGGTGATTGTGCAGTCGCGGCATATGCCTCCGCGGATGGAACCACCTGGACAAAAACTACTATCTCCCGCACTTGGAATGGAACCACCTTTGGGATTACCTTCGACCCGGCGATAGATTACGACAAAAATGGGAACTTCTATTTCAGCTTCGGCGGCGCGCCGCTGAGCGGAAGCTACCCGAATTCAATTGCCGTAAGCAAATCTCTCAATGGTACGAGTTGGAATACACCTGTCGCTGTGACCTTCAATCGAAACAAGGCTTTTGACGACAAATACTATATCGCAGTAGACCGCAGCAATACATCATTTGCCAACCGCATCTACGTCTCTTGGGACCGCAACCAGGGCAACAACCAACTCCTTTACATCTCCTATTCAGCAAATGCTGGAGCGAGTTGGAGCGCGCCGATCAAGGTCAACGACGGGACCACCAAGTTCGAGCGCGTGATTGGAGCCTACCCGGCAGTTGACCATAATACCGGCGTAGTCTATGACTCATGGCACGATTATGCTAAGAACGTCATCTATGTGGATAAGAGCGGCAATGGTGGTGTGTCGTGGGGTACGGATGTGGCAGCAGCAACCACACATGCTGGTTTTGGTACGGATATTGGTTGTGTAGGCGGACGTTCACAAGGTCCCGCACATGCGATCAAAGTGGGTCCGAGCGGAACCATCTATCTTGTATATGCTGATCCGGTCACGTCTGGTCAGAATAGCCGTAAATTTGACATCCTGCTCACCAAATCCACGAATGGCACGACCTGGTCAACACCAGTTGTTCTGAACGACGATAACACTCTGACCGACCAGTTCCACCCGACGCTCTCGGTGGAATCCAACGGCGCGGGCGGTGACAAAGTGAGTGTTACTTGGTATGACCGTCGCTTGGATCCTGCTAACTGCTTTGCAAATGTTTATGGAACAGTGAGCACGGATAGTGGAACAACCTGGGCAGCAAACGTGAAGTTGACTTCAGCGGCTTCTAATTTCGATGGCAATCCGAATGGGCCTGGCGATTATTCATCGTCCACACCGTTCTCTGCTGCAGTCTGGCCTTTCTTCTCGGATCATCGCGCTGCCAACCCTGAATCAGCTTCTGGTGGTGCGTACGATATCTATACAGCGTCTATACAATAAATCCTAGGTAGTTGATTTGAATAGTCTCCCGTCTCATTTTGAGGCGGGAGATTTGTTTTATGTTGACAAAATGACAAGCTTCCTGTACCCTCACTTCATGACAAACCTTACCAGTATTCAGCGTCAAATTATTGAATCTCCGCTCAACTTAAAACTCTTCGTCTCCGGTCCGTATGGAACTGGAAAGACAACCGCAGGTGTCGAACGAATGCGTTATCTACTTGCGCAACCTCTGCTACGATGGGCGGCATTGCCCGGCGTATGGTGGACTTGTTCTGGCCCCTTGTCGCAGAACCGGCAGGATTTTCCAATCCCGATCAGCCTCCGATTTTTCTCTCGCTCGAAACTGCGCAATATTATATGGCGCACATTGTCCGTCCATTGTTAGAGCAGGGATACTTCGAATCGGTGACGATGGATCGCAACCGCTTGTATTCCCAGATTCTCGACAACCTCAATAAAGCCGCGGTGATCGGTTTTCCGCCCACGCAAATTGCAGAGCGACTCGATGTAGCCTTTTATGGTGACCCCGCGCAACGACGCGTCTACGCCGACGCGCAGGATTGTGCTATTCGTTTCCGCGAATATTGTTTGCAACACAACCTGCTCGACTTCTCTTTGGAGATGGAAGTATTCTCCAATATTTTGTGGCAACTGCCTCAGGTC
>WNFZ01003980.1_pt1 | contig 13784 bp, 20 predicted proteins | sample 5400081 | NCBI WGS metagenome assembly WNFZ01 (sample SAMN13153365, study PRJNA577476) | soil metagenome | isolation source: 80 cm soil or saprolite under grassland replicate 1 | place: USA:California | collected 2016-06-15
GCCTGTGATCGCCTTTGCCGATCAAGAATTCATCGGTATCGCACAAGATGAAAATAGGAACGCGGTTTGTCACTCTATAAGAATTGGTCGCCGTCGAGATGTCGGTATATTGCCAGAAAGCCGTGGCGCCCGGACCCGGAGGCGGTGAGAATTGACCAAAGCCTGGAGCGGCGGCAACAAAAGTAGTCGTATAGCACTCAGTGCGCAAGACCAACATATACGCCGCGTCTTCCGGGATGACATATTCTGCCAGCGTGACCGTGCCAGCCACCCATGTAATGGCAGACCCGAATTTTACGGGCTTGATGTCGTTCCATAATTCCAAAGCCTCTTGCTGTGAGACCGGATAGCAAGCGTCAACAATTCTCTTTTTGTGTTCTAACTGCAGCATGGTTTCAATACTCGCAAAGTCTGACGCCTCGAAGTGTGATAGTCCCCGAGAGCGCTTGAACTGCCGTGCTATTGTTTTGCATTGTGATTGCCGTCCGATGTCCGACCCTCAATAAATGCGGCTTGGTGAATGGAAGCACGGGGTAGACCTGGGTTTCGTTGCCGAACACTGCCGTTACAGGAGTGAGGCCCGGAGTCCAATCGCTGACCGCTCTCATGTCGGTAATCTTCATTGTCAGCAGGATTGGAGTGTCGCCAAAGGTCGAACCTGTCTCAACATTTGTATAGGCGTCGTGTATTTCGACGCTGCAATCGCTCGGCGGCAAAAACTGTACGACCTGTTGACCCTGATTTAGAGAATAAGCGCCAAAGGCCCTGCCTGCGGCATTTCTTGAGCCAAACGGAATCGTCCCAAACCAGGGCAAGCGCGAGCCCACCGGAATCGTGTCGCCATTCGGCATAGTGACCCACTGGGGGGCCTGAAAGTCCTGCTTGTAATTTATCAACTGTACGCCGACGAAAGTAAAAACTATCGTGTATGAAGACGGCGTTGCATCCGTCAGCTTTACCCACTCAATTTTTAGTCTTGTTTTTGCTGGCAGAAAAAAAGCTTCCGGCAATTTGATAATAGGTGTCGGATTTAGATTGATCCCAGCAAAAGACGCGACCGGAGAAAAACCTATCGTATTTGGAGCGGCCCACGGAATCCCGGTCTCTTGATGCGTGACCTGTAGGCCATACAGACCTATCTGACTCAAAGTCGGATCGCCCGCACTTACAACGAATGCGCTCGCTCCTATGATCAAAACATCATAGAGATTGGGGCGAGTCACGACCGCCGTTGGCACAGTCGTTAGGACGCTGGGCGTGACACTGTGTGTCGAATACCACGGGACTTGAATCGGATAGTGAGCGGCGATAGCTTGCGCGTAGGGCGTCCACTTAGGCGAGCTTGCCCATGCCGAGCCAACCCAATCGCCGGTTTCTATTCCGTGAGACCTGACCGCTGTGTTGCTGTTCATGAGTGGTTAAACCCCAGGGAGTAGTCCCAGCCCGTGCCTAGGGCGTCCGTGATTGGATTCGTCAATCTCAATGCGCGCCACGTCCATAGACCGCCGGTTGTAGGAGCCACCGCCGAGTTTGTGAATTGCATCTGTAAGCGTCCCTGCTTCTTCACAAAGAAGGGTTGAACCAATGGCAGAATGGGAAGCGCCTGTGAGAAGACGCCGGCAATCGCATTTATCGGGGTGTCCTGTGGTACTGCCGAATCATCGGCCATCCACTCATATTGCGGAGAGATCGAGCGAATACGCACGAATGCCCCAGCGTTGCTGAAACTGACGGCCGCTGCAAAATACAAAACATCTTCGCTCACCTCATTGGTAAAGATCGGCGCTGGTCGCTCACTCGCAACGCCTGTAAACCCGATTGGGATTGTGTCGATCAATTCTAGATGGGTCCGGTACCTATCGAGAATTTGATAAATATACTTGGTAAAGAAAAACATCGCTTCTCCTGCTATGTGCGAAGTCCTAAACCTCTGCACATTCCATAGACCTGCATGGCTGTTCCATGTAGTTCCATGGCTTCGTCATATTGTTGCTTTTCGAGGCCTGTAAATTTGATGTGACGGCCATTGATCAATTCGACGTCATACGCATTCACTCTCCATGCAAGATTTAACTTGAATCGTTGATTGATTAGGTCAACAATTCGACAAATGCCTTGATTGAGCGCAAGACCGATTCCCTCACGCCGAGCAATTGAAACCACGTTGAGAATGGGCAATTGATAGCGCCCAATTTTTTTTACTGGGTTCATGGTAACTCCGAAAGAAGCTTACAGGACGGGCTTTCGCTCGCCCTGTAAGCAAACGACCAATGAAGCGCTACTGAGAATCAACCAGTCACTGGCTGAACGCCTAGACCTCCCAATGTCACGACAACGCGAACCGGTCCAGTCAAGAGTGTTGTGAATGGATTTTGGACGGACATCCGAACGCCAAATTTGGTGAGCGGCGGCAGATGCCTCATTACAGGCATCTGATAGGCCCAACCAAAGCCGTTATTGAGATAGCCGTCTTCAATGGCGAACGCAGGCGCTGTGGCTCCCGAACACTGTGCGGCGAATCCAGCGGCGCCGAAACATCCAGACGGAAATCTCCATCCAGGCCCAAGCTCGAAATTGGTTTGGTTGATGAAGAAACTAAAGAAGAGCGATTCTTGAAACGCCCGCATTACGTTCCCCATGAATATACCATCGGCCGCGGCAGCCGTAGTCAGCGTGCCGGGATCGAGCGCGAGATTGATGGCGTTGCCGGCTGTCTGTACTGAGTTATCGAGTGAGCCGACAACGTGGAACTGGACGCCGATTTCCCATAACAGAGCTTCGTAGCCCTGCGACAGTTGACCACCATTCGATATCCATTGATGGATATCGATGTCCTGTTTGCTGTATTGAGTGCCCGCGACAAACAAGCCCTGGGTGGCCCCAACGGGATTTTGGAAAAAAACAAAATCCCTCGTGGGCAGAACGCCTGCGTCAATCCTCAAGGTATCGTACAGAACGACGCCTGAGAACGAAGCGAGTCGCCCGCCTTTGTCCATGACGAATTTGAGGATTTGATCGTAGTAAGCCGGATTGACCTCATCCAACGTTGTTGGGAGCCCTGGAATTGACGACCCAACAAACCCGATCTGCGGCGGTATGTCATAACCTTGATAAGCCATATTTTATTCTCCTTCTCCTGCTTGATGTTTTTCTCCTGCTTGATATTTTTGTTCAGGTTTATCGACCATAGTTGCCCGGTCTCATCCCGACCCCTTGCATGCCGCGGCGAGAAGGCGGCGGGGGTGGCGGCAACACGCCAGTCGGCGGAACTCCGGTCATTACGCCGATCCCGCGCATGCCTGATCTAGTCCAGCCCATGCCCTGGCCTCCACCATTGATAACTGGCCCGAGCGCTCTGGCGACAAGCGGCTGGACGATCTGAATCACTGCGGTCGAATAACCGAGTATTCGAGCGGCTTTTGCGAAGCGCCGAGTGATGCCGAACATTTCAAGCGCTTTACTCAAACCCCATCCAGTAGCCGCCGTAATCACCGGCCCGCTGAATTGACCGAGCGCCTGGGCGTATGGGCCGATTAACCGACTAGCGAAAGGCTGAACCAAGCCCAGGAAGATTCCGGCGCCGGCGAAATCAACCACTTCACCTCCGCCCCCGAACGGATTGCGACGATGACGGCGATGGCCAACGCGCTTACGCCTATGAGTCGGATTGATTGGATTGCGACGACGGGCGTGATAACCGTAGCGTCTATGTCGTCTGACTGAACGCCGCCGCCTACGAACAGGATTGACCGGATTGACCGGATTGCGTGAGCGAGCGCGGTGTACGCGACGCTTTGTGCTACGTCTCTTTCTGCGAGTAGCCATTGTTTTACCTCTCTTTATTTTTGGGTTGACCAACGCCAGCACGCTCGGTGAGGGGTTGACGACCCGCCTACGTACAAGAGCCATGTGGCCCTCCTTCTCCTGCTGCTTTACGGTCAAACAATCGCGGCGGCGAAGCAGCTAGACATCCGACCGCAAAATCAAAATCAGTTCTCAATACCTCTTCGAGTCAGGCGATAATCTCCGCCCTTGAATACAAGCCCGCCTTTGCCATCAGCATGGAGGGTGGGCTTAATCCCATTTTCTTCACCGGCATGATGGAAAAATATTGTTTGCTTGTTGTGGCCCAAGTGTTTCTTCACATCCTGATATTCAAATTTCGACACCCTCCCAAAACTTCTCTTTGGCCCATCAAACAAGGGTGCTTGTGTCGTTGATCCAATGTGAAGTTTTCCCTTCGTATCTGCGCATAGCCATGCGCTGCCGTGAACAGGCTTGATAGTTCCCTCTTCTGTCGTAATCGAAACCAACTTGCCCAACTTGGCTAGACCTTGCGGTGTGCCTTGCGGAAAGTAGAGGTCGCGCGATCCTGAGACAGACCCGGCAAAGCTCTTTCTGATTGATTCAGCCGATGGGTTGCGCGCAGCTCTCTTGAGCTTCTTGCCTGTCGCCGTTCGACGAGAAAGGCTTCGACTAGCGATTCGAGTCGTGGCTTTGCGAGCGCGTACCCGCGACTTTGTTCGCGCAGTCGAAGAAGCCTTGCGCTTTGCTGAAAGTCTCTTGCGCGAGCGCGTGTGTTTGGCCTTACGCCCAGCTTCACCTGCAGCAGCGGGACTGTAGTCCGCCGCCGACCGAATGGGATGGAAAACACCTGAAGCATCGTAGAAGCCCTCAGAGATGTTGCGGCGCCTGCGAGATTTCACGGTTTTCTTGATGGCCCGTGACGCCAGACGCTTTGTCGTCGCTTTTCGAGAGGTCACTTTACGGCGGTGAGAAGCCGTGACTTTCGCCTTACGCTTCACGCTCTTCGCCCGTCTACTTCGTGATGGCCGCGTCCCTTCACTGTAATCGCTGCTCGCCCTGATTGGGTGAAAGCCCGAAGCGTCATAGAAACCCATCTCGACGTTTCTTCTTTTTCTCCTCTTCGCCATGTTTCTCTCCCGCTTGGCGTAGACCATCCCTGTGTGACGATCCAGGTAATAGCCGGATGACACGCTTACAGTTCCTCGCCCTTGTGCGAATGTCTTCTTCCCAACTTTCCAGCCCTGCGGTGTCTTCTTCGCCTGGCCCCTGATGACTAGATCGATGTACTTGTTTCTGACTTTACGTCTCACCGGATTCAACGCTTTCGCTCCCGCTCCAAGGATTTGCGATCCCGCGCCAAGGATCCCACGCGCGGCGCTCTTCAATGCCCGGCCTGTTGTTTTTAAAGCCTGCTTGCCTTTACCTGATTTGTTCTTTGCTCTCGCTCTCACCGTTCTTGCCGCGACTTCTTTCTCTCGGCCTTTGTAGCGACCTGACTTCTTGATTGACTTCAAGATGGCTTCGTATTGGCGCTGTTGTTTTGCTGTTGCGCCCGCTAGATGTTTGCCTTTCGGATTTCTTTTCATAACGCTTACTGCGTTGTAGTAATCGCGGCCAATTCTGACCATCAACTTTCGTTGTTCTGGCGTAAGTGACGCCGGATAGTCATGGCGATGGAGAGCGACAATTCCCTTCTCTGACAGCCTGGCCAAAATCTTTTTTGTCGTCGCTTTCGGATAGCCAACAGCCTTGATCACCTTCGAGACTTCAGCCAATCCGCCGTGACCGACATGGGCAATCGCTTTCAAGATCACTTGCTCTTGATCAGTTAGCTTCATCGCTTCAGAAACACCACGAGCGCCAGAACTCCACCGACTAAAACCAGTGTCCCAATTGCTCCTGCGGCTATTCCCGCTGTCGGCGTTATGCCCAATTGACAGGCAATCCAATCACCGGCCGACATACCTGCGCACTGTGACGGCGTCCCTGGTAGTTGATTCTGTTGGCCCGGAGCGGGAGGGGTGTATACCTGTTGAACACCCGGCCTGCCCGCGGCCCCAGGCGGGACATAATCAATAGCAACCGGATCGCGGCGCGTGACGGTCAAGACAGGCAGATAGTTTTGAATCAGGCCGGCAATCAGACTGCTGATTTCATAGGGATCATTGACATCTGTGTAGGTCGTGCCAGATGCCGTGATGTACCCATGTTGATAGCCCATCCATGCCGGCTCGTTGACCTGTACAAATGCCTGACTGAAAACCCCTGAGCCGAGCATCGCGCCACTGAGGGTCTCTTGAATATGAGCCGCCGTATCTTCGCCGGCGCTGTGTTCGGCAATCGAAGCATTGCTCTGATATTCAAATCCGGCGCGTACTCTCGACCTCGCGGCGACCAATGCTCCCATCAGGCCATTTAGGCCATACAGACCGCTTTCATATATGTCGCAGCAGCAGTTCATCAACGCGCCCTCCTGTAGGTGACCGTTGTTTTCTTTCCGCCGTCGTCTCTACTCAACAAGAATGCCCCGCCCAGAGCTAGCCACACCCACCATGGAATGTTTTTCAAGTTTGCGAAGAAGTCTTCGGCCTCACCTGGCAACGGCGAAACCGCCTGGCCTTTCGGGACACAAGTCCCCCGCGCTTGATCAAAGACTGTTCCCGGAGTCGTGCATTTTGGAATTGGTAAACATTGCCCTGTTGACGTTCGATAGTAACCCTGCGGACATTGCTGTTGCGTCGGCGGCTTCTGTTGCGCTGGAGGCTTCGGAGCCGGAGCCGGCGATGGTTGCGAAGTCGGCGGCTTCGGGACATTCGTGGTCGCAGTCGGAAACGGCACGCACACATTTTGCTGTGGATGCCCTATTGGATAGGGATGATACTGCCCGGCCGGACAATACGGAGGCAAATTCGGTTGTGCTGTATCAGATGGCGGCGGGGGCAGTGGGAAATATTGCTCAGGAAAAGTTGGTGAGTATCCTGCCCAAAAGCCATAGTCATAGGGCGGTGGTGGCAAGGCAAAATATTGCTCTGGCAGATTCGGCAAGATCGGCGGCGGAGCCTGCTCATATGTTTCAGTCAAGATCGAGCCGCCCGCGGCGTCCGTCGCCGCCATCTGCATGGCCGTATAGTCGTCATAACCCTGCGCTGAGTAGTAGTCAAAGAAAGCCCCGAATAAATCAGAGCCGGGTTGTTGTAAGCCCGTATCCAGCACACCCCCGGTCGAAGGGTCATAAGCATAGCCGCCGCCGAGATCCATGAATCCGGTCTCAGGACCAAAGCCCGGAGCGTAGTCGGGAGGCAGGCCTGCATCGAAACCATAGCCGTAGTTGAAATCACCGCCCGCGCCTATATCACTTGTCCCGTAGTATTGATCGAACGTCGGCCATGAGGTCGTGTCGAAGCCATAGTCGAGAGAGCCCCCGCCGTCGTAATAGCCTCCATCACCGCCGTAAGCGCCGCTGTCGCCTCCCCCGGTGTAGTAATCGTCGTTGTAAAAGTCTGCGCCCATAAAGCCTAGTCCTGCGATCTTCTCGCAGCGCTGTGTCTGTTTGTTCCAAACCAGGCCGTGTTTTGAACAATCCGGGATTGTTTTTTCTCTTCCCTCTCGTTTGTCGAAATACTTCGCCACATCAACGCCCCCGTTTGCCTAGCGTGAACAACAAGAACCCGCCAACAAGCAGCATCAGCGTGTTTGTCGATAATTGAATCCCGCCCGATGGTTGCGGCCCTGCTCCTGGACCTGGGAGTGGAGACGGCGTGGGATAGCTTGGGTAAGGCGGATAGCCGCCGACATCAATTGTCGCCACTTGCGAAGCTCTCTCGATTGCCCTGTTGATTGTGTCGACGTACCAGGGAGTTTCATAGGAAGGCGCTTGCGGCGCCTGAGTGCCAGTTGGCCTTGGCCTCGTCTCGCCCGGATAGTCTGGCGGGATGATGTAGTTATCAAATCCCCAAAAAGAATCAGCTATCGGATAATACTCATCCATTGAAAATCTCCTGTTCATATTCAAAGCCGCCGTCCAGCAAGCTTTGTCTCCATCCCATCGGTTGATCGCTTGCCACGGCATCTAAAGCAATCACTTCCCCACTCGGTAAAAACACTTCGAGATAAACATGGCTCGCTTCTTGGCCATCCAACCATTGCGCGACAAATTGTGATTGATAGCCGAGACAGGCTAAGAGCGTCGCGAGCAAAACACTGAGTGACACGCAATCACCTGATCGAAGCTCTATCGTCCGTCTTGCGTCTTGGACGGTCTGTTGATTGAGGGGGTGAGGCGTGTAGGTGATGTTAGCAATCACCCAATTGAACAGCGCGGCAATCTGCGCCCTCTGAGTTTGGCCGGACACATGAGAACAGATTTGATTCGCCGCCCTGATATTGAACCCGTCTTGATAGCCGCTGTAGTCAGGGCCAACACGCCCCAACACGGCGTCTTTCATGGCGTCAAGCGTCATGAAAGTTGCGCCGTTTCCGTCGGGCAACGCTCGATATTCAATCGAGTGGGAGGCGGCAGGCGCAACCAGAGCAAGATCAGGATGATGATCGATTGCCGTTGTGAGAAATGCGCCCGTTGCCGCCATAAGTCAAAGCCTCAATCGGCTCTCGACCATCATCCGAGCGGACAAAACCACAGAAAGATATTGGGTGTCAAGGCTGTAAAGTTGACAGATATTGGGTTTAAGGCGTATATGCTTTATGTTTGCTAGGCGAATCTAGTGTAACTGGTTATCTGGTCTTCACTGGTTTCATGATAGGCCGTCACCAAACCTAGTAGAAAATTTTTTTCACGTCTCGAAAAGGAGTGGGAATGCCGAGAGGAAGAGCGAAGAAACAATCAGCTGAAGTCGAAGCTTTACCGCCTGAAGACAGCCAACCATCACAGAAGGTCATCAAGCACAAAACTGAATGGGTTGAAGTAGTCGAAGATGCGCCTGAAGAGATTGGTGAGGAGTTTGATGATACGGAGATTGATGACAAGCCGAGAAAGAAAACAAGAAACGCCATTCAAGAGATGCGCAAGAAGCTCAGGGCGCAAGGCGTCACGCCTTCGAGCAATCTACGCTTGTACATTGAGCGCTACATTCACAGTGAAACCGACGCGGGAGGATCATGGGCTGAGACTGAGTTTTGTACAAAGTACAGCACCACCGAAGAGCACGTTTTAGATAAGGGCTACATGGACACGGCAAGCAAGTGGGGCCCTGGCAAGTATCGCATCACGATCAGAATGGATAATAGAATTCTTGATGCTTTTGATGTTCGCATCAGCGCTGCGCCCACTAGCCCTATGGTTCAACACGTAAATCCAAATGACCCCAATTCCCCGCAAGTGATTTTCCAAACAAGTGACGGCCAACAAGCAATGCCCTCACTGAAAGAAGTTTGGAAGGCGCAGCGAGAAGCTCTCAAAGAACAACTTGAGATGGCCAAGCTCATGCGCGAGGCTTATGGCTTGGAGAGCGACAAGAGCGACAAAGCAACAATGACGGGAGCGACAGACGATCCTGAAACGTTGCTTTTGAGGAATCTCGCCAACAATGACAAGTTCATGGACAAGATCAACTCCGGTGTAATCAAAAAGATTTTAGGAGATGGAAGTGTTGATGACGATCCGTCATGGTCAGCGGTCGGCATGGAAGCCGTGAAGTCCGGCCAACTTGGAGTGGCGATTGAGGCGGCTTTTAAAGGCTTATCTGGATTGATCAATATGATTCTTCCACGGAGAGACAACAATAATGGGCAAGCGCAGATGGCTCAGACGCCAGTACAGAATCAAACGCCGCAGGGGGCAAATCAACAACAGCGAAGTGAGTTTGTATCTGACTCGCAAGGGGCATTACAGCAAGGCAATTTGCAGATGGGAAGTTCGCAAACATTGGAACGAGAAGCACCTGGAAATGTGGCGGGCGATGTACTTCGAGGTGATGAGCCGCAGATGGTCACAACGCCAGAGGAAGCAGCTTTACGAACACTTATCGACAACTGCATGCGGAATGTACCTGTGCGAGTCGCCTTTGATCGGCTGATGGCTTACGCGGACATGCTGAATGACCAAGCCCCCCAGTATTCGATTGATGGCTACATCTCGATGTTCGCAGCAATGCCCACAGAAGCCGCACTTGAATTTGTGAAGAGTCAACCGAACGGCGAACAGATCGCTTCTCTACCCCACGCGAAAGAATGGACAGAGGCTTTACAGAAGTTGATCAAAGAGAGTCAGGAAGGAGAAGAAGAATGAACCTTCTCGACCTTCAATCAATCCTGGATGCATCAACGCCTAATGGCCGATGGAATCTACTTCAAGACTTTCTCAAAAAGAATCCTGACTGGAAAAAGAAAGTCAACCGTTGGCTAACGCTCGATCCTGATACCGCAGTGATTCAACTGCAAACTGATCTCGCCGAGAGAATGGGTATGCCTGTCGCTCTCTTCTCCAAGATGATCAATCCGGGATTGAGAGAGAAAGCAAGATCAGCCATCGAGAGCCTGCAGACGCTCTATCGAGAGAGGCAGGCAAATAACCAACCAGAAAAGGAGAACAAAGAGAATGATGCTTGATCAAGTTATTGATCTTGAGCTGGAAGTCGATCTTGAATTCGAGATTTATGATTTCGTGTTTAGTGATCATCACGCGGTAGGTCCTCACAACGTTGACGCATTCATTGAAGGCAGAAAGAAGCGAAATCAGACCATCGAAGACTTTCTAAACAGTGGTTGGCAAATTCACGAGATGATCGTTTGCCCGCCAAATGTCATACTGATTTTCAGCCGAGAGAAAGAAGAAAAGGAGACAACAAGCAATGAGTGACGCCAAACAACCGCCATACGATTTTGATTTCATTTGCCGGTCGCTGAATCTGGTTCCTTATCAGGCTTTCAGTCTCGATGACAAGACTGTTTTTCACGGGGCTTTCAACGCTGGTGCGATTGTCAATCTCGAATTTACTGAAAATGGCAAAGTAGCCATCACATTGCACGGCGGCGAAGAGATCTTGATGAACGGCGATCATTTGGCTGACCTTGAAGAGACCATCAAGCGGCGCACGAAAGAGCTTCAGGAGATTCAAGCCGAAGAGATCAAGCGACAAGCCGAATTGCGAATCCAATCCGAATTGAACGCCGCAAATCAAGCGATGGCCAACGCCGCAATGATGGGCAAATTGAAAGGACTGAAACGGAATTCATAATGCCAGTCACTCGCAAAACAATCTCTGTCGCCTGGCTAGAAGCCAACAACGCCTGCAATCTGGAGGTCTGTAGAAAATATTTCTCTGAAAGACATGGCTCAGGCTTTACAGACCAGACAGAATTTGATTTGACGCCTGAAGGGATTTTGAGAGCTTCTCAAGCAAGAGTGTTGTCGACTAATTGGCTCGCTCGAAGAATTCTTGACGGCCAGGAGCTGATCGAATACGAGAAAATCATGCACGAAGCGATGGAGATTTTCGAGAGGCGCATGGCGCCCGTCCTAGCCGCAATTGTCGCAAGATCAAAAGAGCCTCCGACCTAGATAGATTGTCATTTTCGTTCTCCTATAGGGCTGAATCTCTCAGCCCTATTTTTATTCCTACCTAAAATTCTTAGGCAAAAGCCCTCAAACGTCTAAAAATTATTGTTTCTTCGCCCGCCCAAAGATTTCTATTGATTCAAAGTCGCATTTGATTTATATTTTCTCCATCGCAGCGGCAATCACGCCGCGCGATCACCAGAGAGGAAAAAAATGCGCGGCAGCGAAAAGCAAATCGAATGGGCGCAGAAAATTAAGCCGCAGGTCGTGGCGCTGGCGGAAGATGAAATGATTCAGTATTCGATCGGTCGCGGGGCCAGTGATGAATTTCTAGGCAGGCTTCGCGCGGCGCTCAGTCAGGCTGCCGGCGAGCAGAATGCAAAGTTCTGGATCGACGGACGGCTCAACGGGCGGACGCCAGATCGGGAAACCTTTAAAGCGATCAACGTTCTCCGCCATCGTACGGCGGAAATTCTAAAGGAGAATAAAAATGGATAAGCGGAAATTTGATGAAATCTCTCGGTTTATCTATGAAAATGGCCGCGTGGTAGCGGCGGAGGATGGCGATGATTCGGCTGGTTTCGATGCCGAGTTTCATTTTGAGGCCAAGCAGCGAGGTTTCTCTGATGATGAAATCAAAGAAGCTCAGGAGCGATTCAAGTAGTTCTCAATATTCGCCTCTCTTCGGGGAGGCGTGGATTGCGGCATGGAGCCGCATCGCAATGCCGAGCGGATCGGCGGGAGAAAAGAAAATGGCAAAACCGTCAATAAACGACATCGCGCGAATATTCGAGGATGTCGGAGGGTACTATGTGTCCCCCGAATCGGAGGACTATCTGGATACGCGTGGGAAAGCGTATCCCACCAAAAGCGAGGCGCAACGCGCCGCCGCGCGCGCCGGCTATACCCACATGGTGGGGAGCGGCACACCCGCCGGCGGACGAAAGATTCAACCCATCCCGAAGAAATATCGGGATGAGGCTGACATGGGCTAGTTTTCCCGTTCGCCTCTCCCCTGAGAGGCGTGGATTGCGGCATGGAGCCGCATCGCAATGCCGAGCGGATCGGCGGGAGAAAAGAAATGCCGATATTTAATATTTCGAGTTTCAACTCTTATTCTGGAAAAAGAGAGTTGAACACGATGATTGAAGCCGATTCTGCTGAGGCAGCCGTTGCTCGCGCTGAGCGAAGCGGCTGCTGTGGATACTATGCTAAAGATGTCCAAGCGATTCAGCTCACCGAAGAAGAGATGCTTTCGCATCTGGCATCGTTGGACGATGGAGATGATGCGTTCGGTGGCCCAAATCACGATGTTTAGTCTTAGGAGGGAAGATGACTGAAAAAATACTCAGGCTGTTAAGAAAGGAAAAACAAAAATGCAATTAGATTGGAGTGATTGTATAGGATCGCGGGGCAAGTCATCGTGGCTTCTGCTCATCAAAGCCGGCCGGATCGTTAGGTTCGACGGCGAGAATATACCAGGTGTAGCCGCTGTGGTCGGCACCAGCTACATCAAAAAGGGTAAGTGGTCGCATACCATTTACCGTCTCGAACTGGCCCCCGGCGTTCGAGCTATAAGGGGGCGTGACGGATGGGAAACCGGCTCATTCCGCGAGGGGCTGCGCGCGGCGACCGGTCTGCCGACTGACCGCTGGCACGAATGCGCCAATGCATTAGGTGTCACTTTAGAAGAGGCTCAGCGGTTTCTTCGAGAGTGGCGGCCGAAAGGGGCCGACCACTATGATCAGGTTGAGGCCGCTCTCGAGTCCGTCGCATCGGAATCCGGCGAAGACGATTTTGAGGAGATCGCCATCAGTTTCGGCTTTCCAACTCGTAGCCAACGATATGCCGGCTTTTGGGAATGGCCCATCATCATCAAGCGAGAGAAAGAGGAAATCGGGCGAATTGAGCCCGAAGACAACCATTCTTATAAAGTTGTCTCAGGTCCGATTCGCATTCTTGATTTCACCCGCTTCAGTGGTCATGGCGGCGGGTACGTCTCAATCAGAATCGCGGCTCCAGCCGGGAGTCGTGCTATTCATTTGGAGGAGGAAAAAGATGACTAACTCTAATTATTTGTTTGTTCTTGGGGCCTCAGACCCTGAGATGTCGGCGATAGAGAATCTGCTTCTCAATTGTGGGCAGATATCTATTCAGGCTGTCGTGGATGGGCGCCGAGTCCATCCCGGCAATGCCTATAAATATTCCGTCTCTCGCGAGCAGCTGAGCGAGGCCGGCTTCGCTGAGACTATGACCAGCGGGGCCACTCTCGTATTCGTGGAGTGTGGGGCGGATCCGCTCCCGGAGGGCTCGATCCGTGTGGACCACCACCGGCCAGGCGATCCGGGCTATGGTAGGCCTCCCGCCGAGTATTGGGAAGCTTCGAGTATTGGTCAGATCTTTCAATTAATTGCAGCATTGGGGGGCGATCTATCAAATCCTTTGACGCGTTGCTCGGGAGTCA
>WNFZ01005517.1_pt1 | contig 13779 bp, 10 predicted proteins | sample 5400081 | NCBI WGS metagenome assembly WNFZ01 (sample SAMN13153365, study PRJNA577476) | soil metagenome | isolation source: 80 cm soil or saprolite under grassland replicate 1 | place: USA:California | collected 2016-06-15
ATTTGCGCGATGTGGATGAAGCGGATGTCGAGACCAAGCCGCTCGGCGCAGCCCTTTTGATGCATGAGGCACGACATGTCTGCGGAAACGATGTATTCGGCGCCCGCAGCGTGATGATCAGCAACCTTGTCGTAACCCATCTTAGCGGAAACCGGCTCTTCGAAAATCGAAAAAGTGCCGCCGAAGCCGCAGCATTCGTCCGGTCGGCTCGGTGTCACGAATTCGATGCCGCGCACCTTGCTGAGCAGATCGAGGGGCTTGGAGAAAAACGGTTCGTCGATTTCCGATGCCTTTGCGGTGCGAAGCTTGCGAAGTGTGCTGCAAGAATTGTGAAGGCCGACCTTGTGCGGAAATTCAGCCCAGGGGAAGGCCTCGACTTTGAGCACGTCATGGAGGAACTCGACCAGCTCATAAGTGTTTCTCCGCACTTTCCGCGCTTCGGGGGTCTGCGGGATCGCATCCAAATGGTCTCGGACGTGGTAGGCGCAGCTCCCCGACGGCGTGACGATGTGATCGAAGTCCTTGAAGTTCTCGACGAACAATGCCTCCGCCCCGGCCGCGTCCTTCTGGCTGCCGCTGTTCGCCATCATCTGGCCGCAGCAGGTTTGGTCGAGCGGATAGACGGCCTCCACCCCGAGCTGTTCCAACAGTTGCAGCGTGGCGATGCCGACCGCCGGAAAGAAGGCATCGACATAACAGGGAATAAACAATCCCACTCTCATGATCGAGGCTCTTCAAGCCAGCGTTCCATCGAACGGCTTGTCCAAGCTGACGCCGAGCCGGCCATTCTCGATCGGCCGGCGACACAGCATGGCGCCCATTGCGTCAGCGCACCACCAGGGCGGTAAAGGGCCAGACATACGCCTGAAGCGAGACGAGGATGCCGACCAGGGCGGCCAGGACCAGCGAGTGTAAGAACACGTAGCGCAGGATGTCGCCTTCATGGCCGTACCAGCGCGTCGCCGTGCTTGCGACCACGATGCTCTGGGCGTCGATCATTTTGCCCATGACACCGCCCGAGCTGTTCGCCGCCGACATCAGGGTTGGACTGAGCCCCAGCTGCTCAGCCGTGATGCGTTGCAGGCTGCCGAATAGCACGTTCGACGACGTGTCGGAACCGGTGAGCGCCACCCCGAGCCAGCCCAGCATGGTGCCGAACAGCGGATAGAGCCAACCCGTATTGGCAAAGGCAAGACCCAGCGTTGCGTCGATGCCGGAATAGCGGGTGATGAATCCGATCGCGAGCATGCACGCGATCGTCAACAACGAATAGCGCACGAGCTTGATCGTATTCCAATAGGTGCGCACGAGGCCCAAGGGCGAAAAGCCCATGACCAGGCCAGCAACAACGGCGGCCATGAGGATGCCCGAGCCGGTGGCGGACAGCCAATTGAATAGATAGACGGCGGCTTCCCCGGTTGGCCTAAGCACGACGGGAGGCACCCGCTCGATCAGGTTGTGCACACCTGTCACCGGAATGCGCACGACCGAGATGCCATCGAGTAAAGCCTTGAACTGCGGGGTGCCCCACAGAATCACGGCGACGCTGAGGATCAACCAGGGAATCCACGCTTTGACCACCTCAGCCCGAGCCGGCGCAACCGGAACGTCGGCGGTCGATTCGGGACCTGGCGATCCTTCGCTCGCTGCCAGTGCGGCCTGCCGGCCGCGCGGAATCGTCGTCGTCCAAACCTTTTGCGGACGCCAGTAATTGAGGAAAGCAATCAAGCAACCCATCGAGACGACCGACGAGAGAACGTCGACGAGCCAGGGTCCGTGATAGTTCGAGATCAGATATTGCGGGATGGCAAAGCTGACGCCGGCCACGAGCGTGGCCGGCCAAACCTCGAGCATGCCTCGCCAGCCGGCGAAGGCCCAGATCAGCCAGAACGGCACGATAAGCGAAAAGAACGGAAGCTGCCGGCCGACCATCGCGCTGAGTTCGTAAAGGTCGAGGCCGGTCACCGCCGCGAGCGCGATGATCGGCGTGCCCAGCGCACCGTAAGCGACGGGCGCGGTATTGGCGATCAACGACAATCCCGAGGCGGCGAGCGGTGAAAAACCCAGGCCAATCAGGATGGCGCCGGTCACGGCCACCGGCGTTCCGAACCCTGACGCCCCCTCGAAGAAGGCGCCGAAGCAGAACGCGATCAGGAGGAGCTGGAGTCGACGGTCCTGGCTCACGCCCGCGATGCTGTCCTGCATCACCTTGAAGTAGCCCTTCTCCAGCGTGAGCTGGTAGAGGAAGATGACGTTGAGAATGATCCAGCCGATGGGCATCAAGCCGAAAGCCGCACCAAAGACGGCGGTCTCTCCCGCCATGCTGACCGGCATCCCATAGACGATGGTTGCGACCAGCAGCGAGGCTATCAGGCCATAGATAGCAGCGACGTGCGCCTTGATTTTGTGACCAGACCATCGCTGCTTCCACTCAGGTGGCTGCCAACTCAAGACGCCCAGCAAAGTGCGGCGTTCACCATGGGGCGGCGCTTCCAGTGGCGCTGTAATGGCCCCAGTTGACGCAATCGCCATACCAGTTGGGGAAAGAGTTCAGCGGATAGCGGGGAAGAGCGCCTTCGAACGTGCCGAAGCCGACGCTCGTTCCCGGTCCCGAACCCCAGCCCCAACCGCGGACAGCGTAGTCGTCATAGAACGCGCTGCAGTCCTGGATGGCTTGGGCCGCTGGAGCAACAGCAACAGCGGCACCAGTGGCAGCGGGCTTCTTCCGGACCTCCGCGGCGTTCGCGGTAGCGGCGAGAAGAGTGACTGCGATCGACGCGGTCACGAGAGCGATTTTGATCATCGTTGGCTCCTCGTTTACCAATTGCCTACCATTTGAGCACAGTCGACACAGCGACGATTTGCGCCGTGTAGTTCGGATTAAACGCCGCCAGGAACAGTGAGCGGTTGGCGCCGGTGAGCTCCGTGGTGTCCGCTGTTGGGACGTAGGGCGTCAGATTGTCGATGGCCCAGTTCGAGTTCTCGTTCTTCTCCCACGTGTAGCGGACCTTGATGGTGACGTCGCCCTTAAAGCCCATCTGCTGCACGACGGTCGGATCGACGTAATACCTGCCGATCACGTTGAATCGCTGGAAGGTGTTGGTCTCGGTCGGGAACTGCCCGCCGTTGACGAGCGCAGGATCGACCAGGGTCACCCCGGGGGGGTTGCTTCCGGTCGTGTTCAGACCGGCGCAGTTGGTTCCAAAGGCGGCCCCGGCGACGATAAGCGGCGCAGAGCAGGGAGTGGTCGTATTTGCCTCGCTCCCGCGGGCGTACAGGTATTCGAGCCTAAGGTCGAACCGGCTCGGAATGACCTTCCAATCGGCGGCAGCCATGAATGTGTGGTAGCGCTGGTTGATGTCGCTGCGCCAGGTGCAGGCCGGGCCGATGATATTCTCGGGATTTAGCGCCGCGCTGGTGGGGCAGCCGTTGAGATCGCCGGTGATGAAGTTGGCCCCGCCGCTGCCGCCCGCAACGTTGAGCCTGCGATCCTCGTAATTGTACGAGACCATCAGCTTTAGAGTCGGTTGGACCATGGCGGCGATTTCCATGCCGGCGTTCCAGCTGTGGTCCCAGCGCAGGCCGAGGGGATTGAAGACGTCGTCGGGATAATCGTCCCACCGCAGGCCGGCGTTGGGCGAGAAGGTGACGAAGCGGCCCGGCGTCCATTCCAGCATGAACTCGGCCTTGTGCCGGTTGCGGTTCGCAATATCGAACTTTCGCATGTTCGATGCGACCTCGGAAAACTGCAGTCCAGGCACTTCTACAAATTCCTCGGCGTTGTACTGATCGTAGCGACGCTGTCCGTAGAGGTAGCTCACGCGCGCATGCACGTACTCGATCGGGTCGAGATCGACCCATGTCTTGCCGGAGTACTCGTTCGTGACATTGACGTCACGCAAATGGCGATCGTAGCGCTCCCAGTAAACTCCGCCGCCGACGCCTGCCCACCCGCTCGCCCCGTGCGGGCGCCAGGTCGCCTCGCCGCTGGCATTGTCCTTGGTGTAGGAAATGGGCAGGGAATTGCGGGCGGAGGCGGCATTGGGCGCGCATACGCCGGTGATGGAGGGGGTACCGCCAGCACAGCCGCTATCGCCCCAGATCCAGTTGTCGATGTGCAAGGACGGCGTGCGGTTGTCGATATCATAGTGACGCCCGCGGATCGTCAGCTGCAGGTCCTTCGTCGGCCGCCCGGTATAGACGCCGTTCCATAGGAAGGTATCGACCTTGCCGTCCAAGCTTCCCACCGGGACGCCGCCGAGCGTGACCGGCGGCATCACGAGTCCGTTGGTTCCGGTGTTCACGAATGCATCGTCCTGCCGCATCGCGTTGTACTGAAACGTGTTGACAAAGCGGCTTGTCCAGAACGGCAGATCCACCGCGGTGCTCGAGGTGATGCCATTGACATTGTTGCTCGGCAGGGGCGTCCAACGCAGGGCGTTCGGCCCGCGATTGACGCCCGTGAACAGACTGCAGGTGAGGCAGAAGGGATTTTCGATGTCGATCTCTTTGACATCGTTGTTGTAGAGGGATCCGCTATATTTCAGGTTTGTCGTCCACCGCGTGCCCCAAAATGTGGTGCCCACGTACTCCCCTTTGGCATCAACGTTCTGCGTCGTGTCGTTGAGCGGCTGGGGAATCTCGATGATGTTGGTCGGCCGATTGCTGCTGATAACGGCAGCATTGGTGTAGCCCCATGACACGCCGGTCGGCCGCAGGCCGGTCCGATGCTCATGGCTATAGTCTACGCCGAAGTCCCAGTCCGGAGTAGGCGTATAGCGGTAGGCTGCTGTTGCCTTGTCTCGCTGCGTGCTCAGTTCAAGAGGGCCGAGATTGTTGTTGATGATGTTCTCGATGTTGGTACGAGCGGTTGCGCCGGCCACCGAGTTCGCATTCGCATTAGGCAATTGGTCTTGCAGCGCTCCCTTGACCGAATTGGGAACGGTCAAAGCGGTCCAAGTACCACCGAAGATGCTCTTCGCGCTGGTGCTGATGAGGTGGGGCGTTTGGTCCCAGCCGAGCGACAAATAGTGCCGCCCGAGCTCAGACGCGTCCAACGTGTAGCTCTGGTTATTGATTCCGACGCTCCGCCCCCAGAAGTCGTAGGCATAGCGGCCGTCGGTGGTGCCGGCCTGCAGATTGATCCAATCGAGGAACGCGCCGGGCAGGACCTGGCCGTATTCCTCGAACTTGGCACGGCTCTGCGCCGTTACCGGCGTGAGCCAGTTGGCCGGCGGCGGCGCCTTGCCGAACCCGCTCCCTGGCCGGTCGCCGAAGAAGCGATCGCCCGTCTCCAAACCGCCGTAGAAATACCACTGCGGCCATTCCGGCACCGCCGCAGCCGCCACCGGCTTCTCCGCCGCGAAGGCCCCGGAAAATGGAACCGCCGCAACCAGGATAGTGCCAAGCAGCAGAATTGACCTTCGCTTTTTAAGAACCTCGCTACGATCTCGCATGTCCGCCCCCCGACGGTTTTAGCTCGCGTATCCCCCTTGCTCGATGTCGCCCCGTGACTCCGTGGCTTTGCTGTTTCTCGTACTCTCAACTCGACCCAGCTGTTGTCGTCGTGTTTGCGCCTCGCTCGATGCTGGCCCTCAGCGGTGGAACCGGGATCCCGAGGGGCTGTTCGAACCATGATGCGTTGAGTGGCAGTTCTGGCACTCGCGATTGAACGCGTAGACCGACGCGGGATTTCGCGGATTGCCTGGGTGCCCGGTGAGATTGGCGTGACACTGCTGGCAGAGACGCGGCCGCGAGATCTTCAGCAGGAAATCGTTGATCGAGCCGTGCGGATCGTGACAGTTCAGGCAGTTCTCGCGTACCGGGGGATGTTCCCACAGGAACGGGCCGCGCTTCTCCGCATGGCATCTGTAGCAATTGTCGTTGACGGTGGCCTCGTTCAGAAGAGCTTCTCCGTAGGTCCCATGCGGATTGTGGCAGCTCGAGCACGTCATCTTGCCTTCGCGAATCGGCATGTGCGACGACCGCCAGATTTCCGCTCGCTTATTCTTGTGACACTGGAAGCAGGTGTCCGACTCTGTCAGCTTGGCCAATTGGAACTTGGGCGTCACGTTCGTCATGATCGTGTGGCAATTGGTGCAGGCGAGCCCGCGCGTCTCATGCGTGCTCCCGCGCCACAGCGTGCGCCTTCCCTTTTCGTGGCATGAAAGGCAGATCGCGTTGTTCTCCTCCGGCGTACGGCTCGGATCGTCCGCCCGGAAGGAGATGATTCCGCCGACCCCGCGGCCGCCGCCGGCGGCGACATGCGCCGAGCCTGGACCATGACAGGTCTCGCACCCGGCTTTCTCCTGGGCGTTGCGGGGATTCTTCAGGAAGATCTTGCCCATGACGGTCTGGCCGAACCGAGTACTTTGGTTCGCATGGCAGCCTGTGCAGACCTGCGACCCGACATAGGTCGCGTCTTCGGGGTTTATTGCCTTCGCCGGCTTGGCCGCCTTGGGCTTTGCTGGCTTAGCCGCCTTCGGCTGCTCGGCTTGCGCCAGCAGAAGCTGCTTGCTTTGCTCCGGCGCAGACTCATCCCCCCCGATCTCGCGCGCGAACTCGCGGAGCGCCAAGTAGGCCTCGTCTGCAGGTGATGAGTGGTATCCTGGGCCGCTCTCGCTAGCAGAGGCTAATTCCCCGGCCGCGCCCTGCTGGACGAAGTTGCGCAGCGCAGAATAGGTGTCGTGATCGATCGGGGTAAAGTTGTGCGGCGACTCGTGCGGGCTGCCGATGCTGACCTGTTCGTCCCCGAGTTGCTGCACGTAGCTCATCAGCTCCAAATAGGTTTCGCTCGAATAATACTTGCCGTGCAATACAAGCTCTTCCGCGCCGAGCGGTTGAGCGAAAACCATTGTCCCGATGACCCCGCCGGCGATCAGCCCGAGCAACTTGTTTTCGGACTCGAAGCTGCCGTGGCTTCGTCGCCCTGGCTCGGGTGAATCAGCGAGAGTCCTGGCTATTTGCATCGAAAGTCGCCCCTGACCACAACTGGATGCAACAGACATCCCCGCGACGCTCGAACAGCGTCGTCCGATTCGTGTCGCGGTGTCAGGGCGATGTTGTTCTTAGAAGGAGCCGCCCAGTTATGCGATTTGTTGCTTATATACGCGACCGACGTTAGGCCGGTGTTACTTTTTCGTCAACGGTACGGCACACGATTCGAACACGGATTCGCAGGACGCCTGACGTTTCTTGCCGCCGCGTGGCAAGTCGGCAACAGTTCGTCGTCTTCAGGTGTAGCAGGCAAACAACACTTAGCGATGGTCGCCCCAGGGAGAAGCTGTTCTGAGAGGCGATGCGATTCTTTATGCATTCAAGGCTGGGCCACGCTCTGCCGGATTAGAAAGCAAGCCCCGTCGGGGAGAGGACCGTGCGGCACCATTGACAATACTGGTGCATCCCAAATAGCCTAATACTCACAAAACAAACGATAATTGGGCGGAATCGCAAGAAAACATCGCCCTGATAACCCGGCATCGCTTCTCAATGAAACGATCAGGACCGGGACCTGTATCGCGTCCACGTATGTGACCGAGGCCCACTGATCCCATGCTTCGACGGAGCCTGTCTCTGCCACGCACTCTGCAGATCAGGACGTCGGTGAAAATGGGATCGGGAGCGAATGACGCTCAGAGCCTTCTCCGTAGTCTCGCGACGATGAGGAGATGGGAATGCGACTCCCCCGAAATTGGAGCACTTTCGAATCGATGACGTTGACCGTTGCAGCTGGGGCCATGGCCGCTCTCGCAGCGATCGTGGTCGCGGCTGCGGCGCTGACAATGGCCCCCCCACGGGCCGAGGCCACTCCGCAATTGGCCGCGCAGACGAAGTTTCCGTGCGGCCGATGCCACGTGAGTCCCGGAGGCGGCGGCAAGCTCACGTCGACCGGCCAGAAATACAAGAGATAATTGGCTCACCCTGCAAAGGAGCTTGTTCGAGGGGCAAAGGATTCTCCCTTCCGAGCGGCTGACTTTCGGCAGAGCAGGATCGCTCCGGGGCCAGCACCCTTGCAGGGCATTTTCCTGTGCGGGATGGAGTCCGTCATCTATTTTGGAACACGAATCCGAATTTGATTCAGGTCAATGTCGGCGTATGCCGCTCTGCTGAGATGGGGGGCCTGCGAGGATGCACAGGATGTGTTCTTCGGGGGCTCTATCAGAGAGGGTCAGTCGCTGAAAAGCGACAGGATTGGCCGACGTGAAAGCCACTGATGTCATGGTCACCACAGTCGTCACTGTGGGCCCGGAGTGCTCGGTGCAGGATGTGGCCGAAACGCTGCTGGAGCATCGGATCAGTGCCGTGCCCGTCGTGTCAAACGGCGGAGCCTTGGTCGGGATCGTCAGTGAGGGCGATTTGATACCGCGCACCGAAACGGATACCGAGCGGCGCCGGTCCCGGTGGCTCGCACTGCTGATCGGAGCTCAGCCGCTCGCGGCCGAATTCGTAAAGTCGCATGCGTGCAGGGTTGCCGACGTCATGACACGCGACGTCATCGTTGCAACTCCCGACACGCCGCTGCGCCATATCGCTGCGTTGCTCGAAAAGAATGGCATCAAGCGGGTCCCTATCGTGAGCAACGGAAAGTTGGTTGGGATCGTCAGCCGTGCCAATCTGGTTCAAGCGCTGGCTAGCGCGCGCAAGGAGATCAAAGCAGCTGCCGCGACCAGCGACCGGATGATTCGCGAGGAACTGCTGTCGCGTTTGCGCACGGAGCCGTGGGCGAGAACCTCTCGGCTCAATGTGATCGTTCACGACGGAACAGTTGAGCTATGGGGGGCCGTCCGCTCTCGGGCAGAGAAACAAGCGATCCATCTGGCAGCCGAGTTGACGCCTGGAGTTCGCGCAGTCAACGACAATCTCATCGTAGAATCCATCGCGTCTGCATTATCGTGATCATCTCGGTGCTGGTAGCATTCGCCAACACTATGCGGGGAGCCAAGCGTGGTCGACCTATTTTTTGTACCGGCAAAGAACGATCCGATGGCTGCGATGCCGAGTGCGATGCCGGCTTGGCCTTTTCTTGCCATTGCGTGTCCGACCTGCAGCGCTGAGCACGAAAGCATGGCGCGGTGATCGTGAGACCGGCCCCCAGAGCGAAGTGCGCTCCTGCCGAAACGCGGGGCGGCCGGCGGGCGGGACGCTGAAATGGCAGCCCCCAAGCACCAGTCCTCGTGAAGAACTTGGTTTCAAGGCGATTCTAGCTGAGCGGCGAAGGCGAGCGCGATCAGGATTCTGAGCAACAAAAGCCTCAACCATCTTGAGGAGGCGGCGGAAGCGGCGAAGGCGAGCGCGATCGGGACCTGTCGAGTTGGCTCGTCGCCGGCATTGTGCCGGCGGTTAATGACCATCCATCGATGCAAGCCAGAGCACCAGCTAGCGCTCTACGACTTCGGGCGTCGTAATCCGCGATGACAGCCGGCTTCGAAGCTTGAGGGTCTTTGATGTCTTCCAGAGCGACAACGACGGTTTCGGCGGTCAATCCGTGCCGAACCGCATTTCGCCGCGACCGCCGCTTGCCAGCTTCGGTGTTCGGACCGGTGCTGCTGTTGCCTTGATTGGCCTCGACCTGTCGAAAACGAGGTCATTGGCTTGTGCAGCCCTCGACAGTTTTGCAGGCGGAACTCCCCTCATCGATGCCTGGATCAAGGGTCGTGGTGGCTGGCCCTTGCTGGGACGCTTCCGTCGCGGTTGCAGATCCAAGCTCGAGGCCTCCACTGATCGGGGTGGCCGTGCCATTGACCCGCGTGTGCTGCCAGAGCCTGAGCGCGACTGGAAGAGGATCAATGTGGTTCTTGCACCACCACGCGGCCTCGTCACCCTGGCGATGAAGCTCGCGGTGGTGGACCCGACACACCGGGACGGTGAACTCATCGCTGACTCTGTGTCCGAGTGCACGAGGTTGCATAAACGTGAGGTGATGCGGATCCGACGGCGTCCGGCCGCATACTAGGCACGCCTGCTGGGACACGAACTTCCGGTGCTCCTTATCGCGCAGGCGAACTGTTTTGGCCAAGGCGCGGACCGCGCCATTGCGAGGCGGCTTACCGGACACTTTCGAAGCCTTCTGGCCATTGCCCGCATCAGGCCGACCGGCGGGCATCACATTTGGGACGGAGACAGCATTGGATGGTTCGCTAGGACCCTCGCCGTCGCCGATGGTCGAGAGTCTCGTTTGAAATTGCTCTTCGACAATTCGAGCATCATCCGATGTTAGCGTGTTCTTGGCGGAAAGATTCTGACGCGCCCAGAAGGCCGCCTCATCGGTTGAATTGATGGCGACCAGTTGACCGAGTAAGCGTTCCCGAAGAATTGCCGATTGATCGGACCTGAGAACGGGTCCCCCCGAACGCGCAGCGAGCTTTGCGCGAGCCCGTGCCGCAACTGCTGTATCGCCGGTTGATTGGCTGCGATGATCGGATCGGGGCGGCTCCACAACTTCGGTTTTGGATGGTGCATCGAGGTCCGGCGCGTCAAGATCATCTTCCCCAGCAATGCCGACAAGCGTGAACAGCGCATAGCGCCGGGCATAAGTGAGTGCCGCTCCCATTCGCTGCGCCGAGGCTATATCGGCGATCGGACAGACCGGCCATTCCGAGGAGATCCATTCGCCGGACGAATGAGCAAGGACAGTTGTGAGGCGAAGAAGCCCGGCATCTTTGTCGATCGCGGTGGTCTGGATTGTCGCAATCTCATGCCGGCCAAGGCCCTTGCGGACAATGTCCAGACCACTCGACAACGGGGCGTAGCGGAAGGTGCGGTCTCCTTCACGGGGGAAGGGGGATCGGATTGTGGCAACAAGCGACTTCTCTGGATTGGTCAGTTCCGCTTGCGCCTTGGCAAGCGCTGCCGCGATGGTGCCGATGGATTCACTGCAGCAGTGCATGGCTGCCCTCTACGCTCAAGACATCAAAGCTCACCGCACCGGATTTGGATCGTTTGGCTCGGATGCCATGGCCGATCGCTTCTTTGGCGTCCTCGGGCATAAGGGCCTTAAGCTCCGTCTTGGCATTCTCATGCTCGAGGTGGCCCTCGCGTGTGCGCCGAAACACACTGGAGAATTCGGCCCATGCATTTGACGCACTCATATCGACGATCCGCACTGCCTCAATGCGAGCTCGCGGTGGCTCGACGCCGAAGAGGCGAGGGCGCTCGCCGCTCTCGACGCAGCGCCAGAATTTCTTTTCCGCCGTCAAAAGGAGGTGCTGATAGAGCGAATCGGCTGGTATCTTGATCTCGACCCACTTGCCGCCGCCGGTGATAATCGACAGCACTGCGGCGGTGGCATTGGTGACCCACATGTTGTGCTGGAGCTGGGCCATGTGCTTCTCCGCCGCTGCCTCCTCCGAGAACGACCACGGCAGCATGAATTTCGCTTCGAACACTGCGCCGGTGCCTTCGACAATCCCGTCCAACGTGGCAGCCATCCAGCGGATTACCGGGTGGCGGATCCAGCTTTCGGCATCTTTGACGACCTGCCCCGTCGTGCGCTCGTACCACTGCCGGTTCAGGTGTTCGGTCGCGAGCCCGAGCTGGACGAGCAGATTGCCCGACAGGTCTTCCGGTTCCGTCTCGCCTCGCTTCTCCCGCCAGAGGCGCTGCAGGGCGGCCTCGTCGTTGCCCATGATGGTCCGGGCGTCGGAGCCGCCGATGAAGCCGTTCCGCCTTGACATGTGGTTTGGTTGCATGTGGCCACTCCTGTTCTTATTTAAATATAAACAAGTTTATATTTTATCAACCTGGCTGCGTCAAGCACCCGTTTTATTCACGTCAAAGTTGTGTCACCCGTGATTACTCCCTCACAGTGCAGGGCAGCGCGGGGTCTTCTCGAATGGAGCCAACAGGATCTCGCAACGACCGCGGGTGTAAGCCAGGTGACGGTCCATCAGTTTGAGGCGGGATCGACCCAACCGCGCCGCGCCACCCTTGATGTCATTAGGCGTGCTTTCGAGAACGCCGGCGTCGAATTCATCGACGAAAATGGCGGGGGCCCCGGCGTTCGCCTTCGGAAGCCAGCAAAAGAAAAGCCGAGAAAATGAGGACCGCGCCCCCCGGCTGAAGACTCTCAGGAGCGGGCGAGAAAGCTTGTACGTCCTACCATGGAGGCAGGTGGTGCCCAGCGCAGGGCTCACGCCGCGATGTCGGCGGTTGCAATTTCCTCAACCACGAAACGATACTGCCGGTCGCGGCCGTTGCTCGCCCACCAGCATTTCCGCTCGTCGTCGTACCCATAGTCGCCCCAAAGAAGGCCGTGTAGGCAAGGCTTGCGGCCCAAGCGGTTGCCGCGATCGTCGAAAATGCGACTGCTCAGGAGTGCGGACGAACCGTGCAGCCGGCAGCGCCGCGCCACCGGCGCTCGACCACCTCCTGCTCGTTCTCGGGAATGGTCTGCGGGTCGGTGCCGCTCGCCTGCAGGTGGTTGCGCAACGCGGTCATGACGAGCGCCTCGACCTCGGCGGCGGGCACGCGCTCGATCGATCCAGCCGGTTGGATCGTTTGCGGCTTGTTCCGCAGCACCGCCTGTCGGTAGCGCGCGCCGCCTTTGTTGGTGTGGCTCGGGCTCATGCCGGCGCAGAATGCTTTTAAAAAAACCGACTTTCCTGATGCTGTGAGGAAAGCCCTCTCATGCGGCGCGTCGAGGCTGGCACCGGCACCGTCATGATCATCGCGCGTGATCGGCGGCAGGGCCCACCCGTGACGCGCCCTTCTCGGATAGCCGCAAAAATATCGGCCTCTTGTCGAGCCCACTCAGCCTCACGACCCGTATACGCACCACGACGATGCGCAGCATAGAGCTGATCGATCTGAGTGCGAGTGTAGATTGGCTTCTTGGACGGCGTCGACCTGGCCCGTCCAGAAGCTTGGGTACCGCCGGCGCGTTCCTCTTGCAAAAAACCGCGAAAGAACGCGATCACTCTATTGGCGTTACCGCTTGCGACCGCCTCGTTCAGCAACGCCTGCCGAACACGTCCAGTATAAGGATCGACCCCCAGTAAAAATCGGTGCCAGTAAGGATCGCGGTCGATCTCCTGGTAGTTTGGAATCGCCGCCGCAACCTGCTGATCGAGACGGTGCCGCGCCTCGCGCGCGAGTCGCTCGCGCAATTCAGCGTTCTGTTGCTCAAGATTTTGTAGGTGAGGCGCGACTGACCTAATCCGCGTGCGCGCGTTTCATCAAGGATTGAACGAAATCGGCTGCCATCAAGTCACCGTCATTGCCGCATGCGGCACATCCGCGTCCGGGTTCGCGGCAAAGGCCGCAACCTCCTGGGTTTCACCCCTCAAGAAAGTGGCCAAATGAAGCCAGCGGCCGAACACGGTCGCAGATGATCTTAGTAATCGCCAGCATGGGCACCGAGAAGATGGCGCCCGGAATACCCCGCGCGGGCAGGTGGAAGCGCGACTATTATCCCTAAGGGACATCCCGGAGGGGCAAGCTTTGCTAGGCGGGGGAATGCGGGTTAAAAGACTTGGTGGGGGCCACTGTGGCGACCGAAGTGTTGCCGCGATGACGATATTTTATCGGAGACCGTTTACGTGCGCACCCGCCCTGCCGACCTGACGCCGCTTGTCGATCTAACCCGGGTGAAGGGAATCGGCCCGGTGCGCACGGAGCGGCCGATCTATGTCGACCTCCTGCCCCCCTGCAACAATGCCTGCCCTGCCGGCGAGAACATTCAGGCCTGGCTCGCCCATGCGCGGGAGGGCCGCTACCGCGAGGCGTGGCTGGCGCTGGTGAAAGACAATCCCCTGCCCGCTGTCCACGGCCGCGTCTGCTACC
>WNFZ01003989.1_pt1 | contig 13777 bp, 12 predicted proteins | sample 5400081 | NCBI WGS metagenome assembly WNFZ01 (sample SAMN13153365, study PRJNA577476) | soil metagenome | isolation source: 80 cm soil or saprolite under grassland replicate 1 | place: USA:California | collected 2016-06-15
AGGTCGGCGCGGTTGTAAACGGAAAGTTCGAAGTTGTACCCGTGGGTGATCGCGTCTTTAGGACAAGCCTCGACACAATAGCCGCAGAAAATGCAGCGGCCGTAATCGATGTTGTAAACCTCGGCGTAGCGCTCGTCGACACCGATTCGTTCCTCAGCCGGACGGGGATCGTCTTTCGCGACAATATAAATGCATTCGGAAGGGCAAGCGGCGGCGCATAGAAAGCAGGCGACACATTTTTCTTTGCCGAGTTCGTCCACATGCAGTAGATGCTGCCCACGATAACGCGGCTGAACCGTCACGGGCTCGTCTGGATACTCGACCGTCCATTTCTTTTTCGGAATGTAGGACAACGTGACACTCATGCCCTGGATGATTGCCTTGGTTGATTCGATTACGTCTGTGATTATTGACATGGTTCACAATTGGACTTTGGTCTTGGGGCTCTGGTCTTTGGTCTTTGGATTTAGAACCTTGGTATTCTTGGACTCAGGACTCTAGACTCAGGACTCCAGACTCTGCTTCTATTTTATCGGATCAACCTGCGACGCTGTAGCCTGCCAGCGGCCGTCTCGCCAAACAAACTTATCGGAAAAGCGAAACCGTAACTCCTGACCATTCACCACAAACTTTACAATCCCTGTAAGCGTTGCTCGGTCACCCTTAAGATCAAGTTTTAAGTCATCGAAATCCCACTTCTGGATTGTAGTATCGCGTTTGATCTCTCGGAGGTACTGCGCTTTCCCCTGCTGCTTGCCATCTGTGATGCCAACGTAATCATCGGCCAAAATCCTGTTGAGGGCCTTCTTATCAGCATTAATATTGGCGACCGTCCATTCATGCTCCAGGTCCGTGAGCTCTGAAAGCACAGCCGCGTAGTCAGTGGGCGCAGGCACGGCTTCATTGCCCGACTCATTCGAGTTCGAGTTCTCTTTAGCGTTGGTGTTCAGGTTGGAATTCGAATTCGAGTTTGTGTCGCCGGGGGTTGCAATATTTATGTTGGCCGCAGGACGCTTTCGATTGGCTGAAGCGCGCAACATTCGGGGAACGATAATAGCCGCAGCCACTCCCAATCCGACAATGCAGATTAGCAACACGGTGAGAATACCAACGACCCAGGGCCATCTGCGGCGGCCTCCCTTTGAACCAGGTGGGACATACCCACCCGGCGGTTGATAAACCGGTGCCTTCCAGGAGCTGCCATAAGTTTGTGAACCGGGTGCGCTGCTACCACTGCCTTGCGAGGCAGGCGACACAAGTGTTGGCTGATCCTCAGGAACAGGCACCAGCGGCGTTCCGTCGTCGATGCAATAACTGAGATTTCGGTCGGTAAAGGTCTTGTTACATGTAGGACAGCGTTTCATTTTAAACCCAAGTAGACTAGACGATCTCCAACTGACTAAAGAAATAGGAAATCTCGATCGCCGCGTTCTCGTCTGAATCCGAACCATGAACAGCGTTCTCGCCAACCGACGCGCCAAACTCTTTGCGCAGGGTTCCCTCGTCGGCTTTCGCTGGATCTGTTGCTCCCATTAGGTCGCGCCAGGCTTTCACGGCGCCCTCTTTTTCCAGAACCATCACTATGCATGGCGCGCTCGACATGAATTCAGTTAAGCCGGAGAAGAAGGGACGTTCTCGATGAACGGCATAAAAGCCTTCGGCTTGCTGTCGAGTCATGTGAATGAGCTTCGATCCGCGAATGCGGAAACCGTGATCCAGAATATGCTGGATGATCGAACCAAATGTTCCGGCGCGAACGGCGTCGGGTTTTATAATACCGAATGTCTGATTGTTCATTAAGTCAGGCGCGTTCCTTCTTTGTTCAAAATCAATTCAGTGCTTCCTTCATCGCACTTCCAATATCTGCCGGTGACTTCACCACATGAATGCCTGCATCGGAAAGCGCTTTCATCTTTTCCGCTGCCGTTCCTTTCCCGCCAGCAATGATGGCGCCGGCATGGCCCATGCGACGCCCAGGCGGCGCAGTCTGCCCGGCAATAAAAGCCACGATCGGTTTGGTGACGTTTACTTTCGCAAACGCTGCAGCTTCTTCCTCGGCCGTGCCGCCTATTTCGCCGATCATGACTATGCCATCTGTTTCGTTGTCCAGTTGAAACAAACCAAGCGCATCCACATGCGAGGTGCCTACAATCGGGTCTCCGCCTATACCGATTGCTGTCGACTGGCCCAGGCCCAGAGCTGTTAACTGGCCGACTGCCTCATATGTCAATGTTCCCGATCGAGAAACAACCCCAACGCGTCCTTCCCTATGAATGTGTCCCGGCATAATGCCAATCTTGCACTTGCCGGGCGAGATAATTCCCGGGCAGTTTGGACCAATCAGGCGCGTCGTCCTATCCGACAAGTATTCTTTCACTTTCACCATGTCCAGCGTCGGAATGCCTTCGGTAATGCAAACCACCAAAGGAATGCCGGCATCTGCTGCTTCCATGATGGCGTCCGCAGCAAACGCGGGCGGCACATAGATGACTGCTGCGGTCGCGCCTGCTTGAGCAACGGCGTCCGCCACCGTGTTGAAAACGGGGATTCCTTCATGCCTCGTGCCGCCTTTGCCAGGAGTGACGCCACCCACAACGTTGGTTCCATACTCAACCATCTGTTTTGTATGGAAACTGCCCTCCTTACCGGTGATTCCCTGCACGACGAGGCGCGTGTTCTTGTCTACCAGGACGCTCAATTACGGTGCTCCTAAAGGATGTTTATGAGTTGTTTCCAGCGAGGGCGGAGTATAACAACTGCGCGTTTAAGGAACAAAGAGGCGAACCACAGGATGAAGTAGAGATCTGACCACTCTCAAAACTGCCTTTACTTTCGTAGGCTGTCCATGAAGAGGTTCCCCTGCTTGACCACTTTGCAGTATTTCGAGACATTGACAGAAAAGTGATTTGCGCCAGGGTCCAGATATGTATCCTGGCGATCGGACATACGCAAAGTTCCCAGTGATATCGGTAAGCGGCATTCGCTTTCCGAATACCCACCTTCAACTTCGCGCGTGTAGCGAACGATGCACTTTGTCTTTCGACGACCTTTAACTACCACACCATCAAATCAGTTCAAACCGCTCGCCATATTTAGGGACTCCCACAACCCAGCCAAACTTCTCCTTAATGTGCTCGGCCATTGCGGTTGCTGACCCAATTTCGCCGTGCGTAACAAAAGTGCGTCGTGGTGGCGAGGGCATATCCTTCAACCAACGCAGGACCTCGTGCCAGTCCGCGTGAGCTGAAAAACCACCTATCTTTTCTACACTGCAGCGAACCGGTACCCATTCGCCGAGAATCTTCACCTCGGGTTCGCGATTAAGAATGCGCCGGCCCAGTGTTCCAGCGGCCTGATAACCGACAAACGTGACCGTAGCATCCGGGTCAGGCACCATTCGCAGGGCATGATGCAATACACGACCGCCGGTCATCATTCCTGAAGCACTGATGACCACTCGAGCGCCCTTTGCTTCATTCAACCGCTTTGATTCTTCTCTCGACGAGCACGTCATCATCGCGTGTGTGCGTAGTGGATGCTCTGCTTTAGCCAAAATCGCAGCGTAGTCTTCATCGTGCTCTTCTTTACGAGCACCGTAGGCCACGGTGGCTGCCGTCGCCATTGGCGAGTCAACACAAACTGGCAAGACGGGAATGCGTTTGTCGTCTTCCAGTTCACGAATTAAATACAGAATTTCCTGGGTGCGACCCACAGCAAAGGCAGGTATCAGAATGGGACCATTTCGCTTAAATGCCTCGTTGATGACTCGCGCCAGTGCTTCTTTAGCTGCCTCCGGGTCGTGCGCCCGATCACCGTAGGTTGATTCGATGAGTAGATAGTCGCAAGCGTGTGGCGGTTCTGGATCGCGAATAATAGGCTGGTCATAGCGTCCGAGATCGCCTGAGAAGAGGACTCGCATTGGTTGCCCGCCTTTTCCCGGACTCTCAATACGGGCGAGTATCGTACTCGAACCGAGGATATGACCGGCAATGCGGTACTCCGCCTGTACACCCGGTGCAACTTTGATCGGGTCGCCAGAATTTAGTACAGGCACAACGAGTTCAAGCGCCGCTTTTGCATCCTCTTCGGTGTAAAGAGGCAAAGCTGGCGAGTGCTTGGTAATTTTATGTCTATTGCGGTAGTCGGCTTCCTCTTCCTGCAAGCGACCCGCGTCAGGTAGTAGGATCTTCAAAAGATCAGCCGTGCCTCGCGAGCAGTAAACAGGACCACGAAATCCGTGCCTCACAAGTCGAGGCAAATAGCCTGTATGGTCTATGTGAGCGTGCGTGAGGAGGACGGCATTAAGTGAGCGCACCTCGAAAGGGGGATCATCCCAGTTACGTTGTCGAAGTTCTTTCAGACCCTGGAAAACACCACAGTCAATGAGTATGCGGGCGCGTTCGGTTTCGATCAGGTATTTGGAACCAGTCACGGTCCCAACGGCACCCCAGAATGCGATTGTCGGCAACGGCTCTCCTTGTCTGGATCAGGCGGCCACGGGTTCGGTTAATGGGGCAGGTTTGTCGCGCTTCCGCCGCGCGTAGCCGAAGAACACTACAATCGCCGGAACGAGAAGCGCCAGGTTTCTCAATGCCGTCTTGACCCCCAACTGACTGGCAATAATCCCTCCAAAGCAGCCGCACTCGAGCGGTTCGCCGTGAAGCACGTAAACATAGTAGAGAGCGTAACCCGCAAATCCCATTAGCAGCACGGCCGCACAAAGAGCGCCGAGGCGCACGGTGCGTGGAACAATCAGCAACAGCGCAGTAATTACTTCACCTACGATTACAGCAACAGTCGCCGGCCACATCCAGCGCGCATAATTAAAACCCGAAGCACTGAGCAGTTCGCCAACGTTACTGGCAAATGCTTTAGCGATCGCGACCTTGGCGCCGGCGGTAAACAGAAACAATGCCGCCAGGCCAAACCGGCTTAACTGCACCGCCACACGAATTATTTTACTTCGTTTCATTAGGAGGAAATTAGAATTTAGGATTTAGAATTTAGAATAGCGAAACAATAGCTGCAAAGCTTAGACCCCATGTTTCTAAATTCTAACTTCTAATTTCTAATTTCTAATTTCTAATTTCTTCGTTACGCCGCGAGCGCTACAACCTTCTCCGCTGCGTCTTTCATTCCCTTTGCTACGGTAAAATTCAGACCCGAGTCGCGAATCACACGCTGCCCTTCTTCTACGTTGGTTCCTTCCAGACGGACAACAACCGGAACTTTGATACCCAGGTTTCTGGCTGCTTCTACCACGCCGCGCGCCACCATGTCGCAGCGCACTATACCGCCGAAGATGTTTATGAGCACAGCTTTGACGTGTTTGTCCGCGAGTAAAATTCTGAAGGCAGCCTCGACGCGCTCCTGCGACGCACCACCACCAACGTCGAGAAAGTTTGCCGGCTCGCCGCCGGCAAGTTTGATGATGTCCATGGTCGCCATTGCCAGCCCTGCGCCGTTAACCATGCAGGCGATGTTTCCATCAAGCTTAATGTAGTTGAGATCAAATTTAGACGCTTCAATCTCCAGGGGCTCTTCTTCATTGAGATCCCGGAGGTCGAGAAAGTCTTTGTGGCGGAATAGCGCGTTGTCGTCGAAGTTTACTTTGGCGTCGAGCGCTACGAGGCGGTAGTCCTTGGTTAAGAGAAAGGGATTAATCTCTAGCAACGAAGCGTCGGTCTGTTCGTAAGCATTATAGAGCGCCTGCATGAACTTAACTGCCTCGCCGATCAGAGACGCCGGAAGACCCAGATTGAAGGCGAGTTTTCTTGCTTGAAAGGAGCGAAACCCAACAGCCGGATCAATAGTCTCTTTAAAGATCTTTTCCGGAGTCTTGGCGGCGACCTCCTCAATATCCATTCCGCCTGCGGCCGAGGCCATGAAAACAGGTCGGCCCGACGCCCGATCGAGAACGATACCCAGGTAAAACTCCTTATCGATTGGCAACCCTTCTTCAATCAATAGAACGCGAACTTGCCTTCCTTCCGGCCCGGTTTGATGCGTGATCAGGTTCATGCCTAACATCTGGCGAGCGATTTCCTTCGTCTCGTCCGCGCTGCGTGCGAGTTTCACACCGCCGCCCTTGCCTCGCCCGCCTGCGTGAATCTGTGCCTTTACCACAACGACATCTCCGCCTAACTCTTTGGCCGCGTGGTAAGCTTCGTCCAAAGAGCGCGCCACCAGGCCGCGCGGAACAGGTACTCCAAATCTTCGCAGCAGTTCCTTGCCCTGATACTCGTGTATCTTCATTATCTATCCTCTCGCTCGCCTGCCTTGCACGCCGCTTGCATCTCGCATTGAGTGATTATTAGAACGGCGCCGAGTGTAGCCGCACGTCGGACACACGTGCAAGGCAGCAACCTTTGGAGTGCGCTGGCCCGGCAGCGCTTTGGCCTACGTTCGCGACGCTCTCTCCTCTCATCGACATCACTTACATTCGCAGCAGAGTGGTAGCGATCGCGGGCCAAAGCGGCGCCCGGCTGGCCCGGCAGCGCTTTGGCCTACGTTCGCGACGCTCTCTCCTCTCATCGACATCACTTACATTCGCAGTAGAGTGGTAGCGATCGCAGGCCAAAGCGGCGCCCGGCAGGCCCGGCAGCGCTTTGGCCTACGTTCGCGACGCTCTCTCCTCTCATCGACATCACTTACATTCGCAGCAGAGTGGTAGCGATCGCAGGCCAAAGCGGCGCCGGGCCGCCGCACTCCAAAGGAAAGATGTTCTAAGCTAAACTTCAATGCAACCACTTTCAACAGGGAGCGATAGTATGATCGATGTGATTGTTACATCTCTGGAAAACCTGAAGAATGAAGTTCGATATGGCAAAGGACATACGTTTGTCACTGACGAACCAGCTGAGGCAGGCGGTGAAGACGCTGGTCCGGATCCTTACACTCTCCTTATTGCGGCTCTCGGCAGTTGTATTTCCATGACCGTGACACTTTATGCACGTCGGAAAGATTGGCCTCTGAAAAGCGTGACCGTACGTCTGGGTCAAAGCAGACTTCACGCTACGGACTGCAAAGAATGCCAGCACATGACTGAGGGCTTTATCCACCGAATCGAACTTTCGGTAGCCTTCGAAGGTGACCTAACTGAAGAACAACGCCGGCGCTTGCTGGAAATCTCGCACAAATGTCCAGTTCACAAAACGCTGACTTCAGAAATAGTGATTGCCGACATGCAAGAAGAAGCGGGTGGAGATTTACCTGAGAACATTTTTTAATAATAACGAGCAACGTATTTAACTAATGCGATCCTGCCAATATCGTGGCCGTCGGTGCATGTGAGCGACCGCAACAATCAGAATCTCCGATTCTAATATTTGGTACACGATCCTGTAGGGAAAACGGCGCGTCTGACACCGTCGAGTGTTCTCAGTATATGGATGCCCACGCTCCTGGGAATTGTCTGATCCTCTCAAAGCCAGCCACCACTTCAAGCAGAAACCGATCACCATTGCCGGGCGATTCGAGGTTGTGATACTCGACGGCCTCATCAAGCTCTTGCTGAGCGACCTCGAGAAGACGAATGTCCATCTACTTATTTGCGGTATTTTGCGAGGGCTTCTTCGAGCGAAACAGATTTCAGCCTCCCCTGGTTGTATGCCCTGATGCGATCCTCCACCTCCTTTCGCCACAAGGCATCAATTGCTTCGTCAGGCTGGTCGAGGCTCGAAAGAGGCTTATCAACGACGAGCGCTCTGTCGGTTGGCGGAAGACTCATCGCTCGGTCAATGATTTCCTGAGTTTCTGGAGTCATCAGTTTGATTTAAGACCCTGATTGCAGAGCACACCGGTGTCACACAGTGCGAGGGCGCAGAATTCGACACCTTGCCGGAAGCCATGCGCACGGTGCTCTCGAAGCTCTACAGCCTAAGAGCAATTTCGGAGGGAACCGACGCTTACTGCCACCGAACTGCTGCCCTGGGGAAGGAAACTTGTTCGTCTCAAGCCGACCTCCGAAGTGATGCTCGTGTTTCTTTCTGATAACTTGTGGCGGGAGCACAACCAATCGCCAGGAATTCCCAATCCCTACCGGTCCATTTGCGTCATATGGATTGGAATCTATTTAGTCTTTTCGGAAGACGTGTTTCTGTTCGCTGAGTTTTTATTCTCTGCGGTCTTGTTCTCTCCAGGTGTAGGGGGAGGAAGGTCGGAATTAAAAATGTCCGCCACACATTTCCAAGTACCGTCCGCCTGCTTTTTCCAAACTTCCAGGTATTTCCCTTTATCCGTTACTGGCTTGCCATTGGCATCGTTCTCAGTGAGTTCATAGCTTCCGCTCACATAGGCCAGATCGCCAGACCGCGCAACGTCAACCTTTGTTGACTTCCAGCCTCCGGAAAATCCAGGAGCTCCGAGCATGCCCTTCCAAATTGCGCGGATTGGTTCTTTGCCTGTTGCCAGCGAACTATTCGGCGGCATCACGCTGGCATCGTTGGCATAGTAAGAGACCGTTTTATCAACATCTTTCGCTCCAGCCGCTTTGGACCACTGGTCGTCCAGATTTCTGAGAATGCTCTCGTCTGTGGCTCGTGTGTCGGGCGATGCTTGCGGTTGGCATGCCAGGGTCAATGAAAGCAACATAAGGAAAACTGCGAGAACTGTTCGGGTTTTTGTTTTGTAGTTGTGGCGAACCAGTCGTAAATTCGCTGGGCCATGAGGCAGAGTTAATAGTCGCATCGGTGGAACCTCAGTGTGTCGGTTTAAGAGAGAGCTGGATAAACTATTAGTCACCGAGCCGGTTGTCAATGAACTTTGTCATCTTTAACCAAGCAGTGCATCAAGTTCGTTTATAAGACAATCAACGGCTACGCATCAGCCTATCAGCTTCAAGCCGGAAGAGTTACATCTCGCCATTAAGTATCCGGACAAGTTTTGTTGAGTCGATGTTTCCTCCCGAAACTACGCAAACGACCCTTCCCGTTCCCGCTTTTCCCGACAAGGCACAGGCGACCGGGCAGGCGCCGGCGCCTTCAGCGATTACGTGGTTGCGTTCGGCCAATAACTTTACCGCCCCCGCAACCGACTGCAGCTCCGCGACGAGTGAGCCATCAATCAACTTCTTCGCCCGTTCGAACATTTGCGGAAATACAGCCTTTGCTCCGATGCCATCAACCCAAGATGGTTGGTAATTGATTTCTGTTGGAGCTCCAGCGGAAAGTGAGGCTGCGAGCGGGGCAGCGGTCGACACTTCGGCTGCGAATACTTTGCAACCCGGACGCAACTCCCGCAGCACCGAAGCAATACCGCACGACAATCCCCCACCTCCCCAGGGAATCACAACCGCATCAGGATCGGCTAAGTCCTCCAGGATTTCCAGGGCGATAGTTCCGTTGCCGGCCATGACGTCAAGGTCGTCAAACGCATGGATGAAAGTTCCAGCGACGCCTGGAAAGGCGCGCTGCTCGAAAGCTGACCACCACTGGTCAAACGTGACCTTGATGACCCGTCCGCCCAGACGCTCGATCGCCCTAATCTTGGTTTCCGGCGCGCTGTCGGGAGCGATAACGGTGCAAGGAATGCCGAGTTTTCGCGCGTTCCACGCCACGCCCTGGGCCATGTTGCCTGCCGATGCGGTAACAACTCCGAGTTCAAGTTTCTCCTTTGGCAAGCGAGATATCGCATTCGCCGCGCCGCGAATCTTGAACGAGCCTATCGGCTGAAGGTTTTCCAGCTTCAGATAGATTTCCGCTGGCGCATCTGGCTCTAGTATTTGATTCCAAGTGGTGTTGAGCCGTACAAGCGGTGTTCGAATTGCGGAGTTCGCAATCACGTGACGCGCATCCTGAACTGAGGACAACGATACTGATGAATTTGTTTGGTCCATATTGACTAGTGATAAGTGAATGCTCAAAAGTCGAAGGATAGATTGCCCGGAATTTCATTGTTAGATTGCGCCTTGCGTTTTACCCTTTACGATTTCCTCTCTTATCTTTTCACCCATCTCAGCAAGCTCTTCCGCATTCTGTTTGATGTGTCTATGTGGGTCGAGCTCCGCTACATTATAGAGCGGCACAAGATGTATATGAACATGGGGCACATTGAACCCTTCGACAGCAATACCTATCCGTTTAGCGCTCGTGGCTTTTTTAAGCGACTCCGATAATTGCTTCGAAGCTTGGAAGATTCTGGAATAGAGAGGCTCTTCCAAATCAAACACATAATCAACATGCGTTTTGGGAATCAGGCAGATGTGGCCGGGATTACACGGATGAATGCTGAGGAAGGCTAAGAATTGTTCGCTCTCCCAGATTTTATGAGCAGGCTCTACGCCCAGTACAATTTTGCAGAAGATACAATTTTCCATAAGACAATTTCTTGTCCCCAGCGAAAGCAATCTAACGCTGATGATATAAAGCGGGCGCCCGGAACCAACATTATATCGGAGTGGACATTCACGCGCGACAACAAACGGTAAGTTACCTGGACACTGAAGATGGGACCATGGGCCAGCAGGAACTTCATCACGAGCGCGATGACATCAGAGGGTTCTCCAGTCCGTAGTGAAGAAAGGCTGTCAAATTATTGCGCTGGTACAAGCCTCTGTGGCATTCTCGTATTGATCCTTGCTCGCGCGAAGCCTAACGGTGCATTCAGTTCTCGTTAACCTCTGTTGCCAGAACAGAGACGAGGAGGGTTATGTGCTTCCATAAGAGAATCAAGGCTTAGGCAGATCAGAAATAAAGCCCGTAGCGTCCTGTCGCTGCGGGCTTCACTGTCTGATGGTACTAATTAGCCGTCGCGAATTGGCGTCGCATTGTTTGGTTACAACGTTGTTCCAGATATCTCCCTGAATTCATCAAGAAGGCGATACTACTACCAGCTCTTTAAGCCCTACTGGGCGTTGGCACAGATTGCGTAGGCCTTGAATGTCAATGAATTGGTGAAGCTCGTATTAGCCATGCCGAGGAACCATCCTCCTTGCCCTTCCGGACCGGACTCGAAAATGACTGGTCCAGCGCCGCCGGTATAGGTCACTATGCGAGCTCCGCCTCCAATAACGCGCTTACCACTAGAGCGAAGAATTTACCAGTAAGCCAGGTTCAAACGACGTAAGCGTTCCAATGCTTGAGTCGAACGTCAGCGTGAAGCTATCTCCGGTGCGAATGGTTTTGGTGGAATTCGAATTACCGTTCGTAATGGAGACAAATGCCTTCGAAGCCGTACCCGACGCAAAGAGATTTGGCGTGATAGTAACGACCGGAGTTATGTTTGTATTGGTGCTATCCTGAGCCTGGACGGATAATGGTGGCATTAGAGCCAACCCCAGGCAAAGACATAACCCGAGAGCAAACTTAAAGTTATTCATAGATCCTCCTTTTTACTCGCTGCTACTGGCGAGAGTTAGTGGTTAAGATTGATGGGCTGATCGGATCAGCGTCCGACTCAATGTGGCGAGAAGGCGGAAAACATCACAGACGTTATGGCTGAATTGTTAGTGGGAGTTACAGGGAAGGGCGAAGTGGATTTCTGGATATGGTGGCCTGTAATATCTGAAAGACCGAGCCAAACGGGCTGCGGTTGATGCCGTGCGTGTATTGCGTGAGGGCATCTGCCACAAATCTGCCACAAAGCAAGAACGGCTGCCAAAGCTGGCCCGTAAATGGTTAATAGAAATGGTCGGGACGCCGAGATTCGAACTCGGGACCTCACGCACCCCAATCAATCAAGCGGGATGCGTAAACGTAATTAATTGATCCTTGACATTACTTTCCGAGATTCATAATCCAAACGTCGCCAGTAATGCGCCCGCGTGAGTAGAGCAACCAGTGCCCGTCACGCGAAATCTGCGGGTCTTCGAGGAACAGGCCGGACTCCGGAAAGTTCGTCACCCTCTCCGGCTCGCCTTTGCGCCACTCCTGCGCCGGACCGGGTACGCGATAAATATTCTTATGGTCGAGTTGAAAATAAAGCCACTTGCCGGAAGGCGACACAAACGGGTGATAGTCCTGATGTGCTGTTGCAACCACGCTGCGTGATTCACCGCCCTCTATCGGCACGGCACGTAGATCTACGTTGCCGCTCTGATTCGACTGGTAAATTAGCCATTTGCCGTCAGGGCTGAAATTGCTCTCAGGTACAACGGCCGGCTCGTTTGTCAGACGACGCGAAGTCTTCGTTGCCAGATCAAAGATGAAGAGTTGGTTCTGGCGTCCTTCCGTAACTGAACCATAAACCAGGGCGAGTCCTGAAGGTGCCCATTTGGGATTGTCCGCGTTCTCGCTCAACAATCGTGGGTTAGCTCCATCTGCAGACATGAGCCACAGACTGCCTCGGGCTCCGGGTGTGGCCGGTTGCCGGGACACACCGACGGGTCTGCGAATGAAGGCGATGCTTTGGGCGTCGGGTGACCAGCGCGGTTTTGAATCATTAAAGTTTGGATCGGACGTCAACTGTACGGGCGCGGAGCCTACCTCCACGCGCCAGATGTGAGAGCGTGCGCCTCCGTGAGATTGAAAGACTATCGAACGGCCATCAGGCGAGAAGCTCAAAAAGTCGATGTTGTTATTTCCCCTCGTGACCTCTTGAGGCGTGCCGGTTTGACGTCCCGTCTCTGCATCGAAGGGTAATGTCTCGATGTTAAAAGAGAGGTCTTGCGCGGCGAAAGCTATCAGGTTTCCATCACGAGAAATTGCCGCCTGCGTGTCGCGCCCGCGACCGACCGTGAGCGGCTCAGGCGCGCCAGAGGCTGTGCCGTCAGTCGTCGAAAAAGGTATTTGCCACAGCGAATTATTTTTCCCAGGCTCGTCGCTTGAATAAATGATTGCCTGAGAGTTTACTCCCCATGTGGGACGACGCCCATCGACTATCCGCCTGGCCTCACCACCTTCGGAACTCACGACAAAAATGTTCTCTCCCGCTTCAAAGGATATCCAGCGCATGTCAGACGAGTAGCTGGAGTAAAACCAGAAGGGCGCGAGTGGTTCGTCGGCTTTGAATTTAACGGGAATGTCTTGCGGCGGGCCTCCCTGAGCGTCGACGCGACGCAACTTCGGTTGGAAGTTTGAAGTGCCACTCGTGAAAATGATCGTCTTGCCATCGGCCGACCATGAAGGGAAGTTACCCGATTCAACTATGCGCCGCGCGCTTCCGCCGAGCGCAGGCATCACCCAAATATCACCACCAAGGAGCGGACGATCCCTGCCAGGGTAGAGAAGGCTGGATGAGCTTGAGCGTGTTGAGACAAAAGCGATCTGCTTGCCGTCCGGCGAGAAGGCGGGTTGTACGTCATCTGCCCCATTGTTGGTGATGTTGATGTCGGGACCGCCTGAAATCTGCTTGAGGTAGATTTCGAAATTGCCGTTGCGGTCTGAGACGTAAGCGATAGTTTCGCCATCCGCAGAAAAGGTCGGCTCCCCTTCATAGCCGGGGTCGGTGGTAAGCGGCGTGAGCGTTACATTCCCCAGGGCGAGCGTCGAGTGTTTGGGCGCCACGGTTGAGCGACCGAGCAACCACGCGATTGCAGCGACACCGAACATTATAAATGCACCAACGAGAAGAAGCGGCACACTCAGGCCCCATTTGCCGGTGCCAAGCATTCCGGGACGTTGCGTCTGTGTGCTTATGAGCGAGTTCGATTCAAGGGCGCGTTTAAATCGGCGCAGGTCTAACTCAAAATCGTCAGCGTGGTGATAGCGCTCTGAAGTTTCTTTGGCGAGAGCTTTGCTAAGTACATCCGCGAGTTCCGGTGGGAGTTGCGGATTTAATTGAGTAACCGGCGCAGGGTCTTGATTAGTGATTGCGTGCAGAGTATCGATTGCCGATTTCC
>WNFZ01003990.1_pt1 | contig 13775 bp, 14 predicted proteins | sample 5400081 | NCBI WGS metagenome assembly WNFZ01 (sample SAMN13153365, study PRJNA577476) | soil metagenome | isolation source: 80 cm soil or saprolite under grassland replicate 1 | place: USA:California | collected 2016-06-15
GTAGGCGAAAAGGAAGGTCCTTCGCCGGTCGTGCCGAAGAGTACAGCTCCATGACAGCCGCGCGAAGCGTAGAATTTCAGCCACGCCGGAACCGATTCAAGGTCCAGTCTGGAATCATGTTTCAAGGGCGTCACTGCTGCGGCATAAACTCCAGCAAGGGGGTGCTGAGATTTCATAGGTTCTCCTCATTTTTCTATGTCGTTGCGAGGAGCCCGAAGGGCGACGAAGCAATCTCCTATTAAACAGATAAATCTGTTTCGATAAGAGTTAACCGTTTAAGTGGAGATTGCTTCGGGCTATCGCCCTCGCAATGACATATCACTATTTCCTTTTCTTTCCTTTATCAGAGCGCGGCTTGCGCTTTTTCTTTACATCCGTGACCAAAAAACTACGGGCGGCTTCTTCAGGCGGTTGCAGAGGCTTACCTTCTTCCTGCTCAAGATAATGCTGATGGTCAAGTACCCATAAATACAGATCACCTTCGGTTTTGTCGGGGAATGCCTTGAGAATGTCGGTATCTCGAATCACTTTGACAATCGGCAGGTAGACCGTATCATACCAGTGCTGGATCGTTTCTTCTTCTGGAATATCACGCTTGAGATCGATTCCCATAAAATAACGATGCACGGCGATATGCTCCAGCATACGATCAAATCCATCGGGAATGGTCAGTTTGATGTTGGCATCCGGAATCAGTTCATCGAGCGAGGTACGCTCCAGAAAGTTCACCTTATTCTCCAGGATCTCAAGATCCTCCGGGCGGATATTCGGCGTAATGTTGACGCGCGTTGCACATTCGCGCACTTCCGCTTCGATATAGAGCTGTCCCTGCTCGCGCGCCACCGAAACACGATGATGCCCGTCCACGACAAAATAAACTTGGCCTACTTTGTACAAGACAACTGGCGGCAGACTGATCTCCTGATAAAACGCACGGTTGACGCTTGTCCAGCGCGCCGCCAGTTGATCGGACATCGGCAGGAAAACGCGGTCGAACTCGTGATAGCGGTTCAGGCTTCCCGCGATCTGATCCACGCGAACGGTTCGTACCCCGCGATAAATGGGACCGCCGACGTGCAGCTTTTCCTTGATCTCATCGTACGAGAGTAGAGTAGCCGGGCGACCAGATAACGCTCCCCAGACTCTATTCATAAACGCTTTGAAACGCGCCCGCTGAAAATCGGCTTGGGCTTGATTATTAAATTCGTCTGACATAGGCAGGCATACCTGTATATAAGTAGACATGTATACATGTTATTTAAGTAAACAGGTGTTCCGTGTCTACTTGTTTACTTGTCTCCTTTCTTAATGACTTACATCAATCACTTTATAAGGAAAGATGTTCACGATTCGGGTAATCCCATAATCCGTTTCGGATGGGGAGATGTTACGCCGCTGAAAATGTGTATGTCCATGAAAGTGGTAGCGGGGCTGTGCCACACGTAAAAGCCAGTTGATGGCTTTTAAGCCGCGATGGGCATGACTATCCTCATCGTGGATCCCAAACGGTGGGGAGTGTGTGATCAGAATATCCAGGGCACGCCCGTAATTCATCCGATTCAACAGCAGGCGAGGCAGCATACTGAATGCACGGAAATAGGCTTCGTTTTGAGTGTATTGATTTGTCCCATCTGGGCGGTAGCGAATGCATCCACCAAAACCGGCGATCAAAAATTTTTTGTAGCGCGCCAGCTTGAGATCCAGGTTGGAGCCGCCTTCGACCCGCGCAAGATGATTTTCCGCATTGTAAGTTGGGTCATGGTTGCCGGGCACGTACATCAGCGGCTTGTTCAAAAAGGTGAGGATGTTCTCGAGATAGGGATAAGGCAGGTCGCCGCATCCCAGGATCAATTCTACATCGCTGAAATGACCGCTCTGAGAGAGGGTATACAGCCGCTCCACGACCTCGTCGCTCACCGCAAGGATTTTCACAAGGAGCTATTGTGCCTTAGAAAACCCGTACCTGCAAGGGAAAAGTCACTTCCCTCCGCTGGGGACGATAGATTGCATAGACCTTACAAAAACGTTTCTGATGCTCACAAATTTCCGTTTTTTCCGTCATGTCTGCTGCGAACGACAAACTAAAGCACTATATACCGCAACAACGCAAAATTTGTGAGGTTATTCTACAGAGTGCCGCATAATTTACTAAACTTGAAATTTGAATTTCAGCCTACGAAACTATTCAAAAGGTTTAGTTAATAATGAGCCAAGCGGCAAATTTTACCTATTGTAATGTGACAGAATACCACCGACTTAACAGGGTTGCGGCACTATGTACGAATCTGAAATGTTGATATGCTTTAGATAGTTGTCAAACCTTGCACTGCAAACTATAATCTATCCAATAGGAGCACAGCACTGGAGACAAGGATATTTCCTGAATTGTCCGATGATCAGGGTGATAAAAATTCCGGCACCCAACGTCAACTTCAGGCAGGCGCCACGCTTGCCCATCGTTATGCGATTCAGGAAGTCATCGGGGTTGGGGGCATGGGTTCGGTCTATCGCGCCCGCGATATGCATTTCCCCAATGTGACCAAACTTGTAGCCGTCAAGGAAATGATCAACACCGCGCCCGATCCTTTAGTGCGCGAGACGATCGTACAGAACTTCGAACGTGAAGCCAACCTGCTGGCTACTCTCCACCACTCCTCTATTCCCCGTATTTACGATTACTTCTCCGTGGAAAGCCGCTCATATTTAGTGCTGGAGTTCATCCATGGCAAGGATATGGAAGCCATCATTAATGATGTAAAAGGCTTCCTGCCAGAGGCACAATTATTAAGCTGGGCGATTGAGTTGTGTGATGTGCTCGATTACCTGCATAAGCACAAACCCGATCCGATCATCTTCCGCGATATGAAACCGTCGAACGTGATGATCAACAGCAGTGGCGATGTGATGCTGGTGGATTTTGGGATCGCTAAAGCGTTTCAGGTCGGGATGAAGGGGACGATGATCGGTACCGAAGGTTATTCTCCTCCTGAACAGTACCGTGGTGAGGCGACCCCTTCAGCAGATATTTATGCTTTAGGGGCTACACTCCATCATGCGTTGACCCGCCGCGATCCGCGCATGGAGCCACCCTTCTCGTTTACCGAGCGACCTATTCGACGGATCAATCCTGCCGTTTCCGCGGAAATGGAAACTGTCGTCAACACCGCCCTGGAATACAACCCGGAAAGCCGTTTCCATACCGCCCCGGATATGAAACAGGCATTGATGAACGTTGCTCGCAAGACGGGCGCGCTCGTGCGCATGGCTGCGACTCCACAGCCTACTGCCGCGGGCGGCGGCATCAAGCCCTTATGGTCCTTTAAATGCGAAGATGAAATTCGCAGCACGCCGGTTATTTTTCAGGGCACTTTGTATGTTGGTTCTTACGATAACAACCTCTACGCTTTAAACGCCGCAGATGGGAATTTCCAATGGAAGTATCCGACAGAAGGTGGCGTGGTTTCTCGTCCGGCAATTGCAGATGGAAATATTATCTTTGGTTCTGAGGATAAACGCCTGCATGTGGTGAGCTTACGCTCCGGCAAAGTTGTGTGGACCTACTATACAGGGGCACCAGTTCGTTCCTCGCCACGGATCGCCGAGGGGCATATTTTTATCGGTTCCGATGATTCCAATGTGCATGCCATCAACATAAATTCAGGGCGCATGGTATGGCGCTTTGAAGGTGCCGATGCGATCCGCTCGACTCCGTTCGTGATGAATAATATGGTATATGTCGGCTGCGAAAGCGGCGATTATTATGCACTGGATTTTCGCGGTGAACTGCGCTGGCGTTTCCACGCCAAACGAGCCATCACCTCCTCGACCGCCGGAACGGAACAGGCTTTATATTTTTCCTCCGTCGACGGTACGCTGTATGCTCTCGATCCTCGCAACGGATGGGTGCTTTGGCGTTTCCGTCTGGGCAAGGCATCCATGAGCTCCCCATGCGTCACAGAGGATATGGTTTTTGTCGGCGCTTCGGATGGATTCATCTACGCTGTGGAAACGCGAAGTTCGAAGGAAGTCTGGCGTTTCCGTACCGAGCATCAGGTTAATGGTTCGCCGGTGATTTATAAGGATTCCATTTACTGTGGATCGGTGGATGGCAACTTGTACTGTTTGGAGTATAAAACCGGACGTTTGCGCTGGAAGTTTGGGACGGAAGGACCCATTACAGGCACACCACTTGTATATGATGATATCGTGTATGTGGGATCCAATGATCATCAGGTATATGCACTGCTTGCCTGAAAAGGAGTTTTTGTGGATAAATTTTTTCGCTGGTTATTTGGCAATCAAAAACAGCAACAACCTGTAGAGGTAAAGACGCAGGATGTAGCAAACACTGCTCCGCTTACCGATCAGCAGCTTCAAAGCATTATCAGCAATCACAATCCACGGTTTGACCTTCAACAGTTAATTGCCGGTTGTGGTCAGTCTGTTGGCAAACAGCGCGAGCTGAATGAGGATAGCATCTTTGCGCTGACTGCTACCATGGCAGGCAACTCTGGAAATCTTCCCTTTGGTCTTTATATCGTTGCCGATGGCATGGGCGGTCATCAATTCGGCGAAGTGGCAAGCAATGCCGCCATCCGAAGTGTGGCGGGATACATTATTAAGAAATTTCATCCATACCTCTTCCACATCAAACCCGATACGATGGAGGAGTCTTTCCAGGAAATTATGCAGGCGGCTGTTCGCGACGCGCAACGCGCCATCCAAAAGGAAGCACCGGGGAGTGGAACTACTCTCACCGCAGCGTTGGTTGTAGGACAGCAAATTACGATTGCACATGTGGGTGATAGCCGCGCTTACTTTATACATCCGGATGGACGCGTCGAGCCGATCACGCGCGACCATTCGCTTGTAAAGCGCCTCGAAGAGCTGGGTCACATCACTCCGGAGGAAGCAGCAAACTATCCACATCGCAATGTGTTATATCGCGCTCTGGGACAGGGCGAGGTCTTAGATCCAGATATCTTTACCATTGGGTTTCCTCAAACTGGCTCTTTAATGATTTGCAGTGACGGTTTATGGGGTGTAATTACCGAACAGGATCTTGTCCGTTCCATCAATGAAGCACCAAATCTTCAACGCGCTTGCCAAAACCTTGTCAATGCAGCCAACGCCGCTGGCGGTCCCGATAACATCAGCGTTATCCTGGCACAATTGATCGGGTAATCTATGCCCCCAGAAAATCAGGATTATTACAGTCTCCTTGGCTTGCCTAGAAATGCCACTCTGGAAGACGTCAGAAAGGCATATTTCGAAGCGGCGCAGAGACTTCATCCTGATAAAAATACAGCTGCTGGAGAGACCGAACTGTTCCTGGATGTTCAGCAGGCGTATGAGGTGTTATCCAACCCCAAACGTCGGGCACAATACGACGCTACCATTCCTCCTGAAAAAGAAGTTGTCTTACCCTACCAATACAACATCCTCTATAGCCGTCCGAATTTGATTCGATTGCAGGAGCCGCAAATGCTGTATATGATCCTGGAACTGGAGGCGCCGATCGAAGCGCGCCAGTCTCCGGCTCCGCCGTTGAACGTTTGTTTGGTACTCGATCGTTCCACCTCCATGAAGGGTGAGAAAATGGATGTGGTCAAGGCAGCCGCCATCCAGGTATTGCGCAACCTGCGACCTCAAGACATTCTCAGCATTGTGACGTTTAGCGACCGTGCTGAGGTGGTGATTCCGGCATCCTACTATCAGGAGCGCTCTCGGCTCGAAGCCAAGATTCAAATGATCCAGCCGTCGGGCGCCACAGAGATTTACCAAGGGTTGGAAGCTGGAGTTCGAGAAGTTATGCGCAGTGTCGATTCCAGGCGGGTCAATCATGTAATTCTCCTGACAGATGGGCATACCTATGGCGACGAACAGCAATGTCTTGCGCTTGCTTCAAAGGTCGCCGAACATGGCATTGGCATCAGCGCGATGGGGATTGGCAAAGAGTGGAACGATATTTTTCTGGATGTACTTGCTACGCGCACAGGTGGAAGCAGTGCCTACATTTCTCAAGCCCAGGACATCAAGCGATTATTGCTGGAAAAATTCAACGCCCTCGCTCAAACCTACGCCGAGGATCTGGCTTTGATGTTACAGCCAACCGAAGGCGTGGATTTATCGTACGCGTTTCGCCTGCAGCCCGATCCCTCCCCGATTCCTCTTAAAGAATTACCCCTACGGCTTGGGACAATATTGCAGGATGCTTCCACTCAAATAATATTTGAATACATTATTCAACCAAAAGCGGTAAAATCAGATTTACTGACGGTGCTCAATGGAACGCTAAAAGTCGCGATTGCGTCCCAAACGAAGCCGGTTCCTGGATTAAAATTGCTCCTGAAGCGACCGATATCGGATACGCCCGAAACGGACCCTCCGCCACCGCAGATCGTCCAGGCCCTATCCCGACTGATGCTCTTTCGTATGCAGGAAAGAGCGCGGACTGAAATCGAGAATGGGCATATCGATACGGCGACCCGTCATCTGCAGGTCCTGGCATCGAATCTGTTATCTCAGGGTGAACGAAGCCTGGCACAGACAATCCTGTTGGAAGTGGATCATTTACAAAAGCAAAGCGCCCTATCCGCTGAGGGCAGCAAAAAAATGAACTATGGCACGCGCGCTCTGATAGCTGTGTCGCCAAAAAAGGAGTAGGTCTCATGATCATTTGCACAAATTGCCAGCATAAAAATGTGGCGGGAGCTATGTTCTGCGCAGAATGTGGCGCGCAGCTTGACGGCATAGAGACCCTCGTCACCCAGGCTATCACGGACGAACAGATAGCAAATGAGTTGCAAAGGAAGGCTCAGCGACCTGAACCGGTGTCCAGTCCGGCAAATAGCTGGATTTCACTGCATTTGATGGACAGCGGCAAAATACTTCCGCTTGCCTCTCGCAATGAATTTACACTGGGACGTCTAAGTGAAGGGCAACCGATCATGCCCGATATTGATCTTACTCCGTACCAAGCCTACGCTTCCGGCGTTTCGCGTTTACATGCCGTTGTAAAACGCGATGCAGATCGTGTGCTCGTGATGGACCTTGGTTCCTCGAATGGTACCTACGTCAACGGGCGACGGATCAATCCACATGTTGAAGAGTCCTTGAATCACGGCGATATTCTGGCTTTGGGGAAATTGAAAATTCAAGTGTTGCTGCGAAATATCTAGATTTGTAGAGAGGTGTAAGGATGCCGCACACTATTATTTTGCATATTGCCGGTGAACCATCCATTGTTGGGGAAGTGGAGGAGTTGCCAAAGCCGGCCGATACATTACTTGTTGTTAGCAATCCTCGTTTACGTGATGGCAAGGATGTTCATTATCTTGAACATAATGTAGTCAAAGTGATCTGGCCCGTTGAAAAACTGAGTCTCATTGAAGTTCTCGAAAGTGAAGAGGAAGAAAACTTGATCGGTTTTGTGAGGGAATAATATATGTCCGATGAATTTGATCGTCGCCGCATTTTGGTTGTGGATGATGAAGAACGCATGGTGCGCTTTATCCGCATGAACCTGGAGCATGACGGCTTCCAGGTGTCGGAGGCGTTCAACGGCAAACAAGCCATTCAGAAACTGCGCGATGTTAACCCAGACCTGCTACTGCTCGATGTAATGATGCCCGATATGGATGGCTTCGAAGTGTTGGAGACCATTCGTGAAGCCAGTACTGTTCCGGTCATTATGCTGACCGCCAAAGGGGAAGAAGACGACCGCGTACGAGGACTCGAACTTGGCGCGGACGATTACATCACCAAGCCTTTTAGTCCGCGGGAAATGGTGAGCCGCGTTAAAGCAGTGATTCGCCGCACGGAAGGCGCGGGCGGCTCGATGCATGACATCATCGAAGTGGATGATCGCCTGAAGATCGATTTCGACCGCCGCGAAGTTTGGCTGGAAGGCAAGCTCGTCAAATTACGGCCCACGGAATATCGTCTGCTCTATCACCTAGTACAAAATGCAGGCTGGGTCGTGACTCACGATCAACTGCTGGTAAAAGTCTGGGGATACGAGTATCGTGACGAGCCACATTACGTCCGCTTGTACATCAATTACCTGCGGCAGAAATTAGAGAAGGATCCAGCGAACCCAAAATACATTCTCACTGAACGCGGCGTGGGGTATCGCTTCGTGGATTACAAAAGACAAAAAGTGTAATACTAATTAACCTTGCGAAGGCTTGGAGCCTTCGCAAGGTCTTATTTTAAATATCCCCTAAGCAATTTCATACATATTTTTTATGCAAGGCTTGCGTATTTTTAACGCAAGCTTTTTATATTAAGAATTGCAAAATCTCAATCTTATTAAGTAAGGAGGCTGCTATGTCTAACTTAATCCGTTGGGAACCCGCTCGTGAGATGATGACCCTGCGTGAGGCGATGGATCGTCTGTTCGACGACGCGTTCACCCGCCCGCTTTCGATCCGGGATGGCTGGTCGATGGCTAGCCCCGCGATCGATATGTATCAGACCGAAAACGATGTTGTGGTCAAGGCAACGATTCCTGGCATGAAAGCCGAGGATGTTCAGATCAACATCGCCGGTGATGTGCTCACTCTCAAGGGCGAAGTCAAGCAGGAAGAAGAGCGAAATGACAAGGCTTGGCACATTCGTGAACAGCGCTTTGGTTCGTTTGAGCGCTCGGTAGCCCTGCCGACCGCGGTCAAGACCGACAAAGCGGATGCTGTCTTTGAGAATGGTGTCCTGACCGTCACTCTTCCGAAGGCTGACGAAGTCAAGCCCAAGACAATTAATATCAAGGCGAAGTAGTTCCCAAACCTTGCGAAGGCTATAGCCTTCGCAAGGTTTTTTTAACGGAAACAATGTTCGGCTTGGAAGGAGGCGGGAAGTCCATCCCAAAAGACGGTAATTTTTGTGAAAATCAATATATTTGGGGTAAAATCTAACCTATGCCAAAGCAACCTGCCAAACAAAGAATTATCCTTGTGGATGACCATGAGGTCGTGCGACTGGGATTGAAATCTTTATTGGAACGCCATCCCCAGTTCGACGTAATCGCGGAAGCCGGTTCGGCGCGTGAGGCAATTGAAAAGACCGATGCGCTCAAGCCCGATGTAGTAGTGATGGATATTCGCCTGCCCGGCACTTCGGGGATCGAAGCGTGTGAGCAAATCGTCACGAAACATCCAAATGTCAAGGTCATTATGCTCACGTCTTACGCGGAAGATGAGATGCTGTTCTCTGCGATCCGCGCTGGCGCTTCGGGATATATCCTCAAGCAGATCGGCAGCGACGATCTCGTGAAGGCACTCGAAGCCGTCTCGCGTGGAGAGGCGCTTCTCGACCCAGCCGTGACTCAGCGTGTATTCCAGGAAGTGCGCCGCGCCGTAAAGGAAGAGGAAGCTTCGGCATTCCAGCATTTGAGCCAGCAGGAAAAACATGTATTGTTGTTGGTTTCTGAAGGCAAGACGAATCGCGAGATCGCCAAACAATTATTCCTCGGCGAAGGGACCGTTCGCAACTATGTTTCGAGTATTCTTTCGAAACTGGGTGTGAACAACCGTGCGGAAGCTGCGGCGTATGCAGTGGAACATAATCTGCGGGAATATATTACGACCTAGTTTCTGTGAATGTATAATGACCGGAGTCACAATTGACTCCGGTTTTTTGTTAAGGAGATAATACTTTGCTTTCCAATGAAATCACGGATGGGGTAATCATCATGCGTCCCTTCCGTTTCATCGATGCGGAAGGATTATTTACAGCCGTACGCGAGTCGCTCACGGAACTCAAGCCATGGATGAGCTGGGCGTATGATAGCTATTCTCTCGATGAAGCAAAAGACTTTATCCGGATCACGCGCGCCCGCTGGGAAGATGGCAGTTTATATGCGTTCGCTATCACCGAAAAAAATGGGGGAATCCTGGGCGGATGCAGTTTGAGCCACATTCATCCGATTTACCACCTCTGTAATCTTGGCTACTGGGTGCGGACGGGTCGCCGCGGCGAAGGGATTGCCGTCCGTGCGACAAAGCTCGCAGCACGTTATGCTTTTGAAAAAGTTGGACTCATCCGTGTCGAAATTGTGATGGCTGTAAAAAATACTGCAAGCCAGCGCGTTGCCGAAAAAGCAGGCGCGCACTATGAAGGAATCCTTCACAACAGAATGGTCGTCGGCAGAAATGTTTTTGACGCGCATATGTATTCATTGATTCCTCAGGATTTTGGCTTAACCACAGATTTATTAACTTAATACAAGGTAGACTATGAAAATTATTCGTTATGCGCTCTTAATCAGTGGTGTGGTTTTCCTGATCATGGCTTTCGGTTTTATCTTTCGGCTTCCATTTGCAACAAGCCTATGGCCCTGGCAGGATGGTCGGCTCTCTTATCTATTCATCGGATCCATTTTGGCAGCGGTCAGTGTCGCCGCACTTTGGATCGGCTGGAGGAATGATTTAGGCGTGCTCCCTGCGGGCACGTTGAATGTATTCGTTATTGCGCTCGGCTGTGCAATCTATTTCTTTCGACTCCACCTGGTTTCCTTTGGTTGGCTATCCATCCTATTCGCTTTCCTCAGCGGATTGGCGTTCCTGTGGAGCAGCAGGATTCCTCCTCACACTTCTTTTTCCACGCCTGTACCGATTCGCATTTCCTTTAGTGTCTTCGTAGTTACACTGCTTCTGGCAGGGACAATGCTAATTTTCAAACAACCAATCTTCCCCTGGAAATTAAATCCGGATTCGTCTGTGATCTTCGGTTGTATTTTTATCGGCGATGCATTTTACTTTTTGCACGCCCTGCTCAAGCCCCAATGGAATAACGCCGCGGGACAATTGCTAAGCTTTCTAGTTTACGATCTGGTGCTGATCGGTCCATTTCTGGGATTGTTCAAAACCATTGATGCGACCTTAAGAATGAATTTGATCTTATACGTGATTGTGCTTATCTTCAGCGGCGCGCTGGCGATCTACTATCTCTTTATCCATTCGAAGACGCGAAACTGGTTATCGATGAAAGAAGCAAGCTTATAAAACTCTAAGATAAACATTATTGACAAAACCTGTTTGCTCATGCTAACATCTCGCAACTCAAGTAGGGAGTAGCCTTGGCGTCAGCGTTTGAATGACGGGCGCCATCGGTCGGTCGTCAAGACAGAGCCACAAGTGTTGGCTCTCGGCTGATCGTACGTGTGACTACACTAATGGCGAGACTACCACGATAAGGTCGTGGAGTCTCGTTTTTTATTTTCCACGACCCATTACAAACTGGAGGTAGATATGGAAGGATCAATCTGGTTGTGGGTTGTATTTAACCTGTTTGTGTTGGGAATGCTCGCTCTCGACCTCGGAGTATTTCACCGTAAATCCCATGCGGTCTCAGGCAGGGAAGCCTTGATCTGGAGCATCGTCTGGATTTCCCTGGCTCTGCTTTTCAATGCGGGCATTTACTTTTACTGGGATAAGTTCATGCCGGATAGCAGCTACACTAATAAGGATGCGGCGCTTGTATTCTTCACCGGTTATTTGATCGAGAAATCTCTCAGCATGGATAACATCTTTGTGTTCATCCTGATCTTCTCCTTCTTTGCTGTCCCTGCTGCTTATCAACATCATGTATTGTTCTGGGGCATCCTGGGTGCGCTGCTGATGCGTGGCGCGCTGATTCTTGTCGGCGCGGCACTGTTGCATGAATTCCACTGGATCATTTATATTTTTGGCGGCTTCCTGATCTTTACTGGAATTCGCATGGCGCTGCATAGAAATGAAGAAATACATCCCGAAAACAATGCTCTGATCAAATTAGTCAAGCGGATCATGCCTGTGACCGAGAACTACGAGGGCGACAAGTTCTTCATCCGCCGCGCCGGGAAGTGGATTGCCACACCTCTCCTGCTGGTTCTCCTGGTGATCGAAAGTACAGACCTGATTTTCGCCGTGGATTCCATCCCCGTCATCTTCGCAGTGACCGACAACTCATTCATCGTTTACACATCGAACGTTTTTGCGATCCTGGGGCTTCGTTCGCTTTACTTCCTGCTCGCCAATATAATGGACAAGTTCCAATATCTTAAGCTTGGGCTGGCAGTCGTGTTAAGTTTCGTCGGTATCAAAATGGTGCTGGTGGATATCTATAAAATGCCGGTGGCGTTGTCGCTGGGAATCATTGCGAGCATTCTGGCAATTTCGATCATTGCTTCCTTATGGAAGACGAGAAGTTCCTCTGCATTGAAAGCAACCGAGTAGTGGATTCCGAATGGCACCTTGAGGATTTTTATAGCAGTAAGGCAATAGCAGGATCATTGTTAATAGTTTCACAACCATAGTACTTTTGTTCAATTGAAAACCAACCTGTGAATCCATACAATGTGGCTTACTTTACTGGTATTTTATTGGTAGGAGAGAGATGAACGGGAACTCATATTTCCATGTGAGTTCCCGTTCATGCTTAAACTACTGACACGGCAGCTGCGACCCGGTCACACTGTTCATTCCTATTGTTGATTAAGTATCAGCTTTTTGGATTCATGATCTGCGCCAGCGCACTCTTGAACACGTCATAAGGTTGTGCGCCTACAACAGCGTAGCGATTGTTGATCACATAGGTTGGCACACCGGTCACGCCGATCTGCTGCGCCCAACGGACTTGCTCCTCGACCGATCCTGTGTATTTGTTACCTTCGACAAGTTGCTGCATTTCATCGGCGTTCAAACCGACTTCGTCGGCTGCAGCACGCAAAACAGTCCATTGACTGGGATCCTGTCCTTCGGCATAAACCTTTTGGAAGAGTGTTTTGTGAAATTCATTGGCTTTGCCGTTTTCGCGCGCATATTCAGTTGCTTCATGAGCAAGGCGTGTGCTATAGATCCGTTTGGTTGACTGGAAATCCATACCATAGGATTTGGCGATCGCTTCCAGGCGTTGTTCCGACCCGTTGGCGCGGGCGCGTTTCACGTAATCAGGCAACTCTGTTCCTTCCGGAGGGATATCCCAATACAAATAGAATGGCCGCCACTCCAGGTCAATGCTGTATTCCTGCTTTAACTTCTCGACCACACCCTGGCCGACATAACACCATGGTCAGATGTAGTCGGAGAAGATCATTAATTTGAAATCCATTTGAATTCCTTACTCTCTCCCGTCACACCTGCACCCACCGCAGGCGCGGTGTTGCGAGCCACGGAGTGGCTCGCAATGACGGGAAGTGATTTACAGATAAAATATCAAGCAGATAGACACTTGATATTCAGCATATCTTACGCCAGGAGAACATCATGATTGAGAATCTGCGCGTCAATTCGGATCGAATGTTTGCTGCGTTTAACGAATTAGCTTTAATCGGTGCGACGGAGAAAGGTGGCGTTCATCGTCCCGCATTGGGCGAAGCACATCTCAAGGCGCGTATATGGTTTCAAGAAGAAATCGAACGTTCAGGACTCGAATTTCGCGTGGACGGTGCTGGAAACCATTCGGCAGTCTTAACGTGTGAACGTTCAAACGTTCCAACGTTACTGCTTGGTTCTCATCTTGACTCTGTCCCCAATGGCGGTCGCTTCGATGGCGCGCTGGGTGTGATGGCTGCCTTCGAAGTGCTGAAAACGATCCAAGAAAACGGAGTCAGGCTTGAGGTCAATTTGGAAGCCATGGACTTCACCGATGAAGAAGGCACGCTTGTCGGTTTGTTGGGCAGCGCGGCTCTGACGGGTCATCTTCATCCAGAAACTCTGCAAAATCCACGCGGCGGACGGGAAAACTTGATCGAGGGAATGAAGCGCGCTGGTTTATCCGAAGAAGGCATGCTGAGC
>WNFZ01003992.1_pt1 | contig 13773 bp, 6 predicted proteins | sample 5400081 | NCBI WGS metagenome assembly WNFZ01 (sample SAMN13153365, study PRJNA577476) | soil metagenome | isolation source: 80 cm soil or saprolite under grassland replicate 1 | place: USA:California | collected 2016-06-15
ATGTTATCAAGTCCCCCTGTAACTAGTACTTTGCCGTCGAGGAGCAAGGTTGCCGTGTGCAGATAGCGTTCGTTGTTGAGACTACCAGTGGCAGTCCAAGTCTCGCTTACCGGATCATAGAGTTCCGCATCCGTGAGAACGTTGCCGCTGCCACCAACTCCTCCGGCGACGAGCACCTTGCCGTTGGACAGTAACGTCGCTGTGTAATTGCGACGCGCCGAGTTGAGACTACCGGTAGCAGTCCAGCTCCCGCTTGCGGGATCGTACAGTTCTGCGCTTGCCACGACATTAAAATTGGCGTCCTCGCCGCCGGCAACGAGCACCTTGCCGTTGGGCAATAATGTTGCCGTATAATCCGTGCGGGCTGTGTTGAGGTTGCCGGTGACCGTCCAGGTCCCGCCTGCGTCGGCTACATTGAAGCCGAGTAGCGCTGTTGAGACAGATAATGCTAAGACACGCAGACTAGAAAGAGCAAACCGAAAGGTGAATGTGTTTTTCATATGTAGACTTAACCCCGCCTGGAGGCCTGGCAAGATAGTGGATTAGGGCGAACTTGGGTGTCGGAACAAACCTTGGCATCGGCGTTGGAGTGGAAGTAGGAGTCGTTGTCGGTACTGGCGTCGTCATGCGGGGCGCCGCTGCAAAAAGGTTGTAAGATGGGTTCTTCTTTTTTTGGCATAACAGAGCAATCGGTCTTCTAAAGCCTTGGCGGTGTTGGGCGAGGTGGCGGAGTTGGGCGAGGTCTCGGTGTTGGACGAGGTCTCGGTGTTGATGTAGGGGTCGCAGTAGGGATTGGCGTTGCGGTAGGAGTTGATGTTGGCGTTGCCGTAGGAGTCGGCGTGACCGTCGGGGTAGCCGTTGGCGTGGGCGTAGGAGTCACGGTCGGTGTTGGCGTAGGCGTCACCGTCGGTGTAGCGGTGGGCGTTGCCGTTGGCGTAGGCGTCATTGTCGGCGTCGGTGTAGCTGTCGGTGTTGGAGTTATAGTCGGCGTCACCGTCGGCGTGGTCGTAGGTGTGGGTGTTGGAGTTGTAGTCGGGATAGGCGTTGGTGTCGGTGTGGGTGTCGGACTTGAAGAAGTTCTTCTGAGAATCGTGCCGCTTGTTCCAACTGCAGTCCCGCTCTCCGTGTCCGTGAAAAAGACGGCGTTCAATGAGCCAAGCCCGAGTCCGCTTGGCTCGGGGACCCAGGTCGCGCCGCCATCAGTTGTCCTGAGAATTGTGCCCGCACTGCCGACAATTGTGCCATGGTCCACATCGGTAAAGAAGACGCCAAACAAACTGCTTGAAGTGCCGCTTGTTTGGCTGACCCACGTCGTGCCGCCGTCAGTGGTCCGGAGGATGACGCTGCTGAAGTCGCTACCCACCGCCGTTCCGGTGGTCGCATCGGTGAAATCCACCGCGAACAATGTGTTAGTGGTCCCGCTCGATTGCGGAACCCAGGTATTCCCTGCATCGGTCGTCTTGATGATTGTGCCGCTCAAGCCAACCGCGTATCCGGTATTTGCGTCGGGAAAGGACAGGCCGTTGAGAGAGGTGGGCGATCCAGACTGACTGAACCATGTCGTCCCGCCATCTATGGTCCTCAAAATGACTCCATTTGCGCCTACCACGATGCCGGTGTTCGCATCGGTAAAAGCAATGCTGCGCAATTCCCGTGTGTCGTTGCTGGTCTGAGGAACCCAACTCGCGCCGCCGTTGGTCGTTCTGAGGATTGTGCCGTGCCCGCCAACTGCCGTCCCTGTGTTCGTGTCGGTAAAGAAAACCGAACGCAGGATTTCGGTCGTCCCGCTAACCTGGCTCAACCAGTCGGTCCCGCCGTTGGTCGTTCTGAGAATCTGTCCGTTCTGTCCAACCGCGGTACCGGTCAGCGCATCGGTGAAAGACGCGCCATAAAGTATGTCTGTGGGACCATGTTGCTGATTTTCCCAGCTGTTTCCTGCGTCGGTCGTCTTCAGGATGATCCCACTCTCGCCGACCGCGGTCGCGGTATTGGAATTCGGCATCGAAACGCCAAAGAGCCACTTGGTCGTGCCGCTGTTGTTCAAGAAAGTCCATGTCACACCGCCGTCGGTACTCTTCCAGATGAAGCCGCCGTTTCCCACAATGGTTCCATTGTTAGCGTCAGAAAACGAAACGCTGTTAAGGTTGGCCGTGGGTGAAATAAACTGGCCTACCCACGTGGCACCGCCATCCGTGGTTCTGAGGACTTTGGAACTGTTGCCAACAATGACGCCAGTATTAGTATCGAAGAAGATAACGCCGTTGAGTATCAGGTTCGTGCCACTGGTTTGACTCACCCACGTCGTTCCGCCATCTGTAGTCCTGAGAATTTTGCCCGTACTGCCGACTGCCGTTCCGGTGTTCGCATCACTAAAGAAGTCTCCATTTAGCTGATTAAGAGTTCCACTAGTTTGCTCGACCCAGCTGTTTCCTCCGTCAGTCGTTCGAAAGATCTTGCCGCTGTTGCCGACAACCGTTCCCACGTTGGCATCAACAAAAGAAACTCCATTGAACCCGTTAGCGAACCCACTCATTTGAGCGACCCAAGTCTCGCCGCCGTCGGTCGTTTTCAGGATCGTCCCGTTATTGCCTGTGACTGCCCCGCCGACTGCAGTCCCAGTGCCGACATCGGTAAAGAAAACGCTCTTGAGGTTGACTGTTGTCCCGCTGGTTTGCCGCGACCAGCTCGCGCCGCCATCTGTGGTCCTGACAATCGCTCCGCCGTCTCCGACTGCTGTTCCATTATTTGCATCGACAAAGGAGACGCTCGCGAGAAGGTTCCCTTGAGGCAGCGGATTTTGCCAAACCCAGGTTGGTGTCGCTGTTGGGGTCGGAGAAGGTGTTGGAGTTCCAGTTGGCTCAAGATAAAGATAGGCGTGGTCTGCGTCATAGTTGACCTGTGGTATGAAACCCTGGCCGGGTGGATAGTCGATGTTAACACTAGCGAACGTTGTGCCATTTAGACCGCCTCCAGCTTGTAGCAGGGTATACTGAGATCCTGGGGTAAAGGGGCCTCCGGAAAGAGTCACTCCAAGTTGCCCACTGAGGGCCACCGTACCTTGAACGGCGACGTTGCCGGCGCCCGGTGGTGTTACCGTGATCAATGTGCTGGCAGTAGCCCCGAATGTGACATTTCCCGCGATCGAGATCGTCTGTTCAGGGGCGAGCGTGCCCTGTATCGTTGTCGTTGTGCTGTTGGTGATAGAACCGGCACCTGTCAAGGTTCCCGGCTGCCACACGTTGACGCTAGCGGCGCTGACCGTTCCGCCGTTAGCGACGTGCAACAGGCCTGTCCCACCAGCCCCACTAACATTGCCTCCGATTGATAACGCGCCACCAGTGCTGAAGAGCGAGTCCGTGCCGGATACGTTGAGCGTCCCGTTGGCCCCGGCACTGAAGCCGACATTGGTGAATGTGCCGTTTGTCATGTGTCCACCGCCGGTAATACTCAGTGTTCCCTGACCATTAAACCCAACGTACAAGCCGCGAAAATTATTCCAGAGGGAGTTGGCGCCGTCGATCGTCGCGCTGCTCTGTGAGTTAGTCGCGTAGCCGATGTAGGCGAAGTTACCATTGGAATTTACATGGCCTCCATAGGCGATTTGGAGAATGCCGTTGCCATTCTGGCCGACGTAGAAAAACCCGCCGTTGGTCCAGGTCGAGCCCGTGCCGTCAATCGTTGCAGTGCCATCCGATGCGAAGTCATAGCCAAGGTAACCAGTACCATTTGTAACAGCGCCGCCATTGGTGATGTTAAGTACGCCGGTGCCAGACCTCCCAACAGAAAGATCCGCGCTGTTGGTCCAGGTGGATCCGGTGCCATCAACTGTCACCGTCCCGGTGGAGTGGCCGGGAAATTCTGCGAAGTAGCCCAGATAACCGAACTGATCTGAGACGGCGCCTCCATTCGTGATGTTGAGAGTGCCGGTGCCGTAGCCGACGTAGAGTTCAAAGCTGTGAGTCCACGTAGAACCCGCTCCATCGACTGTCGCGATGCCATGCACGCCAGTTTCGGAATGGATGGTGTAACCGACTTCGCCACTAAGATCCGAAACATCGGCGTCGTTGGTGATGCTGAACGTGCCACTTCCGCCATAGCCAACAGCGAGGTCGGCGCTCACGGTAAGCGCGCCAGAGCCTGAAGTGCTCAGGTTACCAATATCGAGAACATCAAAACCGAGAAGGATGCTCTGAGCGACGGCGCCACTTGCCATGATTTGAGCAGTTCCATTGTTATTGATCTGAGCCTGTGTGCCGGAATTCGGAGCGCCTACGGACCAGTTAGTCCCAAGAAACCAATCGCCCGTGCCATCGGTCCAAACTGTTTGGCCGACGCCAATCGCTGGAAGTGTAAGCAAGAAGACAAACGTCAAAGTGGCGCGCTTCGCGAGCAGCAAGCGGCGCCGGAATTTGCCCACGACTGGGGCGGAGTTAGTTGATTGTTTCATAGGAGAGTCCATTGCTTGGATAATCGTTGGGTTGGATGTTTCTAGGTGATGATCGTGGCTCTTCCCACTACTCGCGCCTCTGCCCCTCTAAGGGTGTCGAGGGCTTGGGCGAGGCGGCGGAGTTGGATGGGGTCTCGGTGTTGGATGAGGTCTTGGCGTCTGGGTCGGAGTTGGAGTCGATGTCGGAGTTGCTGTTGCTGTTGGGGTTGCAGTTGGAGTCGGCGTTACGCTGCCGCATAACCCGGACACGGTCATCGTATAGGAAGGACAGCCCGCGCCGGCGGTCACTTCGCTTACCACCAGCGCGAAGGTCTGGCCGTCTTCGATGTTAAACGAGAACGGCGTCGTGTTGCCAGGAATTGGGCTCCGCCCTTCGTCTGCTATCCAGTTAGTGCAGATGTTATTTGGGTCAAATGTTCCCAGATAAGCAGCCGTAAAGATGAAATTGCTGCCCTGGCAATCGGTATTGATACCGACTGTCACGCATTGAGTGGTGCCGGTCGTGTTTGTAAACGTATAGGCATCGTAATGGTGTAGCTGACCATCGCCAAAGATCTGACAAGGGTAGGTGGTGCCGCAGCATCCCGAGATCACACCGCGGTTGAGGCGATCATTCTGTGTGGGATCGCTGTTGTCGATGCTTCCGGTTATCACCGCCGGCGTGCACGAGGGGGTAGGCGTGGGCGTCGGCGTGCCGCCACCGCCCGCACAGCTGCCGTTGACGTTAAACACGTAGTGCATATCAGGGAAACCAATGCACCGCGTAGCCACCGGGTCTGGGTTGCCGCAATCTGGCGCGCTGAGGTAGCTTGGCCCGGTCTCGGGATCCGGGTTCGAACCGATGATGAAGAAGTTGTGCTCAACCGTTTGGTCTGGCGACAGCACTTCCATCACCAGCTCAAGCGTTCCGGCTGGAACAGTCGCTGTTAAAGGAACGTTGAATAGCGTGTTCTCCTGATTTGGGATGCGGATTTCGCCCGAACTAGCTAGAAGGTTCGACTGCCAGTCGCCACCAGGAAATGGCGAACCGTGGTTGATATAGAGGTTTACGGTCAGCGGCTGGTCCGTGCCAAACAGGGACAGAGCCTGCTCAATGCCGAACTCGACCGATGTGAAATCGTAGGCTTGGCCGCCGGTGAACATATCCATATTAAATGCGCGCCAGTAATGGTTCTCCAAAGTGCCCACGCCCGCGTCGCTGCACGCTACGGCACCAGTGACCACCGCCTGGCTTGTTGATTGGGTGATCGTCGGGGGACAGATCCCCGAAGGCTGAAGTGAGCCGGGCCGATGGATGTTGGAAGCCTCAGTCGGCGCGGATTTAGGAAGCAGGTCTTTAGAGCTATGGAATCCCCTGGGAAGCTGCGACCCGGGGACCTTCAGACGAATGTCGTAGGGAAGAAGGTCTGACTGGCCGCCTTTGGTTGTTTGTCGCTTGTCCCCGTTGCTACTGGGTTGCAGACGCAGCGTCCTGGTGGAAGGCGAGCTTTGTTTCGTTTGATTTTCGGCACCACTGCCAGGTTGAGCAAATGCGCGCGGCAGTGGCGGGATGGCCAGTAGAACTGAAAGAGCGAAAATGGCAGCAGCCCAACTCGCCGCGTCGTAACCTAAAGGCGAAGGCGTGTGACCGTGCGCTCTGATATTCTTGTCAGATCCTTCGATCATTTTGGGAGTCTCCTTTTAATTGTCTAAAGCGAATGAATACCGATGAACGTTAAGGTCGCGGCCGCGGAGTCGGGCGCGGCCTGGGTGTCGGAACAGGTCGCGCTGTTGCTGTTGGTGTCGGGGTCACAGCTGGGGTTGGAGTCGGAGTTATTGGTGTTGGCGTAGCCGTGGCTGTGGAAGTAGGCGTCGGCGTCGGTGTTACCGAGGGGGTCACTGTTGGCGTAGGCGTGGGCGTTGCAGATTCAGAGTACTTGATCGTTGTGTAGTCGTAATCCGTTCCACTGCCCGTGCTATAACCCGCGACTACGACGTTGCGGTCATTGTCGACAGCGATGGCATATGTGCCGTCATAACTGTTTCCAGGTCCGTCATATAGTTGACCCCACTGTTCCACACCGTTTGTGTCATACTTGATTGTGACAAAATCGGAGGCGCCGCCACTGAAGACGAAACCGCTTACGTAAACGTTGGCAGAATCATCCAGAGCAATTGAGATCAATACGCCATCGTTATCGGGTCCGCTGAAAGGAGCGCCAGAGGAGATCTCCAGTCGCCGAATATTTGAGGGTGACGCATTCCAAACCTGTGGCGGTGGTATGATTGCCGGTGACGTAAGCGTTCCCGGCGCCATCTACGGCGATGGCTTGACCCGCGTCGTAACCGTTGGCCGGACCGTCGTAATGCCGAATCCAAACCTCATCACCATTCGGTGCGTACTTGATTGTGGTGATATCATTATCAGAGCCTGTTTCCACGCTTTGCCCGGTGACATAGACGTTGCCCGAAGCATCTAGCGCCAGCCAGTAAGCGTAATCATTGTCGTCTGCGGTGCCGTTGTATCGTCTGACCCAGAGCTCGTTTCCATCCGGGTCGTATTTGATCGTAGTGAAATCGTGCAAATTGTTCGCGCCACCGCTCCAGCCGGTGATGTAGGAATTCCCATCACTATCAACGACAACGCAGTTCGCATAATCGATGGAGCTGGTTGAGCCGTTGTAGGGGGTCGCCCATTGCAAGGCGCCAGAGGAATTGAATTTCAGAGTGATGAATTCGCCGTCGGTAAACCCGTCGCTCATGAATCCCGTGGTGAAGACGTTGCCCTGATTGTCCACGGCGATTGAATAGGCATACGCGCTATAATTGGTGATCGGGCTGGTCCACCGTTGCGCCCACACAGAGTTTCCGTCGGCGTCATATTTCAAAACAAAGATATCAAACGTCGCGGGGTTAGTGCCGTTACCGAAGCCAGCGACATAGGCGTTACCGTTCTGATCAACCGCAAGCGCATAACCGTAATCCACCCCGGGCGCAGACCCTGCGTAGGTATTTTCCCAAAGCAGATCGCCCGCTGGAGAATACTTTACTGTGTGGCAATCCTCATTGCCGGTCGCGGTTTCAACCCAGCCAGTAACAAGAACGTTGCCTGCGGAATCGGTCGCTACGTCATGCCCATGATCATTACCGTGAACAGGACCGTCAATTCGGCGGACCCATGCTTCTGTAACACCCCCCTGTGGAGCAAGACTTGAAGCGATCCGTCGTCTTGGGGCTTCACTGGTGCCGGTTCGTCCACCAGCATACGTCGCGAACATTGCGAGAGCGACGCCGACGGCGACCAAACCAATTAGAATTTGAAGATTAGAAAAGGCCGATCGGGTCTGTTTCATTTTCATGACTTACGTTGACTAGGATCGGTCGTCCTATCCTTAAATTTATCGGTCATGGTCGTGGACTTCCCTATTGACGAAATGCTAACGGCGGGCTGGGCCGCGGCCGTGGAGTCGGCCGAGGTCTTGGGCTCGGTGTAGGTCTAGGCGTAGGAGTTGGCGTGGTGGTCGGCGCCGGAGTCGGTGTGGGCGTAGATGTCGGAGTCGGTGTAGCACTCGGAGTTACACTCGGCGTGGGTGTCGCTGTTGGTGTGGCGGTAGGGGTCGGTGTGACTGAAGGTGTCGGGGTAGGTGTGGGAGTCGGATTGGGAATTATTTCGGACAACGGTCGCTGCCACAGACCACCGCCATAAGTGCCGGTAAAGAGATTCGTATCCTTAATTACAAAGCAGCGAATATTGGTATTAGTCAGACCGGGACTAACAGAACCCCAGTTGGAGCCTAAATCAGTTGAAAGGTAGACTCCGCCGGGTTCGACGTTGCTGCTTCCAGCGCCTGCAAACAGATTCGTGTCGCTGTCGATCAAGGCGTAGATGCTGCTGCTGGTTAACCCGGCGCTGGCTGGGACCCAGCTGTTTCCGTCATCGGTGGAACGAAAGACTCCGCCTAGTGTACCTGCGAAGAGATTATTGCCATTAATCCAAAGGGCGTTGACGAACGTATTAGTTATCCCCGTGTTGACGGGAGTCCAGCTTAGTCCGCGATCGGATGATCGAAATACGCCACTGCTCCAGGAGGCGACGAAAATGTAGTTGCTGTTGTATGTGATTGAGGCAATGAGCGGTGCACCTTGGATAACACCTCCCGCTATCCAGGTGTCGCCGTCGTCTGTTGAAAAGAAAACGCCGCCTCCCCAGCTTCCCGCAAACACGTCCAGTTGACTGCCATTAGGAATAACAGCCATCGACCAGATAAGTGGCACTGTTATGCCCAAATTGGCGGAAACCCATGTTGCGCCGTCGTCGGTGGAGCGAAAAACTCCATCGCCCATGGTGCCCGCGAAAATGCTGACACCTCCCTTTCCGTCCGGCCTGGCGGTCATGGAATAAACAAACTCGTTGATCAGTCCAACGTTGTCCCAGTTAGCTCCGCTGTCCGTGGAAAAAAAGACGCCGCCTCCGCCGGTTCCGACAAAGAAGTCTTCCTGGTCAATGGCAAAGGAACGGATGTCACCTGCCGTCATTCCAGTGCTGGACAATGTCCAGTTTGCGCCATTGTCCGATGTCTGGTACACGCCGCTGCCCCAGGTCCCGGCAAAAATTTCCGAACCGCTGACTTCGAGAGAAAAGATATACTTGTTCGTTAGACCCGAACTGACGTGTGCCCAGGAAGTGCCATTGTCAGTCGTTAGGAAAACTCCATCCTCAGTGCCGGCAAAAAGATTTGTGCCGGAAGCACCCAGGGAATGAATGAAAAGGCTGGTTAAGCCGGAATTAACTTGTGTCCAATTACTGCCATTATCAGTCGAAAGGAAAACACCGTCATTCGTGCCGGCGAAAACGTCATTACCGCTAACGGCCAGCGCAGCAATAGTAAGGTTTGTTAAACCGTTGTTAACCGCATTCCACGACGCGCCGTTATCGGTGGAGAGGTAAACGCCACTGCTTGATGTGCCGGCAAAAATACTTGTACCGTTAACGACAAGCGCAAGAATGTGATCGAGTGGCAGACCGTTACTGACTCTTGTCCAGTTATCGCCGTCATTCGTGGAAAGAAAAACGCCGCCATTTCCATTTAGTGTGTCAGTGCCCGCGAAAAGATTTGAACCACTGACTGCAAAACAATTAACAGAGGGGTTTGTTAAACCCGCGCTTGCCAGTGTCCAGCTTGCACCGTTGTCTGTTGAACGGAAGACACCACCGCCGATGCCTCCGTAGAGGGTGGTGGTTCCGGCGAAAAGACTTGTGCCGGAAACACCCAGCGAATTGACGTAGGGATTGGTCAAACCATTGTCCAATGGCATCCAGCTGGAGCCGTTATCAGTGGAAAGAAAGACGCCGCCACCCCTGGTCGCTGCGAAGAGATTCGATCCATTGGCAAGGATATCCATCACCGTGGCGCTCCAAGGACCGTCGGAGCGCGTCCAGTCTGCATGGGATTTAGTTGGCAGGAAGGCGAGGGCTCCGAGAGCTGCGCAAAAGAGTAAAACAGGTTTCTTCATAGGAATTTTAGTTGTCTTGAGCTGACATTCCTCTCTCGCATTTGTGAGAGCGGGCAACGTGTGAGAGCGAGCGCAGCGTTCGCTGGGGTACTGCAAGAAATTCCGCTCAAGGTTACGCGGAAAATGGCTTCGCCACGTTAAATCGTTAAATCTTGACTCGTTGAATCGGACAAAACTGCTCCTGAGCGGCCTGATAAAGACCTGACTTGGAGCCGATGTAACGGTTTAACACTTTAATGCATCACGTTCATATTCCTGGGCGCGAGTGAGCCAACGATCTGTTCGAAGCAAGGGTCGCCGCGCAGCGGATCCCAGAACGGCAGCAATTTCAGTTGACCGTAGCTGAGGCTGTTTGGTCGCTGCATGGTGGCGATGAGCCGTTCGCAGGCAAGCTCTTTTTCGCCGGCCCAGGCCGCGATCATCGCGAAATACTGGTTCATCGCCTCGCCGGTGATGGCATCTTCTTCTATTGGGACGAGCTCGACCGCACGGCGACCTTCTCGCAGCGCTTCATCTTTCCGGCCGAGAGCTGCGTCGATTAATCCAAGAACGCAAAGTGCCGGACCGTAGTTCGGTTGCGCATCAACGATCTTCTGCTGTTCTGCGCGCGCCGCGATAAAGGCCGAGTGTGCTTTTTCCTCATCTTTTGTCATGCGAGCGATAAGACCTTCTACGAAGGGACGACTAAACTGCACAACATCGTCGCTTAATGGGGTTTCTCCCAACGTATTCAGGGCGTTTTCAGCGGTAACGGCGTCGCGCTCCATAAGTGCGCAAAGCAGCCAGGTATCAGCGATGGACGGCAGTGCGCTGGGATTTTGAGACCGAATCGAATCGATCAATTGATGTAATTTTCGAGTGTCGGCTTTCCAATCCAATTCCACGAACGCACGAGCCAGCTGGTTAATCACGTTTGGTTCCACTGCTATCGCGCGATCCAAAGCCGATGCCGCTTCGGCGTAACGCCGCAGATGTCCATAACTGATGGCAATCTGCCGCAGGGCGAAGAAGTTCCGCGGGTCGAGATCTAGAGCGCGCTCGATGTTTCGGGTCGATTCCTCCCAGCGCCCCTGCCGTCTCTGAATGTAGCCCTTCATCTCGAATACCCGGGCGTTATTAGGCAGTTTTTGCCCGGCAACTTCGAGTTCAGCGAGAGCCGCCTTATAATTCAGATGCCCTCGATAGAGATTTTCCGCTTCCGCCAGGTGTGCTTCGCCCGAATCGGGGCGGAGACGAAATGCCGTTTTGATGGCTTCTTCCGCCAATGCGACACGCGCTGGTGTATGATCGTCGCGAAAAAAGTAAAGAAGATCATGAGCGTTGGCGAGTTCGCAATAGGCTTGGAAGAACGACGGATCACGGGCGACTGCCTGGTTGAGTAGATCGACTGCCTGCAACAACTTCGCTTCGCCACCGGTGGTAGAACTCACCCATAGAAGAAGGTTTTTCGCGCGAGCAAATAAGTCGAAGGCGGTCAGATCCGTGGTGATCGGCTGCTCAATGGCCAGTGATTCGGCGGCTGAGATTTTCGCGTTAAGCTGGCCGGCAACCTTCTTTGCTATCTCACTCTGGATTACAAACAGATCGTTCAAATTAAAATCGTATTGTTCGGCCCAGACGTGAGTATCGGTGCGCGTGTCGATGAGCTGCGCATTCATGTGAACTCGCGCCCCGGTTTTCCGCACGCTTCCCTCCAGCACATGGGAGACTCGAAGGGCTTCTCCGATCTGGCGAATGTTCCGTTTGCCGCGATATTCCATCACGCTGGTGCGGCTGATTACTTTTAGGCCGGCCACCTTCGCCAGCTTGGTCAGAATGTCGTCCTGAACCCCGTCGGCAAGGGATGCGTCCTCTTTGTCGGGACTTAGATTCTCAAATGGCAGCACGGCAATTCCGGTGGCCGGCGGTGGACGAAACAGTTCGCTTTTCCAGACGATCACGCCGATTGCCGTTGCCAGGGCGATTAATGACGCTAACAGACCGGCAACGGCCGGATTTCGCCGCACCCATTTCCGCCCGCGGGCCAACATCCTTGTCTGCCGCGCCTGAATCGGTTGGTGTTTGAGCCAACGCTCAAGGTCTTCGGCCAGGGCGAGAGCAGACGAATAACGGCGTTGCGGATCTTTCTCCAGGCATTTCAGGCAGATGGTCGTCAGGTCGCGATCTAGTTTGGGGTTCCACAGGCGTGGATGCAGTGGTTCATTTTCAAGGAGTGACCGGATTGTCTCGTAGCTTGTTCCTCCAGCGAACGGTGGATGGCCGGTAAGCAGATGGTATAGCACTGCACCAAGTCCATACACGTCAGTCGCGCTTGTTAGCTGGGTGTTATTCGCTTTTGCTTGTTCCGGGGCCATGTAGCTGGGTGTGCCCAGCGCTTCGGTTGTGCGTGTCACTGTGCTCTCTGTCTCGACCAAGCGCGCTAGCCCAAAGTCGGTGAGATGTGGGTCGCCTTTTGCGTCTATCAGGATGTTTCCCGGCTTTATGTCGCGATGGAGAACGCCGCGCTGGTGCGCATAGTGCAACGTTCGCGCCAATCTTGCGATAAGCTCGGCTGCCCGGCGCGGTGACATCTGCTCCCGCCCGGCGACTTCATTGAGTGGCCCGCCTTCGACCAGTTTCATGCTGAAATAGCAGGAGCCGTCACGCTCTCCGATCTCATAGATGGGAACGATGCAGGGATGATCGAGACTGGCTGCCGCTTCGGCTTCGAGGTGGAAACGCTTCAGGTGTCTTTCGGTCGCCCACGGACCAAGGCCGACGATTTTCAACGCGACCGTGCGATTGAGGCTCTTCTGTCGCGCTCGGTAAACAATTCCCTGCCCGCCGCGGCCCATTTCCTCCATTAATTCATAATCGCCAAAGTCGGCCAACGGGTGTCCCTGAAAGGCGGCCCGGTTTTTGCGGGGCGTTGGGCTCGAATTTGACTCGCGCGCGTCCTTAGAGTTGATCGCCTCCTCATCTTCCTCAGTGAAGAGACCACTCTCTAACAGGCACGCGCTGCAAAATTCCTGCGGCGCGTCGGCAAAAAATCTAGCGCCGCATTTTCCACAGGATTTGTTGGCGATCCTCATTGTGATGTTCCGATTAGCCGTCACCTCAATAGCCTAATGCAGGAAATTCTTGCAGAGGTTACGCGCGCAAGACGGCAACCAGATGGCGCAACTCATCCTCTATGTCTCCAGGTGCTATTACGGTATGGGCGATTTCCTCGTGCAATAATTCCCGGTAACGCCGACGCAACCGATGGAACGCTTGCTTCACTGCGTTTTCTGTCATCCCAAATTCATCCCCAATCTGGGATTGGGAAAGTCGATCTGGCTCATCCGTAAGCAATTTCTTCAACCGATCAAACAATGCGGCATTACCAGCCGTACGATACTCGTCACCCAGGCGAGCGAGCACTTCCTCCAGGACAGTCAGAGCCCAGCGGCGTTCGTAGATTTGATCGGCGCTCAATGTATCCGTCGGGGCCAGATCGGTGCCTTCGTGGTCGCCTAGCGCGTCTAGTGGAACCAATCGACGGCCCTCGCCACGCTTGATTGTCGTGGCGCGATGTCGCTCGTTCGTCAGAAAATGTTTTAGCGATACAAGCAGATAAGAGCGCAAACGACCTTTCTCCCGGCGAACAGTCTCCAGATCTCGCCGCTCCAGTAGCAGTGCAAAAAAACCCTGAGTGAGGTCCTCAGCTTCTTCTGGTCCGGCGCCCTGTCGCCTGATGAAACTATAAACAGGCCGCCAGTAAGTTCGGCAGAGTTTCTCGAGAGCTTCCTGTGCCGCCGGCGATTGCCCTTGGGCCTCCAGCACTACACTCCAGTGTGTTGTAGCAAAGGCGA
>WNFZ01003993.1_pt1 | contig 13772 bp, 13 predicted proteins | sample 5400081 | NCBI WGS metagenome assembly WNFZ01 (sample SAMN13153365, study PRJNA577476) | soil metagenome | isolation source: 80 cm soil or saprolite under grassland replicate 1 | place: USA:California | collected 2016-06-15
TGCAAGAGTTGGCGTGGCGTCACGTCGAACAAGAGCGCGCGGGCTGGCGGAAGCTGCGCCAGCGTCTCGACACGCTGGCCCGTGATGATCTCGCCGCCGAGCGAGCGCAGGTACGAGGCCAGCGCGTCGGCGATCTTCTGTGAGCCGCCGCACGGGATCGGCCACCCATACGCATGGCCCAGCGCGGCCAGCACCAGGCCAGCAGCCGCGCTGGGCGCACGCTCCAGCGGCAGGATCGAGTGCGCGCCCAGACCACCGAAGAGACCACGCGCGCGGTCGCCGCGAAACCATACCTCGGCCAGACCGCGCGCCGGCCAGATCGCCCGCAGGCCAAACCGCGTCAGCGCGAGCAAGTGCCGCGGTAGGCGCAGCGGAGCGTGGGTCGTGGCGGCGATCTTCTCCCAATTGCGTGCGATTGGCGCCATCAGCCGCCAGTAGGCCTCGGCATCATGCCCTAGAGTCGCCCCGGTCGCGCGGACCGAGCGCTCCAGCGTGGCGGCGGTGCCGTCGTCGAACGGGTGCGTGAGCGGTGCGGGCGGGTGAATCCACTGGAGGCCGTGCTGGTGCAGCGGCAGGCCCCGGAAGAATGGCGAGCCGACGCCGAGCGGGTGGACCGCCGAGCAAATGTCGTGGACGAAGTTGGGCAGCGTCAGTTGGGCCGATCGAGCGCCGCCCCCGACCGTCTCGTTCGCCTCGACTACCAGAACGGAGCGGCCCGCCCGCGCCAGCGTGATCGCCGCCGCCAGGCCGTTGGGGCCCGCGCCGATGACGATTGCGTCGTATTGTGTTGGGTTGTTGCGGTATGTCATTGAATATCAATCATCGCCGTTCGATCCGCCTGGCCGGATACGATTATACGCGATCTGGTACATATTTCATAACAATCATAACCATCACGAATCATCGCGCCGCTCCCACTCGGCGTGCGGCCGACCCAGCGTGCGCCACTGGGATGTCAGCGGCATCACGCCCAGTTCGCGCACGAGCCGCCGGGCGGCCAGGCCGAGAACGGCCGTATACGTCGGGTAGGCAATCTCCAGCTCCGCCAACTGCTCGACCCACATGGCTGAAGCCATGCCCGCCGCGACGACATGCACAATCTCCACCGCCTGCTCGCCAACAACATGGGCTCCGAGGAGCCGGTGGGTGTCGCGCGAGACGATCAGCTTGCAGAAGCCTTCGGCGCGCCCATCGATGACCGCCCGGTCGATCTCCGCGTACGCCACGGTCGCCGCCACAACGTCGTGAGCCTCGCGCGCCTGCGCCTCAGTCAATCCGACGCTGCCATACTCGGGGTCGGTGAAGCCGCCGTGTGGCACGAGGGCGTGTGGCAGGCGTTGTCCTGGCCCGAGCACGGCATTTTCGGCCGCGGCGCGCGCCTCGTAGCTCGCGCTCTGCACCAGCATCATGCGGCCGGTGATGTCGCCGGCCGCGAAAATGTGTGGCGTCGAGGTGCGAAAGAAGTCGTCCACCACAATAAAGCTCCGCTCGCTCGCCACGCCCGCGGCCGGCAGATCGAGCGCCTCGACATTGCCGACCCAGCCGACCGCCAGCACCACTGCCGCAACCTCCAACTCCCGATCGGTTTCCCCATCACCATAGCTCAACCGCAGTTGCTCTTCGCCCAGCCGATCGATTCGCGTCACTCCGCTGATTCCCATCAGTACGCCGACTCCGCGCTCTCGCAAGGCCTGGCCGAGTGCCTGGGATACCAGCGTGTCCTCAGTGGGCACGATCCGCGGCGCCATCTCGAGCAAAGTTACCTGTGTGCCGAGTGCGGCGAAGATCGACGCCAGCTGGCAGCCAGTGGCAGCCGCCCCGACGATCGCCACCGAGCGGGGTAGCGCGCGCAGCGCCCAGATATCGCTGTGGGTCAGGGCATGCTCGGCGCCGGGGAACGCCGGCCGGCGGGCGTGCCCGCCGGGGCACAGAATGAATTGTTCGCCCTGCAGCCGCCGGCCATCGGCCAGCACGACCGTGTGCGGATCGACGAAGCGCGCCGGCCCACCGTCTGCAACCACCACGCCCGAATCGCGCAGATGGTGCAGCAGCTGTTTTTTCTCATGGACAGTGTAGATCATCTCCTGGGTATGGATCATCAGTCGTGCGAAATCGACCTGAGGAGGCGCGTCGATCAGCTGGAGGTCGGAGAGTTGCCGCGCGTCGCGGGCCAGGCGGGCGGCCCGCGCCAACACGCGCGTCGGTAGGCAGCCGTCGTTAGTACACGTGCCGCCCAGCGGCCCGCGCTCGACCAGCGCCACCGAAGCGCCCAGTTCGCGCGCCCGCAGCGCCGCCGTCACTCCCGCTGGCCCGCCGCCGATCACGATGACATCATATGCTGCTGTCACAGCGCTCCTCGTTTCAACCACGTGGTCACTTTCAGAAAGCGATTCTAGGCTTAGTCTTCCAAGTAGTCGATCACGCTAATTGTGCCCGTCAGCGTGCGGTGCACCGGGCACTTCTTGGCGATTTCCAGCAGCCGCACGCGCTGTTCGGCGTCGAGCGGGCCGACGAGCGTGATACGCCGCTCGATCACATCGATCTGCACCGGCTTCCGATCGCAATCCTCGCAGTCGCGCGCATAGTCGCGGCGATGGCTCAGCTTCACTGCGACATCCTCGAGCGGCCACAGTTTGCGCCGCGCGTACATCAGCAGCGTCATCGACGTACACGCTCCGAGCGCCGCCAGCAGTAGTTCGTACGGGTCCGGGCCGGTGTCGTCGCCGCCCACCCCGATCGGCTCATCGGCGTAGAGCGTATGCGCACCGACATTGATCTGCTGGCGCAGCTTGCCAACGCTATGGACAGTTACTTCGGCCATTGAGTACCTCTGTTCAAAAAATCTGTTATCGCACAAGGCCCGTTTTCTCTGGAGCGCCGTTGGCCTGCGGCAGCATGATACTTCATTTCTTCGCGTTAGCAATAATGCTTGACGATCTTGAACATACATGCTAAGATGAACTTGTACACTGGTTCATGCATCGCGGAGGCGCTCTGCCGAGAAAGAAGCAGTGAGTATCCGCCTTGTACCGTAAGGCTGAGTTGGTACGACCTTGTATGTTCGAATAAGAGGAGGCAAGCCATGGCAAAAGATCTGAACAAAGTGATGCTCACCGGCCATCTCGGCGCCGACCCCGAGATGCGCTACACTCCGCAGGGCAGCGCGGTCACCACCTTCCGCGTCGCCTCTGGCCGCTCCTGGAAGTCGTCCGATGGCTCCGCGCACGAAGAGACTGAGTGGTTTCGTTGTGTCGCGTGGGACAAGCTTGGCGAGATCTGCAACCAGTATCTCACCAAAGGCACGCGCGTGTATATCGAAGGCCGGCTGCGCACCAACAAGTGGCAAGACAAAGAGACGGGGCAAGATCGCTACAGCACCGAGGTGATTGCGAGCGATATGATTATTCTGTCGAGCCGCCAGGATCGCCCGGCACCCGCCGGCGATTACGAGGCGCCGGCCGATGAGGATGCTGCGGCGCCGCGCCGGCCGGCAACTGCATCCGCCGCGCCGGCCCGCCCTGCCAATGGCAACAGCGCGCCGCGCCCGGCGCCCGCTGCCCGCCCGGCGGCCCGTAACGTCCCGCAGGCGATCGACAACGACGAGGATCTGCCGTTCTAATAAACTGTCTGAACAACCCCTATACCAATCGGGGCCACAACAGCGAGTATCTTCTGATGCTCGCTGTTGTGTTATGCGATACTGGAGCCATCAAGCGCCTTGGTATTCTATAAAAAGGAGCGCTTGGTCAGGCGCCTAGTGTGCCAGCCGATCGCGAAACACTGCGATCTGTGCGCTGTGCTCGCGCTTGTGCCCGTAGTAGCTGTAGACGATAAAGTCATTCAGGGCATACTCCATGCCGTACCAGGGCAGCGTGCCGGCTTGGCGCAGCATCTCGGTGGGGATCTGCTCCACCAATGCCATTACGTGCGCGTGGGCAGTATTGAGCTCGGCCAGTGTTTCAGCGATCGTCGCATCTTTGCGCATAGCGACCTGTGAGTCATTGAACTTGCCGTTTGGATCTTGGAACTGATCCAGATAGGGGGTCGGGCCGCCGCCCAGAAACGAGGTCAGCACCTCAACCAGCATCTGCTCGTACGAAGCCAGGTGCGCGATGATGTCTTTGACTGACCAGACGCCGCACACTCCACCGGTCGCCCACTCCGACTCAGCCAGCCCGTCGATCGTCTGGAGCACCGTGATGTGCCCATACTTTAGAATGTCCTGAGCGTTCATAACGACTCCTCTCAGCGTGCGGTTTGTTCTGTGCTCATAGATGCTACTTCTTCAGCGCAGCCCCGCGAACAGATCGCGCTCGACCCCGCGCCCGCCGTTGACCATGCTAAAGACCCGATAGTAAGTTGGTTGGCGCCAGATCACCTTCTGATACTGCTCGGGTATCTGGTCCAACCGCGAATACGCCGGCAGTTGCGAGGTGTGGCAGAAGACGGCTTGCCAGACGGTATCCTGATGGTCGCTGGTGTCAAGCCAGGTGGTGATTGCCCAGTCCTCATTGATGATCGGGTGGCGCTCCACGCCGTCGACGGGCATGATCAGGTTGCCGAACACAGCGAGGTAAGCATCGGCCAGCGCGCGCGATACTGTCATGTAGTACAGCTTTGCGACCCGGTGTGGCGAAAGATCTTCCACGTTGGAATAATGTGGGTCGGCCGCGGCGACGATCGCGGCAGTGGTGAATTGCGAAATCGCGATATGATCGGGGTGTCCGTAGCCGCCCTCCGGCCCGAATGTGATGACGACGTGTGGCCGCACCCGCCGCAGCTGCGCGACGATCTTGCCGATCGCCTCGGCCGGATCGGCCTGGTCGAGATCGCCGTCGATATAATCCATAAACTCGACATGGCGAATGCCCAGCACTCGCGTCGCCGCATGTAGCTCGGCCTCCCGCGTTGCGCCGAGCGCTGCAGGGCCGGGGTAATCGCGCGCGTCGCCCTGCCACCCGCGCTCGCCGCGCGTCGCCGTCACCAGATAGGTCTCAATTCCTTCGGCGGCGTACTTCGCCAGCGTGCCGCCATTGCCGAGCGACTCATCGTCGGGGTGAGCCAGCACGCACATGAGTCGAAGTTGTTCCGGCATATACCCTCGCTATGGGCTTGGCAAAGAATAACTTCCCGCTTTTAGAGATTGGAGATTAGGCGAACCTCCAATCTCCAATCTTCAACCCTGGATCTCTTCTTTTTTTACCGGGCTTTATGGGTTCAGTTCAACGATATCGCCGCTGTCGATATAGATGACTCGCTCGGCGATATTGGTGGTCCGGTCGGCGATGCGCTCGAGGTTGTGCGCCACAAACAGCAGATCGACCGCGTGCGGAGTGATCGCTGGGTCGCCCTGGATTGCCGCTATTAACTTGGCGCGCACGCGCGAGACGAGCTCATCGACGCTGTCGTCGGCGATGCTCAGCTTGCGTGCGGCCTCGCCGTCTTCGTTCACATATGCGTCAAGCGCGGCGCCAAGCATATTAATTCCCTGCTCGGCGATGGCCGGGATGTCGATCAGCGGCGTCACCAACGGTTGGTCGGCGCCGCGCACTGTCATCTTCGCGATGCCTTTGGCGTAGTCGCCAATGCGCTCGAGCTCGCTCGCAATCTCGATTGCCGCGACGAGCCGGCGCAAATCGCGCGCCATCGGCTGCTGCGTCGCCATGACGGCCACCGCGTGCTGTTCCAGTCGCGATTGGGCCTGGTCGATGCGCGCGTCGTTGGCGATGATCTGCTTGGCGGCATCAACGTCTTGCTGGCGCAGCGCGGCGATCGCCTGGGTGATCGAGACGATCACTAGCTGCCCGAGCGCTCGTAATTCCATATGAATGGTTTCCAACTGCTGCACGTAGTGCTCGCGCGGTCGCATCGTCTTCCTCCTATCGGCGTTGCTGCGATATATCGGTTTTCGTGGGGCTATTGTAGCATGCAAATTGGGATCATATGTTCTTCACAAAGCTCAGGCCGGCAAGCTCCGCGTCGATGGCAGCATAGAAACAAAGCGATCACAAACGCCGCGGGCCGTACATATTCGTACGGCCCGCGGCGTGTTACAAAGCCAGCTAATCGTTAGCGATGTCCGCTGACGGCCTTGGCCCGCTCGACATACTCTTTGGGGTTCTCGTCGAACGCCTGCTTACAGGCGAGCGAGCAAAAATAGTAGGTTTGCCCTTGGAACTCAGATTTCGGCGCGGTCTGCGGATCGACTTCCATGTCACACACAGGGTCACGTTTCATTACTCCTGCCTCCTTTGCTTTAGCCGTTCGATCCCGGTTGTGCATATCGCCTAAGCATACGCGCTTCGGATCGTCGTGGCTTGGTCGCGGGCGCACACGGTATCAATCGGCCTTCGATTCCAGGCGCCTTGAGCGAGGCTGTAGCATAACACGTGCCAAGAGCATGCCGCCGTTTAGTACAACTAATCACAAGTTCGATCCTAGTTCCCATAATTCCTTCATTTCCCTGCAAGGGCCAAAGGGAAATACGGGAACTATGGGAACTTCGAACGGATTTGCGATTGCTTGCACTTAGATGCCGATCACCGCATCGCCATCCTCAGTGTGGTAAGCGTAGGCCATGCGCGGCGTGTTGAAGGCGAAACCGACCCGGCCTTGTCCGTCGAGCAAGATGCAGCCGCCTAGCCCGCCGACCCGCCGCTTCAGCACGTCGATTGCCGCGCGCGCGGCGGCCATCGGATCATAACCACCGCCAATCAGATCGGTTGCGGTCTTTGCCAGCAGCACCTTCATTATCGACTCGCCCCAGCCGGTGGTCGAGCAGCCGCCGGTCTGGTTATCGGCGTAGAGCCCGGCGCCGATCAGCGGTGAGTCGCCGACACGGCCTGGCAGTTTATTGGCGGTGCCGCCGGTCGAGGTGCCGGCCGCCAGGTTGCCGTAGCGATCGAGCGCGACCGCGCCGACCGTGTCGCTCGGGTTTTTGAGGATGGAGGGTGGAGGATGGAAGATAGAAGATGGCGGCAATCCTCTATCCTCTATCTTCCATCCTCCATCTTCCACCCGGCGGGATCCAAAGGCGTCTTGCGTCTGATAATCATCCCGCTGGTGCAGTTGCTCCCAGCGTTTACGCTCCCGCTCGACAATCAACTCGGCTGGGTCGCAGAACGGCACGCCTGCGGTTTCGGCGAAACGCTCGGCTCCCTGGGCGACAAGTAAGATTACCTGGCTTTCCATCACCCGTCGGGCCAGTGTGATCGGATTCTTAACCCGACGCACTGCGGCAACCGCGCCCGAGCGCAGCGTGGCCCCATCCATCATGGCCGCATCTAGCTCGACCTCGCCATCGCGATTGAGCACACTGCCAATGCCGGCGTCGAAGATCGGGGCATCTTCGAGTGCGCACACGGCCACCTCAACCGCGTCGAGGGCATTGCCACCTTGGCGCAGCACTTGCCAGCCGAGCTCGAGCGCGGCGCGGCAGCCGGCCTGGTGCTCGGCGACCTCGTCGTCGGGGATGTCCCACGCGCCGCCGTGGACGATCAAGGAGAGTGGCATACGGGCCTCGCTATGGTGCGGAAAAACGCGATTTTATGTGGCGTGGCAGCATTATAGAATGCGAATCGCTATGTTGCGCGAAGTTAGACGGAAACTTCGCCCCGCGCGTCCGTTCCCTGCTCAACGAGTAGGCGTTTCATTGGTAGCTGCGAGATGGCGCGATGCGTTCTGGGAGGCCCTTTCAGCGCGCTTTGCCTGCTGACGTTCGCGTAAGGAACGGGTTTGTTCTTCCCAAAAACGTTGTTGCTGCTCAAGCGACATTCCTGCAAGCTGTGTTGCTACCGCCAGCGCGCCCTGACGTTTGAGCAACACTGCATCAATTTTCGCTGTCTTCATAGCTAATAACCTCCCTCGGCGAGTAGATCGCAATGCTGCTATATCCTTCTAATGTGTTAACTGCATTGTACAACGGTATCTTCTCAAAATGGACGATATGCTTGAAATTCCAGCTAATGATAAAGTTACATGCAGCTACTGTTGCAAGAGCGACATGGAGCGCATCCGTCGCCCATTTTGTTGAGACGACTCCAGCCCGTAGATATGCCTGTTGCAGGCGAAGCACCGGCTCCGAAACGGCAATGATTTCGGCATCGGCGAGCATGCGATCGAAAAGATCGCGTATCTCCTCCGGCGCTGTCGTCAGTTCAGCCTGGACGAGCGCCGATGTAACGAGCACGAAGCGTTCGCCAACCTGATCAAAGAATGTTTGACTGGCTGTAGCAAACTCCGCGTCGAACACGCCGCCGAATACAGAAGTGTCCGCGTAGACGCGATAAACATTCATGGCGCACCTCCGCCCTGCGCATTCTCTTCGATCATCCTGATCTCATCCGGTCGTAGCCCGTACAGCCCATACACGCGCTCGTCGATCTCGCGCTCCTGCGCCGCCACGTCCGCCGCCGGGTTCGCTGCCTTCGCCGTCAGGATCTGCGTCACCAGCGCCTCGATTGCGCTCGACGATGAGGCGGCGGGGATGGGGATTTGACGCATATAGTCACTGAATGCACGAAGGTAGCCACCACGGATGCGATTCGATATGAGTGAATAGAACCATTCAATTGTTTGAGAGTTCAGTAGACCGGCGAGCCATTTCTCAGGGGTTGGAATGAAGTAGAGGGTGTTACCTAGGAACATTCCATTAGTATCATGAGCAAAGCTCTGATGTTCATATATGTCAGGATATATAATTTTCGGCTGCGCGAATTCCTGCCAATAATCCGCAGCATAACGGCTCATGGCATACCAAGGTACGCGCCCTTCCCGTGTCTCTGGCCGTGCTCGAAGCTCGTTCTCAAAACTCCGGAGGTGTCGTTTAATGGCAGGGTATTTATCAATTGGAGTATGCCAACCAATATAGCATAAATAGAGTTCAGCGAACGTCACCTTCCAACGCTTCACATCGCGTCCCCGCAGGAACGGCTTGAGCAGCTCGGCGCTGCTGGCGTGCTCGGTAATCAGCGCATCGCGGGTGGCACGGTCGACCACGAACGCCTCGTTCAAACCAGTTTTGATGCCGTAATAGAAGCGCCCGCCGACATACTCACCCAACGGTTTGCCGCCACGTCGCAGCTTATCGAGCAGCCGTTGGGTCGCCGCGCCTTCCAGCCGCCAGCCGTCCGGCGTCAGCGCCTTCTGCAAGATCAGCGGTGCGGCGGGAGTGCGCTCGCTGGCAGCGCGGCGCGCGTCGGCCAGCACCTGCGGGAAATCGGCCAGGCGGGCAACCGGGTTCCAGTTCAGCGCCAGCAGGGCATGGCCCTCACCCCCTGCCCCCTCTCCCAGCTGCGAGAGAGGGGGTGCGCCGCGCTGCGCCACGATGATGCTGGGGTAGGCGATCGCGGTGAAGACCGGCGCATCGCCAAAATTAATAATCTGCGCAATCGTCATCTGTGTGGCCAGCAGATCGCGCAGCTTCTGGCCGTAGCCGGCGCGGAAAAACTTGTTCGACGAGATAAACGTCAGCACGCCACCTTCGCGCAGCAGCCGGGCCGCGCGGGCATAGAAATACACATACAGGTCGGCGATGCCGGTATAGACTTCCTGGTACTGCGCCTGGAGCCAGGGCTTTTGATCCTTGATCTGCTCTTGGCGCACATACGGCGGGTTGGCGATCACGATGTCGAACCCAGTCGTCAGGCCAAACATCCACTCCGGGTCGAAGAACGATGCCGACGCATTCTGGCTGTACGGGTTCCAGGTTGATAACATATGTGCATTCGTATCGCTCCAGCCATCGCTGCGCAGAAGCGCGCCCAGCTGTTCGCGCAGTTCGGCATCGCGCTGGCGGTAGCGCTGTTTCGTAGCCGGCGTGCGGGCGCTGAAGTGGCGCGATCGTACGTCCGCCAGTTCGCGCTCCAAACGGCTAATTCCAGGGTCGAGCAGCTTAAGCTGGCCAGTGGCCGAGGCATCGCGGCGGATATCTACCAGCGCATTCGCGGCCACAAAGCGCGTCTCGAGGTTCGGCAGCGGGCGCACGCCGCGGTTATCGGCACGATCGTCCACCCGCTGATCCACGAGCAGTGAGATGAAGCAGCGCAGCTTGGCGATCTGCACCGCCACCGGCTGAATATCCACGCCATAGATGCAGTTCTCGATCAGAAACAGCTTGCGGCCATAATCCAGCTCGTTGCGCTCGAACGCCTCATCAATCGCTTGCAGCGCGGCTTCGCGAGCTTCCACATCGGGAATCTTCTCGGCGCGCTCGGTCTGCCGCTCCTTCCAGCGCAGATTGCCGTGGTCGAGCTTGCTCAACACATACACCAGCTTCTGGAGCATACCCATGGGAAATGCGCCCGAACCGCAGGCCGGATCAATGATTTTGCTGTCGTCGATCTTCGCAATTAGCACGCTGATCTCGGTCGGGCTGAACAGTGTGGCGGCCTCAACATCGTTGTAGGTCAGCAGCGCCCGCAGATCGCGGTTCAGGCGATCTAGATCGGGGTTGACGCCGCTTACCAGCTTCGCGGCAGCCTGGAGCTCATCGCGAAATACCAGCAGCAGCGACTCATCGACCATGTATTCCACCACGTTGCGGGGTGTGTAGAATGAGCCAGTTTCTTTGCGCGCGGTCGTCTCGGTTTCAGGGTTGTAGGCCGCCAGCAAATTCTCGAACACCTGGCCGAGCAGCTCTGGGTCAAGCGCCACCTCTTCCTCAACCGGCGTGTTTTCGGCCACCGTGAACTTATAGCTGTTGAGAATGTCGATCAGGCCACGGACGCGAAACGTGCGCCCGCGTGAGCCATACACACGATTGAGATCGACGGCGCCGGCAGGCCCGCCGAAGAACAGCCTGTTTGGTACATGCAGCGGGTTATCGGCGTGATCAGAAAAGCCCTCAACCAGCGTTTCGGGCGTGCGGGCCGTGTCAGGGTCAAGGCATTCGAACAAACCGCCATTGAGAAACGGTATCGTGCCAAATAGATCGAGCGCCTGCTGTGGATCGCGGAACATGGCCTGATAGCGATAGACACTCGGAATCCCGTGGTGGCTATCGCGTCCGCCGGAGCTATTCACGCCCCGAAAGCGGCGCGGCACACGCGGGTTATGCATCTCGGTGTTGAGCGTCGCGAAGAACAGGTTTTGCAGAATGGCCTTGTAATATGTGCTTTCGTCCGGCTCCAGGCTATGCAGCAGCTTTTCCACCTCAGTGCGGCGGAACAGCGTCTCGGGTACCAGATTCTTTTCCTTGAGGAACCAGACAAAAATCAGCCGTGTCAGCAGGCGAATCACACTCAGCGCCTGGCGCAGATCTTCGCGCGGGTGCGCACCGGCCGGGAAGCGCGCCTGCGACACCGCCCAAAAATACCAGTCGGCAATTTCTTTGTAGAAGCGGCGATTCAGCTCGCTAATATCGAGCGTGCGCGCCCATGCCCGCTGGAGATCATCGAAGCCGGCAATGGCGAAGTTTGTGCGCAATATTGGCAGCGCCAGCTCCTCCAGAATAGCGATATGGGCGCGATGTGGGCTGCCGAGCCGCACCGCATGGATGAGCGAAACCTTTTCCAGCACATCACGGCTGCTATCCTGGCGGTTGGGCCGATGCGTAACGATTGCCAGCGTCAGGCGCGGGGCAGTCACAAGCCCAGCGGCTGCGGCTTGCGGAAAGCGGAACAGCACGCTGACCGGCATGGAAAACAGGCGGTTCAGCTCGCGGGTGATCGTCGCCAGATCGGTGCGGGTGTATTCAGCGCCAGTCGGCTTGGGGCGCATATCAATCGCAAAGAACAGAAACGAGCTATACAGCTGCGGCGCGAAGCGTGTATCGCCAAAGTCCATCATCGCCTGTTCAGTGTTGCGCAGCTCATCCGCGCTGATCTGAAAGATCATCTCGACCGATTGCCACTGTGCAAGCGCTGCACGATTCGCCAAGCGACCATCGCGATCAAAGGCATTGGCAAATGTCGTAGGAGTCGTGTCGTCCAGATCAATGCGCCGATCGCTACGGTAGCCGAGCGCATTGAAAAGCCGCGTCGCGCCTTCAAGCAGCGGCTGGCGCGATAGCGCGGTCAAGGCGTCCTGAATAGCGGTGCGGAGGCGGGTGTCGGCCATAGCTGTATATTGTTATCGATCGCGGAGGGCTAGAATATCCAGTTCTCCAAGCGCAGCCCAGGAACCGCTTGAAAGTCGCCATCGGTCGTGAGCAGTGTCAGGTCATAGCGTAGCGCCGTCACGGCGATCAGGGCGTCAACGGTCGCAAGCTGGCGGCCGCGTCGACGCAGCAGTATTTGAAGATCGGCTGCTCGGGCCGCATCGGCCGCATCTGGGACATAGCATAACAGTTGCGGCTGAAGCTGTTCCCAGATAGCACGGTTCTGTATCGCACGGGGCACGATACCAATGCCATACAAAGTTTCAGTGAGAACCGGCACACAGCTAGCGAAGACATCGCCTGCGGCAAGTGCAGCCAGCACACGCTGCCGTAGTGGGTGATGCAAGGTCACCAATGGGGAAGCGTGGTTTGTATCGAGCAGATAGTCTGCCACCTGCTACCCTCTGCCTTCTGCAATATCGTCTGCCCGATTGATTGCACGTAGCTCTTCCTCTGCCGCCCGCAGTGCCGCGCTCTGGGCCTCGACATCGACATCGTCTTCCATCGCTTCAAGCGCCTGTAGCACCTCGGCTAGATTGCCCTGTGCAGGGATGATGCTTAGCGGATTGGGCGGCATTGCCTTGATTCGCGCGACGAGTGCTTCAAGGCTCTCCTCTTCGTCGTTCGTCTCATCGCTGAGCGCCGCCTCGACATACTCAATCACGAGCGCTTCAACCGAACGATGCCGCACAGTGGCCTGCTGCTGGAGCTGTTCGGCCAGGCGATCAGGCAATGTAATTGTCGTGGTCATCGTTCCCTCCCATCCATCATAGCCTGAGGACTTCGCGTAAATCCTAACCATGATAACAGGTCAGCTAGCGAATTACCAGCCACGTCACCATCTCGAAATCCTCCATCCCCTGTACGCTCTGGCTCTCAAGCATCAGCAGCGCGTCGCGCCCCGACTGCAGGCGGTCGATCGAACGACCTCGAAAGCGGCGCTCGATATCGCGCGCTGCTGCACCAAGTAGATCGCTATAGCGCTGCATATCAGCGCCGTCGTGCGTTTCTTGATCGAACACCGCGCAGAGCGACGCGTCGGCAGTAGAACGACCCAAGCACAGATCGCGGTAAATCTCTAGAATCTGCTTGGGCTGCGCAAAGCCTAAGCGCACCGTGCCATCGTCGCGCACATACACCAGGTAGAACGGGTGCATTGGGTTGATCGTCTGGCTTTCGGGCGCGGCGCTGGTGCGGCGCAGGCAAAAAATCACTCCCGGCTTGGTTATATCATACGCCGACCAACCGTGCGATGCCACGGCGTACAAGCCGATTGGCTCCTTCGCAAGTTTCTCACGGCTTTGCTCGATATACTTCGCCAGGTCGAGCCGAAAGTCATCAAGTGAGAATTCAGTCAGCGCAACACTCTCGCTGAAGTCTTCCAAGTCGAGCACTTCATCTCTCAGGCGCAGCAGTTGCCGATCGCGGTAGCGCAGATCGTCGGCAATCAGTTCTTCCAATCCCTCAGCCGTTAGCAGATTATCGTCGCCAGTAGCCGTCAGATCGACCAGTGCCATACGTGCCTCGACCCGGCTCTTCAGATTAATATACTTATTAAGATCCTGCGTTGGCCAGAAATTGACTAGCTGCACGGTGTGATTCACGCTGCCGATCCGATCGATCCGGCCAAAGCGTTGAATGATTCGCACTGGGTTCCAATGAATATCGTAATTGA
>WNFZ01003997.1_pt1 | contig 13767 bp, 11 predicted proteins | sample 5400081 | NCBI WGS metagenome assembly WNFZ01 (sample SAMN13153365, study PRJNA577476) | soil metagenome | isolation source: 80 cm soil or saprolite under grassland replicate 1 | place: USA:California | collected 2016-06-15
TTCACAGCAGCGCCCTTGAGATTCAGGCCCGCGAAAACCCCGTGGGACTTGGAGTAACTAAGAATCTCAGCTTTGCGCCAATCAGTGTCACCACTCTTCTGACCTACCGGACCAGGGCTTCCAGCGACATCCGCGCCAATCTTGAATTTGCTCGAAAGCAGGCGCTTGAAGGCATTCTCATCCATGACCACAATAACGACGTCAACGGCCTGACCGCCGATCTGAAGTCCGATACTGCCACCGCTGACACTGATCGGGCCAGGTGCACTCCAGCCGTTTGCAATACGGCAGGTCGCAACCCCTTTGCCATGACGACCACCTACTCCCAAGGCGACCTTAACCAAGGACGGAACCACAGCAATGCATTTGGCCTCAGCGAGAACCTGGCTTGGAATTGTCATGTCCGGCGACGACATGATCTGGTCAAGCACGTTCGCCGATGCTTCCAGTCGCTTTCCAATTTCAGTTGCGTCCACTTTCTCGGCGAAGCTGAAACTCGCAAGCGCCAAGATAGCAATCTGGACGATGACGAAAAACGTCACAAGCGAGTTGAGAGTTGGTTTCATCGGAATCCCCCGAGAATGTGTGATGTAGCCGTCTGATACGAAGTTGCATTCCGCGTGCAGATCGCCTGAAGCAGCGCAGGATCCGAGGCTGCCCGCGCAAGTCGAATCTTTCGAACTTTCATGATCGTGGGGGAAACTCCTTCTGCGCCTCGTCAGGTAAAAGCCTACACACACACATGTGTATGGATTTTCGCTTGCGCCAGCAGTAAACGTTGAAATGGAGTGATCTTCGCAGGTTGCTATCCATCTCTGGGCTGGCAAGGAAGGTTTCCCATAGGCCCCCCTTTCGCCAGATGACCCAGCAATCCAAGCCGTTTGGCGGATCGGCGATTTCTCAAAGCCCCAAACGCAGATTTCACGCCGCAAAATCTATCTTTGTGATCGGTGGAGGTTCGTGCTTCTCTGCAATCCTGCCGCCGCTACTACTCTTGGCCAGTTCGGAGTTAAGTTCGGCTCCGACCAAAATTGCAAAGCCCGTCCAATACAGCCACACCATGAGCGCAATCCCCGCGCCCAGTGTTCCATACGTCTTGTTGAAGTTCGCAAAGTGGCGAAAATAGAAGCCGAGCAGATACGAGAGGGCAATCCAGCAGCCCACGGCGAGGATGGCGCCAGGTAGGGTGGCCAGAAAACGCTGCTTGACATTCGGAGCCAGGTAGTAAAGAGCTTCCACAGCTAGAACGGTGAAGGCAATCGCAATAGACCAATGAAGGAATGGCCACAGCAAGACAAACAAATTGGAGAGATGAACGCGACTTGCGAGCCACTCTCCGAATCTCGGGCCGACGATCATGACGGCTAGCGTCAGCAGAAACAGACCTCCTATTGCTAAGGCGAGTCCCACCGCCAGTGGGCGTGTCTTCCAGAATGGGCGATCATCCTGCACGTCATAGGCAACGTTCAATGCTTCAATCGCTGCCGAAAATCCGCCCGACGCTGCCCACAGGGCGCCAAGGATGCCAAAAGAAAGGAACGCTCCCCGGTTCGGTGTAACGACGTCAGCCAGAATCCTGCGGACCAAGCCCATGCTATCGGGTGGTATGAATCGCCCCATAAGGCCCAAGGCCTGTCCAAATAGATCAGGCACTGGCAAGTACGCCACAACCGCAGACAAGAAGATCAGGGCTGGAAACAACGACAAAACAAAATAGTAGGAGAGTGCCGCTGCCATTTGCGTGGTATGGTTTCGGACTACATCTCCATACGTTCGCGCCAGTGCGTTCTTGATCCCCTCCGGTTGCACGACCAGTTAGATGCGGGTTCTCGTTTCTGGGAGAAGAGTGAAATTTTTTGCGAGTTACACCATGCTGACTAGAACAGAGGCAGTGAGACGATCAGAACCAGGCGAGAAGAGGCGCTGCACAAATCACCCTTTCGCAACTGAAGTTTATGCCTTGTTGCTCGACTTTCGCGTGAGGATGCCGCCGTCATTATGTACAGTGGGTTCGGAGATAAATTCGTGGAGCAGCAAGCCAGATTCATTGGAATATCAGCACTAATTTCGAAATCAGAACCTCCTGGCAGCCTAGTGAACAAGGCTCGAACCCTACTCGCTTCGAAAGCCGCAGTGTAAGACGCAGCCTGAGCAATCTATTTTCTAGCAGGCTCCTGAAAAAACGACTAGACACGGGCATGGCCTCGTCCCAAATGGGATCATCCATATTCAAGCCCACGAACCAGCGGAACAGCAGATTGTAGTCGAGTTGTTCCATCAGCATTCGCTCGCTGCGCACCGAGTACAACGCTTTGCAGAAGGAGCGCTCGAAAACAACTTTGCGCACGTTTCGTAGCGAGGTAACCACTTCCCCTAATTTGACGGCGCCTTCACTCCGCACGACCTCAATTCAAGTTGTCCAATCCCACCAGATCTGTGCGTGACAGGCTTGAACGCGCCTGCCCGATGCCAGAAGAATTCATTGCTCAAGGAAACGGGTAATTTCTTTATGCAGAGCTTAATAGATTGGCGTGTGCAACTCTTTTCTTATCAGCGAAGCCTACAGTGAACGCCGTACCTAGCCGAATTTTCCAACTCTGGAGATACGCGATTTTCTGGATTGCATTGTCAAAGCGTGCGCAGTAGTCGTAATGAGGTAAACACAAAACAGCGCCACTGGAATAGGAAAGCACTCAGGCCGAAGATTATTTTGGAGTGCTCCCATGAGTTGGAAACCAGTAATCCTCTGTGTCGATGACACGCCGAGCGTGCTAGAAGGCCAGAAAATGCTGCTTGAACAAAACGGATATCGCGTCCTAACCGCGACCAATGGCAAGGATGCGGTGCAAGCTTTCATGTCGCATTCTGTGGACTTGGTTCTCCTGGACTACCACATGCCAGAAATGAACGGTGGTATGGCCGCGGTACGCATGAAGGGCTCTAAACCGGACGTTCCCGTCGCGATCTTATCTGGCGATGAGGGCCTACCACTGCGTGACCTTGAAGCAGTCGATTGCTTCATGTCCAAGTCCGAGCCCATCGTTAGCTTCTTGGAAAAAGTCGATTATTTGCTGAGCCTACGCTTCCTGTTCCGACCCTTCGGCGCGTTGAAGGTTCGAGTCGGAGATTGCGTGAACACGCATGAAGGTGGAGCAGACTTGCGCAGATCGAATGGGCAGTCTCTATGAAAAATGAGGGCATCCAAAAACGCTGTGAATTCGGAAGACATGGCCCCTGAAGCAAAGCAGGTCTGCGCCGTTCGACAGGCCACCATTTATGCGCTGCTGGATCATTTCGATTCTGGTGGTTTTGGCGGGGTCTTCGTATATCCGGGGTCAGCAAGCCAGCAATAGCAACAAAGTTTCCTACGAAGGCCAGCAGGTCGCGGCAGTAGACCTCGTTGCCGATCCGAAGGTTTCAGTGGAGTCCTTGCGGCCGCTGGTGCAACAGAAAACTGGTGAACCGTACTCCGGTTCAAAAGTCGACGGCACCATTTCCGCGCTGCGAGGAACCGGTCGCTTCAGCAAGGTAGAAGTCGAAGTCAAGCCAGACCCCGGCGGCCTGCACCTGACCTTCACACTAGAGCCCGCGCTTTACTTCGGAGTCTTCGACTTTCCGGGCGCAACCAAGGGGTTTTCTTTTACGCGGCTTTTGCAGGTCATCGACATTCCCAATCAAACACCTTACAAACAAGATACCGTCTCGAAAGCTGCTGGAAATCTCATCAATTTCTTCGTCTCCGTGGGCTACTTCCGAGCTCAGGTCCAACCAGAGCCGCAGTTCGATGAAACCCACATGCTCGCCAATGTGGTATTCCACATAAGTTTGGGGAAACGCGCAAAGATCGGAAATGTGGAAGTCCGGGGACCGGAACCTGCGGAGGCGAATCGCCTGCTGCACGCTACGCGCTCACTTCGGGCTAGGGTCAGAGGAGCTTCTCTTAAACCTGGCAAGTCATACACTCCGAAGCGGATCGATTCTGCCATCGCACTCATGAAGCGAGATCTAGCCAACCAGCACCACCTCGCCAGCAAAGTGCGCATCGATCAGCCACAATATCACCAGGACAGCAATCACGCCGACATCGTCATTGACGCCCGCCCTGGTCCCATCGTGAAGGTGCGGGTCATGGGAGCGAAACTCTCATGGCTTCCGTTCCTCCGTGGAAGGCAGATGAAAAAGCTCATCCCCATATTTTCAGAAGGTACGGTTGACCCCGATCTAGTCGAAGAGGGCCGGCGAAATCTGATCGATTTTTTCCAGAGCAAGGGATACTTCGATGTGAAAGTAACCACGAATTTCCAAAATCAGAATTCCAATGTTGACCTCGTCTACGACGTGAAGCGAGGCTCGCGCCACAAGGTTGAGACCGTCGCATTCCGCGGCAATCAGCATATCGACAAGGGCGACCTCATTCAGCAGGTCGCGGTGAAGCCCCACCGGTTACTCCTTTCGCGAGGGAAGTTTAGCGACAAGTTGCTCCGCCAAAGCGTGACCGGCGTTACCGCGTTTTACAAGAATCGCGGGTTCGAAGACGTCAAAGTCGACACCGACGTTGTTGATCGTGAGCAGAAGGTTTACATCACGTTTCAAATCACTGAAGGTCCGCAAACGCTGGTCGACAACCTCACGATCGAGGGGAATTCCCACGTTTCGGGACTGGAGCTGGCGCCGAAAACAGGTTTCCAGCTTAGGCCAGGTCAGCCGTTCTCCCCCAAGAGTCTCGCTGACGATCGCAGCCATATCATGGCCATCTATTTGGACCGGGGCTTTCTCAACTCGGAATTTGATTCCAAGGTGACACCGTTACCGAACGATCCACACAGAGTGAATGTCACATACAAGATCACTGAAAGACAGCAGGTGCACGTGGACGAGGTGCTTCTGCTCGGCAACAAACATACGAGGCCCTCGCTAATGAGGAAAACCGCGAAGATCACTCCTGAAGCACCATTGAGCGCAGGTGAGCTGCTAACTGACGAGAGCAAGTTACTGGACGTCGGAGTATTTGATTGGGCGAGCGTCGAGCCGCGGCGCCCAATTACGGATCAAGAGAACGAGGACGTGATGGTCAAGGTACACGAAGCCGGCAACAAAGAAATTACCTACGGCTTCGGGCTTGAAATTGCTCGACGTGGGGGCAACCTGCCTTCGGGCACCATTGCCCTGCCAGGGCTGCCACCCGTTACCGGCGGAGCACCGAATTTCACGGCGGCCGAAAAGACATTCGTCAGTCCTCGGGGTTCTATCGGATTCACTCGTTACAATATTCGCGGCCTCGCCGAAACGGCATCAATTTCTTTGCTCGTAGCGCGACTTGATCAACGCGCCCTCGCAACCTACGCCCAGCCGCAATTCAGAGGCTCAAGCTGGAGTTCGCTCTATAGTGCGTCAATCGAGCGAACGACTGAAAACCCTACATTTGAGGCTCGTCTCGCGGAAGGCTCGTGGCAGTTGGAGAAGCCCCTGAACAAGGACAAAACGCGAAGAATCCAACTGCGTTATCGTTTCCGTCGCACGGTTCTCTCCAATTTGTTGATTCCTGGGCTGGTGTTACCCCAAGACCAGCGGCTCAGGCTTTCGACGCTTTCTGCGACGTGGATTCATGATACCCGTGACAAGCCTCTCGATGCGAGCCGCGGCTTTTACGAGACGCTCGACTTGGGAATCACCCCAAAGGCCCTGGGGTCGAATGCTAACTTTGCGCGTTTCTTGGGCCAGGGTTCCTACTACAAACCGTTTGGCAAGACCGTCTGGGCAAACAGGATCACACTAGGGCTGGCCAAGTCTTTTGCCAGCGGCGATGTGCCCACTAGTGAGCGTTTCTTCTCCGGAGGCGAGACCACACTTCGCGGCTTTCCCATCAACGGGGCCGGGCCGCAGCGTACCGTGCCCGCATGTAGCAACCCGGCTGTGCCCTCCACGTGCGTAAATCTGGAGGTGCCAGTTGGCGGTGATCAGTTGTTTATGTTCAATTCAGAATTCCGTTTTCCTTTGGGTATCAAGGAAGGATTGGGCGCAGCGGTTTTCTATGACGGTGGGAACGTGTACGGACCGATTGGCGTTAGCCAATTCGTTCGAGATTACACAAATACGGTGGGCGTCGGGCTAAGGTACTCCACTCCCGTAGGCCCGGTCCGTTTTGATATTGGACGAAACCTGAACCCTGTAAACGGAGTGAAAGCTACGCAGTTTTACATCACTCTGGGACAGGCATTTTGAAGCTCCACAATAGGTGCTGTTATGGCGTGGAAAAGAAAACTCGGTTGGATAGGAATTGGTCTTGTGGCGATTATTTTGATCCTCGGCATCGCGGGATACGTCGTTCTCCGCAGCCAGGGATTCCATAGCTATGTTCTCGCTAAGATTCAGCAACAGGCAAGTGAGGCTACGGGAGGACAGGTACGGATCCAAAATTTCGCACTCCATCTCTCAACGCTCGGCGCCGACGCTTACGGAATCAGCATTCGTGGCGGCGAGCCGACGTCCGCCATGCCGCTGGTCCAGGCAGACCAGCTCATGATTCGTCTAAAGATTGTTTCCTTGCTACATAAGAAAATCGATCTGAACGAGATCGTTCTGCGCCACCCCGTGGTTAACCTCCTGGTAAGAAAGGATGGGACCACAAACCTTCCCACACCGCCGAAATCGAACAGCAATGCTTCGACGAATCCATTTGATCTCGGCATCCAGCACGTTCTCCTGGAACGAGGCGAGATCTACTACAACGATGTCAAAACACCGTTGGATGCCGAGCTGCACGATCTACAGCTGGAGATTAAATCCGAGTTCGTTGGAAGAGGCTACGATGGGAACGTTTCCTACCGAAACGGCCGGCTTCAGTATGGAGACATGAAGCCTCTTCCGCATGACTTGACCGCAAGCTTCAACGCGACTCCTTCCCAGTTCACCTTGAAGCCGCTTGTCCTCGCAGTTGCTTCTTCCACTATCCAGTTGGAAGGCAGCGTAAAGGACTACGCTCATCCGTCTGCCAGCGGGGCCTACAAGATCACGATCCACCCGCAGGACTTTCGTCCTGTTCTCAAGAATCCTTCTGTCCCGACGGGAGAAGTTACACTGGCGGGTTCATTACGCTATCAGTACGAGGCTAGCGCGCCCATGCTACGTGCAGTGGTTCTCGATGGACGCCTGACCAGCCGCGAATTAACCATCAACTCACCAGATCTTCGCACCGTGATCCGCAATATCGGCGGTGAGTTCAAGCTTGCTAACGGAAACCTCGATGCCCATGGATTTGAAGCAGACCTACTGGGCGGACGCGTGACTGCCACTGCGGCCATGCGACATCTGGACACGAACCCGGTATCTAAGCTGCATGCGTCAGTGCAAACGATATCACTAGCCGCGGCAAAAACAGCATTACGAGCAGCGAACCTCAACCAGATTCCGATCGATGGACACATTGACGGAGTCGCCGACGCGGCATGGGCGGGCAGTGTGAAGAACATTAAGGCTCGTTCTGATGTTGGCCTGAAGGCCGCTCTCACCAGTGCTTCCGCCGGCTCGGCAGCCATTCCCCTCGATGGCGCAATTCACTTGAGCTATGACGGCAGCTCTAGCGTGGCGACTCTGACCAACACATTTGTGCGTACACCACAGACGCGCGTGGATATTAATGGCACTGCCGGTCAGAGACTCGACCTCAGGGTGCAAGCACACGCGGGCGATCTTAGAGAAGTGGATTCTCTCGCCGCTGCCTTCCAGAACGCCGGAACGCACACATCGGCGAACACTGCGTCTCCAAGCTCCCTGAATCTTGCGGGCGCTGCCGACGTGCAAGTACTCATCGAAGGCAGCATGGATGATCCTCGTATTCGAGGACAACTAAACGGCCGAAGTCTCCAGCTGGAGAACACTGAATGGCGCAGCTTGGAGCTGGGACTACAAGCCAGCAAGGCAGAGGTCACGATCCAGAATGGCTCGCTGGTGAACGCCCGGCAGGGGTATATCAATTTCTCTTTCAGTTCTGCACTCTCGGACTGGCATTACTTACCCTCGAGTCCGGTTAACGTACAGCTGATGTCTCGCGGTCTCGCGATCCGACAATTGCTGCAAGTCGCGAAGCTTGACTATCCAGTTTCGGGCAATCTGTCCGTCGATGTATCAATGCGTGGATCTCAACTGGCCCCTATGGGAAACGGCTCGGTGCGCCTCGCCCAAGCCAACGTGTATGGGCAGCGGTTGCAGCAATTCTCGCTTGAATTCCAAGGAAACGGAAATGCGCTGACGACTGCGCTTAATGTGAGCACGCCAGCGGGCTCTGCCAAGGCCAATCTCGTCTTGTACCCGAAAAACAAAGGTTATGAGCTTCAGCTTGACGCCCCTGGAGTTAAGCTGGCGCAACTTCAACCTGTACAGGAGAGGAACCTGGGAATACAAGGCGTTCTCACCGCCACGGCACGTGGACACGGCACGTTCGATGATCCGCAGTTAACCGCCACAGTCCAGATTCCGCAGCTTCAAATACGCCAAGCGAGCATTTCTGGGATCAAAGCAGACCTCAACGTGGCAAACCAAAAGGTGCAACTGGCTCTCGATTCTGAGGTAGCGCAGAGTTTCGTTCAAGCGCGTGGAACGATGGATCTCAGTGGCGAGCATTACATGCATGCGACCCTCGATACCACAGGAATGCCGATCGAGGGCTTGCTTGCACTGTATGCCCCGGCGAAAACCAACGGACCGCGCGGCATTCTCGAAATGCATGCCTCTGCAGAAGGCCCGCTCAACAACAAGACCCGCATGCAGGCGCAAGTAATCATTCCAACTCTCAAGGCCGAATATCAAGGTTTGCAGATCGGGAATACCCGTCCTATTCGCGTCCATTACGCAAAGTCGATTGTTGCGCTGGACCCGACGGAGATTGCCGGGACTGACACTAGCTTGCGACTGCAAGGCCAGATTCCACTCGAAGGCAATGCGCCCGTAACCCTCTCTGCGGTGGGTGCGGTTGACATGCAACTCCTCCGTTTCGTCCAGCCCGATGTTCAGAGTTCAGGGAAACTTTTGTTCGATGTCCGTGGAAGTGGGGCAACCGCTAGTCCCGCCCTCCAAGGCCAACTCCGGCTACAGAACATCTCAATGATGGCCCCTGACGCACCATTGGGACTTCAAAACTTAAACGGAGTCCTCGACATCAGCAACAACCAAGTGAATATCACTCAACTTGTCGGCGAAGCAGGAGGTGGGCAGATTTCCGGCCGAGGAGTGATCGGGTATCGCCCGCAGCTACAAATGAACGTCGCTCTTCAAGCCAAGAATGTTCGCATACGATACCAGGATGCGATACGGACCGTTCTTGGGGGAGACCTGAACTTTGTGGGCACCAGCGAGGCGGCCACTCTCAATGGCCGAGTACTCATCGACAGCTTGAGTTTCACTCAGAATTTCGATCTGGCGAGCTTGGCCGGCCAGGTCCAGTCCGGCGCGGAATCCGCCCCCAGCCAGGGCATGGCCGACAAGATCAAGCTGGATATTGCTGTGCAGACTGCTCGAGACCTGAACCTCGCGAGCAGTGAAGTAAGCCTGCAAGGACAAGCGAACCTGCGGGTCGTCGGTACCGCTGCAGACCCCGTGATCGTGGGGAGAACGGAGTTTACTGCCGGCGATATATTCCTGATGAACAAGCGCTATCAAATTGAGCGCGGCATCATTGCGTTCTCGAATCCAAACCGCACGGAACCGGTGCTCAATATTCTGCTGACGACGACGATCAACCAATACAACTTGAGCTTGACCTTTCTCGGACCGCTCGACAAGATGCAAACCAGTTATGTGTCCGACCCGCCGTTGCCGACTGCCGACATAATCAACCTGATCGCCCGAGGGCAAACTACACAACAGGCCGCGGCCTCGCCCTCCAACCTAGGGGCGAGTTCGCTTCTGGCGCAAGGGGCTGCGAGTCAGGTGAGCAGCGGAGTGCAAAAGCTTGCTGGTCTCTCCAGTCTGTCCATCGATCCAACCTTGGGCGGGAACAACTCGAACCCTGGCGCACGCATTGCGATGCAAAAACGTGTGACCAACAACTTCTTGTTCACTTTCGCCACCGACGTGACTTCCACGCAACGGGAGATCATCCAAGGCGAATACAAATTCAATAAGCGTTGGTCCGCCAGCGTGACTCGAGATGAAAATGGAGGCTTTGCAGTGGACGGGAAATATCACAAAAGGTATTAGCGGCACAGCTGTATTGCGCTTCCCGGAAACATTCCTTGCGATCGTTTCCAGTCTGCTGGCGTAATCGCCATAAAAAGCGCTACATAGTGGCATCGTCGCACTTCGAAAGAGCAGAGCGAACGGCAGCGATACTTTCTTCGAACGCCTTTAGAATTTCTTCGCGGCTTGCTGGCTGCGGAATGCTTGCGAAGTCGGGGGCTTGGGCCGGATTGTTTTGCACGAAGCGCACGACTGCTCCAGGCACAAGGGCAAGCTGTCCTGCAGACCTGGATTTTTCATGAGGCTTCCAGCTCAGCCTATCTTCCGGCAAACGCTCCAGAAACTTGCGGGTGATTGGGGCTTGTACTTCGAACTCTGACAGTAGTGATTGTGCGATAGGCATGGCAATGACTCTTCCCTTCGTGACCGCTAAGAATTCCCTTTAGGATGCGTGCAGACTACCCCCTGCGCGAGGAACTTCTTATTCGATGGCGGACTTGCCAGACGGGATTCGGCGCATTTGCGAACGCACTGTTCGGCACAGACGATTTGCTCGCGCATAGTCGGCAACCCTTAGCGTGGGATTACTTCCTGCTTGCCCGTCACTCGGGACTAGTATGCCCCGCGAATGCTTGTTTGATTAAGAAAAACTTTAGGTTCCACTTCTGTGGGTCGTTTGTTCACTACCAACGCCCCTGAGCAAATCCGTTCGGTGGACAAGTCACTTCTGCGAATATACATACAGCGCCGAGAGGTTACGTCCCAAGCTGTAGGCGTAAGCATTGCCGGATGGGGTCACATAGAAGCGCGACACGGAACGAACACCGGCGGGGTCGGCTGGCCTTATCTGCTTCCACACATCGCGCCGTCCGGTGATCACGTCAACCCGGAAAATGGTGGCCCCTTCATCAGTTTCATGCGCTATGAAAATATGCCGGCCGTCTTGAGCCCATTCTATAGGCGCATCACCTTCCAGCAGCGGGGCTGGGCGGACGTGATTACGCTCGCCCCAGACCAGAACGCCCAGCAGCGTAGGCGAGTGCGAACCGCAACTCCACGGGCTTCGTGATCCGTATGGGCGAATGTTTCCGGGAATCTCCGGATCGTACACGGTCTTCAACTGATCCCAGACCGTCTGGTCGCTGACGGGCCCCTCCTGGATTGCAGATGCTTTTGCCGCCGCCGCGTTGGAGAGCCCCAGGGCATCGGTATCCTTGGCATCAACACGGTACATGTAGCCGTGATCGTAGCCAACGGTGTAGCTGCCGGCCAAGGACTACATGATCTGCACTACGGCACCGGCCGGGAGGGTACCGCGAATCCCGCCGGGGATCTCGATGACTTCACAAGCCCGGCTTGCGTTTTTTTCATTGGCTGCTAGATCTTCGACATAAGGAGAGAGTCGATTGTCAGGCACCATAAAAGCGGGCGCTATCATGATGAAGGTGGGCACCATCCTTCCCCAATCCTTGCGAGTAGAAACGGAACAGTATTCACAGGGTTGGGAAATAATCAAGAACGCCGACGCCGATGCCGTTGATCGAGACATCCGACGAGCTGATTGGCACTTCTTTTTTCTCGCTGCCAGCATTCATGCGACCGCCTTGGGTTATTGGGGAGAGAGAACCGTACGGAGAGCAATGGAGCGAGTGCTGGCGAAAGCGGAACCGACGAAATTCAATTGCTTGGAAATAACGGAAGTCTCCGCTAAACAATTCCTGGGCTTTCCCTACGTACACGTCTCGGCGCACTCACGGCATATCCAGAAGAGCCCATTTCTACAAGAGCTTGCCGAACGGGCCGAGCCGTAGTGGATGCCGACTCGGCTACTGCCCGAACCTCTTTGTGTCGTGGCCAATAATCTGTTTGGAAGGCAATGCAGCGATATGTCCCCAACGTTACCGCTCGCACGCGCATGCCTCCCGCTTTAATCGCCTCGCCCCTTGGTGGCGTACTGTGGGCTCAGATGGGCAGAGGTGTCCTATGGCCTTCGTTATTGCCGAGTCTTGCATCGGGACAAAAGACACCGCCTGCGTCGATGCCTGCCACGTAGATTGCATCCACCCGAAGAAGAACACCAAGTACGACGACGCCCGTCCTGGTTTCGATGAGGTCCCGCAGCTCTACATCGATCCCGTAGAGTGCATCGATTGTGGGGCCTCGTGCCGGTCTGCCCGGTCGCGCCGATTTTCGCGCTGGACGACCTACCCGAAAAGTGGAAGCACTACACGGAAATAAACGCGAGCTACGTGCAGGGCGGCAAGTTTACGCAGAAGAGTATGCCAAGCACAAGGCAGCGAAGTAGACGCCGAATAAGACCCGAATCACTCGCTGAGCCTTCGAAGCCCTTCGGAGGCTCGTTCTGTTTGTCCTACCAGGCAAGGTCACCGGTCGCCCGGCGACCCAACATGAACCTACCCTTGGATCGAGTGGGCGTCACCCTCTTCTCCCCCAAAGAACCTCATTGCCGCCTCATCTTCGATATCTTGCGGGCGATCCACGACGGCAATCACCTTGCGCCTGGTACAAATAGCGTCGCCTGTACAAATGTTCTGAGCAATTTCCTCGAGGTCGCTCTCCTCTGGATCCCAGTCGCACCAGACATCCAGCCGCAGCTTGTAGTACGCCATGGAGTTCTCCTTCCGCCCACGGAATGACTCAGGTCCTCCGCAGCTTTCGGCTCTCCTTTCAGCCCGAGACGTTAGGAATGGACATAGCCACGATATAGGTCTTAAGCCGGCTCACGTCGAGGCCGCTTTAGGTCCCCTCGGAGCCTTGACTGCGTGGCGAGAGCCCTTTGACCGCGCGCGACTTCAGGCTTGGAGAGAGCGCACTCGTGCATGGCGGAGCAGGTGATGTGGGCTCTTCGCTATACGGCTAGCTCGGCTTCGTGCTGCGCATGTGGCGGTGGTAGACTGCGCGTATGGCTTCCAAAAAGAAAACAAAGAAGAAGGAGACGAGATCGAAGAGAACCGCCGGCAAGGAGGTGATGGCGACGAAGACTTTGGCTAAGAAGGGGGGGATTCTTAAGAAGAAATCGGCGAAGAGGAAGCCACCTCAGAAAAAGGCAGCGGTAAAAACGAAGGCCGTCGGCAAGAAGACAATCGGCGCGAAGACGGTGAGCGCCCTTAAGAAACGAGTTCGGGAGAAAAGCCAGAGCGTGGATACAGTGGCATTCTCACCGGAGGGACCGGTGGCGCGTTCGGGCCGGCAATCGGGAGATTTGCAGGGATTGTCCACCGTCGAGAGTGCGGATTCGGAGAGTGTCGGCGAGTTGATCGAGGAAGGAAACGCGTTCGAGGCCGACGTAGTGACGGGCGTGGAAGACGCCGGGAGCGCTGATGAGAAGGAAGTTAGCACGCATGAGGCGCCGGAGGATGATGTTCCCGGCGAATATCTGGACAAAGAGTAGTCGGTGAGAAAGATGTGTCAATTCTCGGACACACCCCAACGCGGGTTGTGTCCAGTCTTCTGTGTAAACGACCAAGCTTTGTTTTTGGGGTTGCGGTTGTTTTTGGGGATGGGTTGCAAGGGAAGGGGGCATTTCCCCTTCCCTTGCGTCTCCACGTAAAAAAGAGCTGAGATGCATTATGC
>WNFZ01003998.1_pt1 | contig 13766 bp, 6 predicted proteins | sample 5400081 | NCBI WGS metagenome assembly WNFZ01 (sample SAMN13153365, study PRJNA577476) | soil metagenome | isolation source: 80 cm soil or saprolite under grassland replicate 1 | place: USA:California | collected 2016-06-15
GTTTTGAATAGCACTTAATTTTTTTACAATTACCTTTTTAGCAGCCATTCTTTTAGCACCCGCAGATAAAGTGATGGTTACAATAGCGGGTAACAATTCTGGTGCAAGTCCAACAGCCAGCGCCAATGCAAATAATATGGAATCAATTAGAGGTTTATGAAGTACCAGGTTAATAATTAAAATTAATCCTGCAATTATCACCGTAATACGCATCAAGAGATAACCAAACTGCATAATGCCTTTTTCAAATGCGGTAATAGTTGTTTCACTTTCCAAAGAAGAAGCAATCTTTCCAAATTCAGTATAATCTCCTGTATTTACAATCAAAACAGTGGCACTGCCATTTATAACGCTGGTGCCTTTAAATACAGCATTGTCTACACCGGATAACGGTACATCTGCAGGACACGTGCCTGCAAACTTTTCTGCAGGAAAAGATTCTCCTGTTAGCACGGATTCATTTACATGCAGGTCATTTGATTCAAGAATAAATGCATCAGCCGGAATAATATCGCCTGCATTCAGCAGTACAATGTCACCTGTTACAACTTCATCAATGGGAATTTCTCTTTCAATACCGTTTCTTCGAACTGCTGCTTTGCTATGTACCAGTGCACGCAATTTTTCAACTGCCCTGCCTGCATTGCGTTCCTGTATAAATCCAAGTAACCCTGAAAGCAGCAATACAATAAATACAATAACGCTGTCAGAATATTCCCGCAGTATTAAGGAAAGGATAACTGCAAAAACCAACAGGAGCACCAGCGGGTTTTTGTATTGTGAAAGCAGCAACCAGAGATCTTTATGCCATGTTTGTGGTGTTTTATAATAGCTTCGCTGTTCGCGTAATCGAATACGTGCCTGGCTTTCTGTTAAACCTTTTGGCGAAGAGTTTGTTTGACTAAACAGCTCTGATTCTTTTAGGCTCCAGAAGCAAGCTATCGGTTGCACGAGTTTTTGTTTTAAAGTTTTAGTTTGACGATTCGGCATCCGCATACATTAATGTTACTGAAAATTCTTCAAACATAACAAATGGGTTAAGCAGATAGCATGACTATCATCACCCGATTAACTGATTAATATTTGTTTCTTTGAAGCAGGTTAAAATTTTTTAAGACAAACATTGAAATTAAAAATTTTAAAAATTGATTTGCCTGATTATGATCAGGCATTGCATTTTTTATCATCAATAGCTTTGAAAAAAAATTGCGATGAAAATTTCTGTGAATTATGTAAGTCCTCAAGAAGCATTATCAGTTATTCAATCCAATCAACGTGTATTTATTCATGGCAGCGCGCATACGCCAACTTATCTTTTAGAGCATCTTGCAAAAGAAGCATTCAGGCTCCAAAATGTTGAAATTGTTTCTATCAGCGTTTATGGAGATTTATATGTTGACAAACCCGAATACAAAGATAATTTTCATATCAACTCTTTATTTGTTTCAGCTTCTGTACGTAATGCAGTGAATGCAGGTTATGCTGATTATGTGCCTGTTTTTTTAAGTGAGATACCGGAATTATTCAAGCAAAATATTTTGCCAATAGATGTTGCCATTGTGCAGGTATCACCGCCCGATGCTCATGGTTATTGTTCACTCGGTGTTTCGGTTGATATTGCGCGAAGCGCTGTGAATACAGCCCGATATATAATTGCACAAGTAAATCCAAATGCACCACGAACACACGGAGACGGTTTGGTGCACTGCAGCCGTTTTGAAGCAATGGTGTATTGTGAAGACCCGTTACACACCGCAAATTTTTCAGAGAAGATTGTACCTGAAACACAAAAGATCGGGGAGTTTGTTGCGGGGTTGATTGATGACAGGTGCACCATACAAATGGGCATTGGCGCTATACCTGATGCTGTATTAAAATGTCTGCACAATCATAAGGATCTTGGTGTGCACACAGAAATGTGTTCCGATGGAATTATTGAGTTGTCTGAAAAAGATATCATCAATAATAAATTCAAAAGAATACATCCCAATAAAACAGTTTCGTCATTTGCATTGGGTTCAAAAAAATTATATGATTACATAGATGATAATCCTGCCTTCGCCTTTCTTGATATAGATTATGTAAACGATCCGCATGTAATCCGCCGTAACAATAAAATGATCGCTATCAACAGCGCTATAGAGATAGACATTACAGGACAGGTTTGCAGTGATTCAATAGGCACTTATCAATTCTCGGGTGTTGGTGGTCAAATGGATTTTATGCGGGGAGCTTCATTAAGCGAAGGAGGAAAACCTATTATTGCCATTCCTTCACGGACAAACAAAGATATTGCACGCATTGTGCCTGTGCTAAAATCTGGTGCAGGTGTAGTTACTACGAGAGCACATGTGCAATATGTTGTTACAGAATACGGCGTTGCAAACTTGTGGGGAAAAAATTTAAGGCAACGCGCTAAAGCCCTTATCAATATTGCACATCCTGATGACAGGGAAGCATTGGATAAGGCTTGCAATGAAAGATTTAAACAGTTTTAATAGAGTCAAATTTCTTTCGCTACTACTATTTGTAGATTCATCATTTATATCTAAAAAAAAAATTATTTTTTTTCGTTGTAAACTTTAATGCAATAATCTAAGAAACCCCTTAAAAGAAAATTAATGTAGTCCCACAAATCAAAAAAGACCAGATAGAAATCCGGTCTCGTTTTAAAATCCAATATCCAAAGTTTGCAGGTCACCCACAAAAGAAGCCGAAGAACAGGGGACTCATTAAAATCTCATTGCCTTATTACTCTGGCGGAGTATTTGTTTCCATTAAGCTCAACAGCAAGACTATAGATACCGCTTTTTATCACTTTATTGCCAACATTAAATCTTATTATGCTTTGATTGTTTGCATTAATTTCCTGCATTGCAATTAGGCGTCCTGTAACATCAGTTAATAGAAAAGTAATTTTTCCGGATAGTATTTGCTCAAATTTTATATCAATATAATTTGCGAAAGGATTATTTATGACAATCAGCCTATAATCTGCTTGTGTGATGTTTTTTGTAATGTTATTTTTCTTTGTTCCCTGATTTGTAACAAAACTGGTATTTAATGTATTGCCTTTAATTAATGCAAGCTGACTTTGTATTCCGTCTGGAGGTATGCTGGTAGTCGCTATAATATCATTTTTGCCATCGCCTGTAAAATCAGCATAAATCGGTGAAGCTACCCCCCAATACATACCTGTTCTTAATTTAAAAATAAAGTGTCCATCACCTTTATTTAAAAGATCGGGTGAGTAAGCGCCATCATAATTCTGCGCCGGCTGAAAAGTTCCGTTACCATTTCCGAGTAAAACACTCATTCCTTCACTATTAAACTCTGTGCATGCAGCCACATCAAGATGCCCATCATTATTGAAATCATTTGCAATAATGGTATAGGGTGCCTCTTGTGTTGCGAATGATACCGGGGGTAATAAATCGCCGGTTCCCGTTCCACGGTGAAGATCTATACCCGGTGACTGCCCGGTAACCAAATCAACTTTTCCATCTTCATTAAAATCTCCGGTAGCTATAGAACCGGGAAATGGGTTTACAATTTTAATAAGCGGTGAACTAAAAATTCCATTACCATTGTTCTTACTGATAAAAATTCTTCTTGCTGAATTATTCACATTTTGACAACCGAGCCATTCTGTAATAACAACATCTCTGTCGCCATCATTATCAAGGTCCACTGCCTCAATATCGTTCCAGCCGCATGCATTCATGCTCCATGTTTTCCGCGGACCAAATGTTCCGTCATTATTATTAATGGCTGTATGAAAATCGTACGGTGGTGAAGATATAGCAGTGGCAAACAACAGGTCAGGTTTTCCATCACCATTCAAATCACGAAATTTCGCTTGCACGCCACCCCCTCTTATGGAATAAGCAACTCCTTTAGTGAAAGTTCCGTTGCCATTATTTTTCTCAACAGTAACAGTTACACCAACCGCTGCAATGCTTGAAGCGGATGATACAACATCTAAATCTCCGTCACCATCAATATCTGCGGCATCCAGCGAGCCTGCAATGGCGTTGTTGCTGTTAAATAAAGCGGGTATAGGAAAACGGGCGTTGCCATTGTTTTTATGTATAGTTACCTGCAGCGAATGCCAATCACAAGTGATTACATCAATTTTATGGTCTTTATTTACATCTGCTGTAGTTAAGGTATAAGTGCTTTGACCTGCAGGTTTTAAGACAGCAGGTAAGAAGTTACCGCTTCCATTATTCAGAACAAGCTGGTAGCCATCTTGTATTCGTCCTGAAAAATTAGCAGCAACAATATCCTTCCACCCGTCACCATTCAAATCTGCTACATCCATATCTACAGCTCCGCCGGTAAATAAATTAAGATTAATTAATTGCACCGGTGCAAATGTTCCGTTTCCCTTGTTTCTGAAAAGAGCAATTTGCCCTTCATTGCCATCCCAGGTAAATGAGCTTGAATATAAAATATCATTGTCATTGTCATTATCAATATCAGCAGCTTCAACATTTGCATTAATATCGCCTCCCCATACTACTGGCTGCACAACCTTTTCAACCCTGTTGGAAAAATTATTGCCCCCACTGTTGAAGAGAATATTCATTTTTTCCCCTTCGTTTGCAACTACTATATCTTGCAGATTATCATTATTGATTTTTGCAACAGTGATTTTATAAGGGGTTTGCCCCGCGGGGAAATTAACGGCTGCTGCGAATGAGCCATTTCCTGCATTTATCAAAATAGAAATAGTGCCGCCCGCCGCCCGGTTATTTGCAACAGCAAGATCCATATCTCCATCATTGTCAAAATCAGCAGCAGCGATTCCTATAGGATTAGCGCCAACAGTATAGTTTTTTGCATTTCCAAATATTGCTTTGCCCTGGTTAAAATAAACGGAAATAGTTTTTCCGTCAAAGTCTGTCCCGGAATTAGTAAGCGCCACATCTTTTTTACCGTCGTTATTAAAGTCTGCAACTACAATGTCTTTAGAAGCCTTTGTTGAATTGTATTTAACAGGTGTAGAAAATAAAAAATTACCCTGATTTTTTAAAACCACGAATCCATTGGAAAAATTTTCCTGTGATACTACAAGATCAGAATCGCCATCGTTATCAAGGTCGGCAGATTTTACCTGTGAAGGACTTTGTCCATTTGGGTACATACCAGTTGCAAAGCCATACCATGAATTGTTGAATAAAGGCTGGTTGCTTAATTGTGAAAAGCCTGTGTAAGAAAGAACGTTTACAATTAGTAAGAGGCAAAGTAGTGTAAATTTTTCATGATCATTAATTTTGAATTATTAATTGTTGCCGGATTATCTTTTCATTCGATATAACAGTTACTGTGTATATCCCATCAATAACTTTTTTGTCTACTGAAATTTGATGGCTTGTTTGATTATCGCTGAATGTATTGCGATAGATTATATGATCTGATGAGTTTGTTATAGTAACTGCACTTTTTGCAATAGCATCAGGCAATGTTAATCTGAAATTTCCCGCAGATGGATTAGGATAAATTTTTAGCTGGTTATCTGTTTGCTTTGTTATGTTAGCAGCAATTATATTTTTTTGAGATAATGTTTGATCAAGCTTAACTATCCAGAAATCGCTGCCCCCAAAATATTTACTTACGTTACCATCATTAGAATTTGCATAACCTGCAACAATATATCCGCTGGTTACAGGAATTATGGAACGAGCTCCATCACTTGAAGAGCCGCCTAAACTTATTGAAGTGAGTACTTTTCCTGTATTATTGAGCTTTGCAACCCACATATCACTCCCGCTATGATTGCCTTTTATATCTCCATCTGTTGAAGAAACATCCCCGGAAACAATAATTCCGCCATCAGCTGCAGGTATTACATCAAACGTCCAGTCAATATCGGAGCAGCCTAATGTTTTCTGCCATTGCAAAACTCCTGTACTGTTCACTTTAATTATCCATATATCAAAAGAGGCATGGTTATTTGTAACTTGCTTATCTATGGATTCTGTAAAGCCACCAATTACGTACCCACCATCTGCAGTTTGATAAACAGAATGTGCTTCATCCCTCATTGTACCACCATACGCTTTTTGCCATTGCATGTTACCATTATTATCTGCCTTTACAACCATGTAATCAGTAAAGCCGTTATAATTTATGCCATCAATACTTTGTGTTTTACCTGCTACAATAAAACCGCCATCGGCAGTTGGTGAAATTGCATAAGCTTCGTCATTGAAAATATTTCCATAAATTTTTTGCCACAGCATAATTCCATTGCCGTTAATCTTTATTACCCAAAAATTTGTGTTGCTGCCATCAGGAGAACGAAGTTTTCCTACTACAATAAATCCGTCATCAGCAGTTGCAATAATGGAGTGTGCAGCGTCATCCCTTATGCCGCCATAAGTATGTGCCCACATAAGCGTTCCTACGGTACTCAATTTTACCACCCAAAAATCAGTTTGTCCGTGATTGTTGGTTACATCACCATCAACAGAACCTGTTTCGCCGGCAATTACATAACCTCCGTCTGCACTTAGCGCAATATCGAACGGAACATCTTCTTTCACACCGCCAAGCGTTTTCTGCCAGAGCAATTTACCGGTTGAATTTATTTTGATGATCCAGAAATCACTAAAGAACCCAAGACCGCCATGAAAGCCTGTTATCTGACCATCGTTAGAAATAGTTTGTCCTGAAACAAAGTAGTTACCATTCTCTACTTTCTTAATAGAAGTGGCATTGTCTGAACGGGAGCCTCCATAGGATTTGTCTTTTTTATTAAATATTGTTTGTGCCCGAGTAGTTTGCAGAAATATGAAAAAACTTAAAATAACTGCAAATGTTGTTTTGTAGAACTTAGTCATAGCAAGGTTTTTGCGATACATTATAAGGAGTGAGATTAGCATATCCAATTTACGTGATTATACTTGTTTGTTATGTATTTCTTGCCTGAACGGGAAGTAAAGAAGGTTGAGTAAGTAAATCAAGGCAATTAAGCTACTTACTTCATATAATAAAAAGTATCAGTTCGTTAAATGCAAAGCTTTATTTGTACGGATTGTGTTCCCTTAACTTTTTAAGTTATTCTTCTATCAAGTCATAAAAAAGACTTTGCAGGAAATATCATAATTGAAAGGTATGAGCATTCTCGCAGGTAAACATTACGCAATTTTAGAAATAAGTTACATGATTCACACATTTATAATATTGAGCAAGTATGAGAAGGAGTAAAGTAAAAGGGGAAAGCCTGCACATTAAAATTATAACACTACAAATAGAATAGCTTTATGTACTTTTTAGCGTATAGCTAAAAGGAAAAAATTATAATAATGAAAGCATTCGTTTATCATGGCCCCGGAAAAAAATCATGGGAAGAAAAAGCGAAGCCATCTATTGTTGACGCAACGGATGCGCTTGTAAAAATTTACAAAACAACAATTTGCGGAACAGATTTGCATATCTTAAAAGGTGATGTTCCTGAAGTTACTGAATGGCCGTATTCTTGGCCACGAAGGTGTGGGCGTAATAGATCAATAGCTTTGAAAAAAAATGTGCGATGAAAATTTCTGTGAATTATGTTAGTCCGAAAGAAGCGTTATCAGTTATACAATCGAATCAACGTGTATTTATTCATGGCAGCGCGCATACGCCAACTTATCTTTTAGAGCATCTTGCAAAAGAAGCATTCAGGCTCCAAAATGTTGAAATTGTTTCTATCAGCGTTTATGGAGATTTATATGTTGACAAACCTGAATACAAAGATAATTTTCATATCAACTCTTTATTTGTTTCAGCTTCTGTACGTAATGCAGTGAATGCAGGTTATGCTGATTATGTTCCTGTTTTCTTAAGTGAGATACCGGAATTATTCAAGCAAAATATTTTGCCAATAGATGTTGCCATTGTGCAGGTATCACCGCCCGATGCTCATGGTTATTGTTCACTCGGTGTTTCGGTTGATATTGCGCGAAGTGCTGTGAATACTGCACGATATGTAATTGCACAGGTGAATCCAATGGCGCCACGAACACATGGAGATGGTTTGGTGCATTGCAGCCGTTTTGAGGCAATGGTGTATTGTGAAGATCCATTACATACGTCAAATTTTACAGAGAAGGCTGGACCTGAAACACAAAAGATCGGTGAATTTGTTGCAGGTTTAATAGATGACAGGTGCACCATACAAATGGGCATTGGCGCCATACCTGATGCTGTATTAAATTGTCTGCACAATCACAAAGATCTTGGTGTGCATACCGAGATGTGTTCTGATGGCATCATTCAACTTGTTGAAAAAAATATCATCAACAACAAATACAAAAGAATACATCCCAATAAAACAGTATCCTCATTTGCATTGGGCTCAAAAAAATTGTATGATTATATAAATGATAATCCTGCCTTCGCTTTTCTTGACATTGATTATGTAAACGATCCTCATGTAATTCGTCGCAACAATAAAATGATCGCTATTAACAGTGCAATTGAAATAGACATCACCGGGCAGGTGTGCAGTGATTCAATTGGCACTTATCAGTTCTCCGGTGTTGGCGGTCAAATGGATTTTATAAGAGGATCTGCACTAAGCGAAGGCGGAAAACCTATTATTGCCATTCCTTCGCGTACAAACAAAGGTATTGCACGCATTGTGCCCACGCTAAAACCTGGTGCAGGCGTAGTTACTACGAGAGCGCATGTGCATTATGTTGTTACAGAATATGGTGTTGCAAACTTGTGGGGAAAAAATTTAAGGCAACGCGCCAAAGCATTTATTAATATTGCACATCCCGATGACAGGGAAATATTGGATAAAGCTTGTTTTGAAAGATTCAAACAGTTTTAATAGTAATGTATTTTTTATGTGCCCTGCTGGGAATAACGATTAAACTTTACTTTCCGCCTAAGGCAGACTCCTGTATAATTGGACATGCATTATCATTTGCAGAGTAGAATTGTTACAGTAAAAGTGAATGACACAACGAACATGATTAACATATCCGAAGCTCACTCTACAACCAATACCCTAAAATTTTTTTCGCAATTCTTCTGACCACAATCAGCTTCTTGTATGATGGCAGTCATTTTAAACCACTTAACATTTGATAATTTACTTCTTTCTGAATTTTTACGTAATTTACTTTTCAAATTTTAAAACTACCTTATGAGTATTTTATTCTTACGCAACCGCATCGCATGTTCATGCTTTATGGTGATTACAGGTATACTCCAACTACAGTTAGCTGCAGCACAAAACTTACTTAACCCATCTACGCAACTTCAATTCGTAAATCCGTTACCGATTCCATCCGTAATTGATGGCCGTAATGGAGGTACATTCACCATTTCCATAAGTCAATTTTACCAGGACCTTGGATTGCGGAATCCTGTTACCGGTCAGCCGATGTTAACGCCGGTATGGGGCTATAATGGTACTTATCCGGGACCCACAATTGTTGCGCAGAAAAATGTGCCTTTACAATTTTTTTGGTCAAATGACTTGTACAACCCGTCCACATTACAACCATTACCTCATTTGTTGCCAATTGATACATCTATTGAGTGGGCACTTTCCGGTATACCCAACTTCCAGATATATGGTGTTCCTATTGTGCCCCATTTACACGGAGGGCATTCAGAAGCAGTAAACGATGGAGGCCCACTTTCTTGGTTCACTCCTTTCTTTACTAAAACAGGACCGGAATTTGTGAAGGGGCAAAACGAACCTTTTACCTATGGCAACGACCAGGATGCTGCTACCCTTTGGTATCATGATCATGCAATTGGTATTACAAGATTGAACGTGTATGCAGGACTTGCAGGCTTTTATTTGCTTACCGATGACAATGAACAACAACTTCAAACAGAACATAAGTTACCGGCAGCTGCATATGATATGGGCCTGGCCATTCAGGATAGAATGTTTACAGCCGATGGTAAATTGTTTTACCCATCCCAACTTGAAGAGCAGAACGAGCCCTCCCCGAGTATCATACCCGAATTCTTTGGCAATTTTATTTTAGTGAATGGAAAAGCATGGCCGGTATTGGAAGTGGAACCCCGGCAGTATCGTTTTCGCATACTCAATGGATCAGACAGCCGGTTTTATAATCTTTTCTTATCAGGCGGTAATAGCTTTTTGCAAATTGGTACTGACCAGGGGCTGTTGCCTTCGCCAATACAAATGGACCAAATATTGATGGGACCCGGTCAGCGCAAAGAAGTAATCATTGATTTTTCTAATCCATCATTATGGGGGCAAACAATCATTCTTCGCAACAACGCAAAAACTCCATATCCTGTAGGAAGACCTGCTGACCCAAAAACTACAGGTCAGATCATGGCCTTTCGGGTCAATAAACCTCTTAACACAAACATTCCATTAAGTGTGTTACCAGCAACATTGGGGCCATCAATAACGCCATTGGTTCAAAGCGGGCCAACGAGAAAATTGCTTTTGTCTGAAGGCGAGGATGACTTAGAAAGAATAGAACCGATGTTGGGTACAATAGAGGGCGGCGCTATGGATTTTGATGATCCGATAACAGAAAATATAAAATTAAATGACACTGAAATATGGGAATTGTATAACACCACCGTGGATGCCCATCCTATTCATTTGCATCTTGTAAAATTCCAGGTTATCAGCCGCCAAAAATTTAGTGGCACTGTTGATGAGCAAACGGCCAGTTTGAGTAATATTCGTTTATTAGGTCAGCCCAAGGTGAATAATACGGATCAGGATGGCTGGAAGGATACTGAAATAATGTTGCCCGGTGAAGTAACAAGAATAATTGCAAAATTTGATCTCACTGGTAAATATGTATGGCACTGTCATATCCTGAGCCACGAAGATCATGATATGATGCGGCCATTTGTAGTAAGTGAGGGATTTATTACAAAAGCTCAGCAAAATACAGCACTTCAGAAAAGTATAGTGAAAGATAATCTCATTGTTTACCCGAATCCTTTTGCTATCAATACAACCATACAATATTTGGTTTCTAAACAAGGCCGGGTAAGTATTAAGGTATATAATATGGAAGGACGTGAAGTAAGTATTGTTTTTGAAGGAGAAAAACCTGCAGGTTCTTATAATCTTTCATTTAATGGAAGCCATTTGCCTGCAGGTATATATGTTTGCCGCATGCAAATTAATAACGAGGTTTTGCAATATAAACTTATCATTCAGCGATAAAAGAATTTATTATCGAAGATTGTGTGAACTCAGCAATTTATAATTGTTGAGTTCATTTTTTTTAACGTATTGAAGCCAGCGAATATAATTTATAGAGATATATAATTGTTTTATTCTTGTTGCAAGTAGCCATTCATTTTATTAAATACCGTACTTCTTATTACACCATCAATCGGGCAGCAAATTATTGAGTTTGTCAGCCAGTAGTTTTGGTTTTTATTTTGTCAAGTCCGATTTGATTTGTTGTTTTCATTTTGATTTAGTTGATTTTAATTGTTGTTATCATAGTAATTTTTGATTTCACTGAATTGGAAATTAAACAAGTGGCTTCTGATTTTTGTAAAACCCGTTCTGTCCGTTCACGGTCTTTCTCGTCGGTAATAGTTATGGTCGGTTCAAGAGTAATTTCACTCATCATAAATTTCCCATCTACCTGTTCTAACTTGCCTTTTGATTTGCAACTGAAACTTGTGAACTCCAATTTTGAATTTTCTGCTATAGACAAAAATGTTGTCATCAAACAACTGCTTACGGCAGCAGTAAATAAATGTTCTGGAGACCATATCCCCGGTATTCCTTTTGGAAATTCCGGTGGTGTGGCAACTTCAATGCAACTGTTTGTTTCACCATTGGATAGATTTAATTCAGGTGAACACATGATACCTTTGCGTTCTCTATTCCAGTTTATATCTACATTGTAATAATGTGGTTCCATGTTTTTTTATTTTATGATTTAAAGTTTGCCAATCTCCACCATTATGAATTTCTGTGTAGCCGTTTGATTTTAAAATACTTATTGATGTGCTTCGCATTCCAAATGCACAACAGGTTATGATGGATTTATTTTTATCCTTTAGTTTGCTTAAATTGTTATTCAAAGTATCAACGGAAATGTTGATCGAACCTTTGATGTGTTATTTGAGAAAATTCATTTTATCATAAACATCCTCAAAAAATTTTACTTCACCTTCATAATACCATGCAGTTGTATAGATGACAAATAATTGCATTGGTTCATCAGCATGAACTGTTATCGGTGATTGGTTTAAAAGGCAACCTTTTTCTGTGAGCGTATCAATTGCGACAGCATTGTTTTTTAAAATCAGGTGTGCAAGTTCTATAGCTTTCTCCACACGCATACAACCATGACTGAAATAACGTTTGTTCATATCGAATAAACCTTTTACCGGGGTGTCGTGCAAATAAACACTAAAAGGATTTTCAAAATTGAATTTAACAATGCCCAGGGAATTATCACAACCTGTTGATTGACGAAGTGTGTAGGGAAAATAAGAAGCTGACAGAGAATACCAATTAACATTTTTAGGGTTAACTCTTTTTCCCTCCTGATTTAGTACATCATAATTGCCTTCATCGAAATAATTTACATTTCTTTTAATGAGTGGTAATAATTCTTTCGCTGCAATTTTATGTGGCACCTGCCAATACGGGTATAAAATAACTTCATTGATAACGCTGTTTAATGTTGGTGTATGTGTTGAACTTTTTCCAACGATCACTTTTGATTCCAATGTAATAACACCATGCTGATAAACAAGAAGGTTAGCTGATGGTATATTCAGCACAACTGAAGATTTATTTTGGGTGCAGCATTGAAGCCAGCGAACATAATTTATAGAAAGGTTTAGCTGTTTTATTCTTGTTGCAAGCGGTACATTCATTTCATCAATTACTGTACTTCTTATTACACCATCATCCATTAAACTAAATAAGCGTTGTACTTTTTTTATTTTCTTTTTAAGTTCTTCTGCTGATAATATTTGGTTTACCGAATCAAGAAAACCAAGCTGATGCAACTTTATAAAAAATGCCTTATTATCAATATTTATTTTTTGCGACTTAATTTTCACTTCTTTAAAGTCGGGGTCACTTATTCGCGCATTAAATTCAATTATCTTGTTCTTAAATGCTTTGTATTCTTCAAAAGCTGGTTCTATATCTTTCAACAAAAAAGTTAATTTGTTTGCATTTAAATGATCAGCAAGCAAAAGAGCAATATTGTGGCAATCGGGATTATAGTTTAATCCATTGTATTCAAAAACAGGTTTAGTATTTCCATAAACTACATCGCTGAAAAAATGAATGGCTGCATCGGTTATTTTGATATCTGCAAGAATAGAATCTCTGCTGTTATTCGGATGTACAGAACCAGTTTTGAAATCTGTGACAAACTTATATTGATAATCCTTTTCTTCAAGACCTAAATTTTTTGAAGAATCAAAAAATTTAAAAAGTGTTTGCAGTGCAGAAGAATTGACAGGATTAATCCATGCAAGTTTATAATGAAAATAATTATAGAAATTTCTTACTTCTTTTTGAAATCGAATGTTACTGCTTTGCAACATTGAACGATCAGCAAGCAGTTGTTGTAGTTCATCCGTTTTAACTTCGGCTTTACAGCAGAATGTTATAAAGATCCCGAAAAGAAATACAATTATTTTTTTAGCCTTCATTTTCTTTTGCCCCTTACAATGTTTTTTAGTTGCTGCATGTATATTGTCAATGTTTTCAGAAAAAAAAAGCCCTGTTGTTTTTGATTTGCAACAGGGCTTGAAATTGCAGTTAA
>WNFZ01024615.1_pt1 | contig 13765 bp, 11 predicted proteins | sample 5400081 | NCBI WGS metagenome assembly WNFZ01 (sample SAMN13153365, study PRJNA577476) | soil metagenome | isolation source: 80 cm soil or saprolite under grassland replicate 1 | place: USA:California | collected 2016-06-15
CCATTCTTGCAGTCTGTTAACAATAAATTGAGCGAGAAAATCGATTTGGCAACACTTGACTCGATGATCGGGAACAGGCAAAACCCCGACACCCGGGTATTAACGATCGTTGTGTACTCTCCGGATCCAAAACAAGCTGTATTCGTTGCAAATGCTGTCGCAGAGACTCTCATCGAATTGAGCCCTTCCAAAGACAATACCACTGCCTTACTTCGCAACCAGATGAGCGACCAGTCCCATGAGGTGGAACTGATTGTCAGCAATGCTGAGGATTCTATCCAGCAACTCGACGCCAAACTGATTGCATTGGGAAATGCCGGGCAGCAAAGCCCAGAAGCGGCGAAAGCCACTGTGGATCAGCAAAACCTTATCATCAAGCAACTTACAGAAGAACGCGCCCGTTTATCTGATGCGCTCCGAACGTTGGCAACAATTTATCAAGTAGTGCTCGATACAAATACCAATCAGCTTGCGATCATTGAACCAGCGGAGATAGCTTCGGCCACCAACCCGAATATAGCACTAAATGTAGTCCTGGCTGGCGTCAGCGGATTGCTCCTCGCGGTGCTCATTATTTTTGCCGCCGAATATTTTGACGATAGGATCCGATTCCCAGGGGATCTCACCAGGGCTGCCAAAGCTCCACTGTTGACGACGATTGACAAGCATAATCTCCTGCATGGTTCCGGACTTGAACAGGTTGTGACTTTCGCCCAGCCCAACTCCCGGGCTGCCGATAGTTATCGTATGGCGGTTGCGAAGTTACTTTTCACCATGAGAGAATCGAAGCCCTATACTTTCCTGGTGAGTAGTGTTGGGTCGCAATCTGGAGATGACGCAGCCGTAGCCACCGCGAATCTGGGCGTTGCATTTGCCCAGGCCGGCAAGCGGGTTATTTTGGTTGATGCTCAATTCCATAACCCCGCACTGACAGAGCTATTCGAAGCCAACGGTGAGTCAGGATTGGATGATCTCCTGACAATCAAATCAACAAAACTGAAACTTATACCGGTAAAAAATGCGCCCGGTGTTCCACTCTTACCTGCCGGTTTGTCCTCTGAAAAAGGGTTAGGTGCAACGCTAAATTCTGCGAATATTGTCAAGCGGGTTGAAGAGCTGCAAAAAGAAGCAGATGTTGTACTGGTTGCGGGTTCTCCGATTTCGCAATTTGCCGAAAGCCTAACTCTGGCTTCTCAGGTGAATGGCGTCATCCTGGTAGCACGGTATGGAGAAGCACACAGCAAGATAGTCAACGAGGTGGCCGAAAACTTAAACGTTATGAACGTCCAGTCCGCTGGTGTTATTTTTGAACACAACCCATCACCATTTGGATCCATTAGAAAGCTTGAGACAAAGGGCCAAGCTAACGTTGATACGATTCAATATCCTGACCTTGCAGATGCGGTTATGACTGCTGATGAAAATACTGAGTCGATCAGCCTAGACCAGGTAGATACTGATACCATCCAACCCCCCGATACGGGCAATTTGCCTATGCCGGCAGCTGAAATTGAAGTATTCAGTTTGGACACAGGAACAGAAGATGTTGACCCGGCCCAATCTCCTAACCTGACCGACTCGATCACGCCCACCGACGATATAACAAGTTTTGAGAACGTGACTGCCGATACAGCCCAACCCCGTGACCTAGAAGACGCAGCCATGCCCGCCGATGAAAGTACTGAGTTGCCCGATTTAGGCCAACTCGACGTTGATACGATTCAATCTCCTGACCTTGCCGATGCAGCCCAACCCCGTGACCTGGAAGACGCAGCCATGCCCGCCGATGCAGCTACATCTGTAAATGAGAATCTTGAGGTACCTAATGTAGATCAGGTAGATGTTGATTCGGCCCAATTCCCTGACCTGCACGATTCAGCTATGCTCTCTGAGGAAAATCTTGAATTGACCCTTTTAGCTACTGGTGTTGAGGAAACAAAAAACAATGGCTTAATGAATTCGAAAGGTTCACACAGGGGAAACCACAGGAAGCGCAATAGACCTCGATGAAGTCAGTAGATGTACGTGCTGCTTCAGAAAACAGCCACATCTAAAAACCTTAGGTCAATAAGCAAAAAGAAACATGTTTTTGCTAACAGCGAAGAGCCAAGTGTCAGCGCGGCATTATCCGCCGCGCTGACTGATTATTAACATCATCGAATCTTATTCATTTATGGACCTTCAAACACCATCTGTCACCTCGGCTTCTGCCGAACCAATAATTCAAACGACAAAAAAACATCTCCGTGGCTCTACATTGCTATTGGTTGGTCGTGTAATCGCGATGGCGACGAATTTCGCGGTTCAGGTTCTGACCGTGCGTTATTTGTCGAAAAGTGCTTACGGTTCTTTTGCCTATGTTATGTCCCTAGTCTCGCTGGGATCAAGTCTTGTGGTTTTCGGGATGGACAAAACGATAACCCGATTCTTGCCCATTTATCAGGAAAAAGGCGAATATCCTAAATTGTTTGGCACTATTATTATTATGGTCAGTACAATTTTTTCGCTGGGCCTTTTGCTGGTTTTGTTGGTCTTTGGTTTGAGAGGCTGGATCGCAGAATCGTTTGTCCACGACCAATTGGCGGTTAAGCTGTTGCTCCTGATGATTTTTTTATCACCAATAGATGCATTTGATAGCCTCCTGGTTGGGATGTTGGCCATTTTCGCCAGACCAAGCGCGATTTTTTTTCGAAGACACGTTCTGGGACCAGGCTTGAAACTTTTGGTTATCGTATTGCTCATCTTGTTCCGGAGTAATGTATATTTCCTGGCAATAGGCTATGTGGCTGCAAACGCTTTAGGTGGCGTGATTTATTCTGGCATTCTGATACGCCATATTCGCACCCAAGAGTTATGGAAATATTTCAACATTCAGACGATAAAATTTCCCGTAAAAGAGATTTTTGGCTTTAGTACCCCGCTACTCACCACCAATTTTGTTTATTTGATAAGAAGCCAACTGGTTGTTGTATTGCTGGGATACTTTCGAACCACACTTGATGTAGCTGCTTTTCGAGCTGTACAGCCTGTTGCAGATTTGAATACGACGGTCATTCAAAGTTTTGCCTTTCTTTTTATGCCAATAATGGCGCGCATGTTTGCCAAAGAAGATCAGGCAGGAATTGATGATTTATATTGGCAAAGCGCGGTTTGGATTACGGTGATCACCTTCCCGATTTTTCTCGTGACATTCTCACTTGCTGAACCACTTACACTCCTGCTTTTTGGACAGCGGTACGCTCAGTCTGGATTGATCATGGCGTTGCTTGCCTTCGGTTATTACTTCAATGCGGCGCTGGGATTTAACGCAGATACGCTTCGTGTGTATGGCAAGCTTCGTTATACCGTTGCAATTGATTTTTTGGCAATGTTCATCAGCTTGGCACTTACCCTCATTCTAATTCCCCGCTATGGGGCAGTAGGCGCAGCGATTGGAACTTGTGGAACTCTGATTGTGTACAATATCCTAAATCATTTGGGGTTAAAGTTCGCCACCAAGATTAATTTGTTCCAGTGGCGCTACCTGAGAGTTTATGCAAGTATTGTGCTGGGAACCTTGGGGCTAGCGATCTTCCAGAGATTTTTATCTCTTCCTATATACTTTGGGCTCGCGCTTGCGGGACTTATCTCCCTGATCGTATTATTGATTAACCGCGATGTGCTCAATATCGAACAAACATTTCCTGAACTCCTGCGCTTCCAGTTAGTTCGGCTTCTTTTCGCGACCAGTCGCCATAAAGAGCATTTGCCATGAGGCTCTGCCGAGCACCCAATCCAATTCTTCGGAGAGAGATACTTGAATACATCACACCATCTTAAGGTTGCTTACATTATGTCACGCTTTCCAAAGCTGACGGAAACTTTTGTCTTGTATGAAATGCTGGCAATGGAACAGCTAGGTGTTCAGGTTGAGGTGTATCCTCTTCTACGGGTGCGCAAAACAACTGCTCATCAAGAGGGCGCAAATGTATGGGTCAAAATTGTAGAACTTTTTAGCCGAACGCAAGGGGATTTAACAATGCACCCAGAAAGTGCTTCATTTGTCGAACGGGCAAACTTCGAGCCGTTTTTCTCTTGGCACATGCTGCCAGCCCACTTGCACTTTTTACTGCGTAAGCCCTTGACATATTTCAGTACCCTCTGGACTTTGATTCGGGCAACATGGGGCAGTCTAAACCTTTTTCTTGGCGCGCTGAGCATCTTTCCCAAGACGGTTTACTTTGCTTACCACATGGAAGCTGATAAAGTTACGCACGTTCATGCACATTTCGCCAACCATCCAGCCGCGGCTGCTTTTATTATCCATCGCCTGGTTGGAATTCCCTACAGCTTCACTGCTCACGGTGCGGATTTACAGGTTGATCAACATATGTTGTGTGAGAAGGTCCGCGAAGCTGCTTTCGTGGTGACAATTTCAAGTTTCAACAAAGAGCTTATCATCGAAAAGTGCGGTGCACAATACCGCGACTGCATCAAGGTTATCCATTGCGGCGTTGACACATCGGTTTTTTCACCGTCCCGAAAAGACGGCGAAGCGAAGCAAAGGGATACACCCTTCACTATCTTATGCATAGGAACGATGTATGAGGTCAAGGGACATGTTTACCTTATCGATGCCTGCCGACTGCTGAAGGAGCAAGGGGTCGATTTTAACTGCTATTTGGTTGGTGATGGACCTTTCCGGCCGGCCTTAGCGGAGCAGGTTGAACAGTTGGGTCTCACCAACTGCGTATTTTTCTACGGTCAACGTACGCACCAAGAGTTAGCGGCTTGCTAGTTAGGCCACGTGACCCGGAAGCGTTGGCTGCGGCCCTGAAACGGCTTTACCAGGACCCTGCGCTTTGCCAGCGCCTTGGTCAAGCGGGCAGAGATAAGGTTCTACAGGAATTCGACTTGCATACAAATGCAGCATTACTCGCCCATTCCATTGAACAAGTGAGGAGTTTATGAGCCTGATTTTTTTCTGGACTGCAGTTGGCCTGTTAATATACGCCTTCGTTTTGTTCCCAGCTTTGATAATTCTGCGCGGCCTGCTGTTTCGCAAACCTGACAGGCGTGCCGAGAGTACGCCAAGCGTTAGCGTGATTGTTGCTGCATATAACGAGGAAGAGAATATTGAGGCAAAAATAAAGAATATTTTGTCTCTTGATTATCCGAGGCAAAAACTTGAGGTGTTGATCGCTTCGGATGGTTCAACTGATGGTACCGATGAAATCGTCCGGTCCTATGACAAGCAGGGTATTAATCTGCTATCGCTGCCGCGCCACGGTAAACTAGCGACGCTGAACGATGCTGTGTCAGCCGCGCATGGTGATATCCTGGTTTTTTCAGATGCAAACAATATATTTGCACCAGACGCCATACGAGCCTTGGTATCGCCATTTGCTGACCCGAATGTGGGTGGAGTGGCTGGTAATCAGACTTATCTGACCGAAGGGAGGGGCAGTGTCAGCGGTGATGGGGAGCGCAGTTATTGGAGCTTCGATCAGATGCTGAAACATTTTCAAGGGGAAGCGGGGAATGTTACGTCGGCGACCGGCTCAATTTATGCTATCCGCCGCTCGCTTTTTTGTAACGTAGTACCGGGGGTTCCAGATGATTTTTTTATTTCAACAAATGTTATCGCCCAGGGTTTTCGATTGGTATTTGCAAAGGATGCCGTATGTTATGAATCAGTAGCTGAATCAAGCGACCGGGAATTCACTCGCAAGGTCAGAATCATCACGCAGGGATTGTATGCTGTGTTGGTGATGAGACGGCTTCTAAATCCCTTCCGACACGGGTTTTATGCTGTTCAATTTTTCTCCCATAAGCTTCTCAGGCGTTTAATGTTCCTTCCGCTTATTATGTTACTATTGGTCAATCCATTTCTTTGGAACCATGGGCTCTTTTACCAGTTGATCATGCTGGCCCAAATTGGGTTTTATGGCTTGGCGCTTTTAGGATTGTTCTTTGATGGTAAGCTATCGGGAAAGATAAAGATACTTGCCATCCCGTTCTACTTTTGTATGACCTACCTAGCTTCATTGCTTGCAACATTGAATTTGCTTCGGGGCCATCGAATTAGCCTTTGGGAGACGCAACGACGAGAATCTATCGGTATCTCGAAAGTTTGATACAAGACCTCGAACCGCAGCGAACAAAATTAGAAATGGTCTTTGGTGATTACATTTCCTATTGTTAATACAACCTTCCAGATTAGATTGCTGCTCAATAATTAACCTAAAAATCATGCACAATAACACCACCTTCTTAAATTCTCCACAGGGTCGAACCCTGATCTTAATCATCCTTGCCTTGGGTATAACTCTGGTTACCGTAGTACTGGCAGGAAATCAGATCTTGTTCGTTTTGCTCGTCATAATGCTGAGTCTAGCGGGACTGGTTTTTCTCGCCCGGCCTGACAACATCACACTGGCCGTGCTATTTGTAATATACACGAACGCGGCTGTTATCGCAGTAAAACTCCATAGCTTGCCTTTTATCATCGGTGCTTCAACCTCGCTGTTGTTGGCAATCCCCTTTGTTTTCAAACTTGTTTTTCAACATCAAAAACCAATTATCAGCCTAAACTTAATACTGCTACTCGGCTTCCTGTTCGTGCAGCTGCTTGGGACCATGTTCTCCAGAGATGTCAATATTGCGACAGGCAATCTGATAAGCTTCATTTCTGAAGGCATCATCCTGTATTTCCTGATCGTTAACAACGTTCGAACGCCAGAAATGATGCGGCGGGTAATTTGGACTCTGTTGATTGCGGGCACCTTTTTGGGAGGACTATCGCTTTACCAACAGATCACCGGAACATTTAGCAATAACTATTGGGGATTTGCACAGGCAAATGGTGTCAGCTTCGGGACGGGCGTTGAGAATCTTCAAGGTGTGGTTCAACAAAATCGCGTGGACGGTCCGCTCGGCGAAAAGAATTACTATGCCCAGATGATGTTAGTGCTTATCCCGCTTGGCTTGTTCAGACTACAGGGCGAAGGCTCGAAAATACTACGCTGGCTGGCTGGCATTGCCACGATGGCGATTTTCATTGGTATTGTGTTAACCTTTTCCCGTGGTGTTGTAGCGGGATTTGCCTTCATGCTCTTGGTAATGATCCTGATGCGATACATTAAAGTGCAACAGGTTATCTTGGTTGTGGTGGCGGTATTTCTGCTCTTTCGATTATTTCCCCAGTTTGCCGTACGTCTCTCTTCGTTACAATCTGTATTCACGATCGCCGAAGCGGATAGCGCTGGTGTTTCCGGCACTGATACATCGACGCAAGGTCGTATCGGTGAGATGAAGTCAGCATGGCTGGTATTTCTCGATTACCCTTTTATTGGGGTTGGTCCAGGTATGTTTAAATATTATTATCCGGAATATATTGATCGGGTTGTTTATGGTGATCGGCAGCCTGCGAAACCTTGAAAAGGTTAGAAAGCGGACGATGCAAACTCATCCCGATATTTCCAACATGGCAGCCGCGTTCTTCATGGCGATCATTTCCTATTTAGCGGCTGGCGTATTCTTGACGCTGGCTTTCGAACGTTATTTCTGGTTAATTTTGGGGTTAGCGGATGCGCTATTTGTGATCGTTATGAGATCGGAATCATTCGATTCATCGGAACCATTAGGTTCAGAGGCTCTGCCCAACAGCGTGCGATAACTTCTCGAATATTGGAGTGATGATTTTTATTGTTGCTTTATAATGGGAGCGATGACTCTGGTAAATCCCTAATCAGCAGGAGACTCAACGACACGCTACTTTATTCGTGAAATACAATTCATAGGAGGACCAATCTGGAGATGAGCGATGGCAAACGGACATGGGCGGCCTCCTGCACTAAATCGGCTCACGGGTAGCCAATCTGATAGCCGAAGAGTGGTCCCGACGGCTACAATGTCATCTTTTGGAGATTTATCATACTCACTCGAAGGGCATCCTTGATCCGATATCTAAAACTTATCATCGGCTTTGTGGCATTCCTCCTCGTTTTCAGTGCGGGATGTGTCCGGACTGTGTCAAATGACAATAGTGTTCATCCTCAGAATCACCCAACCGCTATCGGCAGCGAAATTATCACTCAGGCTGAAATTGTCCCCAAACCTATTATTGTCAATACACCTGTTATCATCAACACTCCCGTTATCGCCAATATAACTATTGAAATGATGGTTCCCTACAGCAAAAACAGCATCTGGAACAATCCTATTGGCCCCTCGCCCAAATATGATCCACGCTCAAGCGAAATGATCGCAGCGCTTGTGAATGAAGGACAGTTCACTTCTGATCCAGACCAGTTTTCCTTGACAGTCTATTTTGCCGATGAAAACACCCCTCACTGGGATATCCCCTGTCTTAAGTACAAGTGTACCGTTGTTATCGATTCCGAAAACACTTATTACAAAACAGAAAACCTCTACAATGTTCCCATCCCACCTGAGGCTCAACCTTCTGTCATGGATGTGTTTTTCCTGCTACCAAGACAGATGCGAAAAGCTGGATGCCGTATGCAATCCCAGAGGGCGCACGACTCCAGCTGGACCCAACCTTAACTGAAGTTGATTTTGATTCAATTGGCCTCAATCGCACAGGGAAGATCATCGCTCGTGCGATGCAAGAATATGGCATGTTCTTGGTCGACACATCTGGGCGCACTAAACTCCTCGTTGAGGACCTGACCAACAACCCGAGTGCAACGCAGAAATGGACAGACCCGGAGTTGAATCTCACAGATAAAACCATTTCCAATATTCCCATCACATCCTTTCGAGTGCTGGAATTTCCCCCTGCTTATTGGGATCCGTCGGCAGATAGCTATGACCACGGCGACTGTTTCACTTTCCCGGGTGTTCCATGAAACCACCGGAGTAGAAAGGCTCTTGCTCCATTTCCACTCAAAGAGCCAAAGTCAATCTTCCATATCCATAATGAAAGGGCAATAATGATGAACATTTCGGAATCTAATGATGTCGAAAAGACATTGCAAAAACCCGACATTCATCAGCAATGGGAGGGTTCTTATAGAACTGCAGAAAACGAGACATTTTATGAAGAGGCATTCGACTATATACAGAGCGTTCTAAATGCCCCAAAGAATTCCACAGTTCTGGATGCTGGGTGTGGTAGTACTGCTCATTCCATTCGTTTAGCGAAGCGTGGATTCTCTGTCTTGGCGGTTGATTTTTCTGAGAGCGTACTAAAAAAAGCAGAACTAAACCGCCAGTCTATCGGTCTGCAAGATAAAATTAAACTACAACGTGAAAATATTCTTTCGCTTTCTTTTTCTGATGCAACCTTTGACTATATTTTATGCTGGGGTGTGCTTATGCACATACCCGATATCGAAAAGGCTATATCAGAACTTGAGCGGGTTTTAAAAAAAGGGGGCATTCTTGTAATCAGTGAAGCAAACATGTTTTCCATTCAATCAATAATCGAAAGAACTGTAAAGCCACTACTAGGAAAAGGAAATGCAACTGTGTACAAAACAGCGGCAGGTTTAGAGTACTGGAAATCAACCCCCTCTGGAAAGCTGTTAATACGACAGACTAACATCAGGTGGCTAAAGAAAAAATTTACGAGTAACGGTTTTACGATTAAGAAGCATGTGTCAGGTCAATTCACAGAGCTTTATACTCAGTTCTCCTCTCGCCGGCCTAGAAACCTCATTCATGGTTTTAACCACTTGTGGTTCAAATATCTAAAGATTCCATACTTTGCTTTTGGCAATATATTAATTATTCAAAAACAAACGGGAGTGTAAGATAGAGGACATAAGAAATCGATGAGGTGCAAGGAGTACCTGGGATAAAGCCGTTTCACGGTCTGCCTTTGGTTATAGCAATAGACAAACAAGTGGATATTTTTGTGGGGTGCATCCAAGTGTCTTGAAAAACGTCTGGATTTACGAGCCAAACGTTTCAAATTATCCGACGAACCCAACACTGTGGTTTTCCCGCGGACCATAAGTGAAGAAGTGGTGCTTCTCTTGAAAGATGTACCAGTTGAAATGGATGTCGCTGGGAAACAATTGGAAAACCCAGAAGGATAGAGAGTTGTACTACCCACCATTCATCTCCAAGATATTTTACGCGGTTTTGATTTCACCTCTCCAGCCAAAGCAATCCGTGTTTAGCGAGCTTCAGTCTACTCTATCTGGAAACACATCCAGTTATGGGCGGACGATTTCGATGGTGAATTTGGTGGATAGCGTGATTCCAGGATAAAAAGAACTATGACACAGTTCTTTCCTGGTATGGCAGCACATCGGGTTTAGTACTTCCCATGAAATTTATTGTTTTGGAGGGTCTTCCCTTGGTTGGACCGGTCGCTGCCTCTATCCAGCCTTATGTTCAGGGGCAAAAATACGATCTCTTTGAGGATTTTTCAGATCATGACCTATTGAAGTTGTTTGAATCAAGTAACTTTCTTAGGGAGCAATTCGTCTTGTTTGCCAAACAGACCATGAGCCAATGGGCTGGACGAAAAATGTGCTATGACTTTCTAGGACGAGAAAACATAATGTTGGTCAAACAGGGAGGAGATTACAAGTTACATATTGTCGACGTTGGGGTCTTCAAATTTGATGATCCAGAGCATAATCTTCCTCAGAAAGTAGCTCAAATAGAACAACGCATGGAGAGATTGGCTTCTCTCTGCGAACTGGCAATAAAAATCTAATCAGGCTTATGAAGGATTTTGCATATCTTCATAATGTAGACAGGCGAATAATTTGAGAACAGAAACATCAGACTTTGATCTCCATGGCATCGTTGGCATACGTTTGATTAACGCAACGCCAGGCGATCTTGCAGCCGTTAAAAGGCAACTTGGTCCCATCCAGAAGGCTCTCTCCAGGACGCCCGATATCGTTATCCGTTTTGTGGACCAAATAGCATTGTCATCGCCAGTCCGTTACCTGGGTGTGAACGATGTGGGGTTCACAGACCATGAGTTCCTGGTATTTCGCGGTCAGCATCAGACGAGCGTTAAAGTTCAAATCCCTTTCCATCAGATTGGGAAGCAACAATGTGAAATCGTTTGTGAAAGTGGTTTACCGGCCGTACCCTTACTGATTCCAATTCTAAATTTGACGGCGTTAAGCAAGGGTATCCTTCCATTGCACGCATCGGCGCTTTTGTATAACGGCAAGGGCATCCTAATCACTGGTTGGTCAAAGGGTGGCAAGACTGAGACTCTTCTGGCATTCATAGCCAACGGCGCTAAGTATATTGGAGATGAGTGGATCTATCTCAGCACCGATGGGCAGCACATGTATGGTATTCCTGAGCCGACGCGGATCTGGTACTGGCACTTGCAGGAGATGCCTCACTACAAGGCAATGGTCGGCCGCAGGGACCTCTTCAAGCTAAAGATTCTTAACGTGTTAGTGAAGTCACTCGAGCGTCTAGAGTTGAATGGTTTTGGACATCGATCAGCTCTGGGTCAAATCTTAAGACGATTTACAGGACTTACGAAGCGGCAGTTGTACGTGCAATTACCGCCTGAAAAAATGTTTGGACAGAAGTCCGGCGAAATTGATGTAAGCCCCGAAAAAATCTTTTTTGTCGTCAGCTATGACAAAACCGACATGACCGTAAAAAAAATAGACTCACAGGAGGTTGCACACCGCATTGTCTTCTCCTTACAGGAAGAGCGCATGGACTTCATGTCATACTACTTGAAGTATCGGTTTGCTTTTCCTGGCTGTCCAAACACGCTCATTGATCAAGCCGAGGAAATTCAGCGCACTATGCTTTTGAAGGTGCTGGCAGGCAAGGAGTCCTATGCTGTCTATCATCCCTACCCGTTTTCGATCCCTTCACTATTCGAAACGATCCGTCCATACTGTGTATAGATGATAAGGAAAATGTCAAAGATGTTTACTGTAGCATTAATTGGTCCCGATGGAGCAGGAAAATCCACAATCGGTCGCAAAATTCAGCAAATTTCCCCGCTTCCCATGAAGTATGTCTATATGGGTGTGAACTTAGAGTCCAGCAATTTGGTGCTGCCTACCACACGCCTTCTTCTTGAAGTGAAGCGTGCCCGTGGTCAGCGACCAGATATTACCGTTCCGCGGGATGTTTATTTCCAATCTCAAACACCACCGAAGTTTAGCAAGCGGATGGCAGGTGGTATAAAGGCAGCTCTGCGATTGGTCAATCTGACTGCAGAAGAATGGTTTCGGCAATTCATTGTCTGGTATTATACACTTCGCGGGTATTATGTTCTTTTTGATCGACACTTTTACTTCGATTATTATGCTCACGATATTGCCAACACGGATCCGAAACGTCCCCTCACAAGCCGCATCCATGGATTTATGCTTGAGAAGTTGTATCCCAAGCCAGATTTTGTAATTTTCCTGGACGCCCCTACAGAAGTTCTATATGCCCGCAAGCCCGAACGTACGATCGAGATTCTGGAGAATAAACGGCAGGAATACGTCCGCTTGCGAGAGGTGATGAAAAACTATGCGGTTGTCGATGTCTCGCAACCTGTAGACACAGTCGCGCGTGAAGTCTGTGAGTTGATCGTAAATTTCCAACAGAACAAAGATGGTATCCACGGGCAGAACGAATGGTTAAATCGCTAAGACAGTTAATAGCTATCTTCGCAAATAGTACCGCATTCCAAAAAATGGTTGTACTATTGGAACAGACAGGCGGGGAGCGCGTAAACCTGCTCCGCGTGTTAACCTATCATCGCGTGGATGAGCCGAAGGCGCGTCCCTGGCTGGACCCGGCGCTGATCAGCGCTTCTGCGGCTGATTTCGAAGCTCAAATGAAGTACCTGTCAGCAAATTATCAGCCTGTATCCGTCCTCGATGTTTTAGTGGCGCTTGAAAACAGAGATCAAAAGATATTGCCCAAGCGCGCCGTGATGGTCACGTTTGACGATGCATACTATGATTTTGAGCAACATGCCTGGCCCGTGCTAAAGCATTATCGTATTCCTGTGACGCTTTTTGTTCCGACAGCCTTTCCTGATCATCCCGAGCGTCTCTTTTGGTGGGACAGATTGTTTCATGCGATTCACACGACCGTAAAAAGTGAGATCAGTACGCCTATTGGTAATCTTGCGATCGGTACGGATCTGGAGCGCCGGCAAGCAACCACACGCCTAAGGAACCATATAAAATTGCTTCCGAATGCTGCGGCGCTTGCCTTCGTCGAAGACGTGGAGAATCGGCTCAATATCTCGCCACATACTAATTGTGTTCTGGGATGGGATGCGCTGCGAAAATTAGCGAATGAGGGCGTTACATTAGCGCCGCACACGCAAACGCATCCAATCATGAATCATATTCCGCCGAGTGCAATGCGAAATGAAGCCTTAGGCTCTTTACAGGATTTGCGACGGGAAATAGGCGCCACTCCTCCAGTTTTTGCATACCCAAGCGGGTTTTATAACCCGGAAGTCATTAAAGCTATGAAGGAGGCCGGTTTTAAGCTGGCTTTTACAACGGAGCGCGGGATCAATAATCTCAGTCAGGTCGACCCACTGCAATTGCAGCGGATTAATGTGGGTGCTCAAACCACTATACCTCTCTTGCGAGCGCAATTGCTGTCTTTGTCGGCTTCCTTGTATCCCATTGGTAAAAAAGTCTTTAACTAATTCGGAATATCACTGTAACCATTTGGCGTTGTAACCCTCTAGTCTGTATAAATCAAATTTCTGAACTTCTATGTTTTTCTTACGCTTATTCCTTAACTGCTTGATGACAGGTTCACCTACTTGCTAATCACGGTGTGACCTTTATGTGCG
>WNFZ01004362.1_pt1 | contig 13753 bp, 14 predicted proteins | sample 5400081 | NCBI WGS metagenome assembly WNFZ01 (sample SAMN13153365, study PRJNA577476) | soil metagenome | isolation source: 80 cm soil or saprolite under grassland replicate 1 | place: USA:California | collected 2016-06-15
TAATGCTGAAAATGAAAGAAATGTCCTTATCCTATTCTGAATGTTTTCACACCCTTGAATTCCGACATGGACCCATGTCCATGATCGATGACAGGAGTCTGGTCACTTGCTTGATCAACGAGTCGGCCCGAGGCTATGAGTATGCCTTGCTTCAAGAAATGCAGTCCAAGGGGGCGCGAACGCTTGCGATTCTTGATCAGAACGATCCCAAGGTGGAAAACATCCTAGAGGAGCAGGTTCTGATTCAGAGTGGAGTTCCAGAACTCTGGCGTGCTCCTCTTTATTTACCTATATTGCAGTTGATTGCGTACGAACGAGCAATCAGTAAAGGTCTCGATCCAGATCATCCAACCAACCTAACCACTGTGGTGGTGTTACATGGCTGACACAGATTCCCCCGAAACGTTTCATCTCTCAAGTTTGATTTCGAAAGAAATCGTCCAAGCACAGGTGCAAGTCAAAGACTGGGAAGATGCCACGGAATACGTCGGAAAGTTGTTGGTATCTGCCGGCCGGATTAAGCCCGACTACATTACGGCGATGAAGCGGGTGCTGAAGGAACTGGGCCCTTATGCTGTCATTGCACCTGGGATTGTGCTATTGCACGCCCGCCCGGAAGATGGCGTTCTTAAACCCTGCCTCGGGTTGATCACGCTCATCGAGCCCGTTCCCTTTGGTCATTCTGAGAACGATCCAGTGGACCTGGTCTTCGCTTTGGGCGCCGTTGACAAGCATGCACATATTTCCGCTCTACAACAGTTAGCCGAGATGTTGGGCGATCCTGTCAAATTAAATGATATTCGTTCTGCCCCCAGTAGTAGCGCATTGCTCAAGACTCTTCTTGGTGAAGAGTAAATCCTCAAAGGAAAGTTATAGGAGTCCAATATGCGAATCGCAACTTTGTGTGGAATGGGTTTTGGTACAAGCATGATGCTCAAGCTTTTTATTGATGATATTCTCAAAGCAGAGGGCCTGAAAGCCGAGGTTGTCCCCTGGGATCTGAGCACCTTCAAGGGACAGAAGGCAGATATCATTGTCGCTCCCAAAGATATGGAATCCCATTTGCGTTCCGCAAACGTGACCGTGGTCTTAATCAGCAATCTGGTCGACAAGGCTGAAATTAAGTCCAAGATCCTTGCTGCGATTCACGCACTACCCAAGGCTGGATAAGGTGAACAAAGGAGGCAAAACAAAGATATTAATCAACCGTGGCGACATGGCTCATTCTACTCTGTAATATAGTCCATCATCTAAGGAGAACAACATGCAAGTCTTAAGCTTTATCATTCAACTGATCCAAATACCGGCAATCATCCTGGGATTGATTGCGATGGTTGGCTTGATCCTACAGAACAAGTCTTTTGGAGAAGTCCTTACAGGCACCGTTAAGACTATTATTGGATTGCTCATTTTGAGTGTTGGTATTGGTGCTCTGATCAATGCACTGATACCGATCCAAAATATGTTCCAGGCTGGTTTCTCGGGCACGGGCCTGCAAACTTTTGTTACGTTTGATGAAGGAGTGGTCGGCGCTGTTCAATCTGCAAATGTAAATAACGTTGGCGCGGCGATTGCCTTTACGTTGCTGTTTGGCTACATTTTTCATATCATTCTGGCTCGCGTTACTCCTTTCAAATATCTATATCTTACAGGTCACATGATCTGGGTGCATGCTGGTGCTTTTGCAATCCTGTTCTATTCCTTTGGATTGTCTCTCTTCTGGACCGTCCTGCTGGCTTCCATCGTGGATGGACTTTACATGACCCTGATGCCAGCACTCGCGCAGCCAATCATGCGTCTGATCACCGGCTCGGACGAAATCGCCTTTGGTCATGGGCAGACACTCTTGAATATGCTCGCTGCCTGGGTCGGTAAGCTCATTGGTAACAAGGAAGACTCGGCTGAAGATGTCACCATGCCCGAGGGTCTAAACTTCTTTCGTGACGTTGCTATATCCATCTCAATTATTATGCTGATCGTGGCATTCATCGCTGCGATTGTCGCTGTTATCCAAATTGGGATTCCTGCCTTCGAGAAGGATATCAGCGGTGGTCAGAACTGGCTGGTCTTCACGATTCTGCAGGCGCTTGGTTTCACCGCTGGGGTGTTGGTTCTGCTGCAAGGTGTCCGCATGTTGATCGCTGAGATCGTGCCAGCTTTCAAGGGTATTGGCGAGAGGGCGATCCCAGGCGCCAAGCCAGCGTTGGATTGTCCTGTCATCTATCCCTTTGCGCCAAACTCGCTGATCATTGGATTAATCTCTGGCACCATTGGACAGGTAGTGGCGATGGCACTCCTAGCCGTGATCGGCTGGCCAGTTCCACTTCCAAGTATGATCGCGGCGTTCTTTGCGAGTGGGTCTGGAGCTGTTTTTGGCAATGCAACCGGCGGTCGGCGCGGCGCCTGGGCAGGTGGTTTTCTCTGGTGCTTTGTTGGCTGGATCGTGATCAGCTTTGCTTATAGATTCCAGGTCTTTGGCGATCTGACCGCTATGGGTGCCACATCACTTGGATTCACTGTTCCGGATGCGATCATTCCGGGTATTATTATTTGGGCAATAGCAAAATTGTTCGGAGTATAAGTTAAGAACAAAGAGGGACCGCAGATGCTGCTGCAGTCCCTCTTAATTTCTGGGATATTCTCTCAAATGAAGACCATCCTTATTCGTGGAACGATCATAACTCCCGATCAGGTATTGATGCATCATAACCTGATCATTGAAGGCGAGAAAATAGTTGGCATTACAGCGAATGCTCCACCTGACCTTGCGGAAAATGAAATCATTGATGTGAAAGGTTTCTTTGTTGTACCGGGTTTCATCGATGTTCATGTTCATGGAGCAGTTGGCTTTGATACGATGGATGCTACTAGTGGTGCGATCCTTCGCATGGGAGATGACTTTGCCCGCCACGGGGTGACTACATTCCTTCCAACTACGGTCGCTGCTTCCGCCAAGGATATCCATAACGCAATAAATAACGTATCTGCCACCCCTCGATCTACTACTGGCGCTCAGCATTTGGGTCTTCATTTGGAAGGACCTTATGTAAATCATGAATTTCGTGGAGCCCAGCCACCGCAGCATTTGCGCCCGGCAGATAAAAATGAATACAGCACATGGTTTGAAAGTAAGCAGATACGTCTCATCACAGTTGCGCCTGAAGTGGACGGAGTGTCCGACTTGATTCGTGATGGAAAAGAAGCAGGAGTCGAATTTGCTCTTGGACATACAAGCGCCACATACGAACAGGTGATGATGGCAGTGGAACTGGGTTTGCATCAGGCAACGCACACTTTCAACGGTATGCCTGCTCTCAATCATCGTTCCCCTGGGGCAGTGGGAGCGGTCTTAAGTGACGATCGCATATGGGCGCAGATTATCGTTGATGGAGTCCACGTGCATCCGGCTGTCGTAAAGCTATTAATCAAAGTAAAAGGTGTTGACCGTACGATTATGATTACCGATGCAATTCGAGCCACTGGCATGCCGAATGGTGATTATGCTCTTGGTGATCAGATGGTCCATGTCAAGGATGGAGTTGCGCGCACCGATGCTGGTGGACTTGCAGGCAGCACCTTGACGATGGATCAGGCTCTACGAAATGTGATGGATTTTGCCGATCTTAGCCTCGCTGATGCGCTTCCAATGTTGACGCGAGTCCCGGCCGTGTCTATCGGCATCGACGATCACAAAGGGTTTATTGCACCGGGCTTTGATGCGGATATCGTTGTCCTAGATCAATCCTATCAAGTGCGGATGACAATGGTCGCAGGAAAAGTCGTTTACAAAAACCTTTAGAAGTGAGACTGCCAAATTAGATTTAAAGATGAGGAAGAAATGGATACACTTGCTAATCAATATTTAGATACAGTAATTAATCTGCTCTCTCGCCTTAAAGATGAAGAGATGGATTCCATTGAACAAGCGGCGAAGTTGATTGCGGATGCTATTGAACAGGGTCATAGTCTTTTTGCGTTTGGCTGCACACATTCCTCGTTGCCAATCCAAGATTTAGTTTATCGTGCTGGTGGTCTGATGCTTGTTAATCCATTATTTGGACCGGGGATTACCGCATTGGATATCAAGCCTACAACCATCTCCTCTGCGATGGAGCAAATGGAAGGTTACGCCAAAGTCATATTAGACAATAGTCCGCTGAAGTCTGGTGATGTGTTGATTCTGGTATCGGTCTCGGGGCGCAACGCGGTTCCTGTCGAGCTGGCACAGATCGCGCAAGAGCGTGGTATTAAGGTTATCGGAGTGACATCACGTGAATACAGTGAGTCGGTCACAGCACGTCATTCCTCGGGCAAAAAAATGAATGACTTTGCGGATGTCCTCCTAGATAACAAAGCCCCGAAAGGGGATGCTGTTTTGGAAGCGAAGGGAGTACCGCAAAAATTTACTCCGGTATCAGGCGTGACTTCGATCGCACTTCTTCAAGCACTGATCGCGGCTACGATTGAAAATCTATTGAGTCGTGGAATCGTACCTCCCATATTCCTGGCGGCGAATGTTGATGGCGGCAAGGAATATAATGCCCGTTTGCTGGCGCAATATCGTGATCGCATCTTTTATATTTAATCTCTGAGGAATTATGAAAAGCGCTCAATTTGCTGTGATGGATCCTGTTGGTTTACACGCCCGTCCTGCGGCGTTATTCGTAAGATTAGCAAGTAAGTTTTCTTCGGACATAAAAATCTGTAATGTATCAACTTCGGGGAAGTGGACCAATGCAAAGAGTATTCTTGGCTTGCTGGCTTGTGGCGTCAAACAAGGTGACCGAGTCGAAGTAAAAGCGGAGGGGAGTGATGAAGCAATAGCGGTCGAGGCGTTAGAGAGATTAGTCAGTTCTAATTTTACAGAGGGTGCGGAGTGAGTTCTGTCTAATGAAGAAATTGATTGGTTTGCCTGCTGCTTCAGGAATTGCCTTGGGTCCCGTGTTTATTTACAGCCGTAAAGTTCTTCGCGCCGAACGCTCGCATGTTGACAATATAAACGAGGAATTTGCCAAACTGGAGGATGCCCTCAAGCAGGCAGAAGCTGATCTTGAATCGCTAACCCAACGGGCGAGGGAACAAGTTGGAGAAGAGGAGGCGGCGATCTTCGAAGCGCAGGCTGTAATGATGCGCGACCCGGAACTTCAGGATCGAATTCGCACTCTGGTTGAAGAACAGAAAGTCAATGTCGAATTTGCCTGGCAGGATGCCGTTCAGTTCTTTGCGAAAACTCTGCGTGATCTTGAGGATGATTATCTATCTGCGCGGGCAGCAGATGTAGAAGACGTGGGACAGCGAGTGTTATCGCTGCTATTGAGACAATCCTTCAATTCAAGTAAGCCAGAGTCGCCATCGATCATCTTGGCGGATGAATTGACACCGGCGGATACGATTCTTTTTGATCGAGCGACGATTCTTGCCTATTGCACGCAAGGCGGTGGTCCGACCTCGCATGTGGCGATCCTGTCGAAGGCGCAGGGCCTACCCTGCGTTGTCGGATTGGGAGCAGAGCTGGGGACGATTACGAATCAAGCGTTCGCCATTGTCGATGGTAGTAATGGCGCGGTCCTGATCGATCCTGATATCCAAACGAGAAAAGAGTATGAAGCCAAGGCTGCAGGTCAACTAAATCTTCAATTGCAGTCGATTAAGAATGCTGCCCTCCCAGCCCAAACTTTGGATGGGAAAAGAGTTGATGTAGTCGCGAATGTTGGTTCGCTTGCAGACGCCACAGAGGCGATTGAATATGGGGCGGAGGGCATTGGACTCTTGCGAACGGAATTCCTATTCCTTGACCGTACATCAGCGCCAGAGGAAGCAGAGCAAGTCAAAACCTATTCCGCGATTTTCAAAGCTATAGGGACATCGAGACCAATCGTTGTACGCACTCTTGATATTGGAGGAGATAAACCCGCTAGCTACTTGAATATCCCCAGGGAAGACAATCCGTTTCTTGGATTGCGAGGAATCCGATTAACTCTCCGTTTTCGAGAACTATTTGAAAGCCAATTGCGCGCTCTACTTTTAGCGGGAGTTGGGTATGATCTGCGGATTATGTTTCCCATGGTCTCGAGCCTGGAAGAATTAAGTCAAGCACGAGAACTTCTTGATCAAATCCGATCAGCCTTTGCAGTAACGGGCAGCGCATATTGTAAAAACGTTCAGCTCGGGATCATGGTTGAGGTGCCTTCTGCTGCCATTATGGCAGATACTTTTGCAGACTTTGTAGATTTCTTTAGCATCGGTACAAACGATCTCTCTCAGTACACTATGGCTGCTGAGCGCACCAGCCCGGATGTGGCTTATCTGGCAGATGCTTTTCAGCCTGCTGTCCTGGAATTAATTCGTCATGTCATCGAGGCTGCACACAAGAAAGGGAAATGGGTAGGCGTGTGCGGAGAATTAGCCGGCGAACCCCTAGCTGCACCTCTTCTGTTGGGTCTCCAATTGGATGAATTTAGTGCATCGCCAAAGCTCATCCCTGAACTCAAGCAAACGATACGAAGCTTCAGCTCCAAAGAGGCAGCAGATATTGCTCAGGAAGTCATGCAGCTTTCGAACGCAAAGGAAGTTCGGGAGTACTTGCAAACTGCCCTAAAAAAAGTACAATCTTTATGAAAGAGTTAATCAACAACTAAATTATGCATGTTCTCGATGAAATTGTCCAATCTCAAAAAAATGGGGAAAGTAAAGGCATTCCTTCGATCTGTTCAGCGCATCCTTGGGTATTGAAAGAATCTCTAAAGACCTCTGATTCGAAGAAGGTTTATCTAATTGAGGCTACTTGCAATCAAGTCAATCAGTATGGTGGATATACGGGGATGACCCCGGCGGACTTTGTCCGCTATGTTCATGGGATTGCTGAAGAAAATCATTTCCCCTTTGAAAATGTTATTTTGGGTGGCGACCATTTAGGACCCAATGTTTGGCAGGATGAACCTGCCAGTTCGGCTATGCAGAAATCGGAAGTGATGATGAGAGATTTTGTGCAGGCAGGCTTCGTCAAGATCCATCTTGATTGCAGTATGTGGTTGGGGGATGATCCCAAAGGAGCGCTCGATCCCAAAGTATCTGCGGAGCGAACGGCGCAATTGGCAAAGGTTGCGGAAGCAGCTTGCGCGCAAGGCTCTGCGCTGCCGCGCTATGTGATTGGAACAGAAGTACCCATTCCCGGGGGAGCGCAGGAGCATGAGACGGGCGTCAATGTGACAAAGGTCGAAGACGCGCAGCAGACGATTCAGGTCATGCACAACGCGTTTCAGCGTAATGGGCTTGAAGGGGCTTGGGAACGGGTTATTGCAGTCGTCGTCCAGCCTGGCGTAGAGTTCGGCGATGACTTCGTTTTGGAGTATGACCCGATGGCGGCTCGCGATTTATCGCGTTTTATCGAAAATCAGACGGTGGTGTACGAGGCGCATTCTACTGATTACCAGGCGCGTGATTCACTGAGAAACCTGGTGAAAGATCATTTTGCGATTCTCAAGGTGGGACCCTGGCTGACTTATGCCTATCGCGAAGCCGTCTTTGCCCTGGCAATGATCGAAAATGAATTGTTCCCCAAATCGCCCTCGAACTTGATGGATGTTTTAGATGACGTTATGCTACACCGACCTGAATATTGGGAAAAACACTATCACGGTTTAGAGGCGGAACGTGCAATGAAACGGAAGTTTAGCTTTAGCGATCGAATCCGTTATTACTGGCCTGATACACGTGTGCAAGCTGCGCTATCAACAATGATGAAAAATCTAAGCGAAAAGCCATTGCCGCTTTCTTTGTTAAGCCAATTTGCTCCCAGGCAGTACGAAAAAATTCGTAAGGGAGAAATCACAGCAACACCGGAAAGTATCATACTCGATCACATTGGTGAGGTCTTGCTGGACTATGAGGCGGCTTGTTCCAGGGATTGATAAGGAGTTAAGACCAGGAGGCGTTACAGTCCCACTCGACATGCGCAGCGATACTTCAGCAGAAGATATTGAACGAGAGGCCAAAGGCATCGGGTTTCAAGCCTGGCTTGAAAAATAAAATGTTTGTTGACGGTTAATTTACCCTGTCCATGTAGACAGGGTAAATTTTTTAAAACATCATAGCATTTGCGGTATATTCAGGCTATGATCGCAAACTTCTTTATGAGATTGGAAAGGCGATGACCATTTTTAAAAGCAATCCTTTTCATCCAGTTGAAGATATAACACTGTACCAGGCGCTTTATTCTCACATGCGGGCTGCGATTCTTTCGGGAGAATTAAGAGGAGGAATGAAATTGCCCTCCACACGCGCACTAGCAGAGGAATTGAATATTTCGCGCAACACAGTTCTCAATGCCTATCGCCAACTTTTGGCGGAGGGATATTTGGAGGGTCGGAAGGGGAGTGGAACATTCGTCGCGAGTGTCTTGCCAGAATCGTTATTGACGGTTTCCGGTTATTCCAAGCCGAAAGCTACCAGCCAAAAAATAGCCGAATCTCCCGAACCTATTTTCTCCGAACACGCCAAGATGCAGATTGCTGTATCGCAGCCTCCCTCCAATGGAAAATTGCCGCGTCCGTTCCTCGCCGAAGCACCGGCCTTGGATGTATTTCCTTATAAACTTTGGTCGCGGCTCATTGTGCGTCAGGCAAGGCGAATTCCTATCAATAGTTTTGCCTATCAAGATTCATCAGGCTATCGTCCGCTACGCGAGGCAATTGCGGCGCACATTACTGTCTCTCGGCAAGTGCATTGCACACCGGAACAAGTGATGATTGTGCCCGGTTCACAAGGGGCACTCGATCTCGCGACACGAATGCTTGTCAATGCAGGTGATGCTGTTTGGATAGAGGACCCAGGCTACCCCGGCGCGCGAGGCGCATTCCTTGGTTCTGGCGCCCGCGTCATCCCTATACCTGTTGATCATGAGGGGTTGATCGTCGAAGCCGGAACCGCCCGTGCACCGAAAGCGCGGTTAGTTTACATCACACCCTCGCATCAGTTTCCATTAGGAGTAACAATGTCTATCTCGAGACGGCTTGCCTTGCTCGATTGGGCGAAGCGTACCAATGCTTATATCCTTGAGGATGATTATGATAGCGAATTTCGTTTTGCAGGACACCCATTAGCTTCCTTACAGGGGCTTGATACCGAGGAGCGCGTGATTTACATCGGAACATTTAGTAAGGTACTATTTCCATCCCTTCGAATCGGTTATATGGTTTTGCCAATGCTGCTAATTGATTCCTTCCTGAAGGTCCGGCGCTTGATTGATATTCACAGTCCCATACTCGAACAAGCCGTGCTTGCAGATTTCATTATCGAAGGTCACTACATTCGTCACTTGAGGCGCATGCGAACCTTATACGCCGAACGGCGCAATGCTTTATTGGAAGCAACCAAAAACTTGTCTCTCGAAATGTTCGCACCCGAAGCAGGAATCCATTGTGTCGGCTGGTTAGCAGATGGAGTGAGTGATCAAATCTTAGCAAATAAAGCAAGGGAATATGATCTCGAATTAACGCCAATTTCAACATTTAGCATTGAGCATCTTGGGCGCAAAGGATTATTGCTTGGGTATGGTGGCTACAGCGTTTCAGAAATCAAGAAAGCCGCGAAGCGTCTGGGGAGTCTCTTGCATTCAATCCACGAATAATTAAAAAGTGGTACCTTGATTTGGTTCAGAACTGGTTCTTGAAAAAGAGCCAGTCGCTCTGTATATTATGCTCTTAATCAATCAGAGGAGCAGAATAATGCAATCCAAACTCGATTACTCCAAAGTTCTTCCTGAAGGGATGCGATTCATGAACACCCTGGATCATTACAGTCAAAACTGCGGACTTGAACCATCACTTCTGGATCTCATCAAGCTTCGTGCCTCACAGATCAATGGCTGTGCTTATTGTGTCGATATGCACAGCAAAGACGCGCGCACCGGTGGCGAAACGGAGCAGCGGTTATATAACTTGAGCGTCTGGCGCGAAACGTCCTATTACACGGATCGAGAACGTGCGGCGCTGGCATTTACTGAAGCGGTTACTTTGATTGCAGAGGGGCGGGTGTCTGACAAGGTTTATGAAGAAGCACGTCAGCAATTCAGTGATGAAGAGTTGGTGAAACTTATGATAGCAATCGTGACAATCAATGCCTGGAACCGGTTTACGATCTTTGGCGATATACCGGGCAGCTATCAGCCCTCTCATTTCGCAACACAGCCAAGACAAACTGCGCCGATGAAAGTGAATGAGTAGTCGATTAATTAAAGGAGCAGAACCATGCAAAGTGAACATGATGGTCGTACAGATTTCGATTTCTTTATTGGTCGTTGGAAGGCACATAACCAGCGCCTTCGCGAGCGACTTAAAGGCTCGACTGAGTGGGACGAAATTGAAGGGGTGGCAGTTGTCCGAAAAGTGCTGGGTGGATTGGGCAATATTGATGAAATCACGATGGAGAGAGAAACCGGTCGCCTCCAAGGATTGACTCTGCGTCTCTACAACCCTGAGTCCCAGCAATGGAGCATGTATTGGGTGTCGAGTGCAGATGGAAGTTTGCAACCGCCGGTGATTGGCGGTTTTGAGAATGGACAGGGCGAATTTTATTCTCAGGAATTGTTCGAAGGCAAGACGATTTTCGTCCGTTTTATTTGCTGCAATATCACGGAGACCTCCTGTCGTTGGGAACAGGCTTTTTCTGCAGACGGTGGAAAGACATGGGAAACCAATTGGATCTCAGAACTTACTCGACAAGAGTAAGAAAGACCTTTTGACGCGTCTTCATTATGGTATTGCTTGAAATGCTAGAAAGTTCACTTTACAAATAAAAAGGACATTTTGGTTTGAAAACAAAACATTGGATTGTGTTCCTATTATTGGGAGCCATCTGGAGTTCCTCGTTCATGTGGATCAAGATTGCGGTGCAGGAAGTTGGTCCGATTACGCTGGTTGCCTTCCGCGCCTTGTTCGGACTCTTCTTTTGTGTTGTGGTCATTTCCATCCAGCGCGTATCGTGGCCGCGAACGTTCAAAGCCTGGTTGCCACTCCTTATTGTTGGGCTCACGAATGTAGCAATTCCCTTCTTCCTGATTTCATGGGGCGAACAAACCATCGACTCGGCGGTCGCGTCTATTCTGGATGCGACGGTGCCTCTATTCACAATTTTGACGGCGCACTTCTTGTTGCAAGATGACAAAATGACAATGCCGAAAGTATTGGGGTTGCTCATCGGTTTTGCCGGGATCGTAATTCTGATGAGCAAGGATATCGGCGGTTCTCCAAGCTCTCTACTCGGACAACTCGCTGTCGTTGTCGCTTCCATGTTCTATGCAGGTAGCGCAGTCTACGTTCGCAAGGCGACAGAGGATGTTCCGGGCATCGTGAGAAGCGCGGGTCCGCTTGTATCTGCCACAGCAACCATGTGGTTAGCGGCTTTTCTGTTCGAACGCCCTCTTACGATTCCCCACTTAGGAATCACCTGGGTAGCTTTGCTTTTTCTGGGTGTGCTCGGCTCAGGACTTGCCTTTGTCCTGGCTTATTATTTGATTCACGAAATCGGGCCGACGCGCACAACCATGGTGACTTATCTCTTTCCGTTGGGTGGTGTGATTCTCGGTATTGCAATTCTGCATGAGCAATTAACCTGGCAGGTCATTGCTGGCGCGGCATTGATTATTGCCAGCCTAGCAGTTTCCAATTGGGAACCGCGAAAGCAGGAAATTATCGAGAGTCCTCAAATAGTCTCCAAATATTAGGAATACAAAAAAGGATGCGACGACTGTGTTCAAGCAGTCGCTGCATCCCGTTACTCAATCTATAGGCTAATATCCATCTGGCAATTTACTGATCCAATCCTTGCCGAGCCGAATTTCGATATCCACCGTTTCAGCTGGGTCTGGTTTTATCAGGATCAGACTGTTGGTACTCACTCCAAACAAATCAACGAGATATCGTAGCGCATAAAGCTTGGGTGAGTAAAGAGTGATGGTAGTTCGGCTATAAGCCTTTGTTTTTCCAAACTCCGTTACCAGAACACCCTGCTGCGATAAATAAGCGCCCGTGCGCGTATCAAGTTCTGCCGTGGATGTTCCATTCAAGATGCGGACGCGCGCGCTGTCGGTTTGCATCAGCGCTGTTGGGTCGCCGTGCGCAATCGGTCCGAGTGCCCCGCTCAAGGTAAAGATTTCATCTCGTAGAACGCGGATTTTATCGGGAAGAGGTCGCATAACGCTCGCATTCTGTCCGCCCAGGATTGCGTTATCAAATATGACCATATGATTATCAATGACTTCGTTCTTGATGTTTTCCTTTGGAACATCCTTCATCAACACCGCTAATTTAATAGCATCGTTCAAGGACAGGTTTGTATGGATCCCTGCGGAAAAGGTATTGTATAGTTGGGGTGCCTGCGCCAAAAGTTTTGGAAAATTCTCAGGATCCAGCACTTTATCACGAATTCCAAAAATCACTCTCTGTTGACGCTTAGCGCGACCAACATCACCATCTTTACAACCTTGTTCTTCATGGCGACAGCGCGCAAAAGCCAGAGCCTCTCTTCCATTCAAATGCCGTATCCCGCAGCAGGTAATTTTGACCTTTGCAAAATCCTTACCATGCGCCATGGGATCGAGCACAATCGTTTCGTTATTGTAAACATCCACGCCATCAATTAAGTTGATGATATCAACGAACGTATCAAAATCCACCTGCACATAGTAATCAACCGGCACGCCGATAAAGTGGGAGATCGTTTTCATCGTCAATCTTGGGCCACCACCAGGTAGTTTGGATCCTCTGCCCAGACTCCATGCCGTGTTGATGCGACTATAGCCGAAGCCTGGGATATTCACCCACATATCGCGCGGGATCGAAAGCATTCCTGCCGTTTTCGTGTTTGGATCTACAGTCAGCAGAATCAACGTATCTGTACAAAACGGACAATCTGCCTCAGCGGGATCGCCTCCACGCAGTCCCACAAACAGGATATTGATGCGGCTGGCACCGTCCCAAATCGGATACTCTATATCTTCTGGTACCAGAGACTCAGGAGTTGAGGTCGCGTTGGGTTTGTTTTGTTTACTGACAAAAGCCGGCGCTCCAAGTGGACCACCTGCACCGCTACCACAACTGGCGGGTGCAATTCCAGGTAGCGATGTAAGACGCCAGCAAACAGTAAAGGCGCGGACGCGGACTTCGATGAAAAGCCCCGCGCCTATACCGAATGCAATTGCCCAAAAAGCAATTTGTCGAATCAAGAATTGTCGAGTGTCTTTGTCAGGCATTTTGAGGAGTCTGCTTGTCGTTCATCACAACGCCTACAATTGTATCTTTGTTCCAGAACAAAAGATTAATGACTATCGACAACCATAGTATGGCTTACTCATATGCCAGTGTATCTCTTACGGTCAGTTTCGATGCCCTGCGCGCGGGTAATGCACTCGCAATCGTGGCAAGGACAATCGTGAAGATCAGCCAGACAATGATTCCGCTCAAGCCATATACATTCGGCATCGGTGCGGTAAGAACCGCCATTCCCACGCCGTAGGTCAGCACGCCTGTGATGGGGAATGACAATAAGATACTAATTGCCCAACTGATGAGTCCAATCACTAATCCTTCTACGATGACGATGCTCTGAATATCTAGATTGGATGCGCCGATCGCGCGCATTACACCGATCTCACGCGTACGTTCAAGAACGTTGATACTCATCGTTCCCATCAAGCCAAGCCCGCCAACGATTGCAATCAGGACTGCCATTACCATCATGAAATAAACCAGAATAT
>WNFZ01008672.1_pt1 | contig 13751 bp, 6 predicted proteins | sample 5400081 | NCBI WGS metagenome assembly WNFZ01 (sample SAMN13153365, study PRJNA577476) | soil metagenome | isolation source: 80 cm soil or saprolite under grassland replicate 1 | place: USA:California | collected 2016-06-15
GATGCCGCAAAACATTTGATCGAAGAAGGGGACAAGATTGAAGACACTCAATCCACTCATGATTGGTTTAAAGGGTTCTACACGTTTTACAAATCTATCGATTCGAATGCGTACACAGTGGGCGAAGTCTATGGCGCGGGCGCATCTGTCGTTAAATCGTATACAGGCGACCAACTCGATCAGATCTTCAATTTCGAAATGTCGAGTGGATTTGTCAACAGCGTGAATGGTGGATCAAACTCTGGAGTCAATAGTGCAATCAAATTTGCATTGCACGATAAGCCTGATTTCAACTTTGCGACCTTCCTCACCAATCACGATCAAAACCGAACGATGTCTGTATTCAACGGTAACGTTGATAAGGCAAAAGCCGCGGCGACATTGCTCCTTACATCCCCAGGCACACCATTCATCTATTACGGCGAAGAGATCGGCATGCAAGGCAAAAAGCCAGATGAAGATATTCGTCTCCCCATGCAATGGAGTGCAGATGCGAATGCAGGCTTTACCGCTGGCACACCCTGGCGCACACCTGCCTCAGATTATCAGCAGGTCAACGTTGCCAAACAGGATGAAGATTCAGATTCATTGCTCAATCACTATCGTGTATTAGCGAAACTTCGCCAGGAATATCCAGCATTTAGTGATGGCGATATCAGCTTGGTTGAAACAGGAAATTCTGGGGTATTTGCAGCTTTGCGCAGTTCTGAAAGTGAAAAGATTCTTGTTGTAGTCAATCTCAAAGACACACCGATCTCAGATTATCAGCTAAGCCTGGATAAAAGTTTACTCCCCAATGGCGTCATCACTCCCCAAACATTATTTGGTACAGCAGACGCGATGCCAATAACAATCTCATATGGAAAATTTAGTGGATACAAACCAATTACTGAGCTCTCCCCATACCAGTCCTATATCTTGCAACTCGAATAATTTTACGTGACAGATCTTCTTGATTACTTTTTGAAAAAGTACAGAAACAGCACGTATACGATTGTCACCACCACCCCCAAAGTCGAAAGAATCACACCTGCAAGTGCAGTTTTAGTGTTTTCAGTCCTTAAACTGAACAGACCAGCTACAATGCCGATTACGCTCGCGGCTCCTCCGCATACTGGAATAATCGCAAGACACAAGCTCATCAATCCTAACGCCGCGGAGGCAAGTGCCAAAAATTTTGCAGTTCGTAGCTCAGGGTCAAGGCTGTTCGGGTCAACTTCCATGCTCGCTCCTTTGAAAGAACATTCGGAATTATACTCGGGGAGACGTTCACTCATTGTCAGCGCAGGTTGGGTCTTATAATCAAGATAACCCATTCAAATCCAAAATTTGAGATAATACCAACAGCAAAGAACCACTCCATGAACAAATCGATACGATCACTGCTCTATTTTCTCGCGATTGCACTTGTAGTTGCCCTCGCCTTTGGTATGCGCACGCATGCAGCGAACACTCTATCGATTGATTACGATGAAGATGATTACCTGCGTGCGGGACAGGAATATGCGCATCTTATCAAGACTTCAAACTGGCGCGGCTTTCTAGATAGAAATTACCGTCCCGAGCATCCCCCTCTTGCAAAGATCTTCATCGGTTTGAGCATATTATCGGTACCCGAAAAAACCCTAACGCCTGATGCTGCTACTAATGCTCAACCGAACAAATATTTACCGCGTGATTTGGTCAGACCTGCGCGTGCGCTCAACACCATCTTTGGCACAATAACCGTTCTGCTGTTAGCAGTGGTAAATCCACTTGCAGGGTTTTTCCTGGGCATCCATACATTTACGATTAAGTATGTTTCGCAAATCATGCTCGAAGCGTTCCCAGCGCTGACCAGCTTCCTAATGGCTTTGACATATCTTCAATGGAAAAAGGCAAGACAGTCGAATAGGAACGGCTGGCTGGCGCTGTCCGCAATCTTCCTAGGGTTGACTGCTGCTTCCAAATATTTGTACTGTATCGTTGGAATTGCCATCCTCATAGATTGGTATCTGGATGCCAAGGAAAATGAGACCGTTAATGCGTTCCTTCGCAACACGGTCATCTGGGGTCTCTTGGCATTCGTGATCTTCTTTGCTTTTAATCCCTACTTATGGCTCGATCCAATTGGCAGACTCAAAGAATCAGTTTTCTACCATGCTGGCTATGCTTCCAGTGCATCCGAGGTCGAAAACGCTAGTTACCCGATTTGGCAGCCTTTTTTCTGGTTATTCTTTTCGCCTTACTGGTGGCAGAAAGGCGTTTTTCCATTTCCTTTCGATTTGCTCATCACCATCTTTGCATTGGGTGGTTTGAAACGCCTTTGGGATAAGGAACGTTTGTATGCTTTATGGTTCGCAATTGCCATGGTTTTCCTACTGATCTGGCCCACCAAGTGGCCCCAATATATTGTGACATTAACTGTTCCTCTTTCCATGGCTGCTGCGGAAGGAGCTTCAGCACTCTGGCAGGATATTCTGATCTGGTGGCGCAGGCCCAAATCAACAGCTATTTACAAGAAGACCGATACACGCCGCGCTTTACCATGGCTTGTACCCGGGTTTATTGCCTTTACTTTGTTAACTCTCATCCCATTGATCTTTGGATTTGGGATTTCCATGACCGATTTCAACACAGCATCGCTTCGCGATGGTTTCAATGGTGGAATTCGTCGCGCCCTTGTCGAGGGAATCACTGGCGAACGACCTGCTAAAGATTTTGAAATTAATGCCCGCTCTAATCAAGTGAATTTCACTGGTTTGAACTCATACCTTCCTGTATTAGATTACATTACAAACAATGGCATTATCTTTTTCAACGTCATGTGGACCGTACTTTCGGTTCTGCTGCAATGTGGACTTGGTCTTGCAGTGGCGCTCCTGCTCTGGCAACGCGGTGTGCGGTTTGGAAAATTCTGGCAGGCCTTGTTCATTTTGCCTTGGGCTATTCCAGAATTGATCGGTGCGCAGATGTGGCTCAATATTTTTATTAAGGATTGGGGTTGGCTTTACTTGGCGGCACAAAAATATGGACCTACATCCTTTTTTGCTGCCTTCGCTCACGGCCTGGATACTAGCTCCAGCATGTGGCTTATCGCTTTCCTTCTGCCTGCCATGTGGTATGGATTTCCCTTCATGATGTTAGCTGCTATTACAGGTCTAAGAATGATCCCGCCCGATGTCTTTGATGCCTCTGCCATGGACGGGGCAAATGCGTGGCAGACCTTTCGCTGGGTAATATTGCCGCTATTGATGCCGCTACTCGTCCCGGCTCTAATTGTACGCGGAATCTTCGCTTTCAATCAGTTTTATCTTTTTCAAACCTATTACTTCCAGGATGCCACACTGGCGACCCTTTCCTATAACGTCTTCAATCCGAACAGCGGCTACAGCAATGTGGCAGGCGGTCAATTTGCCATTTCTGCAGTGATCAATATCATCACGGTGGTCATATTAATGATCTTTGTTGCATTGTTCAATCGCTGGAGCAAAGCAGGAGAAGGAGTGACTTATGCGTAAAATAACATTTGTTCGGCAGGTTTTCACACAAGTCGCATTGTTCATCGTTGGCTTTTTTGTGCTCCTTCCAATCTGGGGAATCGCGCGCCTGGCATTTGATGGTTCGCTCAAGGGACGTCCCACTGAATTTCGTCTCCTACCCAAAGTCTGGTCATTTCAGCCTTTCCTGCAAGTATTGCACAAACCGTACCAATCGGTGGATTTTGGAATCCTTCTCAAGAATAGTCTGTTGGTTTCTTTTGGTGCAGCTCTGATTGCAATCGTACTCGGAATGAGTTTGGCGTACGCCTTCGCACGCTTCCGCTTTCCGGGTCGTCAGATGGGGCTCTTTGCTATTCTACTGACGGCTGTCCTCCCGCCCGTAGCCTTTCTGACACCGCTTTATATTATCCTCGGCCTCATGAAGATCCGCACAACGCTTCTGGCACTGGTCATCGTTTATTCAGCATTCGCCATGCCCTTTTGCATTTGGAATATGCGCGCTGCATTTCAATCGATTCCGAAAGAGGTGGAGGAGGCAGCCTTCCTTGATGGTGCAAGTGATCTAAAATCCTTTATTCTAATTACGTTGCCATTGGCATTGCCTTCGATTGCAATTGCTGGCTTGATCGCATTCCTCATGGCATATTCAGAATTCACTCTCGGGTGGCTATTTGTGGAGAAAGCAAATAATGTCACATTAGCGATGTCTATTTATGCGATCGTGCAAACACAATATTCGGGTGGCGCGCAGCCGTGGAGTTATCTCGGTTCACTCGCGATTATTATGTCTATTCCAGTCGTCGCAATATTTTTGATCCTCCAGCGTACCTTACTGGAACGCATGATGTTTGGTACCGTCGGCGACAATTGATAGCGCATATAACTTCCATTGCCATTTGATACTGTTAACCAAATTGAAGTAGAATTAACCAGTAGGACAAGACCCCACCCTTCGACAAGCTCAGGACAAGTCTTGTCCTACTTTATTCCACATAGAGGTTTCTCAATGCAAACACCAGACTGGGTACAGGACGCAATTTTCTATCAGATTTTTCCCGATCGTTTTTCAAAGAGTACACGCAATCCCACAGGAAATTTACCGTTTGAAGAATGGGCTTCGGCTCCAACAACGCACGGATTCAAAGGTGGCGATTTATATGGGATTGTGGAAAAACTAGATTATCTGCAGGATTTGGGAATCACGGCTCTTTATCTCAACCCGATCTTTGCATCCGCTTCCAATCATCGTTACCATACCTTCGATTATTACAATGTTGATCCCTTGCTTGGTGGCAATGATGCCCTTCGCGAACTACTGGATAAGGCACACGAAAAGAATATCCGCGTGATTCTGGACGGTGTATTCAACCATGCTTCGCGCGGATTCTGGCAATTTCATCACGTTCTTGAAAATGGCATCGGCTCACCTTACAAGGATTGGTTCTTTTTCGATACTGCGCGCCTCTATGGACGCCGCCGCTGGGGAGCCTACCCCACGCCAGAAGAAATGCAAGCCCTCCAGAGCGGAGAAGACAGCCTGAAAGCAATTGGGTATCGCGGCTGGTGGAATTTACCGGCTCTTCCAAAATTCAACACGAATACTCCTGCCGTACGCTCATTCCTTTTGGATGTCGCCAAATATTGGATTGCATTTGGCATCGACGGCTGGCGCCTGGATGTGCCTGGCGATATTGACGATGATTCATTTTGGCAGGAATTTCGTTATCGTGTAAGACAAATGAACCCAGATGCTTACATCGTCGGCGAAATATGGCATGAAGCACAGCGTTGGCTGCAAGGTGATCAGTTCGATGCTGTAATGAATTACGAGCTGACCAAACCGATCCTGGCTTTCTTTCCAGGGAAACATCTTGATTTCAAGGTCTCACATCAACAGTCGAATTATCGCGGCATTCAGAACAGGATCGATGCTCACGAATTTGCCAATCAGATCGATCATAATTTGGGATTATATAAACGAGATGTTACTTACTCCCAATTGAATCTCCTCGATAGTCACGATACACCGCGTTTCCTTTCGTGCGCAAGCGGGGACAAGGACTCTTTGAAACTGGCATGGTTGTTTATGTTCACGTATCCCGGCGCACCCTGTGTGTACTACGGTGATGAGATCGGCATAGATGGAGAGCATGATCCGTATTGTCGAAAGTCTTTCCTTTGGGATGAAAGTACATGGGATAAGAATTTGCTCTCGTATGTAAAAGAAGCCATCGCCTTGCGCCATCAGAATCCCGCGCTGCGACGCGGTGACTATAAACGCTTGTGGTCAGCCGATGGAATTTACGCATTCTCACGCTCGCTCGATGGCAAAACATTTGTCGTGGCGCTGAACGCGTCAGAATCGCCACAGTATGCTGAGGTGGCGTATGACACGCAGCAACGCCCACAAGTGTTGTTCGGCGCAGCGTCCGATATTTCCCTTGGTGATGGGCGCTTGAAGTTCAAAATCCCTGCCAGGTGCGGTGTAGTATTGAAATGATCGATGGAACGAGACGATGGTCTCGTTCCTCTTTTACCGCTTGTTTCACGCATGTTCCTCATACGTAATTAAACTTTTCGAATGCTTTTATAGGTTGAAATTCAAATCTTAAGTTTAGATAATTATGCGGCACTCTGTAAGTCGGGGTATCTTGCACGTAAGCTGTAACAAACCTGTTGTTGTAATCGTAGCTGGAAAGTGCAATAATAAACACAACATTATCTACATTGTCGAAAAAGGTGGCGGAGATGGAATGTCCAAAATGCAAACATGCGACTAGTGACACTGCCCTGCTTCAATGCTCACACTGCGGCGAAAGTTTTGAGCGGCGTCCGCTGGAGGAATATCAGCATCTGGAATATCTTGCAGATTGGTTGGTTGATCGCCCAGAAATTAGCCAGAAACTGAAAGAACAACTCCTTGCTCTGGTGGAGAACAAACAGGATACGCTGCTCGAGCAACTTCTTCCAAAACCAAAAATTGTAGAGGAACCAAAGCCTGCGCCTATTGCAGAAGTTATGCCGCCTGCTGTCGTAATCGAGGTGGAACCAAAACAGACGAAAATTCTGGCGCCTGTAGTGAAGCCCGCGATTGTCGCCGTACCACCGTCCAAGCCCAAAGCTGCGCCTAAACCCGTCGCGCCTCCCAAACCTAAGCGTCCAGCCGTTGACTGGCGCAAAGTGATCACCGAAGCCGCCACCTCCGGCGCGCTATTGCGTGCCCTGTTATACCTGGGCGCATTCATGATTGTTGTTTCCGCGGCAGTGTTAGTGATTCGCTTCTGGGATCAATTCAATCCAATCCTTCAAGTCCTTTTCATCGGATCCGTGCCGCTGACATTCTACGCGGGTGGCTGGGCGTTAAGAACACGCCTCAAGTTGATACAGGCCGGCACAGTGCTTACCGGTATTGGAGCCATCCTGGTCGCAGTCGATTTTGCAGCGATCTATCAACTCAGTGGGATTGGACAGAATAATGGGCCACTCTACTGGCTGATCGTCACGATCTTTTGCACAGCGCTATATGCGTTCACAGCCTGGAAGTTCCAAGGGGAGTTCTTTGATTATCTGACCCTGCTGGGCGGGGCGAGCATTTTATTTACATTTACCCGATTGCTTAAACTACCAATCGAATGGAGTGTAGTGTCTGTCACTGCTTCAGGCGCGTTGATGACAATGGTCGCGGGTCGCTACTGGAAGGCAGAAGGGAGCTGGCGTGAGTTTGGGCGCGCTTCACGCTATCTCGCACAGATTTTGATCCCCGCGAGCGTGTTCTATGTAATGTTCTCGCCCGCAAAGCCCCCCATCGGACACATGCTGGGCTTCCTCTTCGCCACAATAGGTTATTTCGTTCTGGCATGGCAATTCCCCACACTTATATTTGCTTATACCGGGCTCGGCGCCTCGATTGGAACCGTTGTATTCGCCTCACAGATCGCCAAGCTTCCCATCGAATGGTACCCAACAGTTGGTTCCGTTTTGGCACTAGGGTACATTCTCATTGGTCAAAGCGTACAGCGCGCAAAGATCGAATCAAAAGTCATTCAAAATTATGTCAAAGCCCTCAATACAACAGGGTTGATCCTCATCAGCCTCGCCGCCCTGAGCGGATCCGTCTTCGGTTTGGATAAGCAGGTCTGGGCAGGTGTTACAGCGATGACATTCGCCTCGCTCGACCTGGCGATTTGTGCCTATCTCTTTGGGCGTTCACGCTATACGTTAATCGCGGCCGGGTTGTTCATCGTGCCGTTCTCCATGGCCGCGATCGAGTGGTTAGACACTTTGCAACTACAGAGCGCGCAGGTGATTCCCTGGCTAGCCTCTGCCTGGAGCGCGTTGGCATTCACTTATATCGGGTTAGCAGCAATCTTACAAAAGGCTATTAAACATAACGGATGGCTTTACATCTGGGCCCACGTTCTTACACCAATTGCTTTATTGATACTGCCCTTTGCTTATCTTCTGGACGCTGCACATTGGACGAGTGCTCCGACACTTGTGGCGCTCGGTGCATCCCTTCTTGTCTATCTGGTTTCTTTTGTCCTTCAAGATAGTGGACGCCATGCATCGCTCTCAGCAATATCGAATTGGCTGCCTTATGGTTTTGGGAAATCGATTTTTCTCTGGCCCATCGGATTGCTACTTCCGATCTGGGTATCAGTCGCATGGAACGGGATGGAGTGGTCGGGTCAATGGCTGGGCGCAGTTCTCGCGGGATTTGGGCTTGCGTATATCGGCATGGGCCAGTGGTTGTTCAAGCGCATCAAAGAATATCGTCTGCCACTCCATGTGTTCACTTACCTGCTCTGCATCATCGGCATATTCATATCTACGCCCAATATATACTCATTCTTTGCCGCGCTATTGATCACGGTGATGTCGGTCGGAACTCTGGCGTACATCTATAACCGAGTGATTGAAACGGTGATTGCCAGCCTGCTGTTCATCTGGCCATTCCAGTTGTTGATGGAAATCCTCCATATCCCGTATTATGCGCAGATATTAGGTTTTGCAGTTCTTGCAAGCCTTGCTTACATACCTGCAGCAATCTACTTGAATAAATTCCCGAAGAGTCGCGACAGATTTCACCATGCGCCGCTCTTTAGTGTGGGATACGCGTTAATTGTTTACGCAGTGAGCGAAACCATCCTCTTTCGCGGAGATAAATCGTACATCCCCTGGATTGGCGTAACAGTTCCATTGATCGCCACAGCATTATTCACGTTTAGCGCATCCTATTTCAAAGCCTCAACATACGCGTGTGCATGGACATGGGCTGGCGTGTTGGCGTTTTCCGTTGCATTTGGGCAAAGTCTCACTCTCTTCAAAGTCCCAGCCGCATATGACGCGTTGGCATGGATGAGTCTGGCGACGTTCTATATAACCGCGGAGCGAATGCTTTTCTTCATCTCTCAAAAAGAATCAAAGGAGGTTCAAAAATTCTGGCCTGTTCCACTTAAGGATTATTTGCCGGCGATCCTTGCGCAAGTCGCGCTTGTATTACTCACTGTCGCATCCGCCCGACTATATCGGCAGCACTGGTTGTTCTTCATCGAACCTTTCCTGGCTTTTCTGCCCACCACATTATTTGTCATAGGTTATGGCAAGCAAATCTTTGGTCAGGAATTGACTACTCCGCAATACGCGTTGATCTGGGCCGCGCTTGGAACGATCCATGTTATCGCGGGCATGCTCACAGACCACCTCAAAGTGCGTTATGCTTACGGTTTGTATCTGGGCGGATACATCTTACTTTCATGGGCGGTCCTCTGGTCATTCATCGAACAAACGACCCTCATTTGGACTCTCGGCACGTGGATTCTCGTCTGCATCGCCTCTGGTCTGCTCGTACATTTTCACAGACATCAAACCTGGGAAGATTTTATTCTGTTGATTTTTGGGAAATCGGAGGGATTAATTCGAACGGCAATCCACAATGCCTTCCAATGGCTTGCGGCGTGGACGTTCCCCTTCTGGTGCGTGATCTTTCTACGTGAAATACACATCTCAAACGCATTCTCGTGGCTTGGATTGGTCGTTCCGCCTCTCGCCTACCTTGGGCTTACTTTGTGGTTCCGCCGCGTTAACCCCACCTATACAACCCCGTTCTTCAGCGCCGCACAATTCTATACAGCCATCAGCTTGCTCATTAGCGCGCCCGCGACGATTAATTTTCTTGCCAGCAATTCGGATGGAAGAAAAAATAACCTGGTTGCATTCATAATCCTACAAGCCATAGCAGTTCTTTTCTATGCGGCAGCTGCATGGATCTTCAAGTCGCGCGGCTTCGCTCACATTTCTGCATGGTTGAGCATCATCCCATTTACCGTAGCTTGGAAGATTTTCGGCCCAACCTTCACATCAATCCAATTGGTCATCCCTTGGATGATGTGGTCAACGGTGCTGCTTGTTATAGGCTTCGCGCTCGACAAGAACAAGGTACGTTATTCCCATGCCGCTTATTTCGCGGGATATGTACTCTCCGCTTATGCTTTGGCGCGTTCCACACCTGATAGACTGACAAACATCTACGCCCTGGCGATTAGCGTCTCACTGGCTTTGATCTCGCACCTCGTCATCCATTATGGGCGGCATCATTCGTATGAATATTTCATAGGCAGATACTGGCAAAAAGCAGATCAAACAACGCGACAGATTGTATCTACATTCTTCCTGTTCTTCGCAGCTTATGCATTGCCGGTGCTTCTCACACAAGTACTGGCTTATATCAAGTATCCACTCGCCTGGCGCGGAGTATCGCTCGCCCTGGCTGCCCCGCTTTATATTGCAATCGGTTTGCTTGTGAGCCGATCAAAATCCAGAAGTTTGAGGACCGCTCCCACCTGGGCGTTATACAGTGCGGCATATACGCTGACTGCCATTGGGGCGATGGTCGCCTTTGAAGATGAACGTTTAGCAACTTATGTGCTAATTCTGAATACGATTGTTTATGCTGTCTCGGCATATATCTTCCAACAGTCGTTCTGGTTGTATCTATCCACTGTGTTGACTCCAATCATAGGGTTGCTTATCCTTCATCAAACAGATCGATTCGAGTCAAGCTGGGTCGCGTGGATGTTCATGACGCTGGCTTTCATCTATCTTGCCATCGGACAATGGTTCGACCGCGCACGTGGTAGGCGGGACTCGCTTGATGCTCTTCCCTTCGCCGCGCCGTTTTACGCCCCTGGATTCTTATTGAGCGCAATTGCTCTGGCAGTTGCAAGCAGTGATAGAACGTTGGCAATCCAAGTCTATTCTGCCGGCGTGATCTTATATGCGCTTTCAGGTTTTCTCTTCCGCGAGACGTTATTTATCTATCCCGCCGCCTGGCTCGCCGCCGTACCTTATTATCTGGCCATTACACTGACCCCGCTAGCGACGCGTTGGTATGGTCTCGCATGGATTCCGCTGATCGTCGCCTACATTGCGATTGGTCGTATCTTCTTCCACAAACAAGCCCTCGCGCCATTAGGAAAAGGCATGCTTGTTCAGTGGCTAACCCATCCCGCAATTCCATTTTATTTGTTGGCATATGCGCTCAGCGTTAGCATGATCTCGCTTTCATATATCAGTCCGCTTGCGATCACGTTGGCATTTGGTCTTGCGGCGATGCTCTATTTCTCATCTGCATTCCTCTTCCGCACTCCTGCTTGGATTTACGCCAGCCTTTTCGTTGCACACATGACTCTGCTTACATATTTCACGATCAACCCTAAAGGTGGAGAAGCTTACTTCCTCTCGTTTCCATTCCACGCACTGACGTGGGTCATGTCCCTGCTCGGGTATGGATTCAGTCGCAGGAACGCCGAATCAGCTTCAGATGGGAGAACAGCGTTTAGGTTCGGGCTGCTTGAGCGCTTATTGGGACACTCGTGGTCACGTCCGTTCTTCCTATTTGCAGTGATGGACATCATCGTATGGCAATCCATCGCATTTAACGGATACCAAACAACCATCACACTCGCCATCGGTCATGCATTGTTGCTCGCGCTGTTCTCAATTCTATGGACGGAAGGCACACTTGTGTACGGTGTAGTTGGCTTTAGCCTGCTGGCGGTTGGAGCATCGCTGAAGCAAGCGGAGGTCTCATTTGCAGATGGGGTGGCAGTATTCAGTGGGATCGGATTCGGGCTTTATCTGCTGGCGCGGCTGATCGAAGCGATTACATCCCGCTTTAAATCACTGACCACGTGGTTGACGCCGCTTACCCATTCATCCCTTGTTTTGACAGCTCTCGGCGTGATCATCAATCTGCCGCTTGTGGCAAGACATATGAGCGCTACTGCCGCGACACTTGCATTTGCTGGCGCACTCTATATCACAATGGCCTATCGCGGACGTCAATATGCGCTTGGCTATGTTGGCATGGCGTTGCTCGAAATTGCCTGGTCGATCCTGCTGTTTATGAACGATATTAGCCAGCCGCAGTTCTATGCTGTCCCAGCCGGGCTTTACTTCATGGCGATGGGATATTTGGAACTGAGCCGCCATCGAAAAAGATATGGTATTGCGGTCGAAATCCTTGGACTCAGCGTTCTGCTGGTGACATCGTTCGCTCAATCCCTGAACGGCGCGCAAGGATTCCCATATTTTGTCCTGCTTCTTTTTGAAGCACTTTTGGTTATCTGGTGGGGAGCGCTCCAGAAAAGAAAGATTCCCTTCTTGGCGGGCCTTGCAGCAAGCGCGCTCAACATTCTTGCGCAAGTAATTGTTTTGATCTCGGTCTACGATATAAACCGCTGGCTGGTGGCGTTTGGTGTCGGGCTGCTCATCGTGGGCATTGCCATCTACATGGAACGCGGACGCGAACAATTGCGTACCCGCTCCCGCCAGTGGAGCGAAACAATCGAGGCGTGGGAGTAGAAGATGAGTTTCTCCTTACTATCAGGATTTCTCGTTGTTGTGATAATCGTGGTCTTAGCTTTGGGAAGGCTTACATTTTCCGGCAAAAAAAAGAAGTTAGCAACGACACCATCAGGAAAAGCGTCAAGGAGCTGGATTCTATATTTTGCCATTACACTCATCCTTGCAATCTGGACCATCTGGGCCGCTTTGTTTTTCTTCGCGGTCGTTTGGCTGTTGAGGCAAGATCCAAAACCTTATTCGAAAGAAATTCCTTTACCAACGAATACAGAGAAAAAGACGGCGGGGTTACTGTATACCTGGCTGATGCTTTCGTCAATTTTTGCAGTTCCCACTTTCGTTCTTCTACTCTTTAATTTTTCCACTTATTCATCGACCAACCAGCGGGTACTGGCGGCATTGATCCCCTTGATTTTCCATACACCATTGCTTCTCGGCCTAGCTTCAAAGAGCACGTTTGTTTTTCGTCATACGCAGCAAGCGCTTTTCCTAATGGCGATACGCGCAGGTGTGGCGTTGCTTACCGTGAGCTTAGCTAATGAACCATTCGATGGGATCTGGCTGTTTCTGCTCGGCAATGGTGCGCTGTGGCTGTTTGGAAGCCTCTGGGGTTGGGACCAGATCCAGCGCGGTGAATGCTGGTTCATGAAACGCAAAGGTCAGAAGCTGGTTTCCGTCGCAGCCACCACAATCGATTCACCTCCAATGGACCAGGAATTGAAAAGCATGCTTAAATCTTTGGACGCGAAAGAGGCGCTCGCGGCAAAGAATAAAGCTTTGCAGGCATTTCGAACAGGAAGCCCTGAGAGCAAAAAGCGCGCCGTTGAAATTTTGTACACACTAGGTGAAGTGGAAAAGTTCTAGAGGAAACTTTATGGAAAGCAAACCTTCAAAATTCTGGGCATATGTGGCAGTCATCGTTGGCATTCTTCTGATGCTCACAGGGATTGCCGCCTTCGTCGGCTATTTTGGGCTGCCCATCTTTTTGCCCGTTGAAGATGTACTCAGTTATAACCTCGGTCAAATTGCCGCAATCTTCCTGGGATTGGTCTGCGGGTCGCTGGCTGTTTATCACGGCGCGAGTTCTATCGGCCAGCGCAAATCATCCGCATTTCGACTTCCATCATTCTATATCTTTTGGATCATACTGGCTGTTGTCCTGGGTTTGGGAAGTCTCATCATCACTACTAAGATTGCAACCAGCTTTTTGTTCCCGCCTCTCTTCGTGTTGGGCGCGGCGCTTTCCACATTCGCCGTCCTTGCTTGGGCAAATCACAGAATGGGCTGGCCAATCACGTGGCGTCAGGCAGCGCTTGCATTTGTATGCGGAAGCACATTGGCAATTCTCACGGCGATCATCCTCGAGACGGCGCTTCCCTATCTCACTTACCTCGTGCTTGAACC
>WNFZ01016434.1_pt1 | contig 13749 bp, 11 predicted proteins | sample 5400081 | NCBI WGS metagenome assembly WNFZ01 (sample SAMN13153365, study PRJNA577476) | soil metagenome | isolation source: 80 cm soil or saprolite under grassland replicate 1 | place: USA:California | collected 2016-06-15
TAAGGGCTATAAGGAGAAAAATAAAAAGTAGTTTTCTCACGTGAGTCTCCTCAATTATCTTTGCAAAGTCGTATACATCTTTGTAAAAGAATAATGTGAATCCAGATTTTATCACGTGCCTAATCGTTCGACTCTTCTCCGTACCAGCCAAAGTGGAACGAAGGCGAATGCTACTGCAAACGCGGAGCCCAGGATCAGTCCAGCCAGGTATCCATACAATATTGGGAACTCCAGGAATTGGGCAAGCCCCAATGGTGCAATGAACAGTCCAAAACTGATTGGCAGATAAACGATCGTGAGGAGCTGTCCAAAGCAGCCCATCATACCACTATTCATTCTACGTGGATCCTCCCAGGTAAAATTTGCCCCGGCCACACCGAAGGACAGAAGTATGCCTGCCATGCCTGCCAGACACAAGGTAATGGCGACGAAACTATAAATAAATTCCACAATGGATAGCCTTTGCAAGATGGAGATCACTGCGAGAAATATGAATCCAAGACCTAGAGCGGGTAAATACGCAACGAGGAATTTTGAGGCAAGTAAATGCCAAACACCGACTGGAGAGACTTTCAACATCCAGTAATTTCTACCTTCTTGTGAAAAGCCCATTCCAGCCAGCCGGGAAAGCAGCATCCAACCCACGAAAAGTGACATCCCGACATTGCCATAAGTCAAAGCAATTCGAGCTGAATTCATAAACAAACTAGGAGCCTCTTCCAGTGCGGCGGGCGGTCCCCCACCTCGACGGAGCAGAACCAGCGTATATACCACACCAAGTATGAGGGGCGAAATCAATTGGGACAAGCTGCGCAGGTCGCGCCTGAGCGTGAGAAAATCCTTCTGAACGATGGCAAGGATTGGTTTAGGAAGGAAGCGGACAAGTCCAAAGCTGGTCCTGCTTGGGTAGGTCGTTCGGGAATACGGCATACTCTTTTTGCGGGCGACAACCTGCATTCGGGCCCAGCCGGAATAATACAGGCGTTGAGCAATGATGACAGCGAACCAGAACACAATCGTTGTAAACCCAAGCGTTGCCCCAACAAGCAGAACACCTGGCAGCCAGTGACCTTCTCCCAGTGCCACTAGACCCTGTCCTGCCCAATTCAAGGGGAGCCAACGTGTATTGGAAAGAACGAGGAGACCAGCAATACGGGTCCCTGAAAAATTGATAGTTCTGCCAAACGAGTTGGTGAGGTTACCGATTTGCGAACAAAGGAATGCGAACATCGCGCCGATAAAACCGAGGATTTCCGCTGCGCGCCGCGCAGGTAGAACGCGCACAACCAATATCACGAATAGAGCTGAGAGTCCTGAGGCTGCCAGCGCCAGGAAAATCATCAGCAGAATCACAAAAGGGTAATAGCTAATGTGATAGCCGTTAGAGATCCCCAAACCAAACAGGATCGGAATGCCAAATAAGGAAAAGAGAGCAAAGTTAGGCAGGACAGCTTGCATCAATTTCGCGATAAAAACTGCTCGAATAGGAATTGGAGTTGCAAGCAAAAAATCCATATCGCCCGAGAGATACAGGGCCTGCAATAAGATACCGAAGCTGGTCAGTAATGTTCCAACGAACAGAGCACTCAATGTTAAGGCGGGGATAGAAGCCAGGATACCACGCAGATCAACGCCAGCATATTGAGCAAATTCTGGCGAATGCATGAAGCTTAATAGCCAGCGGCTCACAGTTAAAATGAAGTAGGCAAACCCCAACAGAAAAATCCAGACGATAATGATTCTGATCTTATACCCAAGTTTGGAGCGACGGAAAGTGTTATACGTGATTCGCAGGCGCATACGCAACAATTTCCAAACCGCTGACAGCAGGCTTGAGTCTGATGCATTCGTTGATATGTGCATCGAGCAGGAATGGATGGAGGTCATCTTAAGATTTCGGCGATTTCAGTCTCTTCCGCGCCACCGGTAAGACTGAGGAAAATATCTTCCAGGCTGGCTTGACTGGTCTTATCCAGCGTGCGAAGTTCATCCATACTTCCCACGGCAATGAGCTGGCCCTTGTCGATGATTCCAATGCGGTCACACATGCGCTCGGCGATTTCCAGAATGTGGGTGGAAAGCATGACTGCCGCGCCGCGGTCCGCCAATTGACGCAGGATATCCTTGATCAAACGTGCAGACTTCGGGTCAAGTCCCACAGTGGGCTCATCGAGGACGAGCACCTTCGGATCGTGCATCAACGCGGCGGCAAGAGATGTTTTCTGTTGCATACCGTGACTATAGGAATCGATTGTATCGTTCGCGGCAGAGGTAAGATCGAACATGCGCAACAACTCATCCGTGCGATGCATTACCTGATTGCTCTCGAGGTTGTAAAGATCGCCGACAAACCGAAGTAATTCGCGCCCGGTCAGTTTCGCGTAAAGGTTGGGAGTATCGGGTACATAACCACAGGAGGCTTTTGCCAGCCTGGCTTGAGTTTGAACATCATGCCCCGCGACGCTGACCGTTCCTGAGGTTGGCTGGAGTAAACCAACGATCATCTTGATAGTGGTAGTCTTGCCGGCACCATTCGGTCCAAGAAAGCCGAATACCTCTCCACTGTAAACATCAAAGCTGACATTGTCTACAGCGACCTTGTCACCATAACGTTTCGTAAGAGCTCGAGCTTCGACCAGATTTTCAGGCATGAATTCTCCATTCGGTGGACAGTTGCGGCATGAAACGGGATCCGTAATCCGGTTTTGGTTTGCATCTAGTGCTGCGGGCACCAATTCGGCATGGCCAAGAACTCAAACGGGTGGAACGGACGAGAATAGTAACTTCTATCTTCCAGCAAGGGTAAGTCAGCATCAAAATATTCGTTGAAAACAACGCGGAAACTGTTCACTGGAGAAATCGATGGATAAAGCGCCTCTGAACCTTTGGGTAGATAATAGGCATTCAATATTTTCATTTGTACGGCATAGTTGGGTGGTAAAAAGGGACCGTGGTCCCCTTGTAGGATAATCACCGGCGGAGATGGTGACTCCTCCACCAATTTCTTCAAATTTGGGAGGATGGCCTTGTTGATAAATTGTATCTGATCCGAGTAACCATACTTGGGATCCGCTTGGTCTGGGGAAATAGGGTTTCCCATCGCATCAAATGCAAAGGGTGCATGAGGAATGACAAGATGAATGAAAACAAATTTGGGTCCAGGTATATGGATCAGACGATCGAAACTTTTCAGGACAAGACGCGTGCGCGTACGATAGCGTTCTGCGAAGATATTGTCAAAGTCGACGATTCCCGTGTCGTCAAGAATACGCAGATAAGTCGAAGACATCAAAACCGTCTCAAACTCTGTAATGGGGCCATAAGGCGGTGAAATGAACACATCAGCATCCCTCCGCTCCACTTTGGGAAAACCACTTGCAAACGCTACCGTCTTATATCCAAAGTTCGAGACAGTTTCCTGTACATTGTTATGATCCAGCAGTTTGAGCAAACCGAGGGCGTTCGATTGCTTGGGGTTGAATGTATCGCTCATGTTTTGAAGGTAATCCAAATTTAGCGATGAGGTAAGCGACGGAGCAGTGCTTTCATAGTTGCTTTGGCTGCACTCTGCTACATAAAACCCGAGATCCTTTAGCGACTGAATAAAGGGGCTGTTATCATACCCATATAACTCGGCTAGAACGTCAGCACGTGTGTATGAATCCAATATAATGTAATAAATGTCAGGGCGGGATTGGAGGGGATGGCCCTCCAACGTATGATTGGTTTGCGAGGGGAAGGGTGTTTCAACAGCCATAAAATGCACCAGAATGCCGATCACGGGGTAAAACAGAAGGATGATTGCCATGAAGTTGACACCGACAAGAATGCTTGGGTTGGGAGATTTTGGCGTTTTCCAGCCAAGCCATGCAATCAAGGTGATAAAAAAGATTCCCCAGATGGCCGCAAAGACTGGCGGTTGCCTGACTATTTTTGCTGAAGATACCAGCAACCAAAACGTACCATATAAATAAAATGCAAAGAGACAAACGGATGTCATTAATGCGGCTGCGTGCCATTTGCGGGCGAATAAAATCCCGAATAAAAGGTAAAGCAGCAGCCCGATCAGTACAGATAGGAGAAGGGGCCGGACAAAGTCCCGAAACGGAAGTTCCTGCACATTGGAATCATACAACCTGAAGACAAAGTACAGGCTGAAGAAGAAGAAATGCAAGGGAGAAAAAAGGACCCGTTCAAACGATGAAATTGCTTTTTTCATGGTCCATATCATTCTTTAGTAAATTTTACCTCTTTAACACCCTATACTTCACTCGGTGCGGGGTTAAATCCTTTCCAAACTTTTCCTGTATTATTATTTCATTATCAAACATTTTGTCGATGAAGAGAGGATATACCGCGCTCGAAGAAAACAATATTGGTTCAAGTTTGAATTGTCTCTTCCGAGATCAGATTCCCCAAGTCGGTATGTTGTTGTACTACTGACTTCTTCAAGAGCCTTCCAGTTTTTTTGCCGTGCGCAATCAAGTCGTCTGGCGAATAAGAACTATTGATGAAAGCGATGCTCACCTGGAAAGATTCACTGTTTGGCGAATCAAGATACAACCTGAAATGATGTCCAAGTTCTTCTACCTGAATCCTAACTCGGCTGACCTTTTTCAAATCCAGGTCTGTTTTTTCGGTATTTCCAGATTGCGATTTCTTAATAAGAGAAGCACGTTGAGCATCAAAGTCAATGGTTATTGTTTCCGCAGGTACCACCATGTCTTTATCGAATTCTTTTTTGACGGTATCCGTTTGGTGAGTAGAAAAGATACCCTTAAGCAAAGAAGTTACTTCCTCAAGAATGTTGGGTGGATGTATAGATTGTCCTTCCCACCATTCCAAGACTATTTTTGTAGGTGTTTCCTCTTTTACTCGCATTCCAACAAAAGGTATTTCTTCTTTGCCTTGGTTTTCCATTCAAGCTCATTTCCATTTCAGCATGGTACAAATGGCAGGATATTCTATCTTTTCAACATCCTATACTTGACTCGATGCGGGGTTAAATCCTTTCCAAATTTCTCTTTCATCATCGCTTCGTAATCGGACCAGTTGCCCAAATACATCTTCGCCTGGCTGTCGCCTTCGAAGGCGATGATATGAGTGCAGATGCGGTCGAGGAACCAGCGATCATGACTCACGACCATCGCTGTCCCTGCAAATTCTTCGAGCGCTTCTTCCAACGCGCGAAGTGTGTTCACGTCGAGATCGTTGGTTGGTTCGTCGAGGAGTAAAACGTTCGCGCCCTCAGTGAGAGTTTTCGCTAAATGGACGCGGTTGCGCTCTCCACCAGAGAGCACGCCGACTTTCTTTTGCTGATCTGAGCCAAGGAAGTTGAAGGAAGCACAATACGCGCGCGCATTAATCTTGCGATTGCCGAGTTCCAATGTGTCTGCGCCCTGCGAGATTTCTTCATAGACAGTTTTATCAGAATCAAGCGTGCGTGATTGATCAGCATAAGCTAGTTTGACAGTCTCGCCGATTTTGATAGAGCCGCTGTCGGGTTCTTCACTGCCCACGATCATTCTGATCAGAGTGGTTTTGCCCGCGCCGTTGGGACCGATGATTCCCACGATAGAGCCTGGTTGAACGGTAGCAGAAAAACGTTCCAGGATGAGGCGCTCATCGAAAGATTTGGTCATGCCATTGAACTCAAAAACAACGTCTCCGAGCCGCGGTCCGGGCGGGATATAGATTTCCAGATCTTCGCGGCGTTTCTCGGCTTCCTGATTCAACAATTGTTCATAGGAAGTGATACGCGCCTGTCCTTTCGACTGACGTGCTTTTGGTGACATGCGAATCCATTCAAGTTCGCGCTCGAGGGTCTTCTGTCGTTTCGATTCGGATTTCTCTTCAACGCGGATACGCTCCTGCTTTTGTTCGAGCCATGAAGAGTAGTTGCCCTTCCATGGGATGCCATAGCCGCGGTCGAGTTCGAGGATCCAGCCTGCGACGTTATCGAGGAAGTAGCGGTCATGCGTGACGGCAATGACCGTACCTTTGTATTCGCGCAAGTGATGTTCCAGCCACGCCACGGACTCGGCGTCGAGGTGGTTGGTAGGCTCGTCGAGCAGGAGGAATGGCTGTCGAGATTCCAGGCATCGTGCTTATCAAGTTCTTCCTGTAATTTGGCTTGTTCGGCTACAAGCGCGTCGAAGTCGGCATCGGGTTCGGCAAATTTGGCATTGACCTCATCGTAGCGCGCCAGCAGTTTCACAATGGGCTGCACTGCCTCTTTCACGACCTCGATGACTGTTTTCGATTCATCGAGCTTGGGCTCCTGCTCGAGCAGATCGACAGTATAGCCAGGGCTGCGGGCAATCTCACCCGTGTAGTCGTTATCCTGCCCCGCAATGATGCGCAGCAGCGTCGACTTGCCCGCGCCGTTCAGGCCGAGCACACCGATCTTGGCGCCATAATAGAAGCCGAGCGAGATATCGCGCAGGATTTGTTTATTCGGCGGGACGAAGCGTCCCACGCGGTTCATGGAGTAGATGACTTGGGTATCAGAGGGCATGGGGTTGTTTGGTAATTGATGACTAGAGATTAGAAACTGGCGCTGGTCGAGTAGTCCTGAGCGGTAGCGAAGGGCATATCGAGACCAGATTAGTGGGCTGATTTTACCAGTTGTTTAACCACAAAGTGCATCCTTCGACTGCGCTCAGGACAGGCTATGGAGCACAAAGGGTGAAGGGATTCGTGCAAATTGGATTGTGCTATACTTTGAATTATGATCAGGAGAGACAAATGAGTCAGATTTATAAGTTACCTCTTGTTTTGGAGCCCCAGCCCGATGGTGGATATGTTGTGACCTGTCCATTGTTGCCTGAATTAATCACTGAGGGCGACAATATTCAGGATGCTCTGCAAAATGCAAATGATGCGCTGGCTGCTATTGTGGAAGCTTTGAAAGAGTTAAATCGTCCCTTGCCGCCTGCGCTACAGGCAACGAAGGAAAATACTCCGCTTTGGATTGAAACTGTATTGGCTGTATGAAATACCGTGAAGCATCGAAGAAACTCAAGGCACTTGGTTGTGAAGAATTTCCGAGACGCGGGGCAGGCTCACATCGCGTTTGGCATAATCGGAAGAATGGAAGATTGCTCCTTTGCCCGATTGGGGTGCAAAGGATTTGAAACTTGGTACATTGAGGGCGGTCATTCGTCAATTGGGATTAGATTGGCAAGAATTTTTGAATGCAAAATAACCAATGAAAATTATTTATGATCAGGTGGCTGATACTCTGAACCCATGATCACCATTGACCAACTCAACGCCCGCGGACAAGGGTATCTGCCAGGCCTAATTGGCATTGAATTTCTCAGCATAGAGCCGGGACGGTTGACGAGCCGCCTCGTTCTACGTCCCGAATTGCTTGCCCCCAACGGTTATCTGCACGCTGCAACAGTCATCGCCCTGGCAGATACGACTTGTGGTTATGGGACGCTTGCTAATCTTCCTAATGGAGCGCAGAACTTCACGACCATAGAGCTAAAGAGTAATTTTTTGGGAACTGCACGGGAGGGAGTCATTTCATGCGTGGCAACACGAGTGCATGGCGGACGAACGACTCAAGTGTGGGATGCCCAGGTGACAGACGAAGCCAGCGGGAAAACGATCGCGTTGTTCAGATGTACGCAGTTGATTCTCTATCCGAGCAGAGACTAGGGGAATATTTGCTTCCTGTTTTGGTTGTATAATTTAAGCATGACACGCACACCTTCTTTGGAGAAAATCCTTGAGGTACTCCGCCAGCAAATCCCTATGCTCACGGAGCGTTACAGCGTGGAAACACTGGAAGTATTTGGGTCTTATGTCCGTTCAGAACAGAAGAAGGATAGTGACTTGGATCTTTTGGTCACGTTCAAGCAAGTGCCTAGCTTGTTGACTTTTATTGCAATTGAAAATTATCTGTCCGACCTGCTGGGAGTCAAAGTAGATTTGGTCATGAAAGATTCGCTCAAGCCAAAAATCGGAAAGAATATTCTGCGCGAGGCAGTTCCTGTATGAAACGCGAGTATGAAGATTACCTGCGTGATATGTTGGAGAACGCCGAAGGCGCTCTCTTTTGTAAAGGGACTGGATTACGAAGGTTTTCGTAAAGATGATAAAGCAGTGTATGCAGTGATACGCGCCTTTGAAATCATCGGCGAAGCTGCCCGACAGATTCCAGAAGATATTCGTGAAAAGCATCCCAACATTCAATGGCGGGAAATTGCAGCAATGCGTAACAAGTTGACGCACGAGTACTTTGGAGTGAATACTGAAGTAGTCTGGCGCACTGTGCAAGAGGATTTACCTGTCATCATCCCTGCTCTGAAAAAGATGCTCAAATAAAAAGTTGGTTTTATGAAAGTTGTTTACAATCAAGCTGTTGATACCCTTACCGTTATTTTCACCGAAACTCCCGTCACGGAAAGTGACGAGGATAAACCTGGTGTAATTCTGGATTATGATGACAAAGGCAATCTCGTCTCGCTTGAGATATTGGATGCCTCACGGCGGGTTAGCATACCAAGCAAGATCGAGTATCAAGTCTCGCCCATTGGCGGATCATAGGAACAAAGAACTCCGAAATTTTGAAAATCTCGGAGTTTTGTTTTCAGCGGCCCACACGGATACACAGCGGACGGATGACCCAGGTGTGGGATGCCCATGTGACGGACGAAGCCAGCGCGAAAATGATCGCGTTGTTCAGATGTACGCAACTGATTCTGTATCTACCCCCGTCATGATGGGCAGAATAAGAGAGTTCCTGATAATGAATTAACTGCTTTCTGTAGGTGAATAATTGAGGATAAAGATGAGTAGTGTATTTCCTTATGAGATTTGGTGCCGAAGTTATTCTTCTAATTCAAAATAAATAATCTGTGAAAAGAATTGATCAATGCTAAGTTTAGGGGAAATATATGTGGCCTCTACATATTTTACATCATCCGGATTTAGCACAGTTATAAAGCTTTCTTGATTACCAAGCCCATTTAATGACGTTCCAATAGAAATGCCAGCTCCATCAGTAATAATATATCTATCATGAAATTGATCTCTATCTCCTTCATACACTGATCCGTGTATTACTACAAAAGTAGGAGGAGGAGATTGGTTGCTAATCTTTCCCCACGAACCAAGAATCTCTTCTTTGGCCATTTTCTTGTTGTTTTTCTTGACATTTGTTGAATCATCCTTTGATGGTGTGAATCCAAATTTTTTCCCAGAACAAACGATTCTTACTTGTAAGTCTACAGGAATATATTGCATTATCCACACTTGCGTCTCATCAAAATATGGATCACATATTGTGACATATCCTTTTGCATTAGATTGCAACCAATTCTTTATCCACGCAATTGCACGACCTCGCTCGCCTACTTTGAAAAGTTCTTTACTTATCGATAGACCTTGAAAATTGGGTCTTATGGATTCGGGAATTTTTATCAGTGGAAGAATCTGATTTCCGATACTATATAGAATATTACAGTTTTCAATAATTGTTTCTAAAATTGCTATTGATTCGTGGGCACGAGCAGAATCTGGACATTGTCGCAAAGTTACTTCAGTCGTCCATTTAATGATCTCAAGCATCGTTTCATACTCTAGTTGAGCACCCGCCACTAGCCAATCAAGCATTGTTTTGTCTTGATAAGAAACGCCCTTATTGCTATTAACTGCTTTTATCATTCTGCTAACAGCCGATTGCATAATTTCATCACTGGTTGATGCATCCTCAAATTGGGTTAGCAGTTTATGAGGTGACTTTGATAAGTCGTAAGAAGCATTATTGACATCCAACTCATATTCTATTTTAGAGTCTTCAATTTTTTCGGTTATTTCAGCTGCTATATTCTTGTCTACCTGATGTACCGTCTGTATAAGTGATGCTAGTATTGTGTCTTTTTCAATTCCATCTAGCGAATTCGTTAGCCGCGCTGCCAACCGTGCGGCTTCTTCAACGCCCGATGTGTTATTGAGCTTACTATAATTATTGGCAATTGTTTCCAATCTATGAATTCTATCTTTTACATTTGGAATACTTTCAACATTGTCAAAAGCCTCATCTAAAAGAGAAGTAGCTAATTGATTTTCTATTTCCTTAAAATCACCTGCAACAATGCTCATTACAAAAACTTTATCTGCAATATTGTCGATAGATTTTGCTTCCTGAATAATTTGACTATGATTTTTCTTTATATACGATTTTGCTTTTTTGGCAGAGCGTCTTCTAGCAGCTTCGATACTGGATTCCGCCCAAGCAAAATTTCTTCGGTTATATGGTAATGATTTGACAAGCTTTACAGCCTCTTCAGGGCTATACTCATATATTGCTGTTGAGATATGAGCAATAATATGATCTTTTATGTCAGAAGGGGGCAATAACTGCAACTCCGTTAAAATATGATTTTGCATTAATCTGTTGAATGTCTCGTTGTCACCCTTTTTGTATAATCTTGCAAGTGCCACCTTTGATAGCATATAAGTTTTAAGTGATCGAGATGGTATTAATTCTATTAATTGTAAGAATTCATCCCAAATATACTTTTCATTTTCAAGATCTATGAATCCCACAACACTAATAGCAACCTCTAAGGTATCGAGAAACATTTTCCCTATAGTTTGGTTGGCCAAAGGTATGGTTTCGCGTAATTCAACTGCTTTTTCATAAAGTTGATTGGCTAAATTCTGATCGACATTACCAATTTGGGATACCCAATGAAAAGCTGCTTCGGTTCGAATCCAAGCGATATCAATTTCCTCCCAAAGAGAAGTAAGCTTTTCAAAAAGCTCTTCCCGGATTTCAACATCTTGTTCGCTGTCATATGCAACAATAAGCTGTGTTAAGCCCTTACAAACTAGAACTTGATCATAAGTTACGTCAATTTTTTTGGCAAAATACGTTCTTAACTTTGGGTTTAAAGATTTTGCTGATTGATTGCCTGCTTTTAATAATTCGATTACTGTTGCTGCACGATAAGTGTCATCCTTTATTCTAGCTAAACCATCTTCGATAATACTTGCTTCAACAGGTAGTCGATCCTGGCGCATATACGCGATTAGTGTCTCACGTAATCCTTCGTCCCTTCTCTTGGTAGTGTTGAGCATATCTGCGAACGTGAGAGCTAACCTGGGTTTTACTGCACTCAAGGCTCTTAGAATTCTTCGAGTAAGGTCTAATTGATCAGCCGCAGTATCTATTAATCTTATAAACTCATCTTGTAATTTGTTCTCGATTTCTAGTGCAAGATTATGTGTATCTTGCGGGTCCAACACAGTTAAAGAAATTAAGAATCGGGCATAACAGTAACATGATACATCTGTGTCTAATGGAAGATTCTTGGTTTCGTCATATACCTTCCAGAATCTTTCCCAAGCTTCGCTAGTTGAAACTAAATTAACAGCTTCAGCAATATTCAGTTCTAATCTCACTCTTTCTTCAATGGGCGATCGGAGACTGGTAAAGTTAGGAATGTCAAACCTTTGAGCTAATCTTTCTATTTGATCGGGCGCACAGTTTCGAATGGAATTTGATAGTTGTCGCAGATACCTTAAGGGGATTTTATAGTTTGTATCTGAATTAATAATATCTAAAGCTACATCAACAACATAATGTAAATGAGGGTCAGATTTTTTTTGCTGACACCATTCTCGCAACAAAAAAACTTTTGCTTTAGTATGGGAAGCTTTTGATACTTTATTGATAATCTCTGTCGAAGTTAACTTTGCTAGCCATGGAGACATTAATGCCAATTCTTGAATGTTTTTATTTTCAATTTTATCAATTACATTATCATCTGAAGCGTTTTCTGATTGCATGGATGCAAAGGCATAAATTAAATCCATAGCTGTCTGTGTGTTGTGCTGACCTTTTATTTTGTCGATAATAGCAGTTGACGTATCAGGCAGAATAGGAAAAATATCAGATGCCGTAAGCAAAATTTCTTCAGGATCTAGGCCTCTAATTTCTAGGCCCTCCGCCATTTGCTTCAGTTCATCTAGGCTACTTTTGGATACTGTTACTCCCTTCTTTTCCATTGCGGAGTATATTCGAGCTAAGAGCCTAATCCTTAAGACAGCTATTTTTATTGCGTAGGTTAATTCTAGTGCTTTATCAAATTTGCTTATTGAAATTAATGCCTTTATTTCACTTTCGCCAATAACCTCGTTCGACAATGACCTCAATTGTGAGCTAAGCAGGGCACACTTTATCAGCCCGAGTTTTTGAGAATGTTGATAAGCTAAGTCCTTGGCGTAAGTTAAGAGATGTCTGGTAGCACCTAAATCGCTAAATTCATAAATTGATTTAGTGATGTCAAGGGGGCTTAGTAAATCTTTAATACCAGAATAATCATTTGATAAGAGGTAGTATTCAGGCAAAAGGAAAGTAGATTCTCTTTCGGATCTTCTTTTTTCATAATAGTTTATTAATAAATTGGTCGCGCTATTCTTCAAGTTTAGAAGTTTATCTTGAGCTATTTTCTTAAGCAAGTCAGGATAAAATGCCCACCCATTATCTTTGTTTTGACGAAGCAATCCCGATCCTGCAAAAAACTTGTTTATTTCGTCTTCTTTGCTTTCTATCATCTCAGATACAGCACTCGAAGTTAATGGAGTAATTGAATAAGCTATTAAAGCCAAATGTAGTTTTTCGGTATCGGCTGCTTTTGCCACAGAGGCATTCCATTGGATTTTGAGCAAATCTTCAATTACAAACGGTTTTTCAATTGCATCGGCTATATCTTGAATTTGATTTACGTGAAGTTTTCGCAAAGCATACAAATATCCAGGAATGCCACCTGATGTTGTTTGAATCTTGTCTAACACCTCTGGAGGAAGATCGATTCCAGCTTTTTCCAAATATGTCTTAGTTTCTAAACTAGAAAAGGTCCTTGGCTCCTCGGCAATATAGTTGAAATTTAATGAATCGGTTGCTGAATTGGATATGCTTCCTAAAAAATATAAGTGCTTTGAATGTGTTGGAAAAGGAAGTAAGTCTGCTATTCTTTCCCCTGGGTTACCATCAAAGGCACGCTCCAAACCATCGACAACAAAGTAATATGTTACGTTGGTTCTCTTTGCCATCTCAATGATTTTTTGAACTAAAGTTTCAAAAATAAATTTCAATCTCTCGCTATCAAGATTTGGGTTATCAATGCTTAATGAACTTCCAGCTTTTCCTCCAACTATTGTTTCTATTTGTTGACAAAGGCTTGACAGGAATGCTGTTTGACGACGGGACCAATAATTTTCAGTTATGAAATAACTGAAGACTACATATGGGTTGGCCTTCACAAATTCTGCAAGATGAACTGTTTTTCCACTTCCTGAAGGACCTTTCAATATGACAATCTGATTTTGAGAATTAAACTTTCTTTGCAATTCCCCAATTTTTGAATCCAAAGGAATCAAAGGATCAAGATAGAGCTCAGGATATGTTATGCTTTTATCTAGTAAATTGCTTACTCTATCATTAACTAACATGATGGCCTCCTAAGTTTAATGCTATTGAAACTGTTGCCTCTACTCCAGTATAAAGCAAAAATACTCTACATAATTGTCTATGCCATTATAACTTTCTGAAAGAAGCGAGAACATTACATTTGTGTTGGGGAAAAGACTGTAGTGCACCCCTTAAATTGGACACATGGCTAAAACAAGTTAGACTGTGTTCATGAAGGAGTGCCACATGCCACGAACGAGAAGGAATTTCAGTGCGGAGTTCAAAGCGAAGGTTGTTTTGGAAATCATCAATGGAAG
>WNFZ01006682.1_pt1 | contig 13748 bp, 13 predicted proteins | sample 5400081 | NCBI WGS metagenome assembly WNFZ01 (sample SAMN13153365, study PRJNA577476) | soil metagenome | isolation source: 80 cm soil or saprolite under grassland replicate 1 | place: USA:California | collected 2016-06-15
TTCCAATCACGTTCACTTGCGACTCTTTTTGCCAGTTCACGGACAATACGTGCTTCCCGCGGCGAGCGAATGAAGACATCCACATCACGTGTGGAGAGACGAGCCTCAAATGCCAGCACCATTACAGCGCCACCCATCAAGGTTAATTGTACAGTAATACCTTTTTCCTGCGCTAGTTCACCCAAACGCTGAAGTCCTTCCAATATTTCTGTGCGTGTGAAGGTTGCCATACTTTATTTTACCCTTTCATCCTTTATCGGACATGCTCTTTGATTGATTCCCTTTCTGCCTGCAACTGCTTTGCCCCGCACTTTTCACAGACCTCACGGTTTGAGGGATACATATAGCGGAGAGTCATTCCATACTTTTTTGATTTCGCACGTAAATTCCCAGTAGTATAGAGCCAGGCTAGTTTCATTCTCCACTATGACATGCAGGGGCGGGATTTATCCAAGACCCTTGCATAGTGGATAAGTTATTGTTACCCTACTTCCCTTCTCTTTGATTTTGCCTGTCTTTTTACCCCGAGGGCATTTCGGTTTTTCCATCGTAATTTCCTTCGTGTAGTCAACAAGGGATGGCTTATTCTATTCAACCGCTCATCTCTGAAGGATAGAAGGGGCGGGCCGTTATACGCAGTATAGTGCCGCACGATTCACCATGACAGCATTCCGATGATAGCGACCATCGTGATCAAATGCCGGGAATATCCCAAAGTCCGGCGAAATATTGTTGGCGCACCGCGGTGTTTTATTCCTGGATGAGTTTCCCGAATTCGGTACGCGTGTCATCGAAGTGATGCGCCAGCCCATGGAAGATAAAGTCGTCACGATCAGCCGCGCCAAAGGTTCGCTAACATTCTCAGCAAACTTCCAACTGATCGCGGCGATGAATCCCTGCCCGTGTGGATATTACGGTGACTCACAAAAGCCTTGCACCTGTGCACACGCACTTGTCACGAAATACCAGAAGCGAATATCTGGTCCATTGCTGGACCGTATCGATATTCACATCGAAGTGCTGCGCGTGGACTACGAAAAGCTGAGCGGTGACAGAATGGGGGAACCATCCGAATGTATCCGTGCAAGAGTGCAAGCGGCTCGAAATATTCAACAAGCCCGATTCTCGAGTATCGGATCACCGGACATCATTTGCAACGCTGACATGAGAGTGGGGGAGATACGGCAATTCTGCAAGTTGCCAGAAGAAGGTCAAAGCCTGATGCGGGCGGCGATGACTCAGCTTAATCTATCGGCACGAGCTTATCATCGCATCCTAAAACTGGCCCGCACGATTGCAGATCTGGCGGGGTGTGAGGAAATCCAGTCTGTACATCTGGCAGAGGCGCTGCAGTATCGTCCCAAGTTGATGATAGGTTAATTCACTGATATTTATAAAATTCTCAGTTTGCGCCGCTCCTCAAATATTGAGAGGCGGCGCTTTTGTGCACAGGCTTTGCAGGTACAACAATTCAGAAAAGTCTTGTCAATCGCACATGCTGCTATTCCTGTTCAAACTTGATTTCAGCCGTCATGCCCCAGCGCATAGCAGGATGCGTGCCGGTCAGCAGCACGATTACTTCGTAGACAATGTCACCCTGGTTTTCAGAATAATTTTGCCCAATTGACAGGACCGTTCCTTTCAATTCCACGTCCGGCAACGCATCCAACGTCACTACCACTGGTTGCCCTTCGCTCAGCGCCACTACATCAATCTCCGTCAAGTCGGTGGTCTTGACCAGCCAATCAGAAAAATCAGCCACTGTCACGGCGATTTCACCAGCATTGATCGAACTGCCCACTTTGGCATTCAGCTTTGCCACCACCCCATTGAACGGGGCAGTGACCTCCAAGGAGGCGACTCGGGCTTTGGCTGCTTTCAGACGAGCTTCCAGCAGAGCCAGTTGATCGGTATCCACACCATTCTTCATGCGGTCGTAGGTGCGCTGCAAATTTTCCATCTTCGCCTTCTTCAACGCTAGATCATTTTGCGCTTCGATGATCCAATCTTCAGGAGCAGGGCCTTTGAAACTCTTGGTCTTATAGCGATATTCATAGCCTTTCCAGGTTTGGATCAGAAACAGGCGGTTTTCGGTTTGAGGAACCTTTTTGGAATTTTGCAGGTAATCCAAATAATCCACGGCTTTATCGTATTCTTCCCTGGCATCCTTTAGGTTGATGACGACCTGTGCCAGACCCTCGCCCGCAGCGTTTTGCAGATCATTCAGGGCTTGTTGGGCATTGACCAGTTCGAGTTGAGCGGCAGCGTAATTGCTGTCCGATTCATTGCCCAGTTGGATCAAAACCTCACCCTTTATCACGGCTTGCCCCTCTTCCACCAGTACTTTGCTGACAACACCGCTGGCATTGAACGCGATCTCTGCGTATCGAATCGGTTCTACACGCCCTTCCGCAATGATCCCAGAAGTGTCGATGACCGCCGAGAGAGTTGCTGAGGGTTCTGGTGTGGTACTTGTTGTACCGCCACAGGCACTAACGAGTAGCATGAGAAGAGTTAGAAGTAACGCTGTTATGAGAAATTTTGCTTTCATGAGTATTTCCTTTACTTTTTATTCGTAAGCCAGCACTTCGCGTACTGTCAGACGGGATGCGTTGCGAGCTGGCATAAAGCTGGCGAGGGCGCTCAACAATATGACGATAATTAACCACAGCCAGAGACCAAACATTGAGTAGGAGTAAGTAAGCGGTACGCCCAAGACAGCCTTTCCAACCGCTTCACTCAGCATTTGGCTCATTGGGATCGCTAGCAAAGAACCAAGAAACCAACTCATCAACCCGATACCTATTCCTTCCAAAATGAAAACCTGTGCCACTCCTCGGTTGGGTGCGCCAATCGTGCGGAGTACACCAATCTCGCGTGTTCTCTCCAGCACATTGATACTCATAGTGCCCATCAGTCCCAGTCCGCCAACCAGCGCAAGCATGATTGCCATCACGAAAAGCAAGGCAACAATGGCATTGAAAGCGGTGGCTGCATCAGCCTGCATGGAAGCGATCGTCGATACGGAGTTGACCTCTACACCAGCACGTTTTAAGTAATCTACTAACGCTATGTTTTCGGTCCTGATCGAGTCTGACTCATGAGCTTGGGTGGTGACCATAAGCACATTTGCCCGGCCGACACTGTCTGAGATCTTGGCAATGTACGGATAGTTTGCGTAAATGCTTACGGAAAACGGAGTGCCCACGCTCACGCCAATGATTGTGAATGGATGTTCCTGCCCATCAATTTTCAGCACGATGGTTTTACCTACACCTACGTCCGGTTCTTTCTGTAAAAAGCCAGAACCAACGACCAGAGCATTTTCGTCTTCAGGTATCAACCAGCGACCTTCAAAAATCTCGGCGGATCGAATCAAGCGAGAATCGACGGGGAGGGCAAACAACGACATCGTATCGCTCTCACTTCCATCGGGACGTACTCTGCGCACAGGCAATTGAAGCAGCGTATCCGTTTTCGTTATGCCTGATACCTCCAACGCTTCTTGTCGCACTTCTGCCGTGCGCTGCAGGCGGTCGAAGCTCACCATCATATCGAAGTTCATCCACTGTAATAAGTCATTCACAGTGCTGAATAACGAAGCACGTACTGTCAAAACGCTGATAAAGGTCGCGGAACTCAGGGTGAGTGTAATCAACGTAAGCACGAGTCGGCCCTTGTTGCGAAAGGTATTTCTTATCGAGAGGAGGATCGGGCGAATGGAAATCTTACGGATGAACCACAGATTTGCGCCGGAGAGGAGTCGGTCAATCGGGTTTTTACTGAAGCGACCCTTTCCTATGGTATAGGTGCCCATGGCTTCTGCGGCACTCACACGTAAGCTCAAGAGAAAAGGGAAGGTTGATGCGAGCACTGGTAGTATTAATCCAATGCCAACCTGAAGCAGGATTGCTTGAGGTGGAATCTGCATTGCAGTCAAGTCAAAATTGAAGAAACTTGCCAGACTCTGACTCAATGCCCGTGCCCCGGCGATTGCTGGAGGAATTGCAATTAACAGTGCTAGAATGCCATAGGAGATCACCATCACCAGATACATCCCAAAAATCTGTAGACTCGTCCCACCGATCGCTTTCATGATGCCAATTTGCCGTTTCTGTTGAGCTAGAAGAGCGGAGATCGTATTGACGATCAAGAATACACTCAAGAAGAGTGACAACACCCCTAAAGCACCCATGAGCAACAGGAGCCCTTGCAGAATTTCGTTCATAGGAATTTGTCCGGGGTCAACGGTTAGAAAGTTCCCAGGAATGGTATAGCCAGACTTTTCAACTTTATTTTTGATCAGGTTTATTACCTGCTGTGCCCAGACTTTATCCTCAGGATTAGTTGTAATCACATACAGCTCGTTGAACCCGTAAGGTTCTCCCAACCATTCCAGGGTGTCCATAGAAATATATCCATATGGCGTGCTATTCATTGGTGCGGGTAATTGGGCTGGGTCATGCGCCGTACCAGCAATGCGCATTACTCGCTGGGTGCCGTTTGGTAACTCGATTAACACTGTATTGCCAATCTGAGCATTCAGGAGCGGCAGACCCGCGCGTTCAAATAGGATCTCATGCTTTGGTGGCGGCCAAGCCCCGCTCTGCGGTGTGACTTTATTTACCCGAATATCGTTGTAGTCAGCAATAGCGAAAATCGTGATGTTCATCCAATTTCCCGCGCTCGTTTTGATGCGCGCCTGAACAGAATGCCGGGCATCTGCCTCCTGTACTTCCTTCATAGAGCGCACGGACTGCAAAAAGTCTTCATCGAAAGGTTCGACCGTATGCACTGTTCCACTGGATGGGTTGATTTCTATAAAGCTACGTGCCATTCCCTCCGAGAGGATCGATTGGGCACTGAAAATCATGCCAACAGCGAACAACCCTACTGCCAGGGACAAGATGACTAGCAATGTACGGGTCTTATTGACGAGCAAATCATTGATGACTTTATACCAACGCGCGCGAAGCATCGAAGCTTTCCTTTCCTGTAGAATGAATAATTTCACCGTCTGATAGGGTGATCGTTCGTGAGCCTCGTTTGGCAATGTCTTTATCGTGGGTGACCATAAATACGGTCCTCCCTTCTTGAACTAACCCTTCGAATATATCGATAACTGTTTTTGCTGTCGTCGAGTCCAGGCTGCCGGTAGGTTCATCTGCTACCAGGATCGCCGGGTCATTTGCCATCGCACGTGCAATTGCCAATCTTTGCTGCTGGCCTCCCGATAGAGCCGATGGAAGTTTTTTAGCATGATCGGCGATTTCGAATTGCTCTAGCAGCCGAATCGCGCGTTGACGTCCATCTCGCAGGGAATATCGCTGTGCGAAATCCATGGGCAGCATCACATTTTGGAGGACAGTCAAAGTTGGAAGAAGCTCAAAAGACTGGAAGACTATCCCTATTGTCTTGCCGCGTATCTTAGCAATTTTTTCTATGCTGAGGGAATGCAAAGGGGTACCGTTTACCCGTATCTCTCCAGAGGTAGAACGATCTAACCCAGTGGCAACATTGACAAGGGTTGTCTTTCCACTGCCAGATTTGCCGGTCACAACTAAAAACTCGCCTGCATAGACCTGCAAGTCAATGCCTTGCAGTGCAGTCACTGAGCCTGCCAGGCTGTCGTAGGTTTTGACCACGTTTCGCAGCTCGATCAGTGGCGGTGTCTCGCCTGTGTTTGAATGATAGCTTTGTTCAACCATTCAGTCTCTCCTAATGATTGCTGAACTCATCAACAATGCGGCCATCGGCAAGCCGGATGGTGCGTTGGGCGCGTGCGGCGAGTTCATTGTCATGAGTGACCATGAGGATGGTTTTTCCGGCTTGCACCAAATTCTCAAAGAGATGGAAAACCATTTCAGCGGACTTTGAATCCAGGTTGCCGGTTGGCTCATCTGCCGTGAGAAGGACAGGATCGTTTGCCAGGGCACGGGCAATCGCCACACATTGTTGCTGCCCGCCGGAAAGAGAATTTGGAAGCTGGTGCGCCTGGTCTGCCATGCCCACCAGCTGGAGCAAGTTCAGGGCGCGCTCAGGCCGTTCGATGGATGGGTAGCGCCCGCCGTAGTCCATGGCAAGCAGGATATTTTCCACAGCAGTGAGCGTGGGCAGGAGTTGAAAGAATTGGAAGATCACGCCAATCGAGCGCCCGCGCCAAATCGCAAGCTGTTCTTCATTGAGCGTATGGATGGGAACACCATCAACCATAACCTCGCCCGAAGTGGGCCGATCAATTCCGGTGATGACACTGATCAACGTGGATTTCCCACTGCCGGACTTGCCGATAATGGAAACGAATTCACCAGACTGAACCTGCAAATCCACACCTTTGAGCGCAGTGAATGTCCCAGCTGCACCCTGATACGTCTTGACCACCTCTTGCAAGTCGACCAAGTGTCCATTCGACTCTCCTCTTTGTCCACTTTCAGGCTTATATGAGTTTTGATAGATATTCAGTCTCGTCATGTCACGACTCTAGGGGTTTGCACTTCAAGTGATCACGTGTTTCTTCTTCGATTCTCCACATGCCTGACGCAAGGAGCTTCCGTTTTGTCAGTGCGCGCGGCTGATGTCCATCGTCAATCACCAGAACGCCTCCCTTAGCCGTAATTCTTTTTATCTCTCTCAAAAACTCCGAGGGTTCCTTGATCATAAAGAAAGTATCGAGCACACATACGATATCAGCAGTATGATCTGGAAGTGTCGTGCTATACTCGCGGGCCAAGATGGGTTCGACATTCTCTAAATCGAATTTATCGATTTTTCGCCTGATAGCCGCGATCGCGAGTTCGTGAATGTCGATAGCATAGACTTTGCCTCTATCCCCGACCATTTTTGAAAACCGCATTGTATAGCGGCCCGGACCGCAACCATAATCTACAACTGTCGAACCTTCTTTTATCCCAAAAGCTTTTACACGTTCATCGATTCGTTTGGAACGAAAATCGATGATCCCCATAATAAGGTTCATCAGCCGGAAAACCACGTCCGGCATTCTGTCCGTTGGTCGCTGTACCATTATGTTTTTTAACTCCATTCCTTCACCAAATACTTCGAGTGCACGCCACATTGACCTGCGCTCAGCCACGTTTAGGATAAGAGAGAAACGAGGTATTTTGTAGTTGCTGGGGTAATGGACTTGGATGACCGAAGGCATATTCCTCATGACCCTGGTCATATCAACAAATGACCCCCGTAGTTTGAGAAAAAAATAGCCTATGTTATGATCAAGCTATGAAAGTGGTCAGAGAACTAGAGCCCGGTATCTTGCCAGCCTTTCGTGTGTTCATCGGGATCCAATTGGGTGTGTCTGTGCTTAATGTGATCACACACTGGCTTGCCCCTTATTGGGTTCAGTCCGAAGTGTTTCGGCTGCCAATGCTCAGCATGTTTGGCGTACTGATAGCTGGGTTGTTACTTCTGTATTTACTGGTCCCTAGTCTGCAGCGAGTGCTTGGGGATATTTATTTGCCAATTGCAATCTTGTGGGCAACAGTAGGAGCGTTTCTGGAGACTTATGTTGAGCTTCATTCTGCTGGAAATAACGTCTCAGAAATGCGCATCAGTTTTGTGTTTTTGCGGCAGATCGTATTGTTATTGATTCCCCTGATTGTAGTTAGCTGGCAGTATTCGATGCGCCATGTCGTATTGTTCTGTATGCTGGCAGCTGCACTAAATATTATTTTGTTATCCCAAATCCTACTGCTTCAGGAATTAATTTCCGGTTTGCTCTTGGGCATCGTTGGTATCCAAGTTATTGTTTTTTTGCTCGTTGGATATATGGTCGAGAATTTGGTGAGAGTCCAGCGAGAACAACGACAGAGTCTAATCGAGGCTAATCAACGTCTGGCGCAATACGCTTCTACACTCGAGCAATTGGCCATCAGCCGAGAACGCAATCGCCTGGCGCACGAATTACATGACACATTGGCTCACTCTCTAAGTGGCGTCGCTGTGCAATTAGAGGCCATTGACACTATACTGGATACGAATCCAGACGAAGCCAAGGCATTGCTTCAACAATCTCTAGCAACCACCCGCAGTGGTCTTAATGAAACCCGCAGGGCGCTTCGAGCCTTACGTGCGGGCCCACTTGAAGACCTTGGACTCGCCTTGGCCATGCGCAGCCTGGCTGAATCCGTCGCATCCCGTAATGGTCTAAAGTTAAGTCTGGATGTGCCAGAGCATTTGGAGAACTTATCACCCGAATTGGAACAGGATATCTATCGTGTCGCTCAGGAGGCATTGGAGAATGTAGCGCGGCACGCTCAGGCAAAAAACGTGAAAGTGAGATTGTCCCAAAATAAAGATCAGTTGGAGTTGATTATCTCCGATAACGGGCGTGGGTTCGATCCGAGCAAGATAGATGCGATCACCAAGTTTGGCATCCAGGGCATGCGCGAACGAACGGAAATGTTGGGAGGCAACTTAGAAGTGGATAGTCGACCCGAAGGTGGGACGATGATCCGTCTGGTATGGAAAGGGGCCACATGATACGCGTCTTGATCTGTGACGACCAAGATGTCGTCCTGGAAGGTCTACAGACAATCTTGAAATCAGCCCCCGAAATTGAAGTAGTTGCGGTCGCTCATGATGGCGCAGAGGCCCTCGAAAAGATTCCGCAGGCCCATCCTGATGTGATCTTAATGGACCTCAAGATGCCTGAAATGAATGGAATCCAGGCAACACGTGAAATCCGTAATCGATTTCCAGATGTAGGTGTATTGGTATTAACCACCTATGATGCGGACGAGTGGGTTTTCGACGCCATACGGAGTGGGGCAGTAGGATACCTGCTCAAAGATACGCCGCGTCGTGAATTGATCGCTGCTGTGATAGGCACCGCCTCCGGCAAATCTCACATTGATCCGAACGTGGCGGGAAAGTTATTGAATCACATCTCGCAGACGACAACCATTCCAGAGTCATCTATAGCGGATACGCTTAATGAACGCGAGCGGGCAATCCTCAAATTGCTGGCACATGGCCTCTCCAATACGGACATTGCCAAGAGACTGTATTTATCTGAAGGGACCGTCAAGAACTATGTTAGTTCAATCTTCGACAAGTTGGGTGTTTCAGATCGAACGCAGGCGGCGATCCTTGCAATACGCGCAGGGCTGGTCACTCCAAGAGGAGATTAGAGTTTAATCATAGTCTGTTCTGGGCAGTACATTTTGTTTGTGAGATTTACCCTCAAGAACACCCCTTTTCCCTCCACAAGGCATGAAAAACATGTCGGATTGTGTGTATCCCTGCCCGTGTGGATATTATGGTGACACACAAAAGCCCTGCACTTGTGCACTCGCAATAGTGACCAAATACCAAAAGCGGATCTCGGGTTCTTTATTTTGAAAAGACATGGGCGACTCTCACCGGAGAGTCGCCCATACGATAGATATGACGTCGGGATTTGGCTGGTGCCGCTCACTGCAAAATGATCGATGCTATAAGCAGGATCAGCAAGCTAATCCCGAACAGATTTTTATGGATGAAATCCTGAACAGCTTCCACAGGACTTATCCTTCAACTGCAGCGGGCTGGCTGACTTCCACAGCCACCGGCGTAGCTTCCACAGCTTCCGCTTCCTCAACCTTCTTTTCAGCGGGCGGGTTCTTCGGCATGAACAAGATGCGGAGATCGCCTTCCTTCGCGCATAAGGGTTTCTTGGTGTCGAGGAAAAGTACCTCGGGGCTGTCTGCGAAGAGTCCCATGCCCTCACCCAAGAACTGGGGATCGAGGAAGATGGCGATCTCACCATCAATTTTGCTGATGGTGTTGGTGTAGCTAGCTGTCTGCGATTTCGCGCGCAGGCAGATGTTTCCGTTGTCTGTGTGGAGCGCAACGGTATCGGCGCCCAGCGTCTTCGCCTGGCGTGCGGCCTTGCTCATCGTGGCAGCATCGAGCGTGAACTTGACGCCACTGGCTGCGAACATCGCATCGAAAACCTTGGACAGAGCCGGGTACTTTGAAGCATCGTTGACCGGCGATGTGATCTTGACCACGTTACCGCTATCGTCAGCCTCGAAGGTGACACGTTTTTCGGAAGATTTGATCGTGACTATTGCGCGAGGAGAGATGGCGCGCATCCAATTGACCACGGTGAGCGGGAGCAGTATGTTTGCGGTTTCGCCGCCAATAGCCTTCACGCACGTCGCAGCGCGGAAGCTGTCCGTAGCCCAGGAAGATGTTTCGCCGGAGCTGACGTTCACCAGAACCGCGGCGTAGGCGAGAATAACATCCGAGGCGGCGCAGCTGCCAACACGGAGCAGGTCGAGCAGATCCTGGCCGTTGACCGTCAAAACCTTCTTTGAGTCCTTGTCCTCGAACTCAGCAAGGGTCTTGTTGATGCCTTTGAGCGTGACATCCACCGAACCGCTCTGGCTGGCGAAGGCCTGCGCGTCGATCGTGGCATCGAAGGCGTTGCCTTTGTCTTCCGCAGCGATGATGGCAAGAATGCCCATCAAGCCATTGAAGCAGCGGACGGAGAGTTTGCCGTTTTCAGCCTGGACATGCACCATTTGATAAGGGTCTTTGCCACTTGCGCGAACGACAGTGCTGAGAGCCTTAGCGAGGGACGCGGACGGGACAGATGAGTAATTTGATTTAGCCATGGTGGGCCTCCTATTGAATTGAATTTGGATTTTGAATAGAAAGAAAAGCCGCTGAGCAGTTTTGCTCAGCGGCCCTGTTGACATTTGCCACAGTGTAGCGAGTGTATTCGCCAGACTGGTCGGCTATTTGTATGACCCCGTTTGCGGAGATGATCAAGGTAGATCGCAATCTCTCCGTGAGGCAGGGTTCTCGTGATTGACTTCGTTATCCCTGATGTAGTTCATGATCTGGATGCAATGACACTCCCCTGCCGCTAAAGCGGCGGGACTTCTCGTGAATCTTCACGAGCCACATGCTCTGTGCCAAAGAGACTACGCAATGCAACAGATTGCGATACTTTTGAATGTGGGCGAAAGAAGAAAGGATAAGGAGCATTTACTTTGGACAGTTCCCCGTAGCAAAACCGGGAAAGAATGTTGGCAGCACCGCCAACATCTCTGTGATAGGTCTGCCCACATTTACAGGAGTAAATTCTGCCTTTTGGCTTTCGCTTTCTCCCACAATAGACGCAGGTTTGAGAGGTATAGGATTCATCTATCTCATCGTTCACGAGGACGCCCTGTGCTTCGGCTTTGTATGCAATGTATTGGCGGATTTTGCCATGAGACCAATTACTCACCTTTTGCTGGCTTTTCCGATTTAGCCTCTTGCAAGACGTTTATTCCAATATTGGTTGAGCGAGCGTAGTTCTCGACAAGATACCACCAAAGCCTCTCGACCATCCGTCATCGCTGCCGGATGCACCTCTCCTAGATCCACTCCTGCTATGCCACTCCCAGGCATTGAAAGCGGCTCGATGCTGTTCTCGATCACGATATGCCATTCGTATTTTCGATGGGCCTTGTCGTAAACCAGGCGCGCTTCCAGGAATTGCTGACCATCCAATGCCGCCAGAGAGGTGGGCAGACGGAAAGCGATCGGTTGATTTCCTCTTGCAAGGGACAGCAGAAGATGATCGCCCCTCTTGCGGATGCCTGACTTCTTCCAGATGGTGGTTCGGTAGGATTTTTTCTTGTGGGGATAGTTCGCTCCATCAACTCGGTTTGCCTTGGCCGTCTTGCAGGCTTTGTAGAATGCCTCCTGAGCGGCATCTATCGAATGTGCATGAAGAAAAGACGATTGAGAAATCCTATCGTGATACTTCTGCATCTTCGGGTTGTTCAACCAAATGGTGTGATTGCGATATATCCGATAATGCTCAATCATTACTTCCGTGTAGATCCGTCCGCTTTCACGGTTGAGGGCATCGGTGGTTTTACTTGGAAGTTTACATTCGAGAATGAGTGTGCGTATCACTAGAGTCCTTTCTGGGCTTCGATGTATCGCTGGATGGTTTCCGCAGAGACATCGCCAGCAGTAGCGGCGAAATAAGAGCGTGACCATAGGGACGGAAGCTTTTTGCGCACTGGATATTTGATCCGCAATTCGTGAGCAGTAATTCGCTTACATTGTTTCGCCACTTCGAAGGTTGGCGTGGTGAATTTCGTTCTGTCAAAGGTTGACCTTTGGGCTGCGCGAATACCGAGTCAATCACGATCAAACGATGAATAAGCTCCATTGCGCCTCGTCAGGATTTCTTGAACTTGGCGAACGGGTTGGTCTCGACCACCGGTTTCGGACTGGAAGGCAACGGAAGATCGGCTCTAACAACAGGCACTACCGAGCGGGAGTTGTTACTGGATGTTGGCAATGCAGGGCGGGAATTGCTGGAAGCGACAGGCACAGCTGGACGAGTCGAGAGCGATCCCACCGGGATAGCGGTTGCCTTCAAGGGTGTATCGGCTTCTGCCGGCGCAGGCTTGACCACGCGATTGGCTTTCTTTTCGGTGATCGAGAGCGAGTTAATCGTCACATCCACGTAGGATGCACGAACCTCTCGACCTTTGGTGTATAGGCCGACTCTGCCTTCTTTCGAGCCAGCCAGACGACCGATCAACAGAACCCTGTCGCCTTCCTTCACATTTTCGGCAGTCCACACAGCGAAGGATCCTGCTTCTTCCGCGGTTGGTTTATCGCTCGTGACTTTCTTGCCCCAGACGGTTGCATCGAACCAAAGTTTTTCTTCCGGACCGCTGGACCAGCATGCCGTGAATTTCGCAATGAACGTGTTGTTCTTGGTGTAGTTTGCTTTTGCATCTGCCCCCACGAATGCCTCGAAAAAGACCATTTGCTGTAGTGGGTGTAGATCAAGCGAACGAGTGTTTGTGTTTCCGGTGATGGCGAATCCCTGGACGGTCATCTGCAGATTCGCAGCGGTAGTGACTTTCTGCTGATCGACAAACGTCAGCATGCCGTCTGCTGTACCGCACAGACGACCAGTGAGCAGAATAATGTCACCCTTCTTGATTTCCGCAGCACGCAGAGCGAACAGCCCCATTTCTTCAGCGGTGGGGTTATCACTCGCAACTTCGTTACCCCATACAAAGGCGCTGATCACAATATTGTGTTCGGGATCCTTGGTCCAACAGACGGGGATTTCCGTGTAGAAGTGAGAACGACCAAGCGCCCGTCCCTGCTCATCCGTTCGCACATGGTATTGCGGGGTCGCATCTTCCTGCGCGATTACTTCAATGGTCATTTGTTGTTGCAACATCTATGCACCTCCTTGAGAATTTGTAGCCCACTGGACGAGAACCTCTCTTGTGGGTGGAACATAACCATGGACTTGCGCGAACGCCTGAAAGCCCTCTGCTTCCCCGTCGAAGGCATTGGGGAGTTCGCCATTGCCGTACATCAACTCGCCAGTATCGGCCTGCGCGGTATTTGATGCAATTACTGGCGTTTGTGGTACAGCGTTATCAGCGCTGATTACCATCGGCGCGCCGGCCGGAACGTCAGTCGGGAAGCGGACCACCATGATGACCTGCATGGTGACACTGAACATTCCCGTTCCCACCTGGGCGACCGATAGGTTGGAAACGCTGGGCGGGGCGACGATCTCGGGTTTGATGATTGGCGTATTGTTGTTGGTTTGGGTCATAACGACCTCCTTCAAATTGGAATTTGATGTAGTTGTTTGAATAGTGGATTGGTTTAAGGCACTTCGTCGCGAGGAGCGAGAGCGCGGGAGATCAGCTTGTCTTCTTGCTTCCAGCGGTAGGCGACAACAACCACGTAGCCATGCCACA
>WNFZ01004010.1_pt1 | contig 13739 bp, 10 predicted proteins | sample 5400081 | NCBI WGS metagenome assembly WNFZ01 (sample SAMN13153365, study PRJNA577476) | soil metagenome | isolation source: 80 cm soil or saprolite under grassland replicate 1 | place: USA:California | collected 2016-06-15
CTCGATCCGGTCGGCGTCGGCGCCCAGGCCGAACGCGTATCGGAGCAGCATGGCGGCGGATAGGATTGCCGCGATGGGATTCGCGATGCCCTGGCCCGCGATGTCGGGCGCCGTCCCGTGCACCGGCTCGAAGAGCCCGACGCGGCCGCCGAGGCTGGCCGACGGCAGCATGCCCATCGAGCCCGCCAGGATGGCCGCCTCGTCCGAGAGGATATCGCCGAAAGTGTTCTCAGTCACGATCGTGTCGAAGTGGGTGGGCTGATTGACCAGCGCCATGGCGCAATTGTCCACCAGCACGTGCTCGAGCGTCACCTGCGGGTACTCCTTCGCCACGCGAGTGACCACCTCGCGCCAGCGCTGGGAGACGACCAGCACGTTGGCCTTGTCCACCGAGGCCAGGCGCTTGCGGCGCTTCGTGGCTACGTCGAAGGCGGCGCGCGCCACCCGCTCGATCTCGCGGGTCGTATAGCTCATCGTGTTCACCGCCCGCTCGCCGCCGTCGGCGAATCCTTCCCGCCCCCGCGGCTCGCCGAAGTAGAGCCCGCCCGTGAGCTCGCGCACGACCATGAGGTCCGTGCCCTCCACCACGGAGCGCTTGAGCGGCGAGGCGTCCACCAGCATCGGGAAGCACTTCGCGGGTCTCAGGTTGGCGAAGAGATCGAGCTCCTTACGGATCCTCAGGAGCCCGCGCTCGGGACGCTGCTCCTGCGGCAGGCTGTCCCACTTGGGCCCGCCCACTGAGCCGAAGAGGATGGCGTCGCTCTCTTCGCACAACCGGAGCGACGAGTCCGGCAGTGGATCGCCGCTGGCATCGATGGCCGCACCGCCGCAGAGCCCGGTCTCGAACTCGAAGGACTCCCCGGTGGCTTTGCCGACGATCTCGAGGATCTTCTGGGCCTCCGGGACGACCTCCCGGCCGATGCCGTCTCCGGCCAGGACCGCGATCTTATGCGTCGCCATCAGCGGGGATGGGCCGTCATCGGCGGCCTGGGAGGCCCTTCTTTTTCGCGACGTAATTCATCAGGCCGCCGGCGGCCATGATTTCCTGGGCGAAGGGTGGCAGCGGCTGGGCCTGATAGGTCTCTTCCTTGGTCAGGTTCTTGATCTCGCCGGTGACCGGATTGATCTCCAGGATGTCATTTTGCGAGATCCGCTCGGCGGCGTCGGTCTCGAACAGCGGCAGCCCGAGGTTGATCGAGTTGCGGTAGAAGATGCGGGCGAAGGACTTGGCGATCACCGCCGACACCCCGGCGCCCTTGATCGCGATGGGCGCGTGCTCCCTGGATGAGCCGCAGCCGAAGTTCTTGAGCCCGACCATGACATCGCCCACCGAGACCTTCTTGTGAAATTCGGGGGCCGTGTCCTCAAGACAGTGCTCGGCCAACTCTCCGGCGTCCGAGGTGACGAGGTAGCGCGCCGGAATGATCTGGTCCGTGTCGACATTGTCGCCGAACTTCCAGGCCTTGCCGTGCAGGTTCATCCTCAGGCCCCCACGACCTCTTCGGGACGGGCCAGCCGGCCCACGACCGCCGTCGCCGCCGCCACCGCGGGGCTCGCCAAATAGACCCTGGCCTTGGGATGCCCCATGCGGCCCGGAAAATTGCGGTTGGACGTGGAGACACAGACCTCCTCCGGGCCCAGCACGCCGTTATGGCCGCCGAGGCACGGGCCGCAGGTGGCCTCCGAGATCGCGCAGCCGGCATCGGAGAAGACCTGCATCAGGCCTTCCTTCATCGCCAGGCTGAACACCTCATGCGTCGCGGGAATGACGATGCACCGGATATAGGGCGCCACCTTCCTGCCGCGCATGATGCTCGCCGCGATCCGCAGATCTTCGAGGCGCGCGTTGGTGCAGGAACCGATGAAGACCTGGTCCACGTCCACGCCCGCCACGTCATCCAGCGGCTTGACGTTATCCGGCGAGTAGGGGCAGGCCACCTGCAAATCGAGCTTCGCCATGTCGATGTCGTGAACCGAGTGATACGTCGCGTCCGGGTCGGATTCGTAGACCTTCCACGGCCGCTTGGCCCGCGGCTTGACATACTCCAGCGTGATCTCGTCGGGCGCGACAATCCCGTTCTTGCCGCCCGCCTCGATGGCCATGTTGCAGAGCGTGAGCCGGGCATCCACCGACAGCGCCCGGACGGCCTCGCCCGTGAATTCCATGGCGCGGTAGGTCGCGCCGTCCACGCCGATGCGGCCGATGACGTGGAGGATCATGTCCTTGGCGGTGACCCAGGGGCGCGCCTGGCCGTGAAAGTTGAACTTCATGCTCTCGGGCACCTTGAACCACGTGCGGCCCGTGATGAGCGCCGCCGCGAGGTCGGTTGAGCCGACGCCCGTCGAGAAGCACCCGAGGCCGCCGTAGGTGCAGGAGTGGGAGTCCGCCCCGAGCACGATGTCACCGGGCAGCGCGAGGCCCTCCTGGGGCAGCAGGATGTGCTCGATGCCGCCCCGCCCCTCGTCGAAGAAGTACTTCATGCGGTGCTTGCGCGCGAACTGGCGCACGATGCTGCACTGTTCGGCGGAGCGGATGTCCTTCGTCGGCACGAAGTGCGACAGCACGAAGGTCACCCGCTCCCCGTCGAAAAGCTCCGTCGCGCCCACTTTCTCGAACTCCTTGATCGAGATGGGCGCGGTGATGTCATTGGCCATCACCATGTCCAGCGAGCAATCCACCAGCTCGCCTGGCCGGACTTCCTTCTTCCCGGCGTGGGCCGCCAGGATTTTCTCTGTGATCGTCATCGCCATGACTGCGGTGCCTTTCCGCCGACCCTAGGGGCCGATCTCCTGAACCTTCCGGCCCGCCGCGGGACGCACGAGCCGGTTGAGCGCGTTCAGATACGCCCGCGCGCTGGCCTCAATCACGTCGGTCGAGCTGCCCTTGCCGGGCACCACGGTGCCGTCGAAGTCCACCTTGACCGACACCTCGCCGAGGGCGTCCTTGCCTGACGTCACCGCGCGCAGCTGGTAGTCTTGAAGCCGGCCCTTGAGTCCGGTGATGGCGTCGATGGCATTGAGCACGGCGTCCACCGGCCCGTCGCCGACTCCCGAGTCCTGAAAGACCTGCTCTTCTTTCTTTAGCCGCACGGTCGCCGATGGGATGACGCCGGTGCCGCTGATGATGTGCAGGTAGTCCAGCACATAGGTCTCCGGCACCTGGGCGATCTCGTCCTTCATGATCGAGATCAAGTCCTCGTCGAAGATCTCCTTCTTCTTGTCGGCCAGATCCTTGAACCGTTTGAAGGCCTTCCCCAGCTCCGCGTCGACCACCTCGAAGCCCAGATCCTTGAGCCGCGAGGCCAGGGCGGCCCGGCCCGAGTGCTTGCCCATGACCAGCTTGTTGGCCGCGCGCCCGACGTCCTCGGGCCGCATGATCTCGTAGGTGAGCTTTTCCTTCAGCACGCCGTCCTGATGGATGCCGGCCTCGTGGGCGAAGGCGTTCTCCCCCACCACGGCCTTGTTCGGCTGGACGTGGACGCCGGTGATGTGCGACAGCAGCCGGCTGCTGCGGAAGATCTCCTGGGTGTTGACCCGCGTGTCGACGCCGAAAAAGTCCCTGCGCGTCCTCAGCGCCATCACGATCTCTTCCAGCGAGGCATTGCCGGCGCGCTCGCCGATGCCGTTGACGGTACATTCGACCTGCCCCGCCCCGTTCTGGATGGCGACCAGCGAATTGGCCACAGCCTGCCCCAGGTCGTTGTGGCAGTGGACCGAGAGCACGGCCCTGGCGCTGTTCTTCACGCGCTCCCGGATCCGGGCGATCCGCTCGCCCCACTCCCGCGGCATCGCATACCCGACGGTGTCCGGGATATTGATCGTGCCGGCCCCCGCCTCGATGACGGCCTCGAGCACGTCGCACATGTAATCGAAATCCGATCGCGAGGCGTCCTCGGGCGAGAACTCCACGTCCCCGCAGTAGGCGCGGGCGTGCTTCACCGCCTCGACGGCCGCCGTCAGAACCTCGGCGCGGCTCTTACGCAGCTTGTACTTGAGGTGGATGTCCGAGGTCGCGACGAAGGTGTGGATCCGCGGGCGCTTCGCGTACTTCACCGCTTCCCAGCAGCGGTCGATGTCCATGAGTGCCACGCGGGAGAGGCCGCAGATGATGGGCGAGCCGTCCGCGGAGCCCACCTGCTTCGCCACCTCGCGCGTGGCCTGGAAATCCTCGTCTGACGAGATCGGGAAGCCCGCCTCGATGACATCGACGTTCATCCGGGCGAGCTGGCGCGCCATCTCCAGCTTCTCCAGGGCGTTCATCGAAAATCCCGGCGCCTGCTCACCGTCCCGAAGCGTCGTGTCGAAAATGATCACGTGATCCATTGCCTGTCCTCCGCTACCCTGATTGGGTGTCCCTGGTTCCCTGCTCGATCGCCGCCGCCGCGTCCCCCCGGCGCGCCCACACGGGGCGCGAAGGGCCGCTCAGGACGTAGACCGCGAAGAGCAGGAATGGGAACCACTGCCAGTCCATGTAGACGATGAGCGCCGCGACCACGAGGGAGACCAGCACCCCGGCGGGGCGGCGCCGGGCGAAATCGATCTCTTTGAAGCTATAGTAGCGGAACGTCGAGACCATCAGCAGGGCCACGGCCACGGTACCAACCGCGATGACGATGGACTCCCAGCGTGTGACCTCCCGCCCTTCCAGCACCAGGACGGTGGAGCAGGCGATCCCGGCCGCCGCGGGAGTGGGCAGGCCCACGAAGTAGCGGCGGTCCGTCACGCCGGAGTAGACATTGAAGCGCGCCAGCCTGAGCGCGCCACAGATCACGAAGAGAAAGACGCCGACCCAGGCGGCCCGCCCCAGCTTGGACAGCGCGATGGTGTAGAGCAGGAAAGCCGGCGCCACGCAGAAGGACACCACATCGGCCAGCGAGTCGTACTCGACGCCGAACTGGGTGGTGGTCTTGGTGAGGCGCGCCACTTTGCCGTCGAGGATGTCCAAGACCATGGCCACGAACACGGCCACGGCCGCCTCCACGAAGCGCGCCTGGGCCGTCAGGATCATGGCGAGGACGCCACAGAACAGATTGCCGCTGGTGAGCAGGCTCGGCAGCAGGAAAATGCCGCGCCGCGGGTTCGCGCGCAGCTCCTGCCACTTGCGCCGGCGCGCGCTGCGGGCGCTCTCTCCGCCCACGTGTCTCCGTCTCATCGCAACACTCCCATGACTGATTCTCCCCCACGCACCCGCTCGCCCACCCGCACTCGCAGCTCGATGCCCCGCGGCGCGATCAGGTCCGTCCGAGATCCGAACCGGATCAACCCGTACCGCTCTCCCAGCTCGAGCTTGTCGCCCGGCCGCACCCGGCAGACGATCCGCCGGGCCAGCACCCCCGAGATTTGTCTCACCGCCACCCGCGCGCTGTCGCCTTCCAGCGCGACCGTGCAGCGCTCGTTCTGCTCCGACGCCTCGGCGCGGTAGGCGGCCAGGAAGCGGCCGGGCACGTAGTCGACCGCGCGAACGAGCCCGGCCACGGGCGCCCGGTTGACGTGAACGTCCAGCGGCGAGAGGAAGATCGAAATCCTCACCGCCGCCCCGACCCAGGCATCGTCCACCTCGACGACGTCCATCACCCGTCCGTCAGCCGGCGCCACCAGCGCGCCCGGTACATCGGGCGGCCGGCGCTCCGGATCGCGAAAGAAGCCGAGGCAGGCCAGCGCCGCCACCGCGCAGAGCGCGGCGACCGGCCACCATCCCATCCAGGCCAGAATACACGCAGCCGCCGCGGGCACCAGGACAAAGGGCCAGCCCTCGGCCGCGACGGGGAGTCTCACGCGCGAAGGCGCCGCGCCGGCGCCATCACATCCGCGGCGGCTTGATCCATGACATCATCTTCCGGAGCCGCCCGCCGACCTCCTCGATGGGGTGCTCCGCATCCCGCTTGCGCATCGCCAGGAAGCCGGCGCGATGGGCCTGGTTCTCGAGCACCCATTCGCGCGCGAACTGGCCGGACTGGATCTCCTCCAGGATCTTCCTCATTTCGGCCCGCGTCTGCTCGTTGATGATCCGAGGCCCGCGGGTATAGTCGCCATACTCCGCGGTGTCGGAAACCGAGTAGCGCATATAGGCCAGCCCGCCCTGATAGAAGAGATCCACGATCAGCTTCATCTCGTGCATGCACTCGAAGTAGGCGATCTCGGGCTGGTAGCCGGCCGCCACGAGCGTCTCGAAGGCGGCCTTGATCAGTTGCGACACGCCGCCACAGAGCGTCGTCTGCTCGCCGAAGAGATCCGTCTCGGTCTCCTCCTTGAACGTGGTTTCGATGACGCCCGCCCGCGTGCAGCCAACGCCCCGGCCGTAGGCCAGCGCCGTGTCCCGCGCCTTGCCCGACACGTCCTGGTGCACCGCGACGAGGGCCGGCACGCCGGGCCCCTGGGTGAAGAGGTCCCGCATCACGTGGCCAGGAGCCTTCGGCGCGATCATGGACACGTCCACGTCCGGCGGCGGCACCACCTGGTTGAAGTGGATGTTGAAGCCGTGGGCAAACATCAGCGTCTTGCCCTTGCCGAGCGTGCCCTTGATCGACTCCTCGTAGACGTGACGCTGGCTCTGGTCGGGCAGCAGGATCATGATGATGTCGGCCGCCGCCGCGGCTTCGTTGACCGTCATCACCCTGAGTCCGTCCTTCTCAGCCTTGGACCAGCTCTTGGAGCCCTTGTAGAGGCCGACCACGACCTCCTGCCCCGAGTCCTTGAGGTTCAGCGCGTGGGCATGGCCCTGGCTGCCGTAGCCGATGATGGCGATGGTCTTGCCCCGCAGCAGGCCGAGGCGGCGTCCTGGTCGTAGTAGATCCTGGCTGGCATCGTCTCTCTCCCTGTGTCTCGATTAATCCGCGAAGCCGACGACTTTCGGGTCGTCGCTCTGCGGGCCCGCGCTCGGGCGCGGTTTGCCCAGCTTCTCTTCGACTTTGCGGAGGCGCGTCTTCGGCCCGCGCGCGATCGCCACTTTCCCCGTGCGCACCACCTCGTGGATCCCGAACGGCCGCAGCAGCTCGATGATCGCCTCGATCTTCGACTCCTCGCCGGTCACCTCCAGCGTGTAGGTGTTGGGCGTCACGTCCACCACCTTGGCGCGGAAGATGTCGCCGACGCGGAGGATCTCGGCGCGCGCCGCCGGCTCGGCGTTCACCTTGATGAGCAGCATTTCGCGCTCGACATGGTTCTCCTCGCTGAGGTTCGTCACCTTGATGACGTCGATCAGCTTGTGGAGCTGCTTGATCACCTGCTCGATCACGAACGCGTCACCCGTCACGACCAGCGTCATCCGCGAGACGGTCGGATCGATCGTCTCCCCGACCGACAGGCTCTCGATATTGTAGCCACGCGCCGAGAAGAGCCCGGCCACGCGCGAGAGCACGCCGAACTTGTTCTCGACGAGCACCGCGATCGTGTGTTTTTGCGTCTCGCCCGGCTCAGCCACGCCCCGGCCCCATGACGGATTAGAACCCCGTCTGCGACTTCGCGGCCCGCTCCTTCACCTCGCGGCTCGGGGGGGCCAGGATCATGTCCTTGTTGGCGCCGCCGGCCGGCACCATGGGAAACACGCACTCGTCCTTGTCAACGCACACGTCGAGGACCACCGGCGCGGGCGTGCTGAGCATCTTTTCGATGGCCGGCACCACCTCGCTCGGCTTGGTGACCCGGAGCCCGACGCAGCCGTACGCCTCCGCGAGCTTGACCCAGTCGGGGACGCCGGGCAGGTCGATGGCGAAGTAGCGCTCCTTGTAGATGATACGCTGCCACTGGCGGACCATCCCGTGCCCGCTGTTGTTGATGATCACGGTCTTGACTGGCAGCCCCTCGGTGAAGCACGTGGCCAGCTCCTGGCTGTTCATCGCGAAGGAGCCGTCGCCGTCGATGTTGACGACGAGCTTGCCCGGATGCGCCGCTTGAACGCCCATGGCGGTGGGCAGGCCATACCCCATCGTCCCCAGGCCCCCCGAGGTGCACCAGCGCCGCGGGTGCTTGAAACGATAGTACTGGGCCGCCCACATCTGGTGCTGGCCCACACCGGTGACGACGAAGGCTTCGCCCTGGGTCAGGTTGGAGATCTCCTGCATCACGTACTGCGGCTTGATCACCTCATCGTCCCAGTCGTAGCGAAGCGGGAAATCCCGCTTCCAGTCCGCGATCTGCTGGGCCCACTGCCTGCGGCCCTCGGCCACCGCCGGCGGGATGTCTTCCTTCAGCTCCTGCCGCACGGCTTCGAGCAGCCGGGTCAGCACCCGCTTGCAGTCGCCCACGATCGGGATGTCCACCTTGATGTTCTTCGAGATCGACGACGGATCGATGTCGATGTGGATGATCTCGGCATTCGGAGAGAAGGCGTCCACCCGCCCAGTGACGCGGTCGTCGAAGCGGGCACCGATCGCCACGAGGCAGTCCGAGTGATGCACCGCCATGTTGGCGTAGTACGAGCCGTGCATGCCCAGCATGTCGAGCGAGAGCTGGTGCGCCATGGGGAACGCGCCGAGGCCCATCAGGGTTTGGGTCACCGGCACCTGCGTGAGCTCGGCCAGCTCGCGCAGCTCGGCGGAGGCGTCGGACGAGATCACACCGCCGCCCACGTAGAGCACGGGCCGCTTGGCGCGCACCAGCGCCCGCGCCGCCTTCTTGATCTGCCCCGGATGCCCCTCGTACGTCGGGTTGTACGAGCGCAGGTGGACGGTTTGCGGATACTCGTATGGCCACTCCTTCACGAGGACGTCCTTGGGCAGGTCCACGTGCACGGGACCGGGCCGTCCGGAGGCCGCGAGGTAGAAGGCCTCTCTGATAATGGGCGCGAGATCCTTGCCGTCCTTCACCAGGAAGTTGTGCTTGGTGGCCGACCGGGTGATGCCGACGTTGTCCGCTTCCTGGAAGGCGTCGTTGCCGATCAAATGGGTCGGCACCTGCCCCGTGAAGGCAACGATCGGGATCGAGTCCATCAGCGCGTCCTGCAGCGCCGTGACCAGGTTCGTGGCAGCGGGTCCCGAGGTCACCAGGCAGACGCCGACCCGGCCCGTCGTGCGCGCATAGCCTTCGGCCGCATGGCCGGCCGCCGCTTCCTGCCGAACCAGGATATGGCGCAGCCCCTCGAAGTCGTATAGCACGTCGTAAATGGGCAGCACGGCGCCGCCCGGCAGACCAAAGATGACATCGACCCCTTGGCGCTTCAGCGACTCAAGTAGGATGCGCGCGCCTGAAAGCTTCACCGCCATACCCGCCTCCACCTCCCCCGGTTAGAGGAGCCCCGCCGACGCGAGACTCTCCTTGATGTCCTCGATGGCATCGCCGTCCGGCGTGCCGAGCGGCGCGCGGCAGGGGCCGCCGTACAAGCCCTGCAGATCCAGCGCGGCCTTGAGGCCGCCGATGCCGTAGCGTCCCGGGACGCCCCGGTCGGCCAGCATCATCCGCGCGGCGATTTCCTTGGCCTCGTCCCACCGCCCCTGCTTGGCGAGCGTGTACACCTCGACGAACTCTCGCGCGGCGATCACCGCCAGGGCGAGGATCCCGCCCGACGAGCCGATGGCCAGCGATGGCAGCAAGGCGGCCGCGGCGCCGACCAGGACGTGGAAGCTCTTGGGCGTCAAGTGGATGATCTGCGCCGCCTGTGGGATGTTCCCCGACGAATCCTTGATGCCGCAGACGTTCGGGTGCTCAGCGATGCGCGCCACCGTGTCCGGCTCCAGGTTGATCCCCGTGTTGAGCGGGAAGTTGTAGATCATGATCGGGATCGGTGAGGCCTCCGCCACCGCCACGTAGTGCCGCACCTGGGCCGCCGCCTGGGAGAAGCCCTTCGTGAAATAGTGTGGCGTGATGATGATGGCCGCGTCCGCGCCGATCTCCGCTGCGCGCTTGGTCTGCCGGATCGTGTGCAGCGTCGAGTTGGTCCCCGTTCCCGCGATGAAGGCCTTGCCCCGCGGGATCGCCTCGCGGGCGGCCACGAGCACCGTGTCCCGCTCCGCCTCGGAGAGCATGGGAAACTCGCCCGTCGAGCCCAGGATCACGTACCCGTTGAGGCCGGTCTGGTTCCACTGGTCGAGGTTGGACTTGAGCCGGTCCACCGCGACCGCCTCGCCCTTGAACGGTGTGGGGACCGGGATGTACACGCCAGTGAACTCAGCCATGTCGCTTTCCTCCGGAGCCGCGCCGGGGCTCCTTGAGCTGGGCCTGTGCCGCCGCAAGCCGGGCGATGGGAACCATGAACGGGGAGCAGGAGACATACGTCATGCCGACCCGGTGGCAGAACTCCACCGAGGACGGCTCGCCGCCGTGCTCGCCGCAGATGCCGACCTTGAGATGGGGCCGGACCTTCCGGCCCCGCTTGATGCCGATCTGCACCATCTCGCCGACCCCCTCCTGGTCGAGCACGGCGAACGGGTCGGCCGCCAGCAGCTTCTTGTCGAGGTAGAACGGGAGGAACTTGCCGATGTCGTCGCGGCTGTAGCCAAACGTCATCTGGGTCAGGTCATTGGTCCCGAAGGAGAAGAACTCAGCGAACTCGGCGATCCGGCCCGCCACCAAAGCGGCGCGCGGCACCTCGATCATGGTGCCCACCGAGTACGGCACCTTCGTCCCCATATCGGCCACGACCTGCTCCGCCACGGCGACGGCCATGTCACGGGTGAGCTTCATCTCACCGACGGTGCCCGTGAGCGGAATCATGATCTCCGGCTGGACCTTGATCCCCCGCCGGGCGCAGGTGCAGGCGGCCTCGATGATGGCCCGCACCTGCATGTCGTAGATCTCCGGGAACGTGATGCCCAGGCGGCAGCCGCGGTGCCCCAACATCGGGTTGAATTCCTGGAGCGCCTGGACGCGGGCCATCAGCTCCTCAAGCTGGTGCTGGCGGGTGGGATTGATGCCCAGCGCTTCCAGACGGGTATGCTCCCACAGCAGATCCGTGTATTTCGGCAGGAACTCGTGCAGCGGCGGGTCCAGCAGTCGGATCGTGACCGCATAGCCGTCCATCACGGTGAAGATGCCGACGAAGTCTTCCCGCTGGAACGGCAGGAGCTGGTCCACGGCCTTGCGCCGCACCTGTTCGTCCTTGGCCATGATCATCTCGCGGACGATGGGAATGCGCTCCTCGCCGAAGAACATGTGCTCGGTCCGCACCAGCCCGATGCCCTCGGCGCCCTTGTCACGCGCCGCCTGGGCGTCCTTCGGCGTATCGGCATTGGCCCGCACGCCGATCGCGCGCGTCTCGTCCGCCCAGCGAAGCAGCTCCTCGAGGTCCTCCGAGAGCTTGGGCTCGATCAGCGGCACCGTGCCCACCATGACCTCACCCGTCGAGCCGTTGAGCGTGATCACCTGTCCTTCGCGGATCAGCGTGCGCCCGGCCTGGAAGGCCCGCTTCTCCTCGTCCACGATGACGTCCCCCGCGCCCACCACGCAGCACTTGCCCATGCCGCGCGCGACGACGGCGGCGTGCGAGGTCAGCCCGCCCCGAGACGTGAGGATGCCTTGGGAAGCGTGCATACCAGCGACGTCCTCGGGCGAGGTCTCGGCGCGCACCAGGATGACCTTCTCGCCCTTGTGCGCCCATTCCACCGCGCGCTCGGAATCGAAGACCGCTTTGCCCGAGGCCGCTCCGGGCGCCGCCGGCAGGCCCTTGGCGATCGCGGTCACCTTGGCCGCAGGATCTACCATGGGATGCAGCAGCTGGTTGAGCGAGGCGGGCTCGACCCGCAGGAGCGCCGTCCGCCGGTCGATCAGCTTTTCCTTGACCATCTCCACGGCGGTGCGCACCGCTGCGGCAGCCGTGCGCTTCCCCGAACGGGTCTGCAAGATATAGAGGCGCCCTTCCTGCACCGTGAACTCGATATCCTGCATGTCGCGATAGTGGCGCTCGAGGCGGTCCTTAATGGCCACCAGCTGGGAGTAGACCTTGGGCATGCGGCGCTGCAGCGCCTCGACCGGCTCGGGCGTCCGGATACCTGCCACGACGTCTTCACCCTGGGCATTGATAAGGAACTCCCCGAAGAAGCGTTTCTCTCCCGTCGAGGGATTCCGCGAGAAGCAGACGCCCGTGCCCGACGTGTCGCCGAGATTGCCGAACACCATGGCCATCACGGTCACGGCCGTGCCCCAGTCGTCCGACAGACGGTTGATGCGCCGGTAGTCCACGGCCTTCTTGGCCCACCAGGAGTCGAAGACCGCGTTGATGGCCAGCCGGAGCTGCTCCGTCGGATCCTGGGGGAAGGGCTGGCGCGTCTTCTCTTGTACGAGGCGCTTGCCCTCGGTGACGAGGCTCTTGAGCGCGTCGGCCGGCACGTCGGCGTCGGTCTTCGCTCCGGTCCGCGCCTTGGCCGCGTCCAGCAGGGCATCGAAGGCACGGCGCTCGATCCCGAGCACCACGTCGCCGAAGATGGTGACGAAGCGCCGATAGCAGTCCCACGCGAAGCGCTCGTTCCGGGTCTGCCGCGCGAGCCCGAGCACGGTCTTGTCGTTGAGCCCCAGGTTCAGCACCGTGTCCATCATCCCCGGCATCGACGCGCGGGCGCCGGAGCGCACCGAAACCAGCAAGGGATGGTCCGGTTCACCGAGACGCCGGCCCGCGGCGGCCTCGAGTCGGGCGAGGTTGGCGACCACCTGGCCCCAGAGCCCGACGGGATGTTTCTTGCCGCCGGCGGTATAGACGGCCCAAGCCTCGGTGGTGATGGTGAAGCCCGGCGGCACGGGCACGCCGAGATTGGTCATCTCGGCCAGCTCGCACCCCTTGCCGCCGAGGAGCGGGCGCATGGCGCTCGACCCCTCGGCCTTGCCATTGGCAAAGAAGTAAACATACTTCGGGGCCTTCGCAGACTTTCGACCCGACTGCTTCCGCGTTTTGACGCGCGCCATCTGCGACCCCCTGGGCAAAGGTCCGCCGGCAGAGAAAAGTACAGGCCCGACCCGGGCCTGATTGATTTGGCCATGGTACGGCCGCGGACGTGTAATGTCAACGAATTTTCTTCCGGAACGGGTACTTACAGCCACTTCAACTAGGATTTGCCTGGCTTCTTCTTCCTCGCGGCGTCGGTCCGGCTCTCGTCCCCCTGAGCGCCGGTGACCAGGGTTTCCACGGCGATGAGGTGATCCAGCATTGCGCGATGCGCGGCCACCTCGTCGCGACACTGGATGGCTTCGAGGATGCGCCGGTGGTCCTGATGAGAGCGGGTGGGCCGTCCAGGAGTGAGCAGCGACTCCTCGCGACTCTGGGACAGCAGGTCCATGAGCGCGCTCACGATGCGGGTGATGGCCCGGTTATGGGCGCTATTGGCGATGGCCGAGTGGAGCGCGGTATCTTGCGCCACGCCTGTGCGGCCCTGCCCGACCTCCTTGTGCTGCTCCTCGAGAATGCGGTCCATCTCGGCGATCTCATCGCGCGTGGCGCGCCGGGCCGCCAGGGCGGCGATGGCGGGCTCGAGCAGCCGGCGCGCCTCGAAAAGCTCCTTGACCGCCTCGCGGTGCGGGAGGATGACCAGCGCGAGCGGCTCGATCAAGGTCTCGACGGAGATGTCCTTCACGAAGGCGCCCTCTCCCGCCCGGATGTCGATCAGCCCGCGGCTTTGGAGCGCGCGCAGGGCCTCGCGCACGGAAGTCCGGCTGACCATGAACTTTTCGGCGAGGTCGCGCTCGGGGGGCAGCCGGTCGCCGGACTTGAGCCGGCCGTCGGCGATGAGCTGTTTGACCTGGCGGACGATCTCTTCGTAGATCCGGGTAGACTTGACGGGCTCGATCTCCATCGGGCTTCGTGAGCGCGTGCCGCCGTC